>Ga0315912_10000051_pt1 | contig 319156 bp, 286 predicted proteins | sample VfabasoilMG_FD_204469 | JGI IMG/M metagenome (GOLD analysis project Ga0315912, IMG submission 204469) | Garden soil microbial communities collected in Santa Monica, California, United States - V. faba soil | ecosystem: Environmental > Terrestrial > Soil > Garden | place: USA: California... | reverse complement strand
TCGATTCCCACGGTAGTAACGTTGCCCACAAGACTTCCCCTTTTCGATTGTTGGTTGCATGAACACACACTTCAATCTTGGCACTCGCGTGCCCCTTCGGGACGGGGAAGTCCCTTACATTCGTTAGCCCTTCATATGACACCACACGAAAAGCGTGCCATTTCTCTCGCCGTTGCGGCCCTTGTGCTGGGCTTCTTCATGGCCGTCCACTGGGAGGCCGGCCATTGGTTTGCCCGTTCAGGTGCCCTGGTCACCGTTGTCGCCGTCGTGTTTGCCTCCCTTCAGCTACGGAGCCGGATCGCGCAGTCATCCGGCTTCGTGGATGAACAACTGAATCGCGCTCATGGAGCGTTGCTGAAGCAGGCGGCGGACGCAGGCCTCGACGCCGAGCAAGCAGAGGAGGCAGTCGATCGGGTCGCACGAGAGGCTCGCAAGGAAGTGGGGGACGTCGCGCAGGAGGTGAGCCGCAGGCTCTATTTGGTAGAGCTCTGGCTGTTCATTGTCGGCACCCTCGTTTGGGGATACGCAGACCTTCCCTTGGATTGGTGGTTTGCCAAGTGAGACGACGGGCTAACAAGGTTCGTGCCGGCCAACTCCAACGTTAGCCGCTACGAGTTATTCGCCGCCATGGGATCTTTGACCTTCAGCATCAACGTCACGCTCGACGGTTGCGTCGACCACCGTGAGGGAGTCGCTGACGACGAGACTCACGCATTCTTCACTCAACTCATGGACGAGGTCGGGGCGATGCTGTGGGGTCGCGTCACCTACGAGATGATGGAGAGCTACTGGCCTGCGGTCGCCCGCGGCGACGAGGACGCGCCGCCGGCGTTGCGCGAGTGGGCGATCAAGCTGGAGGCCAAACCGAAGTACGTGGTGTCGTCGACGCGAAAGGAATTCCCGTGGACCAACAGCCACCACATTGCCGGCGACCTGCGCACGGGCGTGCAGAAGCTGAAGGATGCGACCCCGGCCGGCGTGCTCCTTGGCAGCGGCAAGCTCGCCGTCGAGCTGGATCGGCTGGATCTCATCGACGAGTACAGGTTTCTCGTCCACCCCAGGATTGCCGGCCACGGTCCGACCCTTTACCAGCGCGGGCTGCCTGCCACACGACGGCTTGATCTGGTGTCGGCAAAGCCGCTCCGCAACGGTGCGGTCGCCATGCACTACCGGCGTGTACGCGGCTGACAACCGGTTGCAGAAGTACATGAATACGCCTCGACCAGTTGCTCCGAACCGATGGTTGTTTGCGCTGCTGGCGTTCACCGTCTAGCCGCCGCTGTACTTCTGGTTCTTCCATGTGACAAGCGCAAGCGGGCAAGCGCCCGGCTATCATCCCCACATGGACAGTGAATACGTCTTCATCAGCTACGCTCGCGCAGACCGGGCGTTTGTCGACCGACTGTCCGCTGAACTGAGGCGCGCGGGCGTAAATACCTGGGTAGATACACAAGATATTGTTGCCGGCGCGAATTGGGATCAGGAGATCGAGAGGGGTTTGTTTCGCGCGGATGTCCTGCTTCATGTGGCCAGCAAGAACTCGGCCGATTCTCAGTGGTTAGCGGCCGAACTGAATGGATTCCTGGCCTCCAAAGGTCGTGCCATTCCGCTGATTATCGACGACGCAGGCCCTGCGGCGCTGCCAGCGGCGCTCCGTACGGTTCAATGGGTGGACTTCCGTGGAGATTTCCAAAAGGCTCTCGGGCAGCTGCTCCAGGGTATCGTGGGTTTGCGCGGTGCGAGTCCCCTGCCACCTGCCAAGGAGAAATCGAAGGGGTACGCTTTCATCAGCTTCGCCACGGAAGACGGTGCCTTCGTTGCGAACCTGAAGTTGTTCCTCGCGGAGCGCGGGTATGCGCACTGGGATTTTCACACCAGCAAACGCAACTATCAGATCGACTATTCGCTGGAACTCGAGGAAAGAATACGCAATGCGGAGGCTACGCTTGCAGTCATCTCGCCGGCGTGGAAGCGTTCGTCTACTGCACTGCAAGAATTGCATTTTTCAAGGGAAGTGGGCACTCCCGTCTTCCTTCTACGCTTGATAGACCCTGGTCCGACTCTCGTCCTTTCTGGAAAGACTTTCATCGACTTCAGTGCTTCATTGGACCAGGGATTTCACAGGCTGGCCGATGAAATGGCGGATGTCGGGTTGTAGGGCTGGGCGCAGCTGCGGCCGGGTCGTACGAAGGATCTCAGCGCTAATGTCGTCAAGGATCTGCAAACGATGAACCGATGCGCAAGTCAATGCATGCTGATCGTTAGCCAGAGCTGCACCGATACGCATCACTATCCGGTGAAGTACATGAATACACGCCACCTGACTGCTCCGAACCGATGGTTGTTTGCGCTGCTGGCGCTCGCCATGGTCGCGGTGGTGCTGCTATTGCCGAGCCTCGGCCAGGCTTTGACCCATCGATCCACCACCAGCGTCGGCGTGTTGCTGGCGTTCACCGTCGAGCTGCCGTTGTACTTCTGGTTCTTCGTCCTGCGCCGACAGCAGCGCAGCCTGCTATATGCCGTGCCCGTGGCGGCGCTGGGTTATCTTTTCTGCCGATCGTGGGCGCCGGCCACGGAATCCGCCTGGATCGCCTGGGCCTGGATTCCTTTGGCACCGTTGCAGGCCCTCTTGCTCTTCATCCTGGGGCGGCGAATCCTGCAAGTGTTGCGCGTTGCTCGCAGCCTGCCGGGATCGTCGGATTTCCTCGGGAGATTGCTGCTCGCCACGGAACGCGAGTTCCCGGCCAACCGCTGGGTCGCCGTGATGATGTACGAGCTCGCCTTGATGTACTACGCCATCGGTGGGCGTCCCGGCATCCTGCTCCGTTCGAACGATATGGCCTTTACCTATCACCGGCGTAGTGGCCTGCGAATCATCTACTGCGTGGCGGTTCTCGTCGGCTGTCTCGAAATGGTGGGTGTTCATCTGCTCGTGGCCAGGCTGAGTCCGGTCGGCGCATGGGTGCTCACGGGTCTCGAGTTCTATGGCCTGGTCTGGGTGATCGGCTTGTTGCGTTCGGTGGACCAGCTGCCGATCGTGCTCGGGGGCCGCGGAATCCATGTTCGATACGGCGTCATCTACGATCTGTTCGTGCCCTACGACGCCATCCAGCAAGTGCAATGCGATCGGCTCCATTCCGTGGACACGAAGCGCAGGAACTATCTCAACTGCGCCTTTCTCAACGCGCCGGATTGTGTCCTGATACTTCACGCGGCCAGGCCCGCCCGGCTGCCCTATACCCTTGTTCGCAACGTCGATGAAATCGGCCTCATGGTCGATGAGCCGAGTCGGTTCATCGCACAGCTTCGGCGACATATCACGGAACCGGGAAGCTAGATTGGCCACGCTCATCCCTTTCGCGCCAGGCGCCAGATCGCAATCGCGCTGAACAACACCGTGAAGCCCACGAGTCCCGCGATGGCGAACTGCACCGGCAGAAACTGGTACTTCGTGATTCCGGCCGAATGCATCGCCAGCTGGTGCACGTGGAACTGCGGCCAGAACGGCGTCTGCCAGTGCATCGACTGCGGCAACGGGAAGAAGAGGCCGGACAGGTAGCAGCCGGGTAGATAGATGAGGTTGGCGTAGCCAGGCGCGGCGGAGCCTTTGACCAGCGAACCGATCATGAGCCCGAGCGCGCAGAACGGAATCGATCCCAGGATCAACGCAAAGCTCAGGGCCACGCATTGCGCCGGTTCGAGCGGCAGTTTTCCCGACCAGAGGGCGATCGTCAGCATGGGCAGGTAGGCGAGGCTGCTGAACGCAAGGCCGCACATGATCTTGGCCACCAGCCAGCTGCCGGCCGGCGCGGGCTGCGCTCGCTTGAGCCGCATGAGCCCCATCTCGCGCTCCAGCGCCAGCGACCCGCCAATCGTGAACAGCGCCGGCATGGTGACGCCGAGCACACCGAAGCCGGCGAACAGGAAGATGCCGAGGCTGGGATCCTTGTCGATGGCCTCGCTGGCAACCACCAGCGCGATCAGCACGTAGAGCGCGATGGGCACGAGCACGATGGGCAGGCCCAGTGCCGGATTGCGCAGCACGCGCAGGAATTCGTAGCGGATTTCGGTCAGATAGGCGCCGGCGGTGCGGCCGGGGGACAACGAGCCGTTGTCGACGGTCAGGGCGTTCATGCGGCTTCCTTGGTGAGTTCATTGAATGCTTCGACCAGCCCGGCTTCGCGGACTTCGAGTCGTTTGAGTCCGGGGTCCGCGGCGAGCAGCTGTTTCACCACGGCCTCGGCGTCGGTGGCGACGATGTGCAGTCTTGCGCGCCCGAAGGTCGCGTCGATCACGCCCGGCCAGGTGCGCACGGCTTCGGGTGTGAGAGAGGTCTCGCAGCTGATCTGGCGGCGCGCCACCAGCGAGCGCATGTCCGCGACGCTTCCGGACGCAATCACCTTGCCCCTGGCGAGCACGACCACGCGCGTGGCCAGCGCCTCGGCTTCCTCGAGGTAGTGCGTGGTCAGCACGATGGAGCATCCCTCGGCCAGCAACGCGCGGACATTGGTCCAGAGCGCTTCGCGCGCCTGGATGTCGAGTCCCACGGTGGGCTCGTCGAGGAACAACACCTTCGGTCGACCGCAGATGGCCACCGCGAACTGCGCCTGGCGCTTCTGGCCTCCGGACAACTTGCCGTAGGGACGATCGGCAATCGCACCGATGCCGGCGCGCCGCAGTGTCTCGTCGACACTCATGGGATTCGAGTAGTAGCTCGACGCCAGCGTGATCAACTCACGCACGCGCAGCTCCTTGTACATCTCGACGTCCTGCATCATCACGCCGAGCCCGCGACGCCGGTCGGCATCCTGTGGCGAGCCGCCGAGCAGCGTCACGCGGCCGGCATCGGCCTCGATGAGTCCCAGCCACAGGCCGATGGCGGTGGTCTTGCCGGCGCCATTCGGCCCGAGAACGGCTAACAACTCGCCCGGACGCAGTTCGAGGTCGATGCCCGCGAGCGCCGTGTTGGCCCCGTAACGCTTGGTGATGCCGTGCAGCTCCGCGACCATCGGGGCGGCGTTGGTCGAGGATTTCATCGACGTGGAGTCCGGGGATCCACCGCGTCGCACGCGCCGTCCGTTCAACAACTGGCCGACGAAGGTGGGGCGCACCAGGACGTGGTAGCTCAGGAACAGCACCGCGAAGCTCACCACGAGAATGAAGGGATACTTCACGCCCCAGTGCAGCGACCAGTGGCCCACCCACACCTGCAGCGCGGCCACCACCGGCAAGTGCGCGAGATAGACCCAGTAGGAAGCGTCGGCAATGTAGCGACGCACGGGGCTGTAGCCCGACAAGAACCTGATTGCAGTCCCGGTCAGCCCGATGATCCAGCCCCACGCAGCGACGCCAAATGCGAAAGCAAACGCGTTCTTGGTCAGCCCGGGCTGCGCCATCGGCGTGGTGTGCACGACATAGAGCAGGTAGGCGCTCGCGCCCGTGGCGATCAGCAGGTGGTGATGAGCGCGCTGCGCCATCGCCTCGAGTGCGCCCGCCGAGCGTTGCACCAGCCAACCGAACACGAAGGCGGTGCCGAATCCCACGGTCGCCGGGATCTGCGGAATCAGGGACTGGTCGGGCGTGGGGATGCCCTGCCAGTAAAACCACATCGGCAGCCAGATCAGCGTGATGGCCAGCGGAATGCCGAGCACGAACACGGCACCGAAGGAGCGGATGTAGGCGGGCAATACCCGGTCGATGAGGGTGCGCAGTTTCTGCGCGGGGTCGAGCTTCAGCACCAGGCTGCGCAGCGCGAGCACGCCGACGTAGAGGATCAGCAGCTGGTACAGGAACCACAGGTGCGTCAGTGGGAAGGCGCCCGGGGTCTTGGGCATTTCAGGCATCGTGGGCGCCGCGCCGCCCAGCGTCTTGGTCACGCCCACGGTCCAGATCCAGGCGATCAGCGGAAACAGGATCACCCAGCCGATCACCAGTGGCACCGCGATGCGCTTGCCACGGTTGGCCCAGAAGCCCGACGCGCCCAGCTTGTGGAACATCAGGCGGCCGAAGAAGCCCGCAATGAAGAAGAACAGCGACATGCGGAACACGTGCGAGACGAAGCCCACATCCGAGAGGAACTGGCTGGGCGAGTTGTCGACCATGGCCCAGATGCCGGGTGGCATGCCGGGCAGGAATGAAATCGTTGCGTGGAAGGCCACGCCTAACAACAAGGCGAAGCCACGCACCGCGTCGAGCGCGTGCAGGCGGTTTTCGGAGGCTGTCGTTGTCATTGTTGTCTCCTCAGAGAAAGTCGCGGCGGCGCGCGGCGAAGATGAAGGGCAGGGCGAAGGCGATGGCCATGACGGCGATCTCGCAGGCGAACACCGTCCAGAACGTGGAATTCCAGACCGGCGCCGCAGCCCACATGTGCTTGTTGATGCCGGGCATCGGGGCCACGGTGAACATGAAGACGCTCACGCCCATGTTGGTGACGATGATGATCGCCGAGGTCATGGCCTCGGAGAGCGCATGCAGCGCGCCACACAGCACCACCACGAAGTTGGCGAGCATGAACACGCACAACAGCACGGTGTAGGGCGCGATGCCGTCGGGAATGTCGGCCTTGAGAAAAACCAGCAGCAGGGCGGCGGCACTGGACAGCAGCCACATGATGCCGAAGCAGGCGAGAAGTCCGAGCAGCTTCGCGTGCACGTAGTCGGCGATCGACAGCGGCAGGCTGAGCACGAACTGCAGCGAGTTTTCCTTGCGCTCGTTCATGATGCCGTAAAGCGCGATCATCACGCCGGTGGCGATGATGGTGGTGAGCCAGGTCAGTGAGCCTACGTTGAACCCCGTCTTGCCGAGCGTGGCGATCAACGCCGAGGCGACGCCGGCGGCCGAGCCGCCCGCGATGAACCAGCGGTTGACGTACAGCTCCTTGGCGATGAGCTTGCGCATCACGATGTTCATTGGCCGCGCGCCTCCCGGTGATGCATGACATTCGCGACGAAGATCTCCTCGAGGTTCATGCGCTGCACGTCGCGCGCATGCGAACCGATGAGCGCCATCAGGCCGTCGGAGAACTGGTTGGTGGTCAGCGTGATGAACTGGCCGTCGTCCACGCGGCCGACGATGTTGGGCAGCGTGGGCAGCGTCGCGCCCGGCGGCAGCTGCACGTGGATGCGGCGCCAGCGCTCGAGGAAATCTTCCTTGTTGCTGCTGTCGACCACCCTGCCGCGGTCGATGAAGGTGATGCGATCCGAGATGCGCTCCACGTCCACGGTGTTGTGCGAGGAAAAGAGGATCGAGCGGCGGTCGTCGCGCAGCACGTCCATGAACTCGCTGATGACCTCGTGCCGCGCCACCGGGTCCAGGCCGGTGGTGGGCTCGTCGAGAATCAGCAGGCGAGGGCGGCGGGCCAGCGCCAGCAGCAGCGTGGCCTTGACGTGTTCGCCCAGCGACAGCGAGCGCGCATTCTGTTCGGTGCGCAGGTTGAAGCGCTTGATCAGCGTGGCGGCATAGCCGCCGTCCCATTCCGGGTAGATGGACTTCACGAAGTCCATGTGCCAGCCGAGCGTCGCATGCGGCAGCAGGCGCATGTCGCCCGACACGTAACCGATGTCGCGCTTGGCGGCGGCCTGTCCATCCGGCATGGCGTGCCCCATGACGCGGATCTCGCCGGCGTCGGGCGAGATGAGCCCAAGGGCCAGGCGCAGCGTGGTGCTCTTGCCGGCTCCATTCGGACCCACGAAGCCCATGACCTCGCCAGGCGCAAGGTCCAGCGACAGATCGTCGAGCGTGAAGAAGCGGTACGTCTTGCGGACGCCGCGCATTTCGATGTGGTTACTTGTCATTGTTCTTCCAGGCGCGGCGCAGGCGCGCCGCGAGTTCGTCTTCGGAGAGTCCGAGTTGTCGGCCGATGCCCGCGGCTTCGGCCAGGTGCTGTTCGAGCTGGGCATCCTTGAGTTCGCCGGCCAGCCCGTTCACGTCGGCCACGAAGGAGCCCTTGCCATGCCGGGTCACGATCACGCCCTCGTTCTCGAGGTCGAGGTAGGCACGCTTGATGGTGATGACGCTGACGTTGAGGGCCGACGCAAGTGCCCGGATTGACGGCAATTCCTTGCCCGCGGCCCAGTCACCGGCGGCGATGCGGGCCCGGATCTGCTCCATGATCTGGAGGTACATCGGGCGCGCGTCGGTCTGGGAGATGTTTATGCCGCTGTACATACTGTGTATACAGTGTATACTCAGTTGCGAACGGAATGGAAGGGGCGGCAAGCCCCATCACGAAAAAAATTTCCGCGCGGTCTAACTACCGCGCCGGGGTCCCGGGCGCGCAAAAGAAAAATCCCCCGATGCACGACGCATGCGGGGGATTTGAGTCACCGCACTCCCACCGACGAAACCAGGCGGGAGCGCGGCGAGGGGCCGATTCTTCGAACGACCTGGCCTCAGGCGTGCTTGGCAGTACGCCAGCCCTCGGCATAGGTGTCACGCACGACACTGGAGTAGGGAACCGGCGAGATCGTGACCCGCACGTCGAGCTGCTTGTGCTTCTCGACCGTGGTCTTCTTCGTGCCGCCGTTCTCTTCGCCCCAGACCAGCGTGAGCTGTTCGCCGATCTCGATGTCGGGATCGACGATGCCCAGCGACAGCGCGGTGCGCTCGTTGTAGCTGTAGCCGCCGAACATCGAGAAGCCCACCGTCTTGCCGTTCTTCACGATCTTGTCGAACGACGAAGACGAGTAGTTGGCATTGGGCAGGTCGAAGAACTTGTAGTGATCCTGGCCGGGCCGGAACAGCGAGCCGTAGATCTTGGTCATGTCGTCGCCGTGCCACGCGAAGGTGACCTTCTTGCGCTGCGGCTTGTCGGCCATCTTCTTGAGCGCGTCGGCGCCGATGAAGTCGTGGTCGAACTTCACGAACGGGCCGTAGCCCAGCTCGTACGGATTGACGTAGTAGTCCTCGATGTTGTCGCTGACGAAGCTGCCGGCAATGGAACCGGTGGCTTCGTAGCTGTTCGCGGGCAGCCACTCGCGGTATTTCTTCATGCTGTCGCGCGAGTACACACCCGGCAGGGGCGAGGGAATCCAGCCGGACTCCAGCGTATTCGACGCATAGGCGCGCGAACCCACCGGCACGATGCCGAATTCGCGACCGGCCTCGAGGATGTATTCGCGGATCTCGTCGCCTTCGGCGTACGGTCCCCAGATCTCGAGGCCGGGCGCGCCGGCCATGCCGTGACGTAGGCAGCGGACCTTGCGACCCTTGATGTTGATCGTGTCCATCGTGAAGAACTTCACGTCGGGGATCGGGCCGCCGTTGATCTTGTCGAGGATCTGCTTGGCGTTCGGTCCCTGGACCTGGAAGCGGTAGTGGCGGCGGGTGACGGCCTTGCCGCGCGGATGCGAGGGCGAGCGGTCGTCACGGATGAAGTCGACCTTGAAGCCACCGGTCTCGCAGTGGAACTGCAGCCAGTTCACGGTGGGCGCGCGACCGACGAACAGCAGTTCGTCCTTGTCGAGGTGGAACAGGATGCCGTCGCCGATGACGAAGCCGTCGTAGCTGGTCGGAATCATCTGCTTGGCACGATTGACCGGGAAGTTCGCGAAGCTGTTGAGCGTGGTGTACGAGCACAGCTTGAGCGCGTCCGGGCCCTTGATGGTGAGCTCGGCCATGTGGTGCGACTGGTCGAACAGCACCGCCGACTCGCGCCAGGCACGTTGTTCGTCACGCCAGTTGGTGAATTCGCTCGGGACCACCGGGTACACGTACGCGCCGATCTGCGAGTTGCGCAGCAGGTTGACGGTGTTGCCGGCGGCCTTGAGCACGCCTTCGAGATTCTGAGCCATGCAAGTTGTCCTTTGTCTGATCTGGCCGGAATGTTCGGTTTTGGGCGCCGAAGTGTCTCGCCCGTGAGCGAAACCGCACTGGCCTGAACATGAATCCGGCGTTTCGGAAAGCGAAACCCGGATTCCTGATCGCAGCAATACGGAATCCGTATAGCTGGAAAATCAAGCCATTTCGATGCGATTCGAGGGCGCGGCGAGTAGCTAGGCCGGGCGCGCGGCACCGCGAAAAAACAGCGCCGGAACGCACGCGGATGTCACCCTGATGACAGCGCTTGCGGGCGTTGCCGAGGGGTGGCCTGGCCTGCGTCGGTGATCGCATGGTGCCCCGCGGCGGTGGCGGTCCGGCCACGGAAATCCCGGGTTGCACCGTCATGGTCCAGGGCGGGCCGGCATGGTCCACCGGGCCACGGCCCCGTTCCGGATTTACCGCTGAAACTGCTAGATTGCGCCGGGGTTTCGATGGGGCAATCCAACTCTCTTCAGGTGCGTTTCGACGCGTTCGAACTGGACGAGGCGGACGCTCGGCTGAAGCGCGACGGCAAGCCGGTGGCGCTCCCGCCCAAGGCCTTTGGCGTGTTGTGCGCGCTGGCGCGCCAGCCCGGGGTCCTGGTGACCAAGAACGCGCTGCTGGACGCCGTCTGGGGACACCAGCACGTCAGCGAGTCGGTCCTCAAGACCACCATCAGCCAGGTCCGGGCAGCGCTGGCCGACGACGCCAGCAGCCCGCGTTACATCGAGACCGCATCCCGCCTGGGGTACCGCTTCATCGGCTCGACCGGCGGTCCCGCCGTGGCCGCCAGGCCGGTGGCCCCGGTTCCGGACTCGATGATCGGCCGTCGCCCGGCGCTGGGTCGCATGCAGGACTCCTGGCGGCGCGCGGTAGCCGGCCAGCGGCAACTGTGCTGGGTGGCCGGCGACGCCGGCGTGGGCAAGAGCACGCTGCTCGAGGCCTTCACGCGCTCCAGCGGCGCCGCCGCCATCGCGCAGGGCCAGTGCATCGAGCAGTTCGGCACCGGCGAACCCTATCTACCGGTGTTGCAGGCGCTGGGTGACCTGACGCGCGTCTATCCCGAGCTCGGCTCCATCATGCGCAATGTCGCGCCCACCTGGCTGCTGCAGCTGCCCTGGCTCACGGCTGAAGCCGAGCGGGCCGCGCTGGTGCGCGAGATGGTGGGCGTGAGCCAGGAACGCATGCTGCGCGAATTCCACGAGCTCATCGCACGCTTCACGGAGAAGCATGCGCTGCTGCTGGTGATCGAGGACCTGCACTGGTGTGACGAGGCGACATTGCGGTTGCTCAATCATTTCGCACGCCAGCGGGGTACCGCGCGCGTGATGTGCATCGGCAGTTTCCGCCTCACGCAGGTGATCGCTGAAGGGCATCCGCTGCAGAGCCTGCGACAGGAACTCAAGCTGCAACGCCTGTGCGACGAGATCGTGCTGGATCCGTTCTCCGAAAGCGAAGTGCTCGAGTACCTGCGCGGCCGGCTGGATTCGAACGAGCCCTCGGAAGATTTCGTGCGGCGCGTGCACGCGCACACCGATGGGCTGCCGCTGTTCGTGGTCAACGTGGTGGACGCGCTGCTGGGGCAGGACGCCGATCCCGGTGCGCTCGCGGCCAATGCGCCGCTGCCGGTGCCCGAAGACCTGATGGGTGCGGTGGAGACACGCATCGGCAAGTTGCCCGCGGACACCGTGGCCCTGCTCGAAGCGGCCTCGGTCTGCGGCGTGGAGTTTCGCGCAGGCGCGGTCGCCGAGGTGCTGGGACGGCCGCTCATGGAGGTCATCGCCGAGTGCGATCGGCTGGTGAGCCGGCATTTCTGGCTGCGCCTGGTGACGGCCATCGATCTCGCCGACGGATCGCTGGACGCGCAATACGCCTTCCGCCACGCGATCTACCGCCACGTGTTCTATCACCGCATCGGTGTCGCGGCGCGCGTGCAGTTGCACCGGCGCGTGGCCCGGGCGCTGGCCGCCGGCGCCGAGAAGGGCGTGCCCTCGGCGCCCGCGGAACTCGCCTCGCACCACGAGCGCGGCCGCGAGCCGGGCGCCGCGCTGGTGGCCTATGCGGCCGCGGCGCAGAACGCCTTGCGGGTGTTCGCGCCGACCCAGGCGCGCGAGATCTGCGAACAGGCGCTTACCTTGTTGCCCGCGATACCGGCGGGGCCGGAGCGCCTGATGCTGGAGCTCGGCATCGAGAGCGCGCGCGGCATCGCGAACGCGCAGCTCAAGGGTGTGGGTTCCGCCGAGCCGCGCGCCATCTTCGAACGCGTGCGCGAATTGTGCGAACTCCTGCCGCAACATCCGGCGCGCGCCTTGCTGCTCAATGGATATGGAGCTTCGCTGTTCTCGCGGGGCGAATATTCGCGGTTGCAGGAGCTGGCCGAGCGGCTCGACAAACTCGAGGGTCCCGACAAGGCCCCGCTCTCGGTGATGACCGCGTTGTTCCGCGGCGGCGCCGCGGCGGCGCGCGGTGAATGCCGTGTCGCCACGGGCTTCTGGCTCAAGGCCATCGAGATTTGCGAGTCCATCACCGACCGGCGCGGCTTCATGGCCTTCGTCGTCGATCCCGAAGTGGGAGTGCGTGCCAACGCCGTGCGCACGCTCTACGAGCGCGGCCTGTTCGACCAGGCGCGGGCGCAGTCGGCGAAGTCCGTGGCGATGGCCGAGGCCCTCGGCCAGCCACTGGCGCGGTCGCTGGCGCGCTGGCGCGCCGGCATGCTCGAAGTCCGCTTCGGCGATCCGCTCAAGGCCATCGAACACTCGGACGCCATCCAGGTCATCGTGGCGCAGACCACGGTGTCGCAGGCCGATGGCCCGAGTCGTTACCTGCGTGGCTGGGCCATGGCGCGGCAGGGTGATCCGCTCGGAGGCCTGGCGCAGATCCGCGATGGACTCGAGCGTCACCTGCGTATCGGCATGATCGCGAGCAGCAGCGAAGTCATGGGCTACTGCGCCGAGGCGCTGGTGCTCGCCGAAGACTGGCGCGCCGCCGAACAGGAACTCTCGCTGGCATTCGCGCGCGCGCGCGAACTCGACGAGCAGTACTACGTGCCCATCCTGCTCATGCTGCAGGCGCGCGTGGCGCGCGGACTCGGCGACGAATCAGCGGCGTACCACTGGCTGCAGGAAGCCGTGCGCGTGGCGCGCGCGCAGGAGGCCGCGGGCTTCGAGCTCAAGGCGGCCTGCGCGCTGGTCGAACATCCCGCGAGCAGCGCCGACGATCGAAAAGGTCTGGAGAAGCTGTTGGCGTCGCTCACCGAAGGCGCGACCGAGCCCGAAGTGCGGCGCGCGCACCGGCTGCTGCAGGCGCGATAACCGCTGATCGATCAGCGAGTTACGGTGCCAGTCCGGCACCCTCGAAATCCAGACGTTTTCCCGACCGTTCCCAAACGACTTCCCGGACGCTGAGTCCTAACTTGCCCTCCATGGACTGGAGGACAAGCAATGACTCACACGACACAGGAATCGAGACTCGTCGCGATCTGGAGCCGCGACTCGCAGGTGAGCGCCTGGCAGGTGTTGCAGGCGCAACTCTCGCGGCACACGAACCCGGACGCATCTCCCTGGACACGGCGCTCTGCCGTGATCTGCAAGTGGCGCGCCTTGCCGGCGGGCGTTTCGGCAACGCCGCCGGGCTGGAGTCGCTGATGATCCTCGCGATCCACCCCAGCTACCCGAACTCCCGCGCCTACGTGCTCAAGCTGCACCGCGACGCCCGGCCCCGCCAGGGGCGGCTCATCGGCCGGCTCGAGCACGTGACCACCGGCGAGCAATTCGTGTTCGGCAGCGCCGAGGAATTGCTCGCCTGCCTGGCCCGCGATGGTGCGCGGCCCAAATCCGAATAGGACATCGACCCATGAACGAACAATACCTCTTTGCCGAAGCCTCGCTGGTGGTTGCCACGCAGGACACGGCGCGTCACATCGCGCTCGAACCAGGCGATGCGTTTCCGGAAGTTTTCGCCACCTCGCGAATGATCGCGCTCATGGAAGTGGCCGCGGCGCGCGCCATGCGGCCGATGCTCGGTGACGGACAACTCTCGGTGGGCGTGTCGCTGAGCGTGCGCCACACCGCGGCCACGCCGGTCGGCGCGCAGGTGCGCGCGGTGGCGACGCTGCTGCGGCGGGACGCGAAGCTCGTGCACTTCAGCGTGCAGGCATTCGACGACGCCGGACTGATCGGCGAGGGCGAGCACGCCCGCGCGGTGATCGACGCGGCGCGCCTGCTGTCGGGCGCGCAACGGCGGCGCTCGAACTGACTCTCCACTTTATTTCTTTACAGGGACTCCAATGAAAACCGCTCTTGCCTTGTCACTCGTCTGCGCACTCACGGCCTGCGCTTCCTTGCCGGGTGAAACCGAACCCACGCCGGAGATCCGGCCGCAGCCGGCCTTCGCGAGCACGCGGTCGTTCGACGCACCCGTCGGTGCCTGGCCGGCCGCGGGCTGGTGGAAGACCTACGCCGATCCGCAGCTCGATGTCCTCATCGAAGAAGGGCTCGCCGGCTCCCCGTCGGTGGCGAGCGCCGACGCGCGCCTGCGTCGCGCCCGTGCGCAGACGGACGGCGCGCGTGGCGCGCTGGCGCCGCAGATCAGCGCCAGCGCTGCCGCCAACCAGCAGAAGCAGAGCTACCACTATCTGACGCCCGCCAACATGACGCCGGAAGGCTGGAACGACTACGGACGCGCCAGCCTGGATTTCTCCTGGGAGATCGACTTCTGGGGCAAGAATCGCGCGGCGCTCGCGGCCGCGACGTCCGAAGCCGTGGCCGCCAGCGCGGATGCCGACCAGGCGCGCCTGGCGTTGTCGGCGGCGATCGCCTCCCACTACGCGGAACTCGCGCGCCTGTACTCGGCGCTCGACACGGCCGTCGCGGCTCGTGACCTGCGCACCAAGACCGCGGAGCTGTTTGGCAAGCGCTTTGACCATGGTCTCGAGACTCGCGGCAGCGTGGGCCAGGCCGAGTCGCGTCGCGCGGCCAGCGAGGCCGAGGTGCTGTCGATCGAGGAGCAGATCGCGCTGCAGAAGAATCGCATCGCCGCGCTGCTCGGCGGCGGGCCGGATCGCGCGCTCGCCATCACGCGACCCAAGGTCGACTTCACGCGCGCGTTCACCTTGCCGGCAACCATTTCCGCCGAACTCATCGGCCGTCGTCCGGACCTGGCGGCCGCGCGCCTGCGCGCCGAGGCCGCGGCGAAACGCATCCACGTCTATCGCGCGCAGTTCTATCCGAACGTGAATCTCAGTGCCTTCATCGGCGTGCAGTCCTTCGGCATCGACATGCTGCGCGAAAGTGGCTCGGACATCGGCAGCATCGGCCCGGCCATCACGCTGCCCATCTTCAATGGCGGACGCCTGCGTGCCCAGCTGCATGGGGCCGAGGCCGAGTACGCCGATGCCGTCGCCAACTACGACCGCGCGCTGGTGCAGGCGTTGCAGGAAGTGGCCGATGCAGCCGTGTCGCAACGTGCGCTCGGCCCGCAGCTCGGCAGGATCGACGCGGCCGTGGAAGCGGCGCGCGAAGCCTGGCGCGTGCAGAACAACCGCTACGAAGGCGGGCTCGCGACCTATCTCGACGTACTCACGGCCGAGGACTACCTGCTCGGCAACCTGCGCAGCCAGTCGGACTTGCGCAGCCGCTCGATGACGCTGGACGTCGCGCTCAACCGCGCACTCGGCGGCGGCTACCAGACCCGTCTTTGAACTCAAAACACATCAGAGGAGAACCTTATGACGACGATGAACACCGAAACACTCCAGAAGGCCGACGAGGCGCTGGATCACGACGCGAAGCGCAAGCGCAAGAAGCGCCTGATGCTGCTCGCCGGCGTCGTGCTCACCCTGGGCAAGGGCTACTGGGCTTACGACTACTTCTACGCCTCGAAATTCATCAGCACCGACAACGCCTACACGGCGGCGGAGACCGCGCAGGTGACGCCGGCCATTGGCGGCATCGTGCGCGAGGTGCGGGTCACCGACACCAGTTACGTCCACAAGGGCGACGTGCTGGTGGTGCTGGACGACGTCGACGCCCGCCTGGCACTGGCGCAGGCCGAGGCCGAACTCGGGCGTGCGCAGCGGCGCGTGCGTGGCTATGTGGCGAACGATTCCAGTCTCGCGGCCCAGCTGGCCGCGCGCTCCGCGGACGAGAAGCGCGCGGCGTCGGATCTCGAGCGCGCCGAAATCGATCTCGAGCGCCGCGAGAATCTCGCGGAGTCGGGTTCGGTGTCCGGCGACGAGCTGACCAAGGCACGCAATGCCTTCGAGAGCGCGCGGGCGCAGCTCGCGCAGGCGCGTTCCAACTACTCGGCCGCCATCGGCGCGCGGGATGCGAACGCCGCGCTCATCGAAGGTGTGTCCGAGGAGACCAACCCGGAGGTCGAACTGGCGCGCGCGCGCCGCGACCAGGCGCGCGTGAACCTGGAGCGCACGGTGATCCGCGCGCCGGTGAACGGCGTCGTGGCCAAGCGTTCGGTGCAGGTGGGCCAGCAGATCCAGACCGGCGCGCCGGTGCTGTCCATCGTTCCCGTGGACGACGTGCACGTGGACGCCAACTTCAAGGAAGGGCAGCTGCAGCGCGTGCGCATCGGCCAGCCGGTGGAAGTCACCTCCGACCTCTACGGCAGCTCGGTGACGTATCGCGGCGTGGTGGTGGGCCTGTCCGGTGGCACCGGCTCGACCTTCGCGGCCATCCCGGCGCAGAACGCCACCGGCAACTGGATCAAGGTGGTCCAGCGCGTGCCGGTGCGCATCAAGCTCGATTCGGCCGACCTCGAGGCGCGCCCGCTGCAGGTGGGCCTGTCGATGGAAGCCACCATCGATACGCGTGAGGACCACCCGGAGGTCGCGCGCCGGGAAACGGCGGCCGGCGATCGCCAGGGCTGATAGTTAGGCGGAATACAGGGAGACCGTGATGACCGATTTCGAGAAAGCCATGTCCGGAGACGCGCCCCTCAAGGGAGCGCTTCTCTGGCTCGCGGCCGTGGTGCTGGCCGGCGCGAATTTCATCGCCGTGCTGGACATGACCATCGCCAATGTGTCCGTGCCGAACATTTCCGGCGCGCTGGGCATCAGCTCCAGCCAGGGCATGTGGGTCATCACCTGCTACGCCGTGGCCGAAGCCATCACCGTGCCGCTCACGGGCTGGCTGGCCTCGCGCTTCGGCGCGGTGCGCGTGTTCACCACGGCCATCAGCTGCTTCGGCCTGTTTTCGCTGCTGTGCGGACTGGCGCCCACGTTCGAAGTGCTGGTGCTGGGCCGCATCCTGCAGGGCGTGGCCGGCGGACCGCTGATTCCGCTGTCGCAGACGCTGCTGCTGCGCATCTTCCCGAAGGAGAAGGCCGCGGCGGCCACGGCGCTCTGGGCCATGACCACGCTGACCGCGCCCATCCTCGGGCCGATCCTCGGCGGCTGGCTCTGCGATACGTATTCCTGGCCGGTGATCTTCCTCATCAACGTGCCGCTGGCGCTGCTGATGGGACCTTTCGCCTGGCGCATGCTGAAGCGCTACGAGAGCAAGCTCGAACGATCGCCCATCGACCTCGTTGGTCTCACCTTGCTGGTGATCTTCGTGGGCGCGCTGCAGTTGATGCTGGACCTCGGCAAGGAGCACGACTGGTTCGAGTCCGGCCTCATCGTGACGCTGGCCGTCGTGGCCGTCATCGGCTTCGCGGCCTTCCTGATCTGGGAAATGGGCGAGAAGCATCCCATCGTGAACCTGCGCGTGTTCCGGCACCGCGGCTACACCACCGCGGTCATCGTGGTCGCCACCGGATTCGGCGCCATGTTCGCGGCCAACGTGCTCACGCCGCTCTGGTTGCAGAGCTACATGGGTTACACCTCGACCTGGGCCGGGCTGGCCACCGCGTGGACCGGCGTGCTCGCCGTGTTCTTCGCGCCGGCGGCCGGATTGCTCTCCACCAAAGTGGATCCGCGCAAGCTGGTGTTCTTCGGGCTCATGTGGCTGTGCGGCGTGCTCGCCTTCCGCACCATCGGTACCACCGACATGTCGTTCTGGCAGATCTCCGGCCCCTTGCTCGCCATGGGACTGGGCCTGCCGTTCTTCTTCGTGCCGGTGACCACCATCGCGCTGGCCAGCGTGGACGAGCATGAAACGGCCTCGGCGGCCGGCCTCATGAATTTCCTGCGTACGCTGGCCGGTGCCGTGGCCACCTCCGTCGTGAACACCAGCTGGGAAAGCGGGGCACAGGTGAAACACGCCGAGCTCTCGGGCCTGGTCGACTCGTCCGGCGAAACCATGCGCACCCTGGCGGCGGGCGGCATGAATGCCGAGCAGTCGCTGAACGTGCTCGACCGCATGGTGCAGAGCCAGAGCGTCATGATCGCCACCAACGAGCTCATGATGTACGCGTCCCTGGCCTTCCTGTTCTCGGCGGCGCTCATCTGGCTGGCGCCGCGCCCGACGCGCAGCATCGCCCTGGGGGCCGCGCACTGAAACGGTAGTTTGCAAGCGTTAAATCGCCCGGGCGCCGACAGTCGAGTCGGCGCCCGTTTTTTTAGTAGCATCCGGTCACAGGGAGGAATGTGGATGAGCGGACTCGGCATCACCTATCGCGGCGTCGTCCAGCAATGGCATTGCGATTTCATGGGCCACATGAACGTCATGTGGTACGTGGGCAAGTTCGACGAGGCCACGTGGAACTTCGCCGCGCTCAGCGGCTTGAGCGGGCAGTACCTCAAGGAATCCGGGCGCGGCATGGCCGCGGTGGAGCAGCGCATCAGCTACCGGCGCGAGGCGCTGGTGGGCGACGTCATCGTGGTGAAGTCGGCGGCGCTGGAGATCAAGCCCAAGTCCATCCGGTTCGTGCACGAGATGTTCCGCGGCGACGGCGGTGATCACCTGGCCACCATGATGGCCATCGGCGTGCACATCGACACGGTGGCGCGCAAGTCCGCCGAGTTCGAGCCACACATACTCGCGAAATCGCAGGCGCTGCTGGACGCGGAGCCCGCGCGCTGGGACGAATGGCCTCCACGCAAGGCCTTCCTCGCGTGAACCGCTGGCGCATCGCCGGATTGATCCTGGCGGCGCTGCTCGCCGCGGCATTGGTACTCGGAAAACTATGAAGAAGAAGTCTCGCAAATCAGGGGCGGCGCGCGCGGCACGCGCCGGGGGCAAGTCGCTGCGACTGCATGGGTCGATCGCCCGTGAAATCGGGCTGCTCATCGTGTCGGGCCATTTCAAGCCCGGGCAGGTGCTGGACGGCGAGGTGGAGGCCAGCGCGCAACGCGCGGTGTCGCGCACCGCGTATCGCGAAGCCGTGCGCATTCTTTCCGCGAAGGGCCTGGTTCACAGCCGGCCGCGGGTGGGCACGCGCGTGAGCCCGCAGGAGCAATGGCACCTCATGGACCCGGATGTGTTGTCCTGGGTGTTCTCGGGCGAACCGGATACCGACGTATTGCTGGGCCTGTTCGAGTTGCGCGGCGTGGTCGAGCCCGCGGCGGCGGCGCTGGCCGCCACGCGTCGCAGCGACGCGCAGCTCGCGACCATGCAGCGCGCGCTGCAGTCGATGACGCAGTACACGCTCAATGCCGAAGAGGGGCGGGTGGCCGACATGGAGTTTCACGCCGCCCTGCTGGCCGCGACCTGCAATCCCTTCATGGTCTCGTTGATCAATGGAGTGACCGCGGCGGTGGATGCGCTCACCGCGTTCAAGCTGCGCATCGAGCCGTTGAAGCGCGATCCCGCGCCCGATCATTGGCGTGTGTATGAAGCCATTGCCGCTCGCGATCCCGAGGGCGCACGTGCCGCCATGAACGAACTGGTGCGCCTGGCCCTGCAGGACACGCCGATGACGGCCGCGCGCGCCAAGCCCGCGGCGCGTCCACGCGGCGCTCGCGACTGAATTCCTGACCGCCTTGCGGCTTGTCGCCACGGCGTCGGCCGGCTAGCATCCCATTTGTCTGAGTTTATATTTCGACGAGGGGAACAATGAACAAGTGGCGTTTGGGGGCGATGGTTTGTCTGGCGCTGGTCGCGGCGGTGGCGCAGGGCACGGTGAACGTCTCGGTGACTGTGCGTGCCGATCAGCCGGGCGCGGTGATCAATCCCAACGTCTACGGTCAGTTCGCCGAACATCTCGGCGCCGGTATCTACGGCGGCATCTGGGTGGGCGAGAAGTCGGATATCCCGAACACGAATGGCTATCGCAACGACGTGGTCGCGGCGCTCAAGGCGCTCAAGGTGCCGGTGGTGCGCTGGCCTGGCGGCTGTTTCGCGGATGAATACCACTGGCGTGACGGCATCGGTCCGCGCGAGGGCCGGCCGGTCAAGGTGAATACCCACTGGGGTGGTGTGCCCGAGACCAACGAGTTCGGCACGCACGAATTCATGGCCTTCGCCGAGCTCATCGGCACCAAGGTGTACATCAGCGGCAACGTGGGCTCCGGCAGTCCGCAGGAAATGGCCGACTGGATGGAGTACATGACGTCGAACACCGTATCGACGCTGGCCAACCTGCGCCGCAAGAACGGTCGCGACCAGCCCTGGGACGTGCATTACTTCGGTATCGGCAACGAGACCTGGGGTTGCGGCGGCAACATGCGTCCCGAGTACTACGCGGACCTGTTCCGCCAGTACGCCACGTACATCAAGGCGCCGCGCGGCAAACGCCCGGTCATCGTCGCCAGCGGAGGTCACAGCGAAAGCACGAAGTGGGCCGAAGTGCTGACCACGCAGGTGGAGCAGGACCTCGACGCCATCTCGCATCATTTCTACACGCTGCCCACCAGTGACTGGGAGAAGAAGGGCAAGTCGCTGGGATTCTCCGAGGGTGAGTGGGTGAAGACTTTCGAGCGCACGCTGCGCATCGACGAGTACATCACCAGCAACGTGAAGGTCCTGGACCAGAACGATCCCAAGGGGAAGATCGCTTTCTACGTGGACGAATGGGGCACCTGGTACGACCCCGAGCCCGGCCGCGAGCCTGGTTTCCTCTACCAGCAGAACAGCCTGCGCGATGCGCTGGTGGCCGCGCTCAATTTCAACGTGTTCCACTCACACGCGAAGCGCGTGCAGATGGCCAATATCGCGCAAATGGTCAACGTGCTGCAGGCCATGATCCTCACGGATGGACCGAAGATGGTTCTGACGCCCACTTATCACGCTTTCCAGATGTACATCCCTTTCCAGGGGGCCACCGTGTTGCCCGCGGAGTTCCAGGCGCCGAAGTACACCAGCGACGGCGTGAGTGTTCCGGCGGTGAGCGTGACGGCGGCGCGCGATACCGCGGGCAAGCTGCAGCTGGGCCTGGTGAACCTCGATGCCACGCAGGAGGCGCAGATCACCGTGGATGTGAAAGGCTTCCAGGCCAAGGGCGCGAGCGGTCGCGTGCTGACCGCGAAGGTGATGGATGCTCACAACACCTTCGAAGCGCCCAACGCGGTGTCGCCGACGCCGATCAAGGCGCGGCGTTCGGGTGGAAAGCTGGTGCTGACGCTGCCGGCGAAGTCCGTGGCGGTGGTGGCGGTCGACTGATCAGCGAACGTGGCGCCGCGCCGGCGCCGCGTTTTCGATCGACTGCGCGAGGATCAGCACGCCCACGATCACCAGTGTGCTGGCCAGCGCCATGCCCGCGACGAACGAAGGGCCGGCGACGCCGTCGCCCGCTTCCAGTCCGTGAGCGTGGCCATGAAACACCGCGAACAGCCCGGTGATGGCAACCGTGGTGGCGGGCAAGCGCCGGAGTGGCCTGAGGGCGAGGACGGCCAGCACGGAGATCGACGCCAGGATCATGACCTCGGTGAACGCGAAGTGGAGGCCCGCGAGGCCTGCGATGGCGCCGACGACCATGAGCATCGGAAAAGCCATCACGACGCCCAGGCGCGCCCATCCCTGCATGCGCCACGCCAGGAGGCCCGTCGCCACCAGCGCGAGCAGGTGGTCCACGCCCAGCAGGGGATGCATGGCACCCGCGAACAGGCTGGCCCCGGTGCCATGACCGGGATGCGCCTGCGCCAGGGCCGGCAGCAATGAGAGGGACACGGCAATTACCTGCACGAGCGACTTCTTGTTCATGAATCCAGCCTACCGCATTCATGCGCGGTTGCCGATGCGCCGGGCGGTCGGCTAAGTCATTTGACGCAGATGCATGACGCTCCGTGGCGGTGCGCGATGCCAGTATGATTGCGCCATGAAAACCGATGTGCTGCGAGTGGGTGTGGGTGGTCCGGTGGGTTCGGGCAAGACCGCGCTGGTCGACGCGCTCTGCAAGCGCATGCGCGATCTCTACAACCTGGCCGTCGTCACCAACGACATCTACACCAAGGAAGACCAGGAGTTCCTGATCCGCAGCCAGGCGCTGGCGCCGGAGCGTATCCGCGGCGTCGAGACCGGCGGCTGTCCACATACCGCGATTCGCGAAGACGCCTCCATGAACCTCGCCGCCATCGACCAGCTCATGCGCGATTTCGAGGCCCTGGATCTCATCATCGTGGAGAGCGGTGGTGACAACCTGGCCGCGACTTTCAGTCCCGAACTGTCCGACCTCACGTTGTATGTCATTGACGTGGCGGCGGGCGACAAGATTCCGCGCAAGGGCGGTCCGGGCATCATGAAAAGCGACCTGCTGATCATCAACAAGATCGACCTGGCGCCGCATGTCGGTGCCTCGCTCGAGGTCATGGACCGCGACGCCAAGAAAATGCGCGGCGAGAGACCCTTCGTCTTCACCAATCTCAAGACCGGGCATGGCCTCGATTCGGTCATCGCCTTCATCGAGAAGCAGGGGATGCTGCGACACTGAGTCGCCGCGGTTGTAGTTGCCTCGATTGACGGGGCAAGATCGGCGCATGGAATCGCAGGGCACCATCGCCGGAGGGACGCCGGTCATACCGTGGTCGCCCTGGGCGGCGATCGGCCCACCGCTGGTGCGCCACCTGCTCGGGTTCAGCGCCTTCTGCCTCGCCTACTTGGTGGCGTATCGCTTCGGCATGGCCTTCAGCCCGGCGGTGTCGGCGCCGTTCTGGTTTCCCGATGCGGTCCTGCTCTGTGCGCTGCTGTGCACGCGTACCCACCGGTGGTGGGTGCTGCTGGTCGCCATCCTGCCCATCCGGTTGATCTACGGAGACCATCCCGGCGTCAGTGCTCCATTCCTGTTGTCGGTGTGGGTGAACGATTGCGCCAAGGGCGTGGTCGCGGCCTGGCTGCTGCGCCGCTACCTGCGCGATCCGATCCGGCTGGATTCCATGCGCGACCTGGCGACGTTCTGGGCCATCGCGGTGGTGGTGGTGCCGGCGCTCAGCGCATTCGCCGGCGCGGCCTCGCGCGCCATGGCGGGTCACGAGTATTGGCCGAGCTTCGAGCAGTGGTTTCTCGGCGATGCGATGGCGCAGCTCATCATCACGCCCATTCTTTTCTATTGGGTGTTGAGACCGCCGAATCCGGCCAGCTTCCAGTCGGGCCGCGTCATCGAGGCGGGAATACTGGCCATCGGGCTGCTGCTCGCGCTCTCGTGGGCATTCGAGCCCGTTCCGCAACCGCGCGACCTCGCGGAGACCCGTTTCTATGCGCCGGTGCCGTTCATGGTCTGGGCCGCGATCCGCTTCAGGATGTACGGTGCGACCGCGGCCGTTGCCTTGCTCACGGTGTTCTCGGTGCGGGCGGCCTTCATGGGCACTGGGTCGTTCGCGGATCTGCCACCCGCCGGGCTTGCGTACCATCTGCAACACTTTCTGTTGCTGCGCGTGGCGCCGCTGTACCTGGTGGCCGTCCTGCTGGAGCAGTGGGTGCGGGTCAGCCATTCCTTGCGGGAGAGCGAGGAGCGATTCCGCAACATCGCCAACCAGGCGCCGATGATGACCTGGACCTCCGATCAACAAGGCGGCTGTGAATTCGCCAGCCAGCAATGGCTCGACTTCACCGGTCGCACGCTGGAGCAGACACAAGGTGCGGGATGGTCCGAATCGCTGCATCCCGCCGATCGCGAACGCGCTTTCGATATCTACTCGAAGCATTTCGAATCGCGCCGGCCCGTCGAGCTGGAGTACCGCGCGCGACGCCATGACGGCGAATATCGCTGGGTGCATGTTCATGGCCTTCCGCGGTTCGGCGCGGAGGGGGAGTTCCGTGGGTACGTGGGCTCCATCGTCGACATCACCGAACGGCATCAGCAGGAGGCCGCGCTTCGTCGCAGCGAGGCACGCTACCGCGACGTGGTCGAAAACCAGGCCAACTTCGTCTGTCGATTCCTGCCCGACGGTGCACTGACCTTCGTGAACACCACGTTCTGTCGGTTCCTGGGCCGCAACAGGCTCGAGCTGCTGGGTGGCAGCTTCTACGACCTGCTGCCTCCCGTCGCGCGTCCCGCGGCGCGCGCGGCCGTCGAGCAGGCGCTGGCCAGTGCCGGCCAGGCGGGTTGGGAAAGTGAATTCACGATCGAAGACGGCGCGCGTGGCTGGCACAGCTGGGAGTGTCATGTCATCGAAGGCCCACCCGACGAGATCCGCGAAGTCCAGGTGATCGGCCTCGACGCCACCGATCGCAAGCGCGCGGAGGAATCTGGCCGGCAACTCGCGCACGCGGCCCGATTCGCCGCGCTCGGCGAACTCACCGCCATGGTGGCCCACGAAATCAACCAGCCACTGTGCGCCATCCTCAGCAATGCCGAAGCCGCGGAGATCATGTTGCGCACCGGCGATCCTTCGAAGGAAGAGCTGCGGCAGATCCTCGAGGACATCCGCAACGACGACCTGCGCGCCGACGCGGCGATTCGCAGCATCCGCTCGCTGCTGAATCGCCGCGAGTTCCAGCCGCGGCCGATGAACATCGGCGACACCATCGACCACGTGCTGAAACTCGTCGCGGGCGACGCGTTGCATCGACGCGTGATGGTGACGCGCGAATACGCGGCCACACTGCCCGAGGTCATCGGCGATCGCTCGCAACTCGAGCAGGTGCTGGTGATCCTCATCGTCAACGCCATGGATGCGATGAAGGATACGGCCGAAGAAGCACGCCAGGTGCTGCTCTCGGCGCGAGTGGCCGAATCATTCGTGGAAGTCGCGGTGCGGGATTTCGGCCACGGCATCGCCCCGGGCAAACTGGCGCAGCTGTTCGATTCCTTCTACACCACCAAGTCCGAAGGCATGGGACTGGGACTTTCGATCGCGCGCTCCATCATCACGGCGCACAACGGCGCCATCTGGGCGGAAAACGCGCCGGACGGGGGTGCGATCTTCCGTTTCACCGTGCACGTGGCGGGCGACGGCGCCGTTGCCGCGAAAGGTCAGTCCTAGGTCCGATGTCGGCTGCGCCACCGTCGCAGTAGAAGGCTCCTTTGCCGGGCGCGTTGCCCGCGGAGGTCCCATGAAACTCACGAACCTGCTGGCCGGCGCGATCGGTCTCGCCATCGCGGCCCAGGCCATTGGCCAAACTACCCAGGCACCTCCGAAAACCGCGTCGCAGACCCTGGCATCGTCCGAGGGACTGCAGGTGTATCCGTCCAAGGGACAGGATGCCGGCAAGCAGGCCATGGACGAGGCCGAGTGCTACAAGTGGTCGAAGGATCAAACCGGCTACGACCCCGCCTCACCACCGCCCGTGGCCACGGCCGCGAAGGTGGAAGCTCCGCCAACGCAGGCGACCGGCGCACGGGCGCGCGGCGCAGTGCGCGGAGCGGCCGCGGGTGCCGTGGTGGGTGAAATCGCCAACAACGATGCCGATGAGGGCGCGAGGGCGGGCGCGGCGGCGGGCGTGGTCGCCGGCGGCGTGCGCAACCGCCAGGCGCGTCGTGCCAACGAGGCGGCCGCGGAATCCGCGAATCAGCAGGCGCAGGCCGCCGCCGACCAGGCCAACGCGCAGCGCGCGCAGTTGCAGGCGAACTTCAAGAAGAGCATGGGCGCCTGCCTCGAAGGGCGCGGCTACACGGTCAAGTAGCAGCCTTCGTCTTGGCGCCGGCGCGCTGCTGGGCGCGTTCGATCGTGAGCTTGTAGGCGATGTAGTACTTGTAGATGTTGCTGACGTACTGCACCGTTTCGCGGCCGACGTCTTCCGCGACCACGATCTCGACGTTGTTGAACCACTTGTTCGGGTCGAGGCCTTTCTTCGCGGCTTCGTCGCGCAGGCGCGCAATGCGGTTCGGTCCCGCGTTGTAGGCCGCGAATGCGAAGAGGTGACGGTTCGCGAAGTCGATGCCCGGGTCGTCGAAGTACTGGTTCACCAGGAAACGCATGTACTTCACGCCCGCGTGGATGTTCGGCTCGACGAGATGAATGTCGGGAATGCCGACATTCCGGTCCTTGGCCGTGGTCGGCATCACCTGCATCACGCCGACGGCGCCCACCGGGCTGCGGGTGCGCTGGTCGAGCCCGGACTCCTGGTATCCCTGCGCCACCAGCATGAGCCAGTCGAAGTCGTATTGCGTGGCGTACTTCTTGAAATAGCCGGTGAGCTCGGTGAAGCGCCGCATGTCTTCCTGGTTGGTGGCGCCGCGCGCCCAGCGCGTGTTCTGCAGGTAACGCTTCAGGATCACGTTGCCCATCATGGTGCCGAGGCGGTTCTTGGCGACGAAGGCGTCGAGCGTCTTCTTGAGCTCCGGGCTGTCCTTGCGGATGGCCCAGGCGAGCTGGGCGTTGGTGCGCAGCGCGAGCGTCGGATGCGGCTGGATCTTCGGGAAGATCTCCTTCCAGAAATTCGCGACGTAGCTGTCGACCACCGTGGCCTCGACCAGGCCGGCATTGACCATCTCGAGGATGTCTTCGTCTTCGAGGTTGTCCTGCGCGAGTTCGATGGTGACCGGTGGTTTGCCAGCCGCGGCGAGGCGCGTGTTCAGCGCCACCAGGCTCTCGTAGTAGGCGCTGGAACGGCGCACGAATATCGACTTGCCGGAGAGATCTTCGACGGTCGCCGGAGGCGCAACCTCCGGAGCGGTCACGAGGATCTCGCTGATGTTCTCCGCGGCGGGCGCCGTGAAGTCCACCAGCGCCTGGCGGTCGGGCGTGATGGTCAATCCACCGGTGGCGATGTCGCCGAGGCCGGCCGCCAGCGCCGGCAGCAGGTTTTCGCGTGACACGGGGATGAACACCACGCGCATCTGGCGGGTTTTGTCTTTGACCGCGGCGTTCAGGAATTTCTCGAGCTCCATGCCCATGTCGTAGGTGATGCCGCGCTGCTGACCCTTGTCGACGAAATAGAAGGTCTTGCTGTAGACCACCAGCAGGCGCACGGCGCGTTGTTCCACCATTTTCGGAAGGTCGCCGGTCCAGGTGGGCAATCCTTTCGGCAATGTGACAGGCGGGGGCGCCGGCGCGGTGGCCTGTGGCGGTGCCGCGACGGTGGTCGTCTCGGTCTTCGAGTCGCAGGCGGTGATCGTGAACGCGCCCAGCAGCGCCGCGCCGAGCAAGAGCTTTCGTGGTCTGTGCATGCCCGATGTCTAACAACGGCCCGCGGGCCCGAAAATGGGACTTTGAACCTATCGGGCAACGCGGGCCTCTGAATGCGCCGCTGACAGGCCGCGCGCGAAAACGCTGACACGCGTGAGCGTGTCTCGTGGATGGCGCGGGCAGGCAGTCAAAACCAGAATGCGAACGACCGAGGACGCACGAGGTCGAGTTCATGAATGGTCAGCGTTTCCGAGTGCTGTTTCTCTCGCAGCGCAATTCCGCGCGCAGCATGATGGCCGAGTCCATCGCGAACAACATCGGGCGCGGCCAGCTCGAAGCATTCAGCGCCGGCGTGCGGCCCGCCGCGAGTGTCGATCCCGTGGCGATGGAACTGTTGCATCACGCCGGGCTGCCAGTGCCCGACCACCCGCCGCGACACGTGCGCGAATTCAGCGCGCCAGACGCGCCGCCGTTCGATTTCGTCTTCACGCTGAGCGACACCGCGGCCGGCGAGGCGCCGCCGATGTGGCCTGGACATCCCATCACGGCGCACTGGCGCTGCACGGACCCGGAAGAGTTCGAGGACGAGTTGGACCGGCGCATGGCGCTGATCCGCACGCGCTCCGAACTCGAGCGCCGGTTGCGGGTGTTCATCAATCTACCCATGGAGTCGCTGGATCGCATGAGCCTGCAGGCGCAACTCGACGCGATGGGTGATTCCCGCTGAAGCGGTGACGCGGAGCCTGGCCACGCACTAAGATCCCCGCCATGGACGGCGAGGCTCTGAGTACCGCACGAGATCTGCTGCCGCTGATTCAAGCGGCGCGTGATGAAACCGAGAAGGGGCGCTGCCTGGCGCCGCCGGTGGTGGCTGCCTTGCGCGGCTCTCGATTGGGACGATTGGCATTACCCGCCGAGCACGCGGGTTACGCACTGCCACCGGTGGAAATCCTGCGAATCCTCGAAGTGCTGGCCGGCGTCGAGGCATCGGTGGCATGGATCGTCTGGAACAACACGCTGCCTTGCTACTTCGGGCGATTCCTCGCCTCCGAAGCGCGCGCGGAGATTTTCGGCAATCGAGAAGGGCTGTATGCCAGCTCTACCCGGCCCAGTGGCCGCGCGGCGGTGGAGGGCGATGGATATCGCGTGAAGGGCCGTTGGTCGCTGGTCTCCGGCTGCGAGATCGCCGACTGGCTGGCGCTGCGCTGCGCGATCGAGGAGAACGGGCAGCCGCGCCTGCTGGCGCCGAATGTCCCGGAAGTGCGCATGTTGTGGGTGCGCCGCCAGGACGTTCAGATACTCGACACCTGGCACACCGGTGGCCTGCGAGGCACGGGCAGTCACGATGTGACGCTCAGCGACGTGCTCGTGCCACGCCGTCACTCCTGTTCGCCGGCCGATGGCAGCAACCTGCCGGGCGCGCTCGGCCGGGTGCCCATCGTGTGCACGCTCGCCGCAGGTTACGGCGCGCAACTGCTGGGACTGGGGCAGGCCTGCGTCGATGCCGTGGTGGCGTTGACCACGAGCAAGGCGGTGGTCGATCCCGGGCCGGCGATGGGGGAGCGGCCGCTGGTGCTGGCGTCGATCGCCGAACATCGCGCCCGCCTCGGCGCGGCGCGTGACTATCTGCACGCCCGGGTGGCGGAGCTCTGGGCGTCAGCGCAGCAGGGCCCCGTGTCCCTGGATCAACTTGCCGCCGTTTTTGCGGCCGCCCATCACGCCATGAGTGCGGGCCGCGCCGCGGTGAGTGCCGCCTATTCGCTGGGTGGCGCCAGTTCGCTGTATACGAACTCGCCGCTGGAGCGCGCGCATCGCGACATGCACGCGATGGCGGCGCACGTGATTTCGCAGCCCATGTGGCTGGAAGACACGGGCCGGATCGCGCTGGGCCGTGAGCCGTTGAATCCCATGTACCGCGTGTGAGCGGAAATGGGGACATTCCTGATTTGCCAGGAAATGGGGACGGGCCTCATCTGAAGAGGCGCCGGTGGGTGAGGTCATGCGTCCCCACCGTCGTTGCCAGCGCCGCTTCCTGGCCAAGGAAGAATGTCCCCATCGATCCGCGGCTTTGGGAAAGAGGCGCGAGACCAGTCCAAGCGCCAGCCGCGCCAGCGAATCATCCAGGATGTCCCGCTATTGTTTCTCTCTTTCCGTTTTCGCGACGTTGAGCGCCTCGCGCGTGAAACGCGCGGCGTTGCCGAAGGCGATGCCGGCCTCGTGCGCGATGGTCACCGCGTCGGCACGCTGCAGCTCGCGCGTGTATTCGTACTCGCGCGCTTTCTCGTAGTCGATGATCCGACCGATCAGGACGCCGCTCGCCGCGTCCCGCAGTTCCACCACCAGCTTCATGGAGCCGGCCGAACGCACGTAGGTCTGCATGCCGGGCGAAGAGCTGGTGTCGGGCGGGACGAAATCCAGATCGACGATCGAGGCGTCGATGCGCAGCACGTCGGGCCCCACGTCCTCGGCCAACGTGTAGCCGCCGCGTTCCACGAGCTCCTCGATGAGCTCGTCGCGAAACGACTTCGAAAAGTCGGTCTGCATCTTCTGCCTGGTGGTGTCGGAGACGTCGGGGTTGCGCTGATCCCAGTTGCGCTTGAACGCGACGGGAATGGGCTCGATCACGATGCGCCGGTAATGCGTGAAGGTCACGTCGGGCGCGCGGTACACACCCACGCGGCGACTCGACGGCACGCGAACCAGGCCGTCTTCCGTGACCTCACGCTCGCGCTCGGCGGCAAAGGTCGCGGCGCCCGCGACAAGCAACATCAATCCGGCAGCCAGGCGGAAATCCATGAACCCTCCGCAATCGGGAGGGCAGTCTACGCTGCCTAGCGTGCCAGCGCGCGGATCGCCCGGGCGGCGGCGGAGGCGCGGTTCTCCACGCCCAGCTTCACGAAAATCTGCTCCAGGTGTTTGTTCACGGTACGCGGGCTGATGGCGAGGATCTCGCCGATTTCGCGATTGGCCTTGCCGCGGCTGATCCACAACAGCACTTCCGATTCGCGCGAGGTCAGCGACAAGGTGCGTTGCAGCTGCTGTTCATCGGGAGTGGTGCTGAGCTCGGTGAGGCGGAACAGCAGTTCGTCCGGGCCGATGGGACTCATCACCGAGATCTCCACCTTGCGGCCGCGTACGTCCACCAGCAGGCGCGCCGGCTCCTGGGAACCTTCGGAACGCAGTCGGATGAGTTGCGTCAGCATGGAGGGTGGCAGGCTGGCGACCAGTTCGTGATGGCCGGGAAACAGCTCGGCCAGCAACTCGCGCGCCTTGGGTGTACACCACAGCAGTCGTCCGCTCGAATCGGTGGCCAGCAGGAATCGTCCCGTGGCATCGAGCGCGGCGCGGCTGCCGGCGGCGGCCCGCGCATTGGCGAGATGCACGCGGATACGTGCCAGCAGTTCGTCGACCACGAGCGGCTTGGTCACGTAGTCGACGCCACCGGCCGCGAGGCCCTCGAGCACGTTCTCGGTGTCGCTGAGTCCGGTCATGAAGATCACCGGCAGATGCGCCAGCATCTTGTCGCGCTTCATGCGCCGACAGGTCTCGAAACCATTGAGTCCGGGCATGACGGCATCCATGAGCACGAGGTCGGGCGTGATCTGCTGCACCAGGCGCAGCGCGCTCTCGCCGTCGGTGGCGATGAGCACGGTGAAGCCCGCGTGGTCGAGCGTGTCGGTGAGAAAGCCCAGGGTTTCGGGGGTGTCGTCGACCACCAGCACGGTGTCGCGACGCACGTCAGTGTGGTTAACCATGTTTGCGCATTCCTTCCAGCACGTGCATGTAGCCTTTCAGGTCGAAGTTCGCGACCAGCGCGCGCATGCGGTTGGCGAACGGGCGATTGCCCGGCTCGTTTTCCATTTCGCGCAGCTTGGCCTGGATGCCGCGCACGTGGCCGATGAGCCCCAGCTGGTAGAGATCGTCGACGTGATGTCGCGCATGACCCGGTAGTTCGAAGATCGCGGCGCCTTCGTGGGCCGGGGCCGCGGGCTGCGGCGCATTGCGCGTCCACTGCAGGCCGAGCTGCAGGGCGAGACACTCGAGCATGCGTTCGACGTCGATGGGCTTGATGAGGAAGGCATCGTGCGTGGAGCCGGGGCCGCCGGGCGAGTATTCATGGGCGTTGGCCGAGACGATGACGACGCGCGTGCGCTCGAGACCCGGCAGGGCGCGCAGTCGTTCGGCCACCTGCCAACCGGTGAGTCCCGGCATCGACACGTCGATCATCGCCAGGTGCGGCCGGCACTCCAGCGCCAGCGCCAGACCGCTGGTGCCTTCGTGGGCGGTGAACACCGCGAAATCCAGGGGCCGCAGCAGGTTCTGCACGATGTCGAGATGCGCCGGGTCATCATCGATGAGCAGCAGGCGCCGGCGTTCGCCTTCGTATCCATTGATGGCGCGCGCGCCCGTGGTGCGTTCCATCTCCTGCGCGGGTACCGCCTCGGACAGCAGGATGCGCACCGTGAATGTCGTGCCCTGGCCCTCGACGCTGCTCACGTTGATCTCGCCACCCATGATCTGCGTGAGCAGCTTGGTGATGGTCAGGCCCAGGCCCGTGCCGGGGATGGCGCGCACGTTGGTGCCTTCTCCGCGCTCGAAGGGTTCGAACACGCGCTCCAGGTCGCCGGCGGGAATGCCCACGCCGGTGTCCGCGATCTCGAACTCGGCCACCTGGCTGCGATAGCGAACCGCCAGCGTGGCGCTGCCGCGCTCGGTGTACTTGATGGCATTCGACAGCAGGTTGATCAGGATCTGGCGCAGCCGCTTCTGGTCGACGTGCACGAAGGCCGGCAGGTTGGGCGGCCGGCTGTAGACGAATTCGATTCCTTTCGCCGCGGCCTGCAGCCGGAACATGTCGACGATCTGGTCGAGGAATTCCGCCAGCGCGACCTTGTCGCGATTGAGGCGCAGGATGCCGTTCTCGATCTTCGAGATGTCGAGAATGCCGTCGATGAGATCCGCGAGATGCTCGGCGCTGCGGCGGATGACGCGCACGGCGTTGTCGGAGGATCCCGCGGCGCCGCGTTCCAGCAGCTGCGCGTAACCATAGATGGAATTGAGTGGCGTGCGTATTTCGTGGCTGATGCCGGCGATGTAGCGCGTCTTGGCGGTGTTCGCGGCCTCGGCGACTTCCTTGGCCTTCTGCAACGCGGCGTCGGTGCGTTTGTGCGCGTCGATTTCGTCCATGAGCATGGTCGTCTGGCGCGCCGATTCGGCCTCGGCCGAACGCCGGCTTTCATGCGCCAGCACGATCAGCCACGCCATGACTCCCGACACGAACAGCAGCGCGAAGTACACCAGCCACAGCGTGGTGCGGATCGTTTCGCGTTCCTCCGGCAACGACTCGCCATATTGCTGGTAGATGACCGCGAGCAGCATGCCGATGCCGATATTGGACAGCAGCAGCAAGCCGCCGAAATGTCCGGCGCGCGTGTTGAGCAGGGCACCGACACGCGCCGGCAACACCCGGGCGATGAAGCCATCGAGCTGTTCGTTGAAGCGGCTGTTGGTCTTGCAGACGTCGCGACAGCGCGCCTCGAGCGTGCAGCACAGCGAGCAGATGGGGCCGGAGTACGCCGGGCACATGGCGATGTCGCCGCGTTCGAACACGTTTTCGCAGATGCTGCATTCGAGTTCGGCGGTGTTGCCCGGCAGCCCGTTGTCGGGACGGGCCAGGTAGTACCGGCCCCGCGTGTAGATGGCGATCAGCGGCGCCGCCACGAAGGCCACGACCAGCGCCACGAAGGGCGCGAGGATTTCCGCGTACTGGCCGAACACGCCGAGGAAGGCGAGGCTGGACAGCACCACGGAAATGGCCAGCGCGCCCACGCCCACGGGATTGATGTCGTAGAGATGCGCGCGCTTGAACTCGATGTGCTTCGGGCTCAGGCCGAGCGGCTTGTTGATCACGAGGTCGGCGGTCAGCGCGCCTATCCACCCGGCCGCGAAGTTCGCGTAGATGACCAGGATGCTCTCGATGGCACGGAAGATACCGATCTCCATGAGCAGCAGCGCCAGCACCACGTTGAACACCAGCCACACCACGCGGCCGGGATGCGCGTGCGTGAGGCGCGAGAAGAAGTTGGACCAGGCGATCGAGCCCGCGTACGCGTTGGTCACGTTGATCTTGAGCTGGCAGACGATCACGAAGATGCCGGTGAGCACCAGTGCGAAGGTGGGCGACTGGAAGGTCTCGCGGAACGCGTGGTGATACATGATGGTGGGCTCGTCGGCCTGCGCGGGGTGCACGCCCTTGCTGACCAGCCACACCGCGAGGAACGAGCCCACCAGTAGTTTGAAGCCGCCGAGCAGCACCCAGCCGGGGCCGGTGCCCACCACCGCGGTCCACCAGCCGACGCGGTTCTCCGCGGTGCGCTTCGGCAGGAAGCGCAGGTAGTCCACCTGTTCACCGATCTGCGGCAGCAGCGACAGCAGCACGGAGGCCGCGAGCCCGAACATCACGAAGTTGAAGGCCGTGCCATTGCCGCCGTCTTCGAGGACCACGCTGCCGCCGAACTGCGTCCAGGAGGCGATCTCCTGCGGATGCTTCCAGGCAATCACCGCGATGGGCACGAACTGCAGCACCAGCCAGATGGGCTGCGTGATGATCTGCATCTTGCTGATCAGGCTGATGCCGTACAGGGCGATGGGGATCACCACCAGCGAGCTGATGATGTGCGCCACCCACATGGGGATGCCGAACAGCAGGTTCAGCGCCACCGACATGATGCTGGCCTCGATGGCGAACAGCAGGAAGGTGAACGAGGCATAGATCAGCGAGGTCACCGTCGACCCCATGTAGCCGAAGCCCGCGCCGCGGGTCAGCAGGTCGATGTCGACGCCGTACTTCGCGGCGTAGTAGGCGATGGGCAGGCCGATGGCGAACATCAGGACGGCGAAGGCGCCGATGGCCCAAGCCACGTTGGGAAATCCGTAGAGCAGGGTGAGCGTGCCGCCGATGGCCTCGCAGGCCAGGAAGGCGATGGGGCCGAGCGCGGTATTGCCCACGCGCGCGGTCGAGCGCCGCGCGCGGTTGGCCGTGAAGCGCAGTGCGTAGTCTTCGAGCGTCTGGCTATTGACCCACTTGTTGTACTGCCGGCGCTCGCGGATGATTTTTTGTTGTGCCACCGATTTCCCCCGAACCGGTGAGAAAGCAATCGACGTGCCACCCGGATTCCACGCGCACCGCGTCGCCGGCCGGACTAACTGCTCAAGATTCGTACAGCTGACTCATGAGGGTGCAGCCCCCGGCGCATTCGCACCCTATTCGTTCATCGCGGCGCGCGCCTACGTCAAATGACGCCTACCTCCGATGGAACCCGTTCCGTACCGTCTTTGCGCAGGGGCTTCAGGAACAACAAGGGATCAACATGTCACTCAAATCACAACTCGTTCGCACGGGGGTCTGCCTGGCACTCGCGGCGACCGCCAGCACGCAGGCCATGGCCGACCTGCCGGAAGTCTCGGTGGGCGGCGGACTGCGGACCAGCTTCAGCAGCACGGACTACGACGTCGAAGGCGCCGACTCGGTCAGCGACTTCGCGGTCAACAGCGCGCGCCTGTACTTCAGTGGCAAGGCCACCGAGAACATCGGTTTCATGTTCAACACCGAGTACAACTCGAACGATGAAGAGATCCGCATCATCGATGCGGTGGCGCAGTTCGCGTTCGACGGCGGCAAGCACAACATCTGGGTCGGCCGTTTCCTGCCGCCTTCGGATCGCGCGAATCTCTACGGTCCCTACTACGCCAGCAACTGGGCGGTGTACCAGGACGGCGTGCAGGACGGTTACCCGTTCGAGACCGAAGGCCGCGACGACGGCGTTGCGTACTGGGGCCAGTTCGGCAAGGTCAAGGCGTCGTTCGGATTGTTCGACGTCACGGGCCTCACGACCAATGACAACGACGTGCTGGCGGCCGGTCGCGTGCAGGTGGACTTCTGGGACGCCGAGGACGGCTACTACCTCAACGGTACCTACTATGGCGAGAAGGACCTGCTGGCCATCGGCGTGGCGGCGCAGACCGCCGACGCCGGCGAGGCGTACTCGGTCGACTTCCTGCTCGAGAAGAAGCTCGGCAATTCCGGCGTGATCACGGTCGAGTCCGAATACGCGGTGTACGACGGACTGGGTGGTTATCCCAGCCCCGCCGGCCTGCCGTACGAGAAGACGGATGGCTTCTACGTGCTCGGAGCCTATCTATTCCCCGGTGAAGCCGGCCCCGGCAAGTTCCAGGTGCTCGGCAAGTTCGGCACGGCGAACTACGACTACGGCGGTCTCGGCGACATCGACCAGGACACGCTCGAGTTCGACCTGAACTACATCATCAAGTCGTTCAACGCGCGCATCAGTCTCTATTACCTCGACAAGAGCTTCGACCCGGATGTGGGCGGAGACAGTTCGACCATCGGCCTCGGCCTTCAGATCCAGATGTGAGGATGCGATACATGATCAACCACAAATTCACGCGGCGCCTCGCCGTCCTGGGTGCCTCGATGGCACTGACCCTCGGCGCGGCCAGCGCGCAAGCCGCCGACACCATCAAGGTCGGCGTGCTGCATTCGCTGTCGGGCACCATGGCCATCTCGGAGACCACGCTCAAGGACACCGTCCTCATGCTGGTCGAGGAGCAAAACAAGAAGGGCGGATTGCTGGGCAAGAAGCTCGAAGCCGTCGTCGTCGACCCGGCCTCCAACTGGCCGTTGTTCGCCGAGAAGGCGGAGCAATTGCTGGTCAAGGACAAGGTGGCCGTGGTGTTCGGCTGCTGGACCAGCGTGTCGCGCAAGAGCGTGCTGCCGGTGTTCGAGAAGAACAACGGCCTGCTGTTCTACCCGGTGCAATACGAAGGCGAGGAGTCTTCGAAGAACGTGTTCTACACGGGCGCGGCGCCCAACCAGCAGGCCATCCCGGCGGTGGACTATCTCGCCAAGGATCTCGGCGTGAAGCGCTGGGTGCTGGCGGGCACGGACTACGTGTATCCGCGCACCACGAACAAGATCCTCGAGGCCTATCTCAAGAGCAAGGGCGTGGCCGACGCGGACATCATGATCAACTACACGCCGTTCGGTCACAGCGACTGGCAGTCGATCGTGGCCGACATCAAGAAGTTTGGTTCGGCGGGCAAGAAGACCGCGGTGGTCTCGACCATCAACGGCGACGCCAACGTGCCTTTCTACAAGGAGCTCGGCAACCAGAAGATCTCGGCGGAAGACATCCCGGTCGTGGCCTTCTCGGTGGGTGAGGAAGAACTCGCGGGCATCGATACCAAGCCGCTGCTCGGCCACCTGGCCGCGTGGAACTACTTCGAGAGCATCAAGAGCCCGGCCAACGACGCCTTCATCAAGTCGTGGAAGGCCTACACCAAGAACCCGAAGCGCGTGACCAACGATCCGATGGAAGCGCACATCATCGGCTTCAACATGTGGGTCAAGGCGGTCGAGAAGGCCAAGACCACGGATGTGGCGAAGGTGACCGACGCGATGATCGGCATCGAAGTGCCGAACCTCACGGGTGGCACGGCCAAGATGCTCGCCAACCATCACCTCACCAAGCCGGTGTTCATCGGCGAAGTGCGTGCGGATGGCCAGTTCGACGTGGTGTGGAAGACCGCGGGCCTGGTGCCCGGCGACGCCTGGTCCGATTTCCTGCCGGGCAGCAAGGACATCGAGGCCGACTGGGTGACGCTCAAGTGCGGCAACTACAACACCAAGACCAAGCAGTGTTCCGGTCAGAACTACAAATAAAATAGTTGAAGAACCTGGCTAACAAGGGCGTCGAGGTCCCGGGAGCAATCCCGGGACCTCTTTTGTTTGCGTGCCTGCTGCTGGCGGTGATCTGCCTGTTCGCGGCGCCGGTGCGCGCCGCGGACGACGCGGCCCTGAGCGCAGCACTCACCGAGCTGGCGCGCGCGGATGGATTCGCGGCCAAGAGCGAGGCCGCGACGAAACTGGCCAGCGTGTCGCATCCGCGCACGCGCGCGGCGCTGTCGGCGCTGGTCGAGGGCCAGCTGCATTTCCGCGAGGCCGACACGCGGATGTTCATCGTCATCGAAGCGGAACCGCCCTCGGTGACCGATCTCCTCACCGGCCAGCCGGACACCGGCGTGACCGCCGATTCGCTCACCAAGATCACGACCAACAATGCGCTGCGCAAATCACTGCGCGGCCTGGTCGCAAGTTTCGCGCTCGCGGATGCAGACCCGGAACTGCGCCTGCAGGCGGTCACCGAGTTGCTGCGCAATCCCGACGAAGAGAATGTGGCGCTGTTGCGCAAGCACCAGGAAACCGAGAAGGATTCCGACGTGCGCGCGGCCATCGAGCGCGGCCTGGCCCTGGCGGAACTCGAATCCACCGAGGCGGACAAGCGCCTCGCGGCCATCCTCGCGCTCGAAGGCTCGCTGAACCTCGAGCTGCGCAACCGGCTGGAAGCCATGGTGACGCCGGATGAAAGCGGCGCCTATCCGGAACCCGACCAGCGCGTGCGCGAAGCCGCCCGCAAGCTGGTGCAGTCCATCGACAGCTCGCGCAGCTTTTATTCGACGCTCGAAACCTTCTTCTTCGGCCTCAGCACCGGTTCCATCCTGGTCCTGGTGGCCATCGGCCTCGCCATCACCTTCGGCGTGATGGGCGTCATCAACATGGCGCATGGCGAGCTCATGATGCTCGGCGCCTACTGCACCTACGTCGTGCAGTTGCTGCTGCCCAATTACATCGGCGCCTCGGTGATCATCGCGATACCGCTGGCCTTCCTGGTGTCGGGCGCCGTGGGTGTGCTCATCCAGAGATACGTGGTCCGGTATCTCGCCGGGCGGCCGCTGGACACGCTGCTGGCGACCTTTGGCGTGAGTCTCATCCTGCAGCAGGCCGTGCGCAGCTACCAGGCCAACAACGTGCCGGTGCAGACGCCTGAGTGGATGTCGGGGCCCATCCAGATCAACGAGGCGCTGTCACTCACCTACAACCGCCTCTACGTGTTCCTGTTTGCGCTGATCATGTTCGCGCTGCTGCTGTTCGTGCTGAAGAAGACTTCGCTGGGACTCAAGGTGCGCGCCGTCTCGCAGAATCGCGCCATGGCCAAGGCCATGGGTATCCGCACCGAGTGGGTGGATGCGATGACCTTCGGGCTCGGCTCGGGCATTGCCGGCGTGGCCGGCGTCGCGCTCAGCCAGTTGACCAATGTCGGCCCGAACCTCGGCCAGGGCTACATCATCGACTCGTTCATGGTCGTGGTATTCGGCGGCGTGGGAAATCTCTGGGGCACGCTCATCGGTGGCGTGTCACTCGGCGTCGTGAACAAGCTGCTCGAGCCCTGGGCCGGTGCCGTGACCGCCAAGATCCTCGTGCTGGTCGCCGTCATCCTGTTCATTCAGCGCAGGCCGCGTGGGTTGTTCCCGCAGAAAGGCCGGGCGGCGGAGGGCTGATGCCGCGCGCCAGTTTCCTCGAGTTGCTGTTCGGCGAGCGCGGCACGCGCGTGTTCCTGGGCGTGCTGGTCGCCGTCACCATCCTCGTGCCGGTGCTGCACCTGGCGGTGCCCGCGGATTCCGCGCTGCACGTGTCTACCTACACGATGACGCTGCTGGGCAAGTACCTGACCTACGCGCTGCTGGCCGTCGCCGTCGACCTGGTCTGGGGCTACTGCGGCATCCTGTCGCTGGGCCACGCGGCGTTTTTCGCGCTGGGTGGCTATGCCATGGGCATGTACCTCATGCGCCAGATCGGCACGCGCGGCGTGTATGGCAATCCCGTGCTCACCGATTTCATGGTGTTCCTGAACTACGAGAAGCTGCCGTGGTTCTGGCATGGCTTCGACATGTTCTGGTTCGCGAGCGTCATGGTGGTGCTCGCGCCGGGATTATTGGCGCTGGTGTTCGGCTGGCTGGCGTTCCGCTCGCGCGTCACGGGCGTCTATCTATCCATCATTACCCAGGCGCTCACCTACGCGCTGCAGCAGGCCTTCCTGCAGAACAACATGGGCTTCGGCGGCAACAACGGCCTCACCGACTTCAAGGACATCCTCGGATTTCCCATCAATGCTCCGGGCACGCGCGTGGGGTTGTTCATGGCCTCGGGCGTAGCGCTGCTGCTCGGTTACCTGGCCTGCCGCTACATCACGCTGTCGCGCGCCGGGCGCGTGGTGAATGCCATCCGTGACGCCGAGAGCCGGACGCGCTTCATCGGCTATCGCGTCGAGAACTACAAACTCTGGATGTTCGTGTTCTCCGCGGTGCTGGCCGGCATCGCCGGCGCCCTGTATGTGCCGCAGGTGGGCATCATCAATCCCAGCGAATTCTCGCCCATCAATTCCATCGAAGTGGTCATCTGGGTGGCGGTGGGTGGACGCGCGACACTTTATGGCGCGGTGGCGGGCGCCGTGCTCGTGAACTATGCCAAGACCTTCTTCACCACGGCGCTGCCCGAGGTCTGGCAGTACGCGCTGGGCGCGTTGTTCATCCTGGTGACGCTGTTCCTGCCGCGCGGCATCGCGGGCCTGCTGGAATACAAGCGCCGGCGCACACCGTCACCGCCGCGGGAGGCACCGGCATGAACGCGGCGCAGGTCATCAAGCAAGGCTGGCAGAAGGTATTCGGCGCGGGCACCAGTTCGGATCGCCCCATGCCCGGCGATGCCTCGCACGGCACCATCCTCTATCTCGAAGACATCACCGTGAGCTTCGACGGCTTCCGCGCGCTCAACGCGCTCACGCTGTACATCGACGTGGGCGAACTGCGCTGCATCATCGGGCCGAACGGCGCAGGCAAGACCACGATGATGGACGTGATCACGGGCAAGACCCGACCCGATTCGGGCTCGGCCTGGTTCGGTATCACCACGGATCTGCTCACGCTCAACGAACCGCAGATCGCGGAGTCGGGTATCGGGCGCAAGTTCCAGAAGCCCACGGTCTTCGAGCAACTCGACGTGGTGCAGAACCTCGCGCTCGCGGCCGCGGGCAACAAGCGGGTATGGCACACGCTGTTCAAGCCCCTGGCGCCCGCGCAGCGCGCGCGCATCGATGAAGTGCTGGTCACGGTCGGATTGAAAGACCAGCGCGAAGTGAGGGCGGGCATCCTCTCGCATGGCCAGAAGCAGTGGCTCGAGATCGGCATGTTGCTCATGCAGGATCCGCGACTGCTGCTGGTGGACGAGCCCGTGGCCGGCATGACGCCGCAGGAAGTGGAACGCACCGCGGAGCTGCTGCTGTCGCTGGCGGGCAAACATTCCGTGGTGGTGGTCGAACACGACATGGAGTTCGTGCGCTCCATCGCGCGCACGGTGACGGTGTTGCACGAAGGCTCGGTGCTGGCCGAAGGCAGCATGGATGCCGTGCAGAACGATCCCAGGGTCATCGAGGTGTACCTCGGCGAATCCCAGAACACGGGCCAGGGAGGCGGTCACTGATGCTCGCCATCCGCGGTCTCAACCAGTTCTACAGTGGCAGCCACATCCTGTGGGACGTGGATCTCGACGTCCCCGAAGGCTCGTGTACCTGCCTGATGGGTCGCAACGGCACGGGCAAGACCACGCTGCTCAAGTGCATCATGGGGCTGCTGCCGATTCGCTCGGGATCCATGCAATACGGAGCCGGTGCGGAAGCGCAGGACCTCGCGCAGATCGGCGCCGAGCGCCGCGCGCGCCTTGGTGTGGCTTACGTGCCCCAGGGCCGCGAAATTTTCTCGCAGCTTACCGTCGAGGAGAACCTGCGCATCGGCTTCGGCGCGCGCCGCGGCGAAAAGATAAAAGAGATACCGGAACACATCTTCGGATGGTTTCCGGTACTCAAGAAGATGCTGCGCCGAAGGGGAGGAGACTTGTCGGGTGGCCAGCAGCAGCAGCTGGCCATCGGACGCGCCATGGTGCTCGATCCGAAATTGCTGATCCTCGACGAACCCGCCGAAGGCATTCAGCCCAACATCGTGCACGAGATCGGCGATATCATCATGCGCCTCAATCGCGAGGCGAAACTCACGGTATTGCTGGTGGAGCAGAAACTTCCTTTCGCGCGCCGCGTCGCGAGTGAATTCCGCATCATCGACAAGGGCCGCATCGTGGGGCTGGGGCCGATCGCCGCGCTCACCGACGAGCTCGTACACCAGCACCTGACGGTGTGAGATGGCGACCGGTCTTGCCAATCCCGCGTCCGGCTGGCAGGCCGAGCTGCGGCTGAAGTTCGCGGTCGAAGCGCCGCTCCCGCAGACGCGACTGGTCGAGCGACAACATCGCGGACCCCTGGTCGTGCAGCGGCCGTTTCATCCCGAAGGCGATCCCTGCCATGCCTACATCGTGCATCCGCCGGGCGGCGTGGTCGGTGGCGATGAACTGCGCATCGACGTGAAGGTGGAGCCCGGCGCGCACGCGCTCATCACCACGCCGGCGGCCACCAAGTTCTATCGTTGTGATGGCCGGCTCTCGACGCAGGTCCAGGAATTGCGCGCCGAGGGCGCGTCGCTGGAGTGGCTGCCCCAGGAAAACATCTTCTATCGCGCAGCTCTGGTGCGTACGGCCACGCGCGTGCAGATCGACGCGCGCTCGCGTTTCATCGGCTGGGAAATCGGCTGCCTGGGCTTGCCCGCGCGCGGCGAGTCGTTCGACGCCGGCAACCTCGGGCTGGATTTCGAGTTGTGGCGCGATCGCGGCGGCAACGTGTCCGCGCTGCCGCCGCAGGAGCGCGACCGCTGCGCGCCCGTGTTCATCGATCGCCTGCGGCTCGCGGGCCATTCGCTGGCGCGCGAAGCCGGCTGGGGACTCGCCGGTGGCACGGCCATCGGAACGATGCTGGCCACCCCGGCGTCGCCTCGCGAGGTCGAACAGGTACGCGAGCTCACCGCCATGCATCCCGCCGCGGGCGTGACGCTGGTCGATGGCGTGCTGGTACTGCGGGCGCTGGCCGCGCAGGGCGAAGCCATCCGCCATCTCTTCGTTTCCGTGTGGCGCGCGCTGCGTCCGGGCATCATGGGCCGCGAAGCCGTGTCACCACGCATCTGGGCCACCTGAAAGCACTCCGATGGAACTGACTCCCCGCGAGAAGGACAAACTACTCATCTTCACGGCCGGGCTCCTGGCCGAGCGCCGGCGCGCCCGGGGGCTCAAGCTCAACTACCCGGAAGCCGTGGCGCTGATTTCCGCGGCCATCCTCGAAGGCGCGCGCGACGGCCGCACGGTCGCTGAGCTCATGAGCTACGGCACCACCATCCTCACGCGCGCCGACGTCATGGATGGCGTGCCGGAGCTGATTCCCGAAGTACAGGTCGAAGCCACGTTCCCCGACGGAACGAAGCTCGTGACCGTGCACCAACCCATTCCCTGACCCGATCCGTTCCTGGGGGCGACACATGAATCCCGGCGAAGTCTTCACCGAGCCTGGCCATATCGAGATCAATGCCGGGCGCCGGACGATGAAGGTGACGGTGGCCAACACGGGCGATCGTCCCATCCAGGTCGGTTCTCACTACCACTTCTTCGAGACCAATCGCGCGCTGCGATTCGAGCGTGCGGCCACGCGCGGGTACCGGCTCAACATCGCCGCCGGCACGGCGGTGCGTTTCGAGCCTGGCCAGGAGCGCGAGGTGGAGCTGGTGGAATTCGGTGGTGATCGCAAGGTCTTCGGATTCCGCGGCGACGTGATGGGAGCGCTCTGATGGCACGCATCGAAAGACGCGCGTACGCCGAGATGTACGGCCCGACCACGGGTGATCGCCTGCGGCTCGCCGACACCGATCTCATCATCGAGGTGGAGCGCGACCACACCGTCTACGGCGAGGAAGTGAAATTCGGCGGTGGCAAGGTGATCCGCGACGGCATGGGCCAGGGGCAACGCGGTGCGAAGGAAGTCGCCGACACGGTGATCACCAACGCGCTCATCGTCGACTGGTGGGGCATCGTCAAGGCCGACATCGGTCTCAAGGAAGGGCGTATCGCGGCCATTGGCAAGGCCGGCAATCCCGACGTGCAGCCCGGCGTGGACATCATCATTGGCGCCGGCACCGAGATCATCGCGGGCGAGGGGCTCATCGCCACCGCGGGTGGCATCGACTCGCACATTCATTTCATCTGCCCGCAGCAGGTGGACGACGCCATGATGTCGGGCATCACCACCATGATCGGCGGTGGCACGGGGCCGGCCGCCGGCACCAGCGCCACCACCTGCACGCCTGGGCCCTGGTACATCGGGCGCATGTACCAGGCGCTCGAAGACCTGCCCATCAACTTCGGGTTGTTAGGCAAGGGCAATGCCTCGCTGCCGCTGCCGCTGAACGAGCAGATCGAGGCCGGCGCCATGGGCCTCAAGCTCCACGAGGACTGGGGCACCACGCCGGCCGCCATCGACAACTGCCTCGCGGTCGCGGAGCAGTACGACATCCAGGTCGCCATCCACACCGACACGCTGAACGAATCGGGTTTTCTCGAAGACACGCTGGCCGCATTCAAGGGTCGCGCGATCCACACCTATCACACCGAGGGGGCGGGTGGCGGCCACGCGCCCGACATCATCAAGGCCGTGGGCGAGGCCAACGTGCTGCCGTCGTCCACGAATCCGACCCGCCCGTACACGGTGAATACCGTCGATGAGCACCTCGACATGCTCATGGTCTGCCATCACCTCGACCCGGGTATCGCCGAGGACGTGGCCTTCGCCGAATCGCGCATCCGTCGCGAGACCATCGCCGCCGAAGACATCCTGCACGACCTCGGCGCCATGTCGATGATGTCGTCGGATTCGCAGGCCATGGGTCGAATTGGTGAAGTCATCACGCGCACCTGGCAGACGGCCCACAAAATGAAGGCGCAGCGCGGCGCCCTGAAACCCGACTCCTCACGCAACGACAACTACCGCGTGAAGCGCTACGTCGCCAAGTACACCATCAATCCCGCCATCACCCATGGCATCGCGCATGAAGTGGGGTCCATCGAGAAGGGCAAGCTGGCCGACATCGTGTTGTGGAAGCCGGCCTTCTTCGGCGCCAAGGCCGCCATGATCATCAAGGGCGGCATGATCGTGGCCGCGCCCATGGGCGATCCGAACGCCTCGATTCCCACGCCGCAGCCGGTTCACTACCGTCCGATGTTCGGCGCGCTGGGTGGCGCGCGGCATGCCACCTCGGTCAGCTTCGTATCGCAGGCCGGCTTCGACTCCGGCATGGGCGAAACACTGGGATTGCGCAAACGCCTGGTGCCCGTGAAGAACACGCGCACCATCCGCAAGAAAGACCTCAAGCTCAACGACGCGCAACCACGCATCGAGGTGGACTCGCAGACCTACGAGGTGCGCGCGGATGGAGAACTGCTACGCTGCGAGCCCGCCACGGTCCTGCCGCTGGCGCAGCGGTATTTTCTCTTCTGACGAGGACCGACGACTGCTCCGGATCAATCGCAAACTCGAGTCCGCGCCGCGGCCGCACGCGCCCGAGCGCCGCCTGGTGCTGCCCTTCGGCGAGCGCTCGAAGAGCCGGCTGCGTGCAGTGCTCGACAATGGCGAAGAGGTGGGGTTGTTCCTCGAACGCGGCTCGGTATTGCGGCATGGCGATCTGCTGCTGGCGGACGACGGTCGAGTGGTGGAAGTGCAGGCCGCCCCGGAGTCCGTGTCCACCGTGCACACGGAAGAGAACCTGATGCTGGCGCGGGCCAGCTACCACCTGGGCAATCGTCACGTGGCCTTGCAGATAGGTCCGGGCTGGCTGCGTTACATCCACGATCACGTGCTCGATGACATGCTGCGGGGCTTCGGTCTTTCCGTGACCGTGGAGCAGGCTCCCTTCGAACCGGAAGGAGGCGCGTATGTCGCGGCGGGCGCCCACGCGCACACGCACTCACATCAACACGGCTGAGCCTCGCGTCAGCGCGCAGTCGGCCGGTGATGTACCGCAGCTGCTGCGGTTGTTGCACCTGGCCAGCCCGGCGCTGCCGATCGGTTCATTTCATTTTTCGCAGGGGCTCGAATACGCCGTCGATGCGGGCTGGATCCGCAACGAAGCCGATGCGCTCGAGTGGATAGGCGGCGTGGCGGCCGCGAGCCTCGCGACGCTCGACCTGCCGGTCCTGCATCGACTGCACGCGGCCTGGGTCGCCTCGGACACCGCCGGAATTCACCAGTGGAATTCGTTCCTGCTCGCCTGCCGGGAGACCCAGGAATTGCGCGCCGAAGACCGGCACCTGGGCGCGGCGTTGTTGCGGGTGCTGGCCGAGATGGAGCTCGCCACGGACCTGTTTCCCGATCGCGCCACTCCCGAGCGCGGGGTTGCCCATGCCACGGCTTTTGCCTTCGCCTGCGCTCGCTGGAACATCGAGTCACTGCCCACCCTGCAGGCCTATGCCTGGGCCTGGGTGGAGAACCAGGTGCTGGCCGCCGTCAAGCTGGTGCCACTCGGTCAGAGTGCGGGACAGCGCATGCTGCATGCGCTGAATTCCCGGCTTGGCGCGCTGACGCTTCGGGCTGTCGAGTTCATGGATTCCGACATTGGCGTAACCACGCTGCGGCAGGGTATTGCCAGCGCCCGGCACGAGGTCCAGTACTCGCGGCTGTTTCGCTCTTAGTACCTCTCTCTTTGGTGGGATAGAATGCCGCCACTTGCCCGGCGCACACTGCCAACCCCGCGGGCTACAAAACAAAATGCAATTACGTGTACAGCTGATTTTCGTCGCTGTCGCCGGCCTGTTTGTTGCCGCCTGTGGCCAACAACAGGCGCCGCCAGAGATGCCGCCGCCCGAAGTGGGGGTCATCGTCGTTCATGCCCGGCCGGTGCCGCTGGTGCGCGAAGCCTCGGCGCGTCTCGCGCCCACGCGCGCCGCCGACGTGCGCGCCCGCGTGCCCGGGGTCATGCAGAAGCGCCTGTTCAAGGAAGGCAGCATGGTCAAGGAAGGCCAGCCGCTGGTGCAGATCGACCCGGCGCCGCTGCGCGCGCAGCTCGCCGCCGCGAATGCCAATCTCGAACAGGCCGAGGCGGCCGCCAAGAACGCCTCGGTCACGGCGGCGCGTAACCGCGAACTCACCAAGCAGCAGCTGGTGTCGCGCATGCAGCTCGACGATTCCGAGGCGCTGGAGCGCACCACGGCCGCGCAGGTGTCGGCCGCGAAGGCGCAGGTCGACACGGCGCGCATCAATCTCGGCTACGCCAACGTCACCGCCCCGATCTCGGGACGTGCCGGCCAGATGCGCGTGCTCGAAGGCGCGCTGGTGGGCCAGGGCGAGGCCACGTTGCTAACTACCGTGGAGCAGGTGGATCCCATCTTCGTGTTCTTCGACCAGCCGGCCGCGGACTTCGAAAAACTGCAGCGCGCCCAGGCGGCGGGGCAGGTGACCATCGCCAACGGCAATACCGCCGACGTGCGCGTGATCCGCGCCGATGGCAGCGAATACCCGCATGCGGGCACGCTCGACTTCTCCGATTTCAGCGTCAATCCGACCACGGGTGCCGTCGCCTTCCGTGGCCGCGTCCCGAATCCGGACCACCTGCTGCTGCCCGGCATGTATGTAAACGTGAAGCTCATCGCCGGCACGCTCAACAAGGGCTTCGAGGTGCCGCAGCTCGCGGTGCAGCGCGATGGACAGGGCTCCTACGTGCTGGCCGTGGGTGCCGATGGCACGGTGGCGGCCAAACGTGTCGAAGTGGTGAGTTCCGTCGGCGTGAACTGGGTGATCAGCAGCGGCCTCGACGACGGCGACCAGATCGTGGTCTCCGGAATCATGACGGCGCGTCCCGGCACCAAGGTTCGCCCGGTTGCCGAGAATGCGAAGCCCGGTGAGCAGGCGACCGGCGCCGCGCCGGCACCGGTAGCCGCGGGCTCCTAGTGCTTCCGCACTATTTCATCGACCGGCCGGTACTGGCCTGGGTCATCGCCATCCTCATCATGGTCGGCGGTGGCCTCGCGATCGCGCGCCTGCCCACGGCGGCCTATCCCGACATCGCGCCACCGCAGGTGTCCATCAACGGGTTCTATCCCGGCGCCAATGCCGACACCGTCGAACGTACGGTCACGCAGATAATCGAGCAGCAGCTCACCGGTCTCGACAAGCTGCTGTATTTCACCTCGTCTTCGAATTCGAACGGCAGTGCCAGCATCACGCTGGTGTTCGAGAACGGAACCGATCCGGACGTCGCGGTGCTGCAGACCCAGAACCGCGTGAAGCTGGCCGAGGCACGCCTGCCCAGCGAAGTGGTGGTGCAGGGCCTGTCCGTTTCCAAGGTCAACGAAGGCTTCATCATCGCGCTCGGCGTGCGTTCACCCACGGGCAGCGCCACCTCGGCCGAACTCAACAACATCATCTCGTCGCAGGTTCTCGATCCCATCCAGCGCATTCCCGGCGTGAGCGCGGCCAACCAGTTCGGCTCCGCGTATTCGATGCGCATCTGGCTCAATCCGGACAAGCTGCGCAGTTTCCGCATGAGCGCCGCCGAGGTGCTCGACAAGGTTCGCGGCCAGAACGTGCAGTTCGCCACCGGCGCCATCGGTTCCGCGCCGTCGGCGCCCGAGCAGCAGGTGACCGCGCCCGTGAGCGCGGAGGGCCGCTTCAGCTCCATCGAGGAATTCGAGAACGTCATCCTGCGCACCGAGCCGAACGGCACCAGCGTGCTGCTCCGGGATGTCGCGCGCGTCGAACTCGGCCTGCAGGACTACGGCTTCGACGTGCGGCTCGACGACGCACCGGTGAGCGGCTTCGGCGTCACGCTGTTGCCCGGCGCGAATGCGCTCGAAGTGGCCGACGCCGTCAAGGCGCGCATGAACGAGCTGCAGCGCGAATTCCCGCCCGGCGTCGAATGGTTCGTGGCGCTGGACGCCACCACGTTCATCACGCACGCCATCGACGAGGTCATCTTCACGCTGATCGCCGCCGTGGTTCTGGTGTTCATCGTGATGCTGGTGTTCCTGCAGAGCTTCCGCGCCACGCTGATCCCGACGCTGGTGGTGCCGGTGGCGCTCATGGGTGCGTTCATCGGCATGGAGATCTTCGGGTTCTCCATCAACCAGCTCACCTTGTTCGGCATGGTGCTGGCCATCGGCATCGTGGTCGACGACGCCATCGTGGTCATCGAATCCGTGGAACGCATCATGCGCGAGGAGCACCTTTCGCCGCGCGACGCCACGCGCAAGGCCATGGACCAGATCACCAGCCCCATCATCGCGATTTCGCTGGTGCTCGCGGCGGTGTTCGTGCCGGCCGCGATGCAGACCGGTTCGGTGGGCGTCATCTACCAGCAGTTCGCGCTGACCATCGCGATTTCGATGCTGTTCTCCGCCTTCCTCGCGCTGTCGCTGACGCCGGCACTGTGCGCGACGCTGCTGCGGCCCGAGCATCTCAAGGAGAACAGGTTCTTCGCGATGTTCAATCGCGGCTACGACTGGGCGCAGTCGCACTACCTCACGGCCGTGCGCTTCAGCCTGCGTCACAAGATCTGGTGGCTGGCGAGTTTCGGCGTGCTGGTCCTCATCGGAGGAATTCTGTTCTGGCGTGTGCCGGGAAGTTTCGTCCCCGACGAGGACCAGGGCTACGCCATCGGCATCGTCGTGATGCCGCCCGGTTCGACGATCCAGCGCACGCGCGAAGTCATGCGCCGTGTGGGCGAGAAGATCCGCACGTCGCCCGCGGTGGATTCGGTGTTCGAGGTCTCGGGATTCGGCTTCAGCGGCAGCGACGAGAGCGCCGGCATCTTCTTCGTGCATCTCAAGGAGCTCGAGGACCGCAAGGAGACCGCCGCGGAGTTCATCGCCTGGACCTATGGGAACATTTCCGGGTCCGAGCGGGATGGTGGCGTGTTCTTCGTCAACATGCCCGTGATCCAGGGCCTGTCCAATTTCGGCGGCTTCGACATGCGGCTCGAGGATCGCGCCAACAAGGGCACCCAGGCGCTCTTCGAAGCGCAGAACCTGCTGCTGGCCAAGGCGGCGGAAAGCAAGATCGTGCAGGGCGTGCGCTACGACGGCTTCGCGCCGGCGCCGCGACTCGAACTCAAGCTGGACCGCGCGCAGGCGCAGTCCATGGGGCTGAACATCGATGACGTGTACAACGCCATCCAGATCATGTTCGCGCCGGTGTACGTCAACGATTTCTACTACAACGGCCGCGTGCTGCGCGTGCAGATGCAGGCGGACGCGAAGTTCCGCATGAACGAGGATGCGCTGGCGCGGTTCTATCTACCCACCACGGCCGCCACCAACAACGCGTACCTGCGCGAGGGCGAGACCACCAGCGATGGCATGGTGCCGCTGGCTTCGGTGGTGTCGTCGAAGTGGGTGGTTGCGCCGCCGACGATCCAGCGCTTCAACGGTTTTGCCGCGATGAACATCACGGGCGGGCCCGCGCCGGGTTACAGCTCCGGCCAGGCGATGGCGGAGATGCAGCGCATCGTCAACCAGGAGTTGCCAGCGGGTTTCGGCATCGACTGGGCCGGGCAGTCACTGCAGGAACTGCGGGCGGGTGCCGAAGCGCCGCTGCTCTTCAGTCTCTCCATTTTCGTGGTGTTCCTGTGCCTGGCCGCGCTGTATGAAAGCTGGGCGACGCCTATTGCCGTGCTGTTGCTCGTGCCGGTGGGCATCATCGGGTCCATCGCGGCGGCGGCGGCCACGGGTCAGTCCAATGACGTGTTCTTCAAGATCGGACTCATCACCATCATTGGATTGGCGGCCAAGAACGCCATCCTGATCGTGGAGTTCGCATTGCTCGCGCAACAACGCGGCGTGGCGCTGTACGAGGCGGTCATGGAGGCCGCGCGCCTGCGACTGCGTCCCATCCTGATGACGTCCTTCGCCTTCATCCTCGGCGTGTTGCCGCTGGTGTTCTCCAGTGGCGCCGGCGCCAATGCGCGCCGCGCCATCGGCACGGGCGTGGCCGGCGGCATGTTGTTCGCGGCCATCCTCGGCGTGCTGCTCGCGCCCGTGTTCTATGTCGCCATCCGCCGCCTCGCCGGCGACAAGTTCGTGAACCCGGACCTGAACCGCGAATGAACCAGGAAAATGGGGACATTCCTATTTTCCGTTAGGCGGCGCGGTTCGTTGTGAGACCTCGGCACAAGGAAAATAGGAATGTCCCCATTTTCCTTTCCGGAACCTCTTGGCGTGGGAACTCCACTCACCACGTGTCAGTCGAAATTCGCAAGAGGTGTCTATGAAGACTTCCGTGGTTGCCGCCGTGATGGCGGTCGGCCTGATGGCCGGTTGCGCCAGCCAGACCAAGCTCGATTACCGCGAATACGCGGGTCAGCCGGTCAAGTCGTTCTACATGAACAGCTATGACGGCTGGAGCCCCGTGTCCAAGGACCAGCTCGTGGTGTGGACCGGCCTCAACGAGGCCTATCTGCTCAAAGTCACCGGGTATTGCCCCAACCTGCAATACGCCCACGCCATCGCCGTGACCTCGACGGCCAACACCGTCGACAAGTTCGAGAAGGTCATCGTCGGGCGCGACAAGTGCTTCATCAACGAGATCCGGCCCATCGACACGAAGCAGATGAAAGAAGACCGCAAGCTGCTGCGCGAGATGAAGAAGGCGGAGTCCTGATCAGATCCGGTCGAGCAGGGGCAGCAGCATCATGACCAGGCCGACGAGGCTTGCGCCCCAGACCAGCGAACGCAGCGCGAAGATGCCGGATAGATAGGCGGGCAGGTACAGGATTCGCGCCACGAGAAAGATCGTGGCGCCCGTCACGGCCATGTCGCCCACCGTCTGCACGATCAGGTTCAACAGCGCCAGCGCCAGGAAAACGGGCAAGGCCTCCTGCAGGTTGGCCAGGGCCCGATCGGCCCGGGCGCCGACCGTAGTCTGCGGCGGCAGGTTGTCACGCGAACCCAGCAACAGCTGAAACCGGTTCAGCTGGTGGTGGCTCCCGAGATTCCGGATCAGCCCGGGAATGACGGTCTGGATGACGAAAAGGGCAAGCACCAGAAGGATCAACAGGACCATAGGCCGCCTCCATCTATCGGTCAGGGTATTAACTGCGTCGCAAAAATATACCCTAACCCCTAAGGCCGGGCCCGGGCCCTTACAATCGCCGGCCATGAAGACAAGGGCACTGCTGCTTCTAACATCCCTGGGCATGCTGGCCGCCTGCGGCAGGAGCGAGCCACCGCCCAAGCCACAACGCGCCGACTGGGTGCTCGAATCGCGCGTGGCCTTCTTCGAGGCCGACGGCAAGACTTCACGCGAAGCCCCGAAAGAAAACCTGCGTCTCTGGGTGCCCTATGTGGTCGGCGATCTCTATGGCGCGCCCAATGCCGGCGAGCTCGCCCCGGTGCGTTTCAAACCCGACCTCAGTTTCTCGCTGGATCTCAACAAGAGCCACGACAAGCTGGCCCTGGCGCTGGTGCCCACCGAGTTCTCGCAGAAGTGGATGACCATCGAGCCCAGGGAAGCCCGCGTCGCGCGGCTGTCGCCCTTCGTATTGCCGGTCGAGGGCATCGTGCCGGTGGGCGTGTGCGAGTGGTTAGACATCGACACCGGCGACAAGCTCATGCTGGTGTACCTCGATCGCCCGGCGCGTATCCGCGGCGAAATCGTCTACGAGGGCCGCAGCCTGCGATTCGACATAGAGTCGAAGGAGGCGGGTTACATATGGATCCGCCAGCCCGAGGGCAGTGGCGAGTTCCGCATGGCCCCCTGGCCCGGTCGGGTGCTGCTGGCGGTCATGCCGAATCCCTGAGCAAGAATGGGGGCAGCCCCCGTTTCCCAGCAAAAGGGGTCAGTCCTTCGAGAAAGGGCTGACCCCTTTTCCACGAAACGGGGGCTGCCCCCATTTTTGTGCCAGCGTTGTCATTCAGCCCTCGGAAGGGGCTGAAGCCGTTTTTCTGATACCTTCCGCCTCCGCGGACCCTTCCGTTACACGAGAGCTCGAACATGCAACGAGATTTACTCGCGGCAATCACGACCATTGCCGCGTCTGCCACCTTCCTGACCGCCTGCGGCAAGAAGGAAGAACCACCGCCGCCGCCGCCCGTGGCCGAAGCTGAACCGGCCAAGCCCGCGGGTGCCGACCCGGCCCAGTTCCTCACGCAGCCGCTGGCCATCGACATCTACTCGGCTGATCCGTCCGCGCACGTGTTCAACGGCAAGATTTACATCTACCCCTCGCACGACTGGGATTCAGGCATCCCGAGCGATGACCTGGGCAACCAGTACGCGATGAAGGACTACCAGGTGCTGTCGATGGACACCATCGGTGGCCCGGTCACCGTGCATCCCGTGGCGCTCGACATCAAGGACGTGCCGTGGGCCAGCGAGAAGATGTGGGCACCGGACGCCGCCGAGAAGAACGGCAAGTACTACTTCTACTTCCCCGTGAAGGACAAGGAAGGCGTGTTCCGCATCGGAGCGGCCGTGGGCGACGCGCCCGAGGGCCCGTTCAAGGCAGAGCCGAACTACATCAAGGACAGCTTCAGCATGGACCCCGCCGTGTTCAAGGACACGGACGGCAAGTACTACATGTACTTCGGTGGTCTGTGGGGCGGCCAGCTGCAGCACTGGAAGACCGGCAAGCACACGCCGCAGGACGACAGCCAGCCGCCAGATGACCAGCCGGCGCTGTATCCCAAGGTCGCGCGCATGGCCGACAACATGGTCGAGTTCGCCGAGAAGCCGAAGGATCTCAAGATCGTCGACGAAAACGGCAAGACCATCCTGTCGGGCGACCACGTGCGCCGCTTCTTCGAAGCGTCCTGGATGCACAAGTACAACGGCAACTACTACTTCTCGTACTCGACCGGCGACACGCACACCATCTCGTATGCGATGGGCAAGTCGCCGTACGGTCCGTTCACCTACAAGGGCGTGATTCTGCACCCCGTGCTGGGCTGGACGAACCACCACTCGATCGCGGAAGTGGGCGGCAAGTGGTACATCTTCTATCACGACTCGCAGAAGTCGAATGGCGTGAACCACCTGCGCAACGTGAAGGAACCCATCGAGATCACCTACAACGCAGACGGCACCATCCAGCCGATCGACGCGTACTCGGGTGACGCGATTCCGGCCGCGGCTGCCACCGAGGCGGCCCCGGCGGAAGCGGCACCGGCCGCCACTGCCAACTGAGGCAGGCCTCGCAAGAGACGGAAGAGGGGCGGCGCGAGCCGCCCCTTTTTTTTGCGGGGTTCGTGACCAGCGCGCGCGGCCGGAAATCGGCTTATCATGCCCGCCGCATGAATGACGTGGCCGAATCCGCACCGGAATCCCCGTCGCTGACGCGGCGGCGGCGTACCTTCCTGGCGCCGCTGTGGTTGTTAGCCTGGGGCGGCATCCTCATGCTCGCCGGTGCCGTCATTTACTGGAACTCGGCGACCACCACCACCATCGTGCTGGTGCGCCACGCGGAGAAGCAGGTCGGCGCCATCAACGACGCGCCGCTCACGCCCGAAGGTGAACTGCGCGCGGCGCGCCTGGCGCAGATGTTCGGCGACGCGGAGACCTTCGGTCGCATCGGCAACATCTACGTGAGCGATACGCGTCGCAGCCAGCAGACCGCGGCGGGACTCGCGCAACGCCTGACGCTCACGCCCGTCGTCGTGGATGCGAAATCATCGGCGGAAGATCTCGCGCGCCGCGTGCTGAAGGAAAACCGCGGCGGGCGCGCGCTCATCGTCGGCCACAGCAACACCGTCCCACAGCTGGTGGCCGCGCTGGCAGGCGCGGAAAACGTGCCCGCGATCGGCGAAGAAGAGTTCGACACGGTGTATGTCGTGACCGTGCCCACCATCGGCCACGCATCGGTCCTTCGAATGAAGTACTGAGGGAAAATGGGGACATCCCTATTTTCCCTGCACCTGGACTTCGCGATTTACTGCGTCGCTGGCGGAAAAATAGGGATGTCCCCATTTTCCCTCAAGCCTCAATCCGGCAGCTTGCCCACTTCGATGGCCTTGCGGATGAAGGCCTCGTGTTCGCCGATCGAGAAGTGCGCCTTGATGCGGCCCTTGATGTAGCGGTTCTGGTCGATCAGGAACGTCACGCGCTGCACCCAGAATCCCAGCGGCCCGTTCACGCCGAACATCTTGACGACTTCCTTCGTCTCATCGGACAGCAGGATGAAGGGCAGGTTGTACTTCTCGCGGAAGCGCCGGTGGCTTTCCGGACTCTGGGGGCTGATGCCCGCCACGGTGAAGCCGGCGTGGCTGATTTCGCGGTGCAGGTCCCGGATGGAACAGGCCTCGCGGGTGCAGCCCGGGGTGAAATCCGCCGGGTAGAAATAGAGGATGGCGGGCCCGTTCTTGAGCAGGCTCGTCAGGGAAACGTCGTTGCCGTCCTGATCCGGAAGGGTGAATTCCGGTGCCTTCTGCTCGCTTCCCAGCATGGGGCGCATATTAAGAGCGAATCGCTTGCCGAGACCAGCCTGCCTGATAGAATCCCGCGCCTTCCGGACCTGCCGGATGGGTATACAAGTGGGGCGGTAGCTCAGCTGGGAGAGCGTCGCGTTCGCAATGCGAAGGTCGAGGGTTCGATCCCCTTCCGCTCCACCAATTCCCCCTATGCCCACACCTCCAGCCTCGTCGAATCCGGATTGGCCACGGCTCTCCAAGCGCATGGGCGAACTCGGCCTGTGCTCGCGGCGCGAGGCCGAGCGCTGGATCACCAGCGGCTGGGTGAAGGTGGATGGCCAGGTGGTCGACACGCTCGGCACCCGAGTGTCACCCGACGCGCGCATCGAAATCGACCAGGCCGCGCGCGAACACCAGAGCGGCCAGGTCACCATCTTGCTGCACAAGCCCGTGGGCTATGTCTCCGGACAAGCCGAGGATGGCTACGAGCCCGCCATCGTGCTCATCCGTCCCGAGAATCGCTGGACGTCCGATCCTTCGCCCATCCAGTTCCAGCAGGAACACCTGCGCGGACTCGCGCCCGCCGGCCGCCTGGACATCGACTCCACGGGATTGCTGGTGCTCACCCAGGACGGGCGCGTCGCAAAGCAGCTGATCGGTGAAGACTCCTCGGTCGAAAAGGAGTATCTCGTGCGCGTCGAAGGTGAACTCACCGACGAAGGCATGAGACGCCTGCGTCACGGTCTGACGCTCGACGGCGTGAAGCTCAAACCTGCCATCGTGTCCTGGCAGAACGAACACCAGCTGCGTTTCGTGCTGCGCCAGGGACGTAAGCGGCAGATCCGGCGCATGTGCGAACTCGTGGGTCTGTTCGTGACCGGGCTGAAGCGGGTGCGCAGCGGCAACGTGCCGCTGGGTGGATTACCCGTGGGCAAGTGGCGCTACCTGCGCCCGGACGAAAGCTTCTAGCGCGACGCCAGTCTCCAGAGCGATGTGATCTCGGCCGCGCGCGCGCTGTGGAGCAAATCCGTCTTGTCGGCGATTTTCGGGTGGCTCGGCGTCACGTCGTGCCGGCCCACCACCTGCAAGCCCGCCGCCTCGAACTCCTCGAGCAACTGCGCGCGGGTTCGCAGGCCGAGGTGCTCCGCGAGATCGGAGATGATCAGCCAGCCTTCGCCTCCGGGCTCGAGATGCCCGGGCAGCCCCCGCAGGAATCCGCGCAACATCCGGCTCTCCGGATCGTAGATTCCGTTTTCCAGGGTCGAACTCGGCCGCGCGGGAACCCAGGGTGGGTTGCAGATCACCAGCGCCGCGCGGCCCCGCGGAAAAAGATCCGCCTGCACGACTTCGACACGATCCGAAAGCCCGAGCCGCGCCATGTTCTCGCGCGCGCACGCCAGCGCGCGCGGATCGAGATCGGTGGCGACCACGCGCTCGATGCCGCGTCTTGCCAGCACCGCGGCCAGCACACCTGTGCCCGTGCCGATGTCGAAAGCCACGCGCGATGTGCTGCCAGCCGCTGGCAGTGGCGCGGTATTGACGAGATCGATGTACTCACGACGTATCGGCGCGAACACACCGAAGTGCGGATGAATCCGGCCGCCGGCCTCCGGGATGTCGATGCCCTTGCTGCGCCATTCGTGCGCGCCGATCACACCCTGCAGCGCTCGCAGCGAAGTGACGGATGCGGTGGTCGCGGGACCCCAGGCCTCGACACAGGCCTGTCGAACGTCGGGCGCCCGCCGCAGCGGAATCGAATAGGCGTCATCGAGCGGGATCAGCAGCGCGTTGAGCGTGCGGGCCCGTTGCGACCTGGCCTGGCGATAGAGATGGAATGCCTCGGCGGGAGATCCAGCTGAGTCGCGCGGCCTGCGCCGGCGACGATCCGCGCGCCTGCCCAGGGCAACCAGCATCTGGCGCGCTTCCTGAAAATCTCCGCGCCACAGGAGCGCGGTGCTCTGGCCCGCGAGACCATACGCCTCGTCCGCCGTTGTCTTTCCATCTGCAATCACGACGCGCGCGGGAGGTGGCGCATCCGTGAGCGAGCGCCACGGCGCCTCGAACGCCTTGCCGTCTTCGAGCCATTGAATGATCGGGACGGCTTCTGGGTCAGTCACGATGCCAAGCTAACACGGGCGGGAATCAGGGAGTGACGACGATCTTCCCCATCTGCTGATTCGACTCGAGATACCGATGCGCCTCGACGATCTGGTCGAGCTTGAAAGTCTTCGAGATCACCGGCTTCAGTTTGCCTTCCGCGAGTCCGCGCAGGATCAGCGCCTTCGCGCGCGCGAAGCGATCCGGGTAGTTCCAGAGGGTCGAGGCCACCCAGCCGCGGATGCTCAGGTTCTTGAATGCCGCCTGCCAGTGCGGGTGCATCGTCGGCTGGCCGCTCAATCCACCATATATAAAGAGCGTGCCATCCACGGCCATGGCCTGCGCCAGGGTCTCCACGTAGGGGCCGCCCACCGGGTCGAACACGATGCGCGCGCCCTTGCCGTCGGTGATCTTCATGACCTCGGCAACCAGGTCGGATTCCTCCGTGGCGATCACGTGCTTCGCGCCCTGGTCGAGCAGGGCCTGGCGCTTGTCGTTGCGACGCGTGGCCGCGATGGGCGTGGCACCGGCCCAGTTCGCGAGCTGGATCGCGGCGAGGCCCACGCTGCTCGACGCGGCGCGGATGATCACGAAGTCACCGACGGTCGCGTGGGTGACTTCGAGAATGGCCATCGCCGTGAAGTACTGCATCCAGATGGATGCGGCCTCGACCGGAGTCAGCGCAGACGGCGCGGCGAGTACGCTGCGCGCGGGCACGATGGCCTGCTCGCCATAGACACCGTACTCACCGAAGCGATACGTCGGCAGCACGCAGACGCGCTCGCCCGTTTTGAAATCCTTCACGCCATCGCCGACCGCTTCGACGATGCCGCAGGCCTCGTAGCCCATGAGCGTAGGCAGTTTCGGTTTGACGGGATATTGCCCGGCGCGGAACGCGGCTTCGGAGCGATTCAGGCCGATGGCCTCGACGCGGATGCGAAGTTCGCCAGCGCCGGGCGCGCCCACGTCGAGATCTTCGATGCGAAGTACATCGGGCGGCCCCTGTTCGTGAATCCGGACGACCTTGCTCATGCATCACCTCCGCGCGGGAGGGCTATTGTCGTCCGTCGGTGCGGGTTGTCTCGCATGGCAGGGAAACGGTGCGGTAAAGTACCGCCCGCGCGCCCCCGTAGCTCAGTGGATAGAGCGACCGCCTCCTAAGCGGTAGGTCGTCGGTTCAACTCCGGCCGGGGGCGCCATTCGCGCTCAGCCCTTGGGTTGCTTTGCCAGCCAGTCCTTCACTTTCGGCAGCGCCTTGCGCTGGTCTTCGTTGCTGGGATCGGCGTAGCGCACGAAGTTCTCCGCGGCTTCGCGCAGGCCCGGGCCACCGAGATTCTGGATGAGGTCCGCGCGCATCAGCCAGGCGGATCCGCTCTGCGGATTCTTTTCCAGCAGCGAGGCCACGAGCGGCTCGGCTTCCTTGAAGCTGCGCTTGCGATAGAGATAGATCCAGGCCAGCTGCTCCGTGGTCCATTCGTCGTTCGCGTCGATCTTCTGCGCGCGCTCGAGGTACTCGGCCGCGGCCTTGAAGTCCTTCTTGATCATCAACAGCCGCGCGTAACCACGCAGCACGTGCATGTCTTCAGGTTCCTCGCGCAGCGCGGCCTCGAGGTCGGTACGTGCACGGTCGTGTTGTCCGAGATCCGTGAAGCAGCGGGCGCGATACACCCGCGCATCCGTGTCCCAGGGCGAGAACCGCAACATCTGCGAAAAATACTCAATGGCCCGGTCCTTGCGTCCGAGCTTGTAGCTCATGGAGCCGGCCATGTGCAGGTTGAAGGAGACCGGGCCTTCCGCGTTGCCGCGCTCGTATTCGGGCAGGGCGCTTTCGTAATGCTCGTCCACGTAGTCCTCGAAGCCGCGTGCCGCGAGAGCCAGGGCACGCAGATTCACCAGGCGCGGGTTCTTCTTCACCAGCGCCTGCGCCTCCGCGGCGATGCGATCCATTTCCTCGAATGAGCCGCCCCATTGCGGCGTCTGCGCCATCTGGTAGGCGACGCGCACGTAGAAGTTGGCGGGATCGACACGCAGCGCGGCACCGATGGCCCAGTCACCCAGTGCGCGCGGGCCATCCATGCGCGCGGCGTGGATGAGGGCGCCATACGCCGGCATGATGCGGTCGTTCAAATCCAATGCTTTCTTCAGGTCCGTCTTGGCAGCCTCGAGTTCCACGCTCATGCGCGCGAGATCTTCCGCCGGAGTGTCCTGGATGTACTTGCTGCCACGCGCCTCGCTGCCGCGCGCCTCGTGCCAGATGCCGCGGGCTGCCAGCGCATGTGGGCTGTCCGGCGACTGGATCAGCCACTGCTCGATGAGCTGGCCCGTCGCGTCGTCGATGCGATCGAATCGATGGTAGGCATAGCGCAGGCTGCCTTCCGGCAGGTCGCCCGCGAAGTAGCGTTTCAGCAGGCCATCGTATTCCGCGTCGAGTTTCCTGCCCTGGCCGGCTTCGAGCAGCTTGCGGATCTCGGAGCGCTGGATGACCGCGGTGAATTCATCGGCACAGAAGGCTTCAACGGCCTTCTTCGGCCAGTGGAAATCCGCGGGCGTGGGGTAGGAGACACAGAGCTCGTAGCTGCCGAATTCTTCGGGCTTTGAACCCACTTCGGCGGTGGCCGGCGCCTTGTCCTTCTCCGTATTGGAGTGGCATCCGGCGAGACCGAGTCCCGCGAGGCTGGTGGCGACAACGATACTTTTGACGATATCCATATGGGCGGGGAGCTTAGTCCAGTGATGCCCGCCCGTAACGTGCTCCAGTTCCAGTCCCGTTCAAGGCTTCGGGACTCGGTGGATAGGTCTACGATTCAGTTGGTCCACCAGGCCACGAACTCCCGGAATTCGATGTAGCCGTCACCTGCGGTGTCCGCCACTTCGAAGTCGAGCAGGGCCTCGGCGCGAGACACATCGCCATCGAGTACCCGCAGCAGCACGTGGAATTCCTCGCGGTCGATATAGCCATCTCCGTTGATGTCGCACAGGTTGAACACCCGGCGTGAATCAGCGATCTGGTTGGCGGTCAGCGTGGTCATGGGTTTTCCTCCGTCCTTGGAAGCCAATGTAAGCGGGGCACGCTTAAGGCCACCTGAACCGGGTCGGTTTGACAGAACCCGGGAAAGCCAGTTAGCTGCCGGCGATGCGCCAGTCGATGCATGTATTGCAAGCCCGCGCCCAGCGCCGCGGGCTTACCGAGATCACCTCCGAAGTGCGTCGCTGGGTGAGTCAGCAGGAGATCTCCTCGGGCCTGCTGACGCTGTTTTGCCGGCACACCTCCGCTTCATTGCTGATCCAGGAGAATGCTGCCTCGGCCGTGCGTCGCGACCTCGAGAAGTATTTCGACGGCCTGGCGCCGGAAGGCGATGGTCTCTACGAGCACGACGACGAGGGGCCGGACGACATGCCAGCGCACCTCAAGACCGCGCTCACGCAGGTGCAGCTCAACGTGCCCGTCATGAACGGCAAGCTGATGTTGGGCACCTGGCAGGGCATCTATCTTTTCGAGCATCGTGACCGGCCGGGCGAGCGCGAGATCGTGCTGCACCTGGCGGGCGAATGAGCGACCACAAATCGCACCTGACTTGCGGTTGATGCATGGACTGGCGGGTGAGGGCGCAGGTCCTCACTCGTCTTCTTGTCAGCCCACTCTGCCAGCGAATTCCTACATTCCGCGTCGCAACAGTCTGGCAACTGCACTTGTAGAGTGCGGATCGGAGCGATTCCTTAGGCGCGTTACCGGGTTTCCGTAGGGTATGCACGACGCAGGTCTCCCGGTGTTGTCCGCGCGTTCACTCGAAGCACGCGCGCCGGCATACATCGGACCATTGATCCCGGCCGAGTTGTGGCTGTTGCGATATGCCGCGGCCGTCGCCGTCGTGGCTGCCACCGTCGCGCTGCGAGCCTCGCTCACCCCCTTGTTAGGGACCCAGGCGCCCCTGTTGCCCTTCGTGCTGGCGGTGTTTGTTAGCGCCTACCTCGGTGGGCGTGGACCTGGCCTGGTGTCCTGCGTCCTGACGCCCCTGGCCGCCACCTTCTGGTTCACCACCTGGCCTCACGATGCGCCTCCCGGCCAATGGGCGGCGCACGTGGTGTTCTTCCTGTTGATCGGCGGCCTGGCGACCTTTCTCATGCACGAGTTGCAGCGCAGCGCGCTCAACCAGCGGCTGGCGCTGCAGGCGGCGGCGGTCAACGAGGAGCAGGCGCGCAAGTCCGCCTCGCAACTGCGGCTCATCGCCGATTCCATGCCGGTGCTCATTTCCTACGTGGCACCGGATGGTGTCTACCGCTTCTCCAACAAGCTCTACGAGAACTGGTTTGGTGTGCCGGCCGGAGAGATGGAAGGCCGTCACCTGCGCGACGTCCTGGGAGCGGAGGCCTACGAAATGATCCGGCCGCGTATCGAACGGGCCCTGCGCGGCGAGCGGGTGTTTTTCGAGGCGGAGATTCCCTACGCGCGTGGCACGCGCGAGGTCGCGGTGCACTACATCCCGGACCTTTCGCCAGACGGCAAGGTCCGCGGCTGCTTCGCGCTCATCGAGGACATATCGCCCCGCAAGCGCGCCGAGCGCAGCCTGCGCGAAGCCGACCGGCGCAAGGATGACTTCCTCGCCATCCTCGCGCACGAGCTGCGCAATCCGCTGATGCCCATCCGCAACGTGGCGCACGTCCTCAGCCACGGGCAGCCCGACACGGCGACGGTCCGTCGCTCGGGCGAGATGCTGGAACGCCAGGCCAACCTGCTCACGCGGCTGGTGGACGACCTGCTCGACGTGGCCCGCATCACGCGCGGCCGCATCACGCTGCGTCGTGAACCGCTGAGGCTGGCTTCGCTGGTGGAATCGACACTCGAGTCACTGCGGCCCGTGCTGGAAGCACGCCACCAGTCTGTAAACCTGCTCGATGGCGAGCCGGACTTCTTCGTGGATGCCGACCCGGTCCGGATGGCGCAGGTCGTCACCAACCTGCTGACCAACGCCAGCCGCTATTCACCCGAGGGATCGAAGATCGAACTGTCGATCGGCACGGAACGCGACGAGGTCGTGTTCGCCGTGCGCGATGAAGGCGTCGGCATCGATCCGCTGCTCCTGCCACAGATCTTCGATCGCTTCCTGCAGGGCGACCGCTCGCTGGACCGGTCGCAGGGCGGCCTCGGCATCGGTCTCACCATCGTTCGTCACCTGGTGGAGATGCACGGCGGCCGCGTCGTGGCGGAAAGTGAAGGACTGGGCAAGGGCAGTGAATTCCGTGTTTACCTGCCACGCGCCGAGGCGCCGCAGAGGTCCCAGCGGGGCGCCGATGCCGGGCAAAGGCGCGCCGTTCCGAAACGTCGCATCCTGGTGGTCGACGACAATCGCGACGCGGCCGAGTCCTTGCGCCAGCTGCTGCGCATGCACGGTCACGAGGTGGAAGTGGTCAATGACGGCGCCGCCGCGCTCGGTACGCTCGAAGAATTTCGCGCCGACATCGTGATCCTCGATCTCGGCCTGCCGCGCGTCGATGGATACATGGTGGCGCATGCGATCCGCGCACGATTCGCCCATGCGAAGCGGCGACCGAGCCTGCTGGCACTCACCGGTCACGGGCGCGAGGAAGACCGGCTGGCCGCATTGCGTTCGGGCTTCGACGGGCACCTCGTCAAGCCGGTGGAGCCGGACCACCTGCTGCGCGTGATCGCGGGCGAGGGTCAGCGCGCCAACGTCGGTGAATTGATCTGACGCGGCGGGTCCTGTCCAAGATGCCGGGCGAGCACGCGCGCGATTTCTTCGGGATCCACGGGCTTGGTCAGGTGATCGTCGAAGCCCGCGGCCCGGGCCGCGAGCTTGTCCTGTTCCTGGCCCCAGCCGGTGAGCGCGAGCAGCACCGCGTGTTTTCCCCAGGCTTCGCGCCGCATGCGCTGCGCGACTTCGTGGCCGCTCATGCCCGGCATGCCGATGTCGATGATGGCCACGCGCGGCCTTTCGCGCGCCGCCAACTCCAGCGCCTCGGCACCGTTGAACGCGATGACCACTTCGTAGCCCATGAATTGCAGCACCATCGCCAGCGATTCGGCTGCATCGCGATTGTCGTCGGCGACCAGCAGCCGCCCACGTCGCGTGATGGGACTGGCGCTGGCGCCGGTAGTGGCAGGCTCTTCGGCGCCCTGGGCGGGCACCAGTAGTTTGTGCGGCAGGTGAATGATGAATTCGCTGCCCCGGCCCAGCCCTTCGCTGCGAACTTCAACCCGTCCACCGTGCAGCGACACCAGGCCTTTCACCAGCGCCAGGCCGATACCGAGACCGCCTTCGGCGCGATCGATGGCCAAGTTCACCTGCGAGAACATGGTGAACAGGCCCGGGATCACCTCTTCACCGAGACCGATGCCATTGTCGCGGATCGAAATCACCAGCTCCGCGTTGGCCACGCGCGCGTCCAGTTCGATGCGGCCTTCGGGGTCGGTGTACTTGGCCGCGTTGGTCAGGAGGTTGCCGATGACCTGCGACAGGCGCAGTGGATCGACCTCGAGACGGATGTTCTCGGCCGGCAGGTTCACGACGAGCAGGTGCCGCTTGGCATCGACCAGCGGGCGCGCCGTTTCCACGGCCACGCTCACCACGGTCTTCAGGTCGACATAGTCCTTCTTGAGCTCGAGCTGCCCGCGCGTGATGCGCGACATGTCGAGCAGGTCGTCGAGCAGCAGCGCCATGCGCTGGACCTGGCGCGCGATGACCTCGCGGCCCCACTTGCGCTGCCGCTCGTCGGCGGCACTCGAATCGAGGATGCGCACGGCGTTGCGGATCGGCGCCAGCGGATTGCGCAGCTCGTGCGCCAGCGTGGCGAGGAACTCGTCCTTGCGACGGTCCGCCTCCAGCAACGCGCGTTCGGTGTTCTTGAGGCGCGAGATGTCGAGGTTGATGCCGGCCCAGCGCTGGATGCGGCCGTCCGCATCGCGGATCGGAACGCCCTGCGCGAGGACGTGGTGGTACCGGCCGTCCACGCCCAGCATGCGGTGCTCGCGATACCAGTTGTTGCCGGTGCGCGCGCATTCCTTCCACGCGGCCAGCGTGTCTTCGAGGTCGTCGGGATGCAGCGCGCTGGCCCAGCCATCGTCGATGGCCTGCTGCAGGGTCAGGCCGACGAGCTTGAGGAAGGAGTCGCTGATGTAGATGGCGCCTCCCTGGGCATCGGTGACCCAGACGCCGTAGTTGATGGTCTCGCCGATGGCCCGGTACAGCTTCTCGCTGGTCTCGAGCGCGCGCGAGTGCGACTCGACCTCGTCGAGCATCTTGTTGAAGGCGTCGACCACCACGCCGATCTCGTCTTCGGTGGTGCGTGGCGCCCGGAACGAATAGTCGCGCTTCGAGACGATCTGGCGCGCGACGTGGGCCATGGATTCCATGGGCCGGCTGATCGCGCGCTGCAGCCAGCTCGAGGCGAGCAGGGCGGCCACCAGTCCGAGCGCGAACACCGCGCCCAGCACGGAGAGATAGGCGAAGACGCGCCCACCGACGTCGTACTGCGCGCGCAGGTAGATGGTGCCCAGCACCTCGCCTTCCTGCTGCACCTGGCGAAGCACTTCCATGTGGCCACCGTCGGCGGTCACCCCCGGAGCCAGAGGTGGGATCTCGTCCGGCAACCCGCGTTCGCCCGCGCGTGCGTAATGCGCGAACAGCCTGCCGTCGCTGGTGTACAGCGCCGCGGCCTGGATGGAGGCGCGGGCCTGCAGGGCGGAGAGATTGCGCTGCGCTGCGTCGCGATCCTCGAAAGCCAGCGCGGGCTGCACCGCCAGCGAGAGGATGGCGGCCTCGGTGCGCAGGTCATCGCTCCACGATGCACTGCTGTCGCGCAGGTCGATGAACAACAGGGCCGCACCCGCCGCCGCCAGCGCGATGGTGGTGGTGGCGAGGATCACCAGCATCAACTTGCCACTCAGCGAACGGCGCGCGTGACGCATCGACGCCAGCGCCGGCCACAGGCGACTTGCGCGCGACTTTGTTGGATTATGGTTGTCCGGGATCACGCAGCCTCATCTTGCCTAAATATAGGAAACCCATTCCACCGCAATCAGCTTCGTCCTACACGATGGCGAAGCCCGGCATGAGAGCCCATGCCTGGGTGCGCTGTGTGCTGTTCTTGTTCCTGTTAGCCGGGATCGACGCCGCGCATTCACAGGCGACGGTGTTTTCGGTGGACGCCGTGAAGGCGGCCTTTCTCTATCGCTTCGCATCCTACGTCGAATGGCCTTCCGAGGTGGCATCGCGCCCGCTGATCATCGCCGTGGCCGGCGCCGAGGAGGTGGCGGTGCAGCTCGAGGCGCTGTTGCCGCGCGTGACCGTGCGTGGCAGCCCCACCGAGGTGCGTCGGGTGACCCGTGTTTCCGAGCTGGACGGCGCGCACATCCTATACATCGGATCGAAGTCGCTGTCGCGCACGCGCGCCCTGCGCACCGCCGCGCTGACCCGCCCGATCCTCATCGTGACCGACGACAAGGACGGGCTCGACGCCGGCGCGGTCATCAATTTCTTCGAATCGGATCGCAACCTGCGATTCGAGATTTCGCAGGTCGCGGCGGATCGTGCGCGCCTGAAAATCGATGCGGCGCTGCTGTCGGTGGCCGCGCGTGTCGAGCGGCGGCCCCAGGCCCCGGTGCCCTGATGAGTGGGAGAATGAAAATGAATCGACCAAACCTCGGCTCGCGGGCCGCGGCGTGCGTGCTGGGCCTGGGTGCGCTGGCACCGGCGCACGCGCAACTGATGGCAGATGCGCGCGATCCGATCACGCAGCTCAGCCGCATGTCGCTCGAGGAACTGGCCAATGTCCAGGTCACCTCGGTGTCGAAATCGGCCCAGAGCCTCACCAGTGCGCCGGCCTCCATCTACGTGATCACGCGCGAGGAAATCCTGCGCTCCGGCGTGCTGAGCATTCCCGAGGCGTTGCGCCTCGCGCCCAACCTGCAGGTGGAGCAGATCAATTCGCAGGAATACCAGATCGGCGCACGCGGCCTGGGCGGCCATCTCGAGTTCCAGAACTTCTCCAACAAGATCCTCATCCTCATCGATGGCCGCAGCGTCTACAACCCGCTGTTCTCCGGCGTGTCGTACGATGCGCTGGACGTGGTCATGGACGACGTCGATCGCATCGAGGTCATCAGCGGACCGGGCGCCACGCTGTGGGGCGCGAATGCGATGAATGGTGTCATCAACATCATCACGCGCAGCGCGCAGGAAACGCAGGGCGGGCTGCTGCGCCTCGGTGCCGGCGACCAGGAGAACGCCGCGAGCGCGCGTTACGGTGCTTCCTTTGGCGACGACGATGCCTTCCGCGTGTACGCCAAGGGTTTCGATCGCGGCCCCAGTGAACTGCCCGACGGCGAGAGCGGTGGCGATCGCTGGCACAAGGCACAAGGCGGATTCCGCGTCGACCTCGGCGGTGCCGGTGACGATGACCATTTCATGGTGAGTGGCGACTACCAGCAGGTCACCGAGAACCAGGGCGCCTTCGGCGACGTGGACTTCTCGCAGTTCGATCTGGTGGGCCGCTGGGAACACACGGGCGAGCGGGCGAGCACGAAGCTGCAGGCGTTCTTCGATCGGACCGATCGTGACCAGCCGCCCGCGGGCGTGGGATTCACGCTCGACACCTATGATCTCGAGTTCCAGCAGTCGCTGAATGCCGGCGCGCGTCATCAAATCGTGTGGGGACTGGGGCGTCGCTACAACGAATACGACATCACCAACACGCCGACGCTGCGCTTCGAGCCGCCTCGTCGCAAGCTCGAACTCACCAACGTCTTCGTGCAGGACACCATCCAGCTCGGTGAAGAATTCAGGCTGACCGCGGGAATCAAGTTCGAGGAAAATTCCTATTCCGGCTGGTCGACGCTGCCGGACCTGCGGTTGTCATGGGCGCCCAATGCGCACACCTTGCTCTGGGCCTCCGCGGCGCGGGCCATCCGCGCACCCACGCCGTTCGACACGGATGTGGAAGAGTGGGCCAATGGCGCGGTGCTGTTCATCGAAGGAGATCCGGACTTCCAGCCGGAGTCGGTCGACGCATTCGAGATCGGCTACCGGAGCCAGCCCGAAGCCATCCTGTCGTGGTCGGTGAGCGCGTTCTACAACGACTACCAGGATCTGCGCAGCATCGAGCCGGCCACGGGCGGATTCCTGCCGCTGCGCTGGGGAAATTTCATCGAGGGCAGCACGCATGGCATCGATGCCTGGGCGAATGTGCAGATCACCTCGTGGTGGCGACTCTCGCCTGGCATTCGCTGGCTGGAGAAAGACCTGCGCAACAGCCCCGGGGGCTCCGGATTGCTCGGCATCGAACAGGCGGGCAACGATCCCAAGTCGCGCGCCACGCTCAAGTCGTCGATGGATTTCGGCCGTTGGACCGTGGACGGGATGCTGCGTTATGTCGGAAAGCTGCCGTCGCCCGCCAGCCCTTCGTACACCGAACTGGGCGCGCGGGTGGCCTGGCGCGCCAGCGACGATCTCGAGCTTTCGCTCAATGGATTCAACCTGCTCGATGAGCGCCACGCGGAATACGCCGTGCCAACCGCGCGCGAAATCCGCCGGTCTATCTACGCGGAGGCGCGCCTGACTTTCTGAGAAGGATTCCGGGTGAGCCGGTTTGAGACCTGGCTCACATGGAAACTTCGTTCGTCCGACATTCGCGAACCGGCTGCACCCCTAGAATGCAGGACAGATGTCAGTACCCATGCAGGAACGGCGCGCTCGAGTGGAAAGACGCCGCTCGTTATTCCACGCCTTGTGGCGGGGTAACTTCGAAGGCCGCCGGCGTGCCCCGCGCCGGAACGACGAACGGCATGCAGTGGTCACCGACTGGTTCCATCCGCAGTGGCTGGCGGTAGCCCTGCTGATCCTGCTCCTTTGTGGTGCGGACGCCCTGCTGACCCTGAATCTCATCGCCAACGGGGCCATCGAGATCAATCCCTTCATGGCGCCGCTGGTGAAGGGCTCGGGACACGCCTTTGCGTGGTGGAAATTCGGCCTGACGGCCTCCGGGGTGGTGATCCTGACCCTCCTGGGAGAGCTGAAGATCTTCGGCCGGGCCGTCGGAACCATCCTCTATGTGGTTCTGGGGATGTACGCAGTGCTCGTGGGCTACGAGCTCTTTCTTTTACGTAACATTCCCCTAGATTAAGCACTGGTTGCCTTCCGGCTGTAGCCGGCTTCGGCTAACATACCGCCCCTTTGTTGCTCCAGGACCTTGAGTCCACAAGGATTTTTTCCCCGTATGGCTCCAAGCCTTCGCGAGTTGCTGGCCTCGACGCCGCTCTCGGGCGGTAACGCTCCTTACGTCGAAGCTCTCTATGAGCAGTTCCTGTCCGATCCGCAAAGCGTCGAACCCAAGTGGCGCGAATACTTCCATAAGCTGAAGGACGGCAGCGCCGGGGAGCAGATCCATTCGGCGGTCCAGGCGGGGATCATCCAGAGGGCGGGCAAGCCCCGGCTCGCGCAGGGTGCCTCGCCGATCAGTAACGACGCGGCCGCCAAGCAGGGCGCGGTCTCGCGCCTGGTGCAGATCTACGCCAACCGCGGCCATCTCATCGCCAACCTCGACCCGCTCGGCCTGCAGAAGCGTCCGCGACCCCGTGTGCTGGAGCTGGGTTATTTCGGTCTGAACGAGTCCGATCTCGACACGGTGTTTCTCACCGGCTCGCGTCCCACCGAACTGGCTCCACGCCTCAAGCTCCGGGAAATCATCTCGCAGCTCGAGTACGCCTACTGCGGCACCATCGGCGCCGAGTTCGCGCATGTCTCGGATACCGAAGAGCGGCTGTGGCTGCAGGACCAGTACCTGGTCGGCCGGCTCACGGGAAAGACCACGCCCGAGGAACAGAAGAATCTTCTCTGGCAGCTCTCCGCGGCCGAAGGCCTCGAGCGCTACCTGCACACCAAGTACGTCGGCCAGAAGCGCTTCTCGCTCGAAGGCGGTGACTCGCTCATCCCGCTGCTCGACGATCTCATCCAGCAGGGCGGACTGAAGGGCATCGAAGAAGCCGTCATCGGCATGGCGCATCGCGGCCGACTCAACGTGCTGGTGAACGTGCTCGGCAAATCGCCGTCGGTGCTGTTCAACGAATTCGAAGGCAAGTACGACACCTCGCACCTGCAGGGATCGGGCGACGTGAAGTACCACAAGGGCTTCTCCGCCGACCTGCGCACGCCCGGTGGCAACGTGCACGTGGCGCTGGCGTTCAACCCCTCGCACCTCGAAGTGGTGAACCCGGTGGTCGAAGGCTCGGTGCGCGCGCGCCAGGAGCGTCGCGGCGACAAGCGTGGCGAACGCGTGCTGCCCATCCTCATCCACGGCGACTCGGCCTTCGCGGGCCAGGGCGTGGTCATGGAGACGCTGCAGCTGTCGCAGGCGCGCGCGTTCTATACCGGCGGCACGGTGCACATCATCGTGAACAACCAGGTCGGTTTCACCACCTCGCGTCCCGATGACGTGCGTTCGACGATGTATTGCTCGGACGTCGCCAAGATGCTCGAGACGCCGATCTTCCACGTCAACGGTGACGATCCGGAAGCGGTGGTGTTCGTCACGCGTCTGGCGCTCGCGTATCGCCAGAAGTTCAACAAGGACGTGGTCATCGACCTCGTCTGTTATCGCCGCCATGGCCACAACGAGGCGGATGAGCCGGCCGCCACGCAGCCGGTGATGTACCAGGTGATCCGCAAGCATCCGACCACGCGCCAGCTCTACGCCGACAGGCTCGCCGTGCAGGGCGTGATCAGCAAGGACGATGCGGCCGCGGTGGTCGAGCACTATCGCCAGGGTCTCGATGCCGGCAAGCAGCAGGCACGCGCCTCGCTCGGCATGATCGGCAACAAGTACACGGTCGACTGGAGCAAGTACGCGGCCAACGACTGGAGCGAACGCGTCAAGGGGGATGGCGACCTCGCGCGCCTGAAGGCGCTGGGCGAACGCGCCGTGAAATTTCCCGAGACCTTCGCGCTGCATCCGCGCGTGTCGCAGGTCATGGTCAACCGCGCCAGGATGTTCCGCGGCGAATTGCCGCTCGACTGGGGCGCGGCCGAAACGCTGGCCTACGCCAGCATCCTCGATGAAGGCAATGCCATCCGCATCACGGGCCAGGACTCGGGTCGCGGCACCTTCTTCCATCGTCACGCCGTGTTGCACGAGCAGGCGACGGGCGAGTGCTACGTGCCGCTGCAACACCTGGCCGAGCGCCAGCCGGCGTTCCAGGTCACGGACTCGGTGCTGTCGGAAGAAGCCGTGCTGGGCTTCGAATATGGCTACTCGACCACCGATCCTTCTTCGCTGGTGATCTGGGAAGCGCAGTTCGGCGACTTCGTGAACGGCGCGCAGGTCATCATCGACCAGTTCATCAGCTCGGGCGAATCGAAGTGGGGCCGTCTCTGCGGTCTCGCGATGTTCCTGCCGCATGGCTACGAAGGCCAGGGTCCCGAGCATTCCTCGGCGCGCCTCGAGCGTTTCCTGCAGCTGTGCGCCGAGAACAACATGGCGGTGTGCGTGCCCTCGACGCCAGCGCAGATGTATCACATGGTGCGCCGGCAGATCCTGCGCAGCCTCCGCAAACCGCTCATCGTGATGACGCCGAAGAGCCTGCTGCGTCACGAGATGGCGGTGTCCACGCTCGAGGACCTGGCCAACGGCGAATTCGCCACGGTCATCGACGAAATCGATACACAGGCGGTGAAGGCCGCCAACGTGAAGCGCGTGGTGTTGTCGTCGGGCAAGGTGTATTTCGACCTGCTGAAGGCGCGTCGCGCCTCCGGCAACAACGAAGTCGCCCTCGTGCGTGTGGAACAGCTGTATCCGTTCCCGGTGCCCGAGATGGAAGCCGTGATGGCGCGGTACCCGAACGCGAAGGAAATCGTCTGGTGCCAGGAAGAGCCCCAGAACCAGGGCGCGTGGTACCAGATCCGCCACCGCCTGCAGACGCTGGTCGGCAAGCGCGAGCTGCTGTACGCGGGTCGTCCGCCCGCCGCGGCGCCGGCCACGGGCATCTCCAAGATCCACGAACTCGAGCAGCGCGGCCTCATCGAAGCGGCGCTGTCGGCGACTCATAAAGAAGACGGCGCGCGCGAGACCAAGCGCCTCACGGTGACCGGCGCGGCCCAGGTGCCGCCGGCGGCCGCCACGTCACGTTAACGGAAACAAGAACATGGCTATTGAAATCAAGGTTCCCCAACTACCGGAGTCGGTCGCCGATGCGACGCTGGTCACCTGGCACAAGCAGGTCGGCCAGGCCGTGAGCCGCGACGAGAATCTCGCGGATCTCGAAACCGACAAGGTGGTGCTGGAAGTGCCGGCGCCCGTGAATGGCGTGTTGAAGGAACTGAAGATCGTGGCCGGCACTTCGGTCACGAGCGGCCAGGTGTTGGCAGTGCTGGAAGAGGGTGGGGCTGGCGCGGTTGCCGCCAAGCCTGCTGCCGCTGCTCCGGTCGCGGCCGCCAAGCCCGCCGCCGCGGCACCTGCCAAAAATGATGGTGACAAGCTCGCGCCGTCCGTGCGCCGCATGGTCGAGGAGCAGAACCTGGATCCCGCGAAGATCCCGGCCTCCGGAAAAGATGGCCGCATCACCAAGGGTGACGTGGTCGAGTATCAATCGAAGGCTTCGTCGGCCAAGCCCGCCGCGCCGGCTCCCGCCGCCGCGACCGGCGCCTCGGGTCGCCAGGATCAGCGCGTGCCGATGACACGCCTGCGCGCGCGCATCGCCGAGCGCCTGCTCGAAGCCCAGCAGACCCAGGCCCAGCTCACCACGTTCAACGAGATCGACCTCAAGGCGGTCATGGACGTGCGCGCGAAGTACAAGGAAGCCTTCGAGAAGAAGCACGGCGTTAAGCTCGGCTTCATGTCCTTCTTCGTGAAGGCCGCCGTCGAGGCGCTCAAGAGATTTCCGATTGTCAACGCATCGGTGGAAGGCAACGACATCGTGTACCACGAGTACTACGACATCGGCGTCGCGGTTTCGACCGAGAAGGGCCTCATGGTGCCGGTGCTGCGCGACTGCGATCTGCAGAGCTACGCCGACATCGAGAAGAACATCGGCGGGTTCGCGGTCAAGGCCCGTGAAGGCAAGATCACGCTCGACGATCTCACCGGTGGCACGTTCTCCATCACCAATGGCGGTACCTTCGGCTCGATGATGTCGACGCCTATCGTGAACATGCCGCAGAGCGCGATTCTTGGCATGCACGCCACGAAGGAACGCCCCGTGGTGATCAATGGCCAGATCGAGATCCGGCCGATGATGTACGTGGCCCTCAGCTACGACCATCGCATCATCGACGGCCGCGAGGCCGTGCAATTCCTGGTCGCCATCAAGGATGGCCTGGAAGATCCGGCGCGCCTGCTGCTGGGAGTCTGAGATGTCCTCTGAATACGATGTGATCGTCATTGGTGGCGGTCCGGCGGGTTATCCCGCGGCCATTCGCGCGGCGCAGAACAAGCTCAAGGTGGCCTGCATCGACGAATGGAAGAACAAAGATGGCACGGCGGTGTTTGGTGGCACCTGCACGAACGCGGGTTGTATTCCGTCCAAGGCATTGCTCGAGTCGAGCGAGCTGTTCGTGAAGACGAAGGACGAGCTCGGCGTCCATGGCATCAAGGTGAGTGGTGTCGACTTCGACGTCACCCAGATGCAGAAGCGCAAGACCGGCATCGTCAAGGCCAGCACCAATGGCATCGCGCTGCTGCTCAAGAGCGCGGGCGTCACCGCGCTGCAGGGCCACGGCAAGTTGATCGCTGGCAGAAAAGTCGAGTTCACCGCGCATGACGGCAAGAAGGAAACGCTGAGTGCGAAACACATCGTGCTCGCCAGCGGCTCCATTCCCACCGAGCTCAAGGCCATGCCCTTCGATGGCAAGAACATCGTCGACAACTGGGGCGCGCTCGATTTCGAGAGCGTGCCGAAGAAGCTCGCCGTGGTGGGCGCAGGTGTCATCGGTCTCGAACTCGGCAGCGTGTGGCGCCGCCTCGGTTCCGAGGTCGTAGTGCTCGAAGCGCTTGACACATTCCTCGCCGTGGCCGACCAGGGCCTGGCGAAAGAAGCTGCGCGGCATTTCAAGAAGCAGGGACTCGATATCAAGCTGGGGGCGAAGGTCTCTGGCGCGAAGTCCACGGCCAGCGGCGTCGAGGTGACCTACACCGATGCCTCGGGTAGTCAGACCATCCGCGTCGACAAGCTCATCGTCTGCGTGGGCCGGCGTCCGTTCACCGGAAACCTCCTGGGTGACGGCACCGGCGTACAGATCGACGAAAAGGGTTTCATCAAGGTCGACGATCACTGCAAGACCACGGCCGAAAACGTCTGGGCGGTGGGCGACTGCGTGCGCGGCCCCATGCTGGCGCACAAGGCCAAGGACGAAGGCGTCATGGTCGGCGATCTCATCGCCGGCAAGTACGGCCACATGAACTACAACACCATTCCTTCGGTGATCTACACGCACCCGGAGATCGCGTGGGTGGGACAGACCGAAGAACAGGTGAAGCAGGGCGGCCGCGCCTACAAGATCGGGCAGTTCCCGTTCGCGGCCAGCGGTCGCGCGCGCGCCATGGAAGCGACGGCGGGCTTCGTGAAGCTCATCGCCGCGCAGGACGACGACGAAATCCTGGGCGTGCACATCATCGGCCCGCTGGCCGGCGAGCTCATCGCCGAGGCGGTGCTGGCGATGGAATACTCGGCGAGCAGCGAAGACCTGCAGCGCACGATCCACGCGCATCCCACGTTGTCCGAGGCGCTGCACGAAGCCGCGCTGGCCGCTGACAAGCGCGCCATCGACAACATCAACAAGTAGAAAACCGCGAAGCGCTCAGCTCGCGCTGCAGGTCAGCGCCGCGAGCACGTGCTTCTCCAGCAGCTTCGCGGTCTGGTCGTGCATGCCGCGCTTGTTGTAATGCGTGCGCGTCACCACCGCGACCAGCGACTTCAGCGGCACGCTGAGCACGACGTTTCCGCCGTTTCCCGACATGTACCAGCCGTTGACGGTGCCGCAGGGCGAGCTGTACTGGCGCTGCCAGAGCAACATGCCGTAACTCTGGCGCTCATCGACCACGTTGCTGACGGTCTGCATGCGCTTCACCCAGGCCTCGGGTACCAGCTGCGTGCCATTCCAGTTGCCGTTGGCCGCCAGCAGCGTGCCGAGTTTGAGCAGGTCGCGGCTGCGCAGTTGCAGCCCTCCGCCCGACATGAATTCACCGCCCGGTGAGCGGGCCCACTGCCGTTCGCGGATTCCCATGGGGCGCAGCAGTCGATGGTCGACGTAAAGATCGAGCGGCATGCGGGCCGCGCGCTGCACGATCTGCCCCAGCAGCAGCGTTCCAGCCGTGCAGTAGGAGAAAGGCCCGCGACCACCGGGTCCGCGGCGATAGTCCGCCTTCACCGGCAGGTCGACGGCCCAGCGTGACCAGTTGGTCAGCGGGTACATGTTTTCTTCGTTGCCCACGTTGCGCTCGTCGAAGTCGTTGCACTCCAGCGCCGAGGACATGGTGAGCAGGTCCATGAGCGTGATGCCGCGCTTGAGTTCGCCGTCATGCTGAAAGGGCGCGAGATCGGGCAGTTGTTCGAAGGCAGGCTGTTCCGAGGAGAGCAGGAGGCCCTCACCGACGGCGCGGCCCACGGCCAGCGCGGTCACGGTCTTGGTGGCCGAGCGGGTGTTGTTCAGGACATTGATGCCGCCGGTACCGAAGTACCGTTCGTAGACCAGGTGACCCTTGCGGAACACCAGCACGCTGGTGGTCGCCGGAAACTCGGACGCGATGATTTCGGGGGTCAGGGAGTCGAGCGGCGCGCGCTGCAGTCCCACCTCGGCAGGCGTGCCGACGAGCAGCCCGTCGCCGAGATCCGCGGGTGAAGCGGCATGAGCACCGCAGGCCCCAAGGAGAGTGAGCAGGGCGAGGGTGGAAGCGTGAACGTGAACGTCTGGCATCCAATCCTCGACCGTTGCGGCAGGCCGAGGTTCCCGCCGGGCTAGTTAGCTGCGTCGAAGACCAGGCGGGCCTTGGCGGTGGAATTCACCGCGACGCCATTTTCCTTGCGGGGTTCGTACAGCCACTTGCGCACGGCATCCTGCGCGGCGGCGTCGAACATGCCTTGCGGCTGGGATTCGACCACTTCGAGATTGCCCACGCGGCCATCCGTGCCGATGTCGAAGCGAACCACGACGTATCCCTTGGCCTTGCGCGGAATGTCGGCCGGCGCCACCGGCGTCACGCGTTTGACGATCTTCGCGGGCACCACGTCGATGGCGGCGGAACCTGACTGCGTTGCGGCCGGCGCTGCGTTCGGCATCGGCGCGACGGCGCTGCCGGCGTTGTTGTTGCTGACGGTGGGTGAGTAGCTGGTCGTGCTGGTCGCTGCCGGCGCGGGTGCGCGCGTCAACGGCGGGTCGCCGGCTTCGAGCGTACGACCGGAGAACGAGGTGTCGGCGCGGCTGATGGTGGTGACCGGCGGGGAATTGATCGGTGCGTTGAGCGGCAGCGTCTGGCGGGGCACATCACCCAGCGGCGCACCGTAGGAGCGCGGAGCCGCGGGCGCGGTCTCCCGCGGCCGATTCGTGGCATTGCGCTCCGTCGGACGCGAGGCGACGCGATCATTGCGCTCTGGCGCGCGATTGCTGGCGCGCGGACGCTCGGCGCCACGATCGCCGCCCGAAGGGAGCATGGCGGCCTGGGTGGCCGGCGTTCCCGAGCCCGCGCCGTCCTGTGCCGACAGCCGCGCGAGTTCGGCCGCGCGATCGATCGATGCCTGCAGGAACTCGCGCCGCGGATGTTGCGGCGACTGCTCGACCAGCGACGCGAGCTCACGGCGCGCGGTGTCGAGATCGTTGTTCATGATGGCGTTTTCGATGTCGATCTCGATGAGCGTGAGCTTGTCGGTGACCTTCTGCTGTTCGGCCATGCGCGTCACTTCCGCGGCGATGGCCGCCTCGCGCGCACGATTTTCCGGATCGTAATAACGGTAAAGCAGCGTGAGGATGGCGCCACCCACCACAACGGCGATGCCGGTGGCCGTCGCGACCCGGTTGCGGTTGCGGCGCCGGGTTTCCTGCTGCACGCCGTAACGTGCCTGCGCGGCCACCTGGGCGAAGTCGTCGTCCATCGCCGGCTTCTCCGCCTCCCAGGCCGGAAAGTCGGAAGGTCCGGCCACGGTCATCGGCGCCAACGCCTGCACAGGGAGTGCGGGCGGCGCCGGCGGAATCTGTGGCGCGCGCATGCGGCCGGTGTCGGACGTGGTGCGCGGCGGTGCCGGCGCGCGCGCGACGGCGACCGGCGGCGCGGTAGTTTGAACGGGGCGCGGCGCGGGAGCGCGTGCCGGGGGTTCCTGCGCGGGCTGCGCTGCCCGGGCCGCGACGTTGCGCGCGGCGGTGGCCATGGCGACCGGCGGTGGCGATGCGCTCAGCGGCGCGGGCGGTCGCGGCGGAATGGGCGCACGTGGTGTGCTGCCCGTGGACGGGATGCCGCGCTCGTCGAGCACCACGCGTTCGATGGTGCCGTCGGTTTCTTCGGCTCCATCGCCGGTGACCTGGGCGATCGCCAGCCACAGCTCTTCGAGGTCGATGGGGTAGTTGATCGTGCGCTGCACCTTGAACGGCGCGAGGCGCGGGCCTAACAACTGCAGGCGCTCGGGGGCGGCGGCGAACACGCGCTTGAGCGGTACCGCGGTGCGCGTGGTGCGGCCCAGCAGATCGAGGCCGGAACCATCGACACAGCGCTCGCAGGCGATCAGGACGTCGTAGGTGTTCTGTCGCAGCAGCAACAGCGCGTCGCCCTTGCTGGTGACGCAGTCGAGCTCGAGCACCCCGCGAATCGCACGCGTAATGGTCTCGAGAGCCTCTGAGTCATGATCGACCAGCAGGACACGCATGAGCCGTCCAGTACCCCGGAAAAAGCAATAAATCGTTATAAGTAGAAGCGATTCGACGAAATCTGGCGCCGCAGCACTTCACGTTTCACCGGATGGTGGCACAGACCGTGCCCCCGGTGCCTGACTTAAGTTAACCCGACCGACGTACCGAAAGTACGCTTCCCACGCGGCGGATACGTTGCAACAGGCGTGTCAGATGCTGCGCGTCGTCAATTGCCAAACGCACGTCGATGGTAGCCGTCGACTGCGTGCGATCGGTAGTGGTGTGCATCATCTCGATTGAAATTTTTTCGCTGGCCAGCAGGTCGCCAATGTCCCGGACCAGGCCCTGTCGGTCGATGGCGACAATGTTCAGGGTGACGGGTTGGCTGGTGGCGGCATCGGCCCAGGTCGCCGCGATCAGCCGGTCCGGGCGGGAGGCGGACATGCGGCGCAGGCCCGGGCAGTCGGCGCGGTGCACGGTGACGCCGCGCCCGGTGGTCGCATAACCCGCGATGGGTTCGGGCTTCACCGGCGCACAGCAGCGCGCCAGGCTGATGGGCAGATCTTCCACGCCGCCCAGCACCACGGGAGAGCGCGATGCCTTGCGAACCCCCGGCTTGCGGCGTGGCGCGGCCGCCGGCACGGGCGCGGCCGTCACGGTAACCGGTGCCAGCCGGGCCGCTTCCTCGTCTAACTTCCGGAACCAGGCGCGCACCTTGGAGCGGCTGCGCGGGCTCACCAGGAAGCCGGAGGTCTCGGACAGCCAGTCGCGACTGGGGTTGGGCAGCTTGTGCGTGAGGATCTCGACCACCTCGCCATTGGCCAGGGCCCGGGTCAGCGGCACGATGCGGCCGTTGACGCGGGCGCCGCGGCAGCGATGCCCGAGATCCGTGTGCACGTGATAGGCGAAGTCCAGCGGCGTGGCGGCCGGAGGCAGGTCGACGACCTCACCCTTGGGCGTGAGCGCGTACACGCGATCCTCGAACAACTCGGCGCGCACTTCGTCCAGGAAGTCTCGCTGCCCATCGGAATCCCGCCGTTCGGTATCCAGGAGCTTGCGCACCCACTCGATCTTGCGATCGTAGGAAACGTCGTGGGCCCGCGACTCCTTGTAGCGCCAGTGGGCCGCGAGACCGAGCTCGGCCTGGTCGTGCATCTCGCGGGTACGGATCTGCACCTCGACCGCCTTGCCCTCGGGACCCAGCACCGCGGTGTGGATGGACCGATAGAAATTGTCCTTGGGCGTGGCGATGTAGTCGTCGAATTCGCCCGGGATGTAGGTGTAGCGACCATGCACCAGTCCCAGCGCCGCGTAGCAGTCGGCCACGCTGTCGGTGACGATGCGCACCGCCCGCAGGTCGAATACCTGCTCGAAGCTCAGCGTCTTGCGTTCCATCTTCCGATGGATGCTGTAGATGTGTTTCGGGCGGCCATACACCTCGGCGGCGATGCCGGCCCCGCGCAGCATCTGCTCCAGGCCGCGACACAGCTCGGTGATGTAACGCTCGCGATCGGCACGCTTCTCCGCGAGCGCCGAGGCGATGCGACGATAGTCGTCGGGCTGCAGGAAGCGGAATGCGAGATCTTCGAGCTCCCACTTGAGCTGCCAGAGACCGAGCCGGTTGGCCAGGGGCGCGAAAACTTCGCGGGTTTCGAGTGCCAGGCGCTCGCGCGTGGCGGCGTGGCCGTCCTTGGAGGCATTGAGCTCGACGAGCTGGCGCGCCAGTCGTGCCAGCACCAGCCGGGGGTCGCTGACGACGGACAGCAGCATCTTGCGCAGCGCCTCGGCCTGCGCCGGCTCCAGGTGATGCGTGGTCGCCGCCACGGAGGTGAGCCGGATGTCGCCGAAGTGCTGCAGCTCACGCGCCAGCGCGGTGACCGCCGGGCCGAAGTGCAGTTCGATCTCGCGCGCTTCTTCGGCGCCGGAGGCGAAAGCCGCCTGGGCGAGCAGGGCCGCGGCGAGCACCGTGTCTTCGGTGAGCGAGGCGACGATGACCGCGGCTTCCACGGCCGGCTCCAGCACGGAGCGCGGCACGCCCCAGCCCGCCAGCGTGCCGGCGTGAGCGTCGATCGAGGCTTTCAGTTCAGGTGAACAGGAATGGAGGTTGTGCACGGATTCGAGGCGCGTCGCGGCCCAGGAACGCGGCGGTTCCATGCGTGAGGCGACGCGCAATTGAGGCTATGATACCCGCAGTTTTTTTCAAGGCATGCAAACACTTGGCGCGATACCCGATGCGATCATCCTGGCGTGCGTACAAGCCAGCGACGGAGGCGGCTTCCGCCACCGTGTTCGCGCGGGTCTCGACCGTAGTTTCCACTCGCATCCTGGGTCTTGATCCCGGGTCCCTGCGCACCGGCTTCGGCATCATCGACTGCGAGGCCGGCTCCATGCGCTTGGTGGCCCAGGGCTGCATTGCCACCACGGGCGGACCCATCGCGGATCGGCTGCGCATCATCCACGCCCGGGTGACTGAGCTCATTGCCGAGCATTGCCCTTCGGAAATCGCCGTCGAGCGCATATTCCTGTCGAAGAGCGTCGACAGCGCGCTCAAGCTCGGTCAGGCCAGGGGGGCGGCGCTGGCGGCCGTGCCCCAGGCGCTGGATGTGCACGAATACGCGCCACGGGCCATCAAGCAAGCCGTGGTGGGCGTGGGCGGCGCGGAGAAAACACAGGTGGCGCACATGGTCAGGCAACTGCTGCGACTGGAAGCGCGACTCACTGCCGACGCGGCCGATGCGCTGGCCGTGGCCATCTGCCATGCCAATTCCCATCGCCGACTCGAACAGCTGGTTGAGCGCGTGTGATCGGGTTCATTCGCGGAAAACTCGTGGTGAAAACGCCGCCGCATCTGACCGTGGACGTGGGGGGAGTGGGGTACGACGTCGAAGCGCCGATGTCGACCTTCTACACATTGCCCGCCATAGGCAGCGAAGTGCGCCTGCTTACGCACCTGGTGATCCGCGAGGATGCTCACATCCTCTACGGATTCGGAACGCAGGAAGAGCGCGCGCTGTTCCGGAGCCTGCTGAAGGTGTCGCAGATCGGTCCGAAAATCGCGCTCGCGATTCTTTCGGGTGTGAGCGTGGAAGGATTCACGACCCTGGTGAAGTTGCAGGACAGTGCGGCACTCACGAAAATTCCTGGCGTCGGCCGCAAGACCGCCGAACGTGTGGTCATGGAAATGCGCGATCGCCTGGATGCGGTCAGCGATTCGGCGATTGCCGGTGCTCCGCCGATGGCACCTGCGAGCACCGAAGGTGAGGCGTGGACCGCGCTGGTGGCGTTGGGCTACAAGCCTGCCGAAGTCACGCAAATGCTCAAGCCCCTTGCCGGTTCCGGCGGAACCACCGAAGAACTCATCCGCCGTGCCCTGCAAGGAGCCCTGCGTCCGCAATGACCGCTTCAGAGAAATCCGTGCCGGACCGCCTGGTTGCCGCAGTTCCCGCGACGCCCGAGGAGGAAACGATCGACCGCGCCATCCGGCCCAAGAAGCTCGTCGACTATGTCGGCCAGGAAAAGGTCAAGGCGCAACTGGAAATATTCGTGGGCGCGGCGATCAAGCGCGGCGAGGCCCTGGATCACGCACTGGTCTTCGGACCTCCTGGCCTCGGCAAGACCACGCTGGCCAACATCATCGCCAATGAACTCGGCGTGAGTTTGCGGCAGACCTCGGGTCCAGTGCTCGAGCGGCCCGGCGATCTCGCGGCCCTGTTGACCAACCTGCAACCGCGCGACGTGCTGTTCATCGACGAGATCCATCGACTGTCGCCCGTGGTCGAAGAAGTGCTGTACCCGGCGATGGAAGATTTCCAGCTGGACATCATGATTGGTGAGGGGCCCGCGGCGCGTTCCATCAAGCTGGCGTTACAGCCCTTCACCCTGATCGGCGCGACGACCCGCGCCGGCCTGCTGACTTCGCCATTGCGCGACCGATTCGGCATCGTGCAGCGCCTGGAGTTCTACACCGTCGGCGAGCTGGAGCGCATCGTCACGCGCTCGGCGGGAATCCTCGGCGTACCGATTGAAAGCGCGGGCGCAGTCGGTATCGCGCAACGTTCGCGCGGCACGCCGCGCATCGCCAACCGGCTGCTGCGCCGGGTGCGCGACTTCGCCGAGGTGAAGGCCAATGGTCGCATCGACGAGCCCGTGGCACGCGCGGCCCTCGATTTGCTGGAAGTGGACCCGCAGGGTTTCGATGCGCTCGACCGCAAGTTCCTCACGACGATCATCGAGAAGTTCGAGGGCGGCCCGGTGGGCATCGAGAGCCTGTCCGCGGCCATTGGCGAAGAACGAGGCACGCTCGAGGACGTCATCGAGCCGTTCCTGATCCAGCAGGGCTTCCTGATGCGCACCGCCCGCGGTCGCATCGCCACGCGCAACGCCTACCTGCACTTCGGGCTCAAGATGCCGGAGCGCGCGCAGAATTCGCTGTCTCTTTTCGAGGCGGAGCGGTGACGGCCAGGGAAGGAGATGAGTTTTCCTGGCGTGCGCGCGTCTACTGGGAAGACACCGACGGTGGTGGCGTCGTGTATTACGCCAACTACCTCAAGTTCATGGAGCGCGCGCGCACCGAATGGCTGCGCAGCCTGGGTCATTCGCAGCAGGAAATCGCCGAGCAGTTCGGCTTCGTGTTCGCGGTGGCCGAGGCCCACGTGAACTATCGCAGGCCCGCGCGACTCGATGATGAGTTGCTCGTCAGTTGTGTGCCCGTGCCGGAAGGCCGGGCGTCGATCCGGTTTCGCCAGTCGATCCGGCGCGTGGAGGCGGCGCGTGAGCCCACGTTGCTGGCCGAAGGCGAGGTGCGCGTGGTATGCGTGGACGCGAAGTCGTTCAAGCCGCGCGCATTGCCCGGATTCATCCAACCCGTGAAGGTGGACGATGGAAAATGAACTTTCGATAGTCAGGCTGGTGCTCGAAGCGAGCCCGGTGGTGCAGGTGGTCATGGGCCTGCTGCTGCTGGCCTCGCTGATGTCGTGGACCATCATCTTCCGCAAGCGGGCCCTGTTGTCGCGCGCGCATGACGAGGCGGAGAACTTCGAGGACAGCTTCTGGAAGGGCGGTGACCTCACGGCCCTGTACCGGCAGATCGAAAGCCGCGGCGGCGCCACCGGCATGTCGAGCATCTTCGAATTCGGCTTTCGCGAGTTCGCGCGTCTCAAGCAGGGTGGCATTCCGCCCGACCAGCTGCTGGAAGGGGCGCGTCGCGCCATGCGCGTGGGCCAGCTCAAGGAACTGGAACGCCTCGAGGAAAGTCTCGCCAATCTCGCCACCATCGGCTCGACCAGCCCCTACGTGGGGTTGTTTGGCACGGTGTGGGGCATCATGAGTTCCTTCGTGGCGCTGGGCGGCGCACAGCAGGCGACGCTGGCCATGGTGGCCCCCGGCATTGCCGAGGCGCTGATCGCGACCGCGATCGGCTTGTTTGCTGCCATTCCCGCGGTGATCGCCTATAACCGCTATGCCGACCAGGTGAGTCGGCTCGAGCTGCGCTACGACGCATTCATGGAAGAGTTCTCGACCATTCTGCAGCGCTACGCGGGACGTGGCGTCTAGGGGGTCCCATGGCTGGAGGATCTTCACAAAAAGGCCGTCGTCGCCGCCTCATGGGCGAGATCAACGTTGTGCCCTACATCGACGTGATGCTGGTGCTGCTGATCATCTTCATGATCACCGCACCGCTGCTCGCCGAAGGCGTCAAGGTGGAATTGCCCAAGGCCGGTGCGCGGCCGATTCCGCCCGAGATGCTCAAGGATGCCAAGCCCATCGTGCTGACCATCGACGACGCGGGCCGGTTGTACCTCAATCACGGCGGCAAGGACGATGAACCCCTCGACGCCGCCACGGTCGAAGCACGAGCTGCCGCCGTTTTGCGCCGCGCGCCCGAGACAACGGTCCTCGTGCGTGGTGACTACCGCGTGGCCTATGGTGAAGTAGTTGGAGCAATGACCATCCTGCAGCGTGCCGGGGCGGAAAAAGTCGGATTCATCACCCAGCCTCCGGAAAAACGAGCGCGCTGATCGCAATGACCAGGCGCGAGAGAACGCTGACGAAAGGGCGGTGGCGTGCGATTGCGCTGTCCGTGCTGCTGCACGGGGGCATCGTGGTCGCGGCCGTCTACGGCTGGTTCACGTGGAGACACAGCCCCCCGGAATCGACCACCATGGCCATCGAGGCCACGGTGGTGGATGAGCGCGCTCTGAAAGGCATCGCGCCGCCGCCGACGCCCAGGCCCCCGGAACCGGAGCCCGCGCCCGAACCGGAGCCGCCGCCCGAAGAGCAGGGCCCGCCCAAGCCGGATCCCGCGGAGATCGAACGCAAGAAAGAAGAGGAGCGCCTGGCCCAGGAAAAACTGGAGCAGGAAAAGCTCGAGCAACAGAAGCGCGAACAGGAAAAACAGGAAGCGGAAAAGAAAGAGCAGGAGAAACTCGAGACCGAGAAGAAGGAAGCCGAGAAGCGGGCGGCGGACAAGGCCGCCGCGGAAAAGGCGGCCGCCGAAAAGGCCGCGGCGGAAAAGAAAGCAGCCGAAAAGAAGAAGGCGGATGAAGCGGCCGCCGCGAAGAAAGCCGCGGAAGAAAAGGCGCGACTGGCGCGTGAAGCAGAACTGCGGCGCAGTCTCGAGGCTGAAGAACGCGCGAACGCACTGAGCAGCAGCCCCGAGGCGGCGCGCTGGATTTCGGCGATTTCGGCGAAGGTCGCCCGTGCCTGGACCTGGCCGCCCTCGGCCCGGTCGGGCGTAACATGTAGGGTGTCAGTCCGACAGGTTTTGGGCACTCAAGGTGGTGAAGTGACCTCGGTGCAAATCATCAGCTGCAACGTCGACGACGCGGCCCTGCGTGAATCGGTGGAACGAGCCGTCTACAACGCCTCGCCCTTGCCACCGCCGCCAGATCCGGCTCTCTTCCAGTCGACTTTGGTTATAACATTCGCCCCGGAATGAACGTACGCATGAAAAAACTCGCGACCGCCCTGCTATTGGCCGCCCTGGGGATCTCCGGACCTGCGCTTGCGCAGCTGCAGGTCACCGTGACCTCGGGCGTCACCGATCCCATTCCGATTGCCATCGTGCCGTTCTCGCGAGCCGTGCCGGCCGATGGCGGCCTCGACGTGGCCGAGGTGATCCAGCGCGATCTCGAGAGCAGCGGCCGCTTCAAGGGCATGGCGCGCACCGACATGCTCACCAAGCCCACGACATTCGCCGAGGTCGATGTCGCCGGATGGAAACAGCAGCGCAACGATTACGTCGTGGTCGGTCGCGTCACGGCGCTGGCCAGCGGTGATCTCACCATCGAATCCGAAGTCGTCAACGTGCTCAACGGCCTGCGGGTGGCCGGGCCCCGGTGGACCGGCAAGCCGGCCTTCCTGCGTAACGGCTCGCATCGCATCGCGGACGCCATCTACGAGAAAATCATCGGCGTGCGCGGCGCCTTCGCCACGCGCATCGCCTACATCTCGGTGGACGGACAGCCCCCGAAGCAGCGCTTCCAGCTCATCGTGGCCGATGCCGACGGATTCAATCCGCAGGTCATCCTGGAAAAGGACCGGCCGCTGATGTCGCCGTCCTGGTCGCCGGACGGCACCATGCTGGCGTACGTGTCCTTCGAAACGAAGGTGTCGGCGGTGTACGTGCAGAACATCTACACCAAGCAGCGCAGTCGCGTCTCGGCGCGCGCCGGCATCAATGGCGCGCCCACCTGGTCGCCGGATGGCAAGAAGCTGGCGCTGACGCTCTCCGGCAGCAACGGCAACCTCGATATCTATCTACTCGACCTCACCAGCCAGCAGCTGACGCGGCTCACCGACGATCCGGGCATCGACACCGAGGCGTCGTTCGCGCCGGACGGCAGCGCGGTGTACTTCACGTCGGATCGCCCGGGCAGCCCGCAGGTCTACCGCGTGGGGCTCGGCGGCAACGAGCGTCCCAAGCGCGTCACCTTCACCGGCTCGTACAATGCGCGGCCGCGGGTGTCGCCCGACGGCAAACAGCTCGCGGTGCTCACGCTCGACGAGGGTGCGTATCGCGTCGCCCTGCAGGACCTGGCCAGCGGCACCGTTTCGGTGCTGTCCAAGGGTCGCCAGGACGAGTCGCCGAGTTTCGCGCCCAATGGCGCCATGGTGATTCTCGCGGGCCGCGAACGCGGCCGGGGTGTGTTGCAGACTGTTTCGATTGATGGACAGACTTCGCTGCGGCTCAATGCCGATGCGGGTGAAGTCCGCGAGCCCGTGTGGGGGCCGTATCAAAAGTAAAGGAGTGGATTGCCAATGAAGTTAGTCAACGCGGTATTCGTCGCTTCGTTCATGCTGCTTGCGGGCTGCAAGACCAAGCCCACCGAGGCGCCTCCGCCGCCGCCGACCCAGACCGACAACACCGGTGCGGTCGACAATGCAGCCGGTTCGGTGGATGACACCGATGCCGCGGGCCCCTCGGGCGAACTGCTTTCCAAGCGCGTCATCTACTTCGACTTCGATCGCGCCGACATCCGTGCCGATTCGCAGTCGGTGGTGGCCGCGCATGCGCAGTACCTCGCGAAGAACCCGTCGCAGAAGGTGCGACTGGAAGGTCATGCCGACGAACGCGGCTCGCGCGAGTACAACATCGGTCTCGGTGAGCGCCGTGGCCAGGCCGTGCGTCGCGCCATCCTGTTGCAGGGCGTGGCCGAGGGTCAGCTGTCCACCGTGAGCTACGGCGAAGAGCGTCCGGCCGTGGCCGGCAGCGACGAACAGGCGTACGCGCTGAACCGTCGCGTCGAGATCGTGTATCTGAAGTAACGCGAGGTAGGTATGAGCCATCGCCGTTCCTTGCTGGCCGTTGCGGCCGTCGTGTTGCTGTCTTCAATGCTCGGCGGCTGCGCCGTCTCGCCGGAAGAAGATCCGGTGCAGATCCGCATGAACGACCTGGACACGCGGCTGCAGCGCATCGAGCGCGTCATGACCAACCAGAGCCTGCTCGAGATGGCACAGCGCATCGACGCGCTGCAGGCCGAGCTGCGCGCCATGCGCGGCGACGTCGAACTGCTGCAGAACCAGAGTGAAGGCGGCAAGGCGCAGACCCGCAGCCTCTACGGCGATCTCGAAAAGCGCATCGCGGCGCTCGAGACCCTGGGCGGCGTAAGTGGCGCCGCGGCAGTTCCCGGCGCAATCGCGCCGGGCGTGCCGGGCAGCGCCGCGCCGGCGCCAGCCGCTGCCGGTGGCGAGCAGGCGAGTTACGACGCGGCATTCAACGCACTCAAGGGCGGTGACTACCCGCGTGCCATCTCGGGCTTCCGGAATTTCGTCGATACGTATCCGGCGAGTCCGCTGGCCAGCAACGCGCAGTACTGGCTCGGCGAGGCGCACTACGTCACGCGCGAATACCAGAACGCCATCACCGCGTTCCAGAAGGTCACGACGCAGTGGCCGGATTCGCGCAAGGCGCCGGATGCCATGGTGAAGGTGGGTTTCACGCAGTCGGCGCTGGGACGCAATGGCGATGCGCGCGTCACGCTCGAAGAGGTGGTGCGGCGTTATCCCGGCACCGAGGCCGCGCAGCTCGCGTCCGAACGGCTGAAACGCCTGCCCCGATGAACCCGGCGACTGCGCAGGACGCATCGGGTGAAACGTCACCCGATTCGTCCGGGCGCCGTCTCAAGATCACCGAGGTTTTCTATTCGCTGCAGGGCGAAGCCCACACGGTGGGCTTTCCCACCGTGTTCGTGCGGCTCACCGGCTGCCCGCTGCGCTGCCAATACTGCGACACCGCCTATGCTTTCCACGGCGGGGAGTGGGCCACGGTCGAAGAGATTCTCGGCCGCGTGGCTTCATTCACGCCGCGCTATGTCTGCGTGACCGGCGGCGAACCGCTGGCGCAGAAGAACTGCCTGCCGCTGCTCGCGGCGCTGTGTGATGCGGGCTACCAGGTATCCATCGAAACCAGCGGCGCCATGCCGCTCGCGGGTGTGGACGCGCGCGTGATCCGCGTGGTGGACGTGAAGACGCCCGCGTCGGGCGAGGAACGTCGCAACCGCTACGCCGACCTCGAGCTGCTGCGTCCCGAAGAACAAATCAAGTTCGTGATCTGCGATCGCGCGGACTACGAGTGGAGTTGCGGCAAGGTCGCGGAACTCGGACTCGCGCAACGCTGCACCGTGTTGTTCTCGCCCAGCGCCGAACAACTCCCCGCGCGCGAGCTCGCCGACTGGATTCTCGCGGACCGGCTGCCGGTGCGCTTTCAGCTGCAATTGCACAAGGTGCTGTGGGGCAATGTCCCGGGTAAATAAGCGCGCGGTGATCCTGCTGTCCGGCGGACTGGATTCGGCCACGGTGCTCGCCATGGCGCGCGCCCAGGACCTGGATTGCTACGCGTTGTCCGTGGCCTATGGCCAGCGGCACGAAGTGGAATTGCAGGCGGCCGCGGCGGTCGCGAAACACCTGGGTGCGCGCGAGCATCGCGTGATGCGCGTGGACCTCGCCCACATCGGTGGCTCGGCGCTGACCGACAGGTCGATCGACGTGCCGACCACGCCGGGCGAGGGCATCCCGGTCACGTATGTGCCGGCGCGCAACACCATCATGCTGTCGCTGGCCATGGCCTGGGCCGAGGTGCTCGACGCACGCGAGATCCACGTGGGCGTGAACGCCATCGATTACTCGGGATACCCGGACTGCCGTCCGGAGTTCATCGCTGCGTTTCAGACTCTCGCGGGCCTGGCCACCAAGGCCGGCGTCGAGGGTCGGGGACTCGAAGTGCGGGCGCCATTGATCCAGATGAGCAAGGCGCAAATCGTGCGCGAAGGCACGCGATTGGGCGTGGACTATTCGTTGACCGTCTCGTGTTACCAGGCGGACGAAAACGGCGACGCCTGCGGGTTATGTGATTCCTGCAGGTTAAGGCGCGAAGGCTTTGTTTCTGCAGGACTTTCCGACCCCACGCGTTATCGTCCTCGGGCCGGCCAAGGCGGCGAAAACTTCGTGTAGACTGCGCGCCCTGCAAAGGACCGGGTTGGTAGCTCAGCGGTAGAGCAGCGCCCTTTTAAGGCGGTGGTCGTGGGTTCGATCCCCACCCAACCCACCAATAACAAAATGGTCCTCCATGGCTGATCCGACTTTCGACTTCGTGATCATCGGCGCGGGCACCGCGGGTTGCCTGCTCGCCAATCGCCTGAGCGCGGATCGCAATGTCCGCGTGTTGCTCGTCGAAGCCGGCGACCGCGACAACTATCACTGGATCCACATTCCCGTCGGCTACCTGCGCTGTATCGGGAATCCACGCACCGACTGGCGCTTTCGCACCGAGTGCGAGTCCGGACTCAACGGCCGCGACATCCTGTATCCGCGCGGCAAGGTGCTCGGCGGCAGCTCCAGCATCAACGGCATGATCTACATGCGCGGACAGGCGCGTGACTACGACGGCTGGGCGGCGATGACGGGTGATGACGCCTGGCGCTGGAGCAACGTGCTGCCGGATTTCAAGGCGCACGAGAACAGCTTTCGGCGCGACGAACTGCATGGCACCGGTGGCGAATGGCGCGTCAGCCGGCAGCGGCTGCGCTGGGAAATCCTGGACGCCTTCGCCGCGGCCGCGGCCCAGGCGGGCATCGCGCAGGTCGACGATTTCAACGGCGGCGACAATGCCGGTGTCGGCTACTTCGACGTGAACCAGCGCAATGGATGGCGGTTGAGTTCGGCCAAGGCGTTTCTCAGGCCCGCGCTGGCGCGGCCCAACCTCACGGTGTGGACGCGGACGGTGGCCGAGCGGCTGCGGTTCGCGACCGAGGCGCGACCGCGTTGCACCGGCGTCACGCTGCTGCGCGATTCGGGCCGGATCGAGGTTCGTGCCACGCGCGAAGTGATTCTTTCCGCGGGCGCGATCGCGACTCCCCAGCTGCTGCAGTTGTCGGGAATCGGGCCGGCGGAGCTGCTGCGCGAGCATGGCGTCGAACTACTGGCCGACGTGCCCGGCGTGGGCGCCAACCTGCAGGACCACCTGCAGGTGCGGCCGGTGTTCAAGGTGCAGGGCGTGCGCACGCTGAACGTGGTGGCGTCCAGTCTCTGGGGCCGGATCGGCATCGGACTCGAGTACGCGCTGCGACGCACCGGCCCCATGAGCATGGCGCCCTCGCAGCTCGGTGCGTTCGCGCGCAGCGATGCTTCGCGGCCGCACGCCAACCTGCAATACCACGTGCAGCCGCTCAGCCTCCGGGCCTACGACCAGCCCATCGACAGCTTCCCGGCGTTCACCGCCAGTGTCTGCAATCTCAATCCCACCAGCCGCGGCAGCGTGCGCATCCGCAGTGCAGACATTCACGCGCCACCGCGCATCGCGCCTAACTATCTGGCCACGGCCGAGGACCGGCGCGTGGTCGCCGACTCGTTGCGTCTCACGCGCCGGATCGTGGCGCAGCCGGCGCTGGCCAAATATGCGCCGCAGGAGCACCTGCCTGGCGCGCGCTTCGAAAGCGATGAAGACCTGCTGCGCGAGGGCGGCGGCATCGCCACCACCATCTTCCACCCGGTGGGTACGGCGCGCATGGGACCACCGGACGACGCGAACGCGGTGCTCGACAGCCACCTGCGCGTGCGCGCGGTCGACGGACTGCGCGTGGTCGATGCCAGCATCATGCCGACCATCACCAGCGGCAACACCGCGAGCCCCACGCTGATGATCGCGGAGAAGGCCGCGCGCTGGATCCGGCACGGCGCCTGATTCCCCGTCTTTTCATATGTGAATGGGATTCGCAGTGGCGCGCGGCGGCGATTTCCGTTTCAATCGCCACTCCAACGGGGGAAATGAATGACGAAGCACCACCGGGTCGCGATGGCCACCATCGCCTGCGCATGGATGTTGTCCGCTTCCGCGGTCCAGGCCGCCGAAGCGCCGGGCTGGAAGCCACTCTTCAACGGCAAGAACCTTGGCGGCTGGACCACGCACTACGCGTCGAAGACCGCCGCGAACGCGCCACCTTCATCGTCGTTGTTTGCCGTGAAGAGCGGCGAGATCCACGTCTATCCGACCCAGGCCGCGGGCAGCGAGCAGCCCAATGCCTACCTGGAAACCACCGCCGAGTACGGTGACTACGTGCTCAGCCTCGAATACCAATGGGGCGAGAAGAAATTCGCGCCGCGCCTGGACCTGGTGCGCGATGCCGGGCTCATCTATCACGTGCACCGTGCGCGCGATGCGGACTGGCCGGCCGGTTCCGAATCGCAGATCCAGGAGGGCGACACCGGCGATTCCTGGGCCATCTCCACGCAACTCACGTCCTTCGTGAATCCGAAAACCGGTCTCTACGCGCCGCCCGAGAACGGCGGTGTGGCACGCACCGTGGGTGAGGAAGGCAAGTTCATCCGCACGCGGCACAACAAGGTGAACGAGTACCCGGGCTGGAACCGGCTCGAGGTCATCGTGCGCGGGGATCGCGCCACGCACGTGGTCAACGGCGTCATCAACATGCGCGTGCAGGGCATCAAGCGCTGGGATGCGGCGAGCAATTCGTGGGTGAAGCTCGACAAGGGACGCATCGTGCTGCAGGCCGAAAGCGCGGAGATTTTCTATCGCAACATCCGCATCCGCGCGCTGACCCCGGCGGACGACCTGCCGCCCGAGCCTCGCACCACCGAGCTGTGGTTCCCGGTGCCGAAGAAGGTGACACCAGGCGCCACCGCGGGCGCGCCGCCCTCCGATGCCGTGATCCTCTTCGATGGCAGGAACCTCGATGCCTGGAAGAGTGCGCGCGGCGATGCGCCCGCGGGCTGGAAGGTGATGAATGGCGAGATGGTGATCGCGCCCGGCACGGGTGACATCCAGACGCGCGAGAAGTTTGGCGACGTGCAGCTGCACGTGGAATGGTGCACGCCGAAGCTGCCGCCGGAGAAGGTGAACCAGGATCGCGGCAACAGCGGTGTCTTCCTGCAGGATGTCTACGAAGTGCAGGTGCTCGACACCTTCGAGAACAAGACCTACGTGAACGGCCAGGCCGGCGCCATCTACAAGCAATATCCGCCGCTCGTGAATGCCGGCCTGCCCGAAGAACAATGGCAGACCTACGACATCGTGTTCGTCGCGCCCCGGTTCGCGGCCGATGGCTCGTTGCTCTCGGCGGCGCGGGTCACGGTGCTGCACAACGGCGTGCTGGTGCAGAACGGCGTGGAGCTCAAGGGCGGAACCACGTACATCGGCGCGCCGAGTTACCAGCCCCATGGTGACCTGCCGTTGCGACTGCAGGATCACTCCCATGAGGTCCGCTTCCGCAACATCTGGCTGCGCAGGCTCTAGGCGCTGAGACCCTCGTCACAGCCTTCTCTGGCGGCAATTTCTTGCCGCCTGCCGGGCGGTCGCCTCGGGGCTTTCCGCACTGGAATCGTTCAAGGTAAGCCGTACACGTTCCGATAAACCGTGTGGGTCGGCGGGCAAACAAGCCCGCCGTTCCCCATGGAGCCATCGATGAACGAACTGCGCCACGAACACGATGCGGTCGAGCCCCCGGATTCCGGCGGTGCCACCACCGATTTGCCGCTGCAGGCCCAGCTCATGGGAAGCCTGGCGCTGGTGTTCGTGCTCAGCGCCATTGCCGGCATCGTCGGCTATGCAACCTTCGACGGCTCGAAGCTGGAAACCAGCCTGCAGGCCAAGTCGAACATGTATGTCACCAACCTGGCCTCGCAACTTTATGGGGCGGTGGCCACCAATGACGTCGCGGCCGCGGCCGACGCCATCGATCCGCTGGCGGCGGAAGGCAATGTCTACGGCGTGGCGGTCTACAACTCCGGTGGCCGGCGGCTCGCGGGGCACGGTCAGTACCCGGCCACGCTGACCAGTGGCGAGAAAGTGGTGCTGGCGGACGATCGCGTGCTGATCGCCGTGCGCGAGATCCACGTGGGCGAGGGCGCGGCCGGACTCCTGTACCTGGCGCTGTCCAGCGAACACATCGTCTCCGCGCGTTTTCGCGCGGCGCAATTCCCCGCGATGACCACGGCCGTGGTGCTGCTCTTCGCCATCCTGCTGGCGCTGGCGCATTCCTTCAGCGTGATGATGTCGGAGGTGGTGCGCCTGTTCGAGGAACGTCGCCTGATGGAGCGCACCGAGAAACAGCGCCTCGAAAAGCTGGTGTCGGAGCGCACGCACGAACTGGAACGCGGCCGCGAACAGTACCGGCTGGTGGTCGAGGGCACGCAGGCCATTCCTTTCGCGCTCGATCTCGAGGACGGCCATTTCGAATACATCGGTCCGCAGGGTCCGGCGCGTCTCGGGTTCAGCGAGGAACTCTGGAAACAGATCGGTTTCCTCGACCGGCTCATGCCGCGCGATCGCAACGGCGAGGCACGCAGCAAGTTCGACACCAGCCGCACCGGCAATTTCGAAGTCGAGGCCTCGGTGCTCACCGCCGATGAGAAGCGCATCGACCTGCGCTGGGTGGCGAGCTGTGAGAACACCGGTCGCCACAAGGTGCTGCGCGGCATGATGCTCGACGTCACCGATCAGCGCCGCCTCGAAAACGAACTGGCCCAGGCGCAGAAGCTGGAGTCGGTGGGCCGGCTCGCCGCCGGCGTCGCCCACGAGATCAATACGCCCGTGCAGTTCGTATCCGACAGCGTGAGCTTCGTGCGCGAAGCCATGGACGATCTCTCGCAGATCGTCGACAAGTACCGCGAACTGCGCAGTGCCACCGAGCAGGGCGCGGACGTGGCCGCCGCGGCGAAAGCGGCCGAGGAGGCCGAGGACGATGCCGACCTCGACTACATCCTCGAGAACGCGCCCGTGGCGCTGGATCGCGCGCGCGACGGTCTCGGTCGCGTGGCCGCCATCGTGCGCTCCATGAAGGAATTCGCGCATCCGGATCGCAAGGAAATGTCGCAAGTCGACATCAACCAGGCGATCAGCAGCACGCTGGTGATCGCCACCAACGAATACAAGTACGTGGCCGATATCGAAACCGGCTTCAGCGATCTGCCGCCCGTGAGCTGCTACGCGGGCGAGATCAACCAGGTGGTCCTGAACCTCATTGTCAACGCGGCGCACGCCATCGGCGATGTGGTCAAAGGAACCACCAGCAAAGGCAAGATCACCATCGCGACGCGCGCGCACGAGGATTTCGTCGAGATTGCCATCGCAGACACCGGCAAGGGCATCCCCGTCGAAGTGCGGTCGCGTATCTTCGATCCGTTCTTCACGACCAAGGAAGTGGGCAAGGGAACGGGTCAAGGCCTGGCCATCGCCCGCAGCGTCGTGGTCGACAAGCATGGCGGCACGCTTTCCTTCGAGACCGAATTGGGCAAGGGCACCACCTTCTATATCCGGCTGCCCATCGCAGGACCGGCCAGCGAAACGGCCGCGGCCTGAGGACCACTCATGAAACTCGCGAAAGTCTCCACCTCGCACATCCAGGCCGTCACCGGCACCACTTTCGTGGCCACGCTGAGCTCGCTGCTGTTCGGCTACGCGACCGCCGTGATCGCCGGTGCGGTGGGCGCCATCGACCACAACTTCATCGCACCGCGCGAACTCGCGGAGAGCATGGCGGATGCCTTGTTAGGCCTCACGGTGTGCTCGGCTCTCGTCGGCACCATCATTGGCGCGTTGATCGCGCGCCCCACGGCCGCATGGCTGGGACGCAAGCGGCCGATGATCCTCGCGGCCGTGCTGTTTCTTGTTTCGGCCGTGGGATCGGCCTACCCGGAAATCGGCCTGGGCTCCGTGGGCGGCATGGGCGCCGATGCCATCTGGGCCTTCAACTTCTATCGCATGCTGGGCGGCGTCGCCGTCGGTGTCGCTTCCATGATCGCGCCGATGTACGTGGGCGAATTCGCGCCGAGCGCCGTGCGCGGCCAGCTCGGTGCCTACCAGCAGATCGCCATCATCGGCGGCATGACCATTGCGTACTTCGTGAACTGGGGCATCACGCTGCAGGGCGGTGACGCCTGGGTGCTCGAGACCGGCTGGCGCTGGATGATGTTGTCGCTGGCCGTGCCCGCGATGGCGTTCTTCTACCTGAGCTTCTCGGTGCCGGAATCACCGAGCTGGCTGGTTCGCAATGGCCGCATCGACGAGGCGCGCCGCCTGCTGTCGCGTTCCGCCGAGCCGGATGAAGTGCGCGCCATGCTCGAGGATCTTGCCGCCGAGCGCATCGAGGAAAAACCGGCGCCGCTCTTTGCCTATGGCCGGCGCGTCGTGTGCGTGGGCATTGCGCTGTCGGTGTTCCAGCAGCTGGTCGGCATCAACTCGGTCTGCTACTACGGCCCGATGATCTTCGCCGAGATGGGCTATCACATGGACGCCTCGTTCCTCGGCATGCTGATCGCCAGCATGGTCAACTTCATGGCCACCATGATCGTCGTGCTGGTCGTCGACAAGGTCGGCCGCAAGCCGCTGCTCATTTTCGGCGGCCTCATCAGCGGCCTGTCCATGCTGGCGCTGGGATCGCTGTTCGACGCGCAACAGACCGGGGCATTCGGCCTGGTCGCGATGTGCTGCTTCCTGGCCGGCTTCGCCATCTCCTTCGGGCCCATCGTGTGGATCATGATGACCGAGCTGTTCCCGGCACCGATCCGCGGCCAGGCCATGTCGATTGCCGTGGCCTCGCAGTGGATCGCCAACCTGCTGGTGTCGGGCTCGTTCCCGCTGCTCATGGGCAATGACCTGCTCAACCAGGCGTGGCACCACGGCTTCGCGTTCTGGCTCTACGGCAGCTTCGCCATCGTTGCGGCTTTCGTGGTGTTGCGCTACGTGCCCGAAACCCGCGGTGTGCACAGCGACCAGCTCTCCGCGCTCTGGCGTCGCGAAGACATCGCCGCAGCGAACAAGTAGTCGAGCGGCCCTAGGACTGGATCCAGCCCACGTGGCGTCGGAACTCCAGTTCCGCGGCTTCGTGGCTGGCGATGGCGGCGGGCGAGGGCTGCGGTTGCAGGCGCGCCTTGGCCAGCGTCTGCGCCAGCGGCGGCAATCCGGCCTGCATGCGCATGCTGTTTATGCGCGCTTCGTTTTCGAGGGGATGCGGCTCGAGTCCCTGCGGTCCATGCCGCAGCTGTGTGCCGTAACGCTGAGGCTTGCCTTCATAGACGCGAATGCGGTCGTCGATGATGGCGAACTGCCAGCGCGGCACGTCGCCGTTCTGCGAGGCCGCGTCCAGAAGGTCCCGGCATTGGCGCATGAAACCGGGCTCCGAAATGGAATGCAGTGCGATGCGCCAGGCGGCCTGGGAGCCCTTCTCGCCGACCAGCGCGAACCCGGGCCAGCCGAATACCGCGATGATCTGCCGCAGCCGGCTGGAATGCCCGCGGTGCAGTTCTTCCAGCCGGGAATCGTAGCTCTCGTTGAGTGCTCCGGCGGTGGTGAGTTCCGCGCGCAATGCCTGGTCGCGCGCTTCCATGTCGAGAAGTGCCTTCTCGAGTGATTCATCCACGATTGCGTTGTCCCCTCAACGGCAGCAATGCCGGCCACGCAATCTTACGCGAACAACGACCCGTGCGCGGCAGGAACGCCGCGCACGGGTCACTCGCTACCGCGGCTCAGCGCTGCGGCTTCTTGGCACTGTTCTGGAACTCGGAATTGTCCAGATAACCGTCGCCGTTCTTGTCGGCAACGGAAAAGCTCTCGACCAGGTCCGGATCGACCGAGGCTTCCGGCATCGAGATGCGGCCATCCTTGTTGGCATCCAGCGTGTCGAACGTGGCGCCCGTCGGGCTGGGCGAAGTGGTCTTGTCGCCTTCCGCGGCCATGCCGGCCAGCGGAATCAGCGCGAGGGCGGCGGCGGCGAGCAGCTTGGTCTTCATGTCGGTCTCCTTGGGCCTGGGGTACGTCCAGGCAGAAGCATCGTCCGTGCCAGCCCGGACCGGTCCTAACAGGATCAGCGACTTGGCGCCGGGCTCGCCTGCGCCGCGCGTGCGGCAGTGCATCCACACCGCGACAATCCACCTTCCGGGCGACGTCGCACGGCGACAGCGCGACCGAATCTAACTACAAACAGTCACTTGCGGGTCGCCGAAAACGGACGTCGGCACAGGCAACGGGCGCGCGCCCACACGAAGCCGGGCCATGCGCCGACGCCGCTGTCGGTGCCGTCTTAGGGCGGCGGCGGCCGGCCCACGACAGTCTGCGGCGGATGGCCGCGTTCTGGTTCCTGCTGGTCGGAGTACTGCTGATCTCGATTGGCCTGCTGGGGCGTTTCCTCGATCGCCTGCCGGTGAGTCCCGCGATGATCTACCTGCTCGTGGGCGTGGCGCTGGGACCCATGGCGCTGGACGCGCTGGAACTGCATCCGCAGCGCGAGCTCGAGCTGCTCACCACCATCACCGAGATCGCCCTGCTGATCGCGTTGTTCACGGTGGGCGTCAAGGCGCGAGTGCCGCTGAGCGACCGGCGCTGGCGCCTGCCGCTGCGCCTCGCCACGATCTCCATGCTGATCACCATCATCGGCGTGGCGCTGGCGGCGTGGCAGTTGCTGCATCTGCCGCTGGGCCTGGCGCTGTTGCTGGGTGCCGCGCTCGCACCCACCGATCCGGTGCTGGCTTCGGACGTGCAGCTGCGCAGTGCCGATGACCGCGATTCGCTGCGCTTCGCGCTGACGGGTGAGGGCGGGCTCAACGACGGCACCGCGTATCCCTTCGTGTTGCTGGGACTCGGCTTGCTCGGGCTGCACGACATCGGCAGCTACGGCTGGCGCTGGGCGCTGGTGGACGTGGCCTGGGGCGCCATCGGTGGCATCGCGGTGGGATTTCTCGTGGGCACGGGCGTGGCGCGCGGCGTGCGCCGGCTGCGCGCCTGGCGCGACGATGCCGTGATCCTCGACGAATTCCTGCTGCTCGGCGTCATCGGCTTCAGTTATGGCGCGGCGCTGCTGACACATACGCTGGGTTTCCTGGCCGTTTTCGCCGCCGGACTCGCGCTGCGGCGCGAAGACGACATCGAAGCCGCCCGCCACCGGAAGGCCGACCAGTCGCCGCTCACGCCCAGCATGCTCAATGTCAACGAGCAACTCGAACGCATCGTCGAGGTGGCCATCGTGTTGCTGGTCGGCGCCATGATCTCCACCGGCTACTGGTCGGTGGCTGGTCTCGCGCTGGCGGCGTTGTTGTTCGTGGTGATCCGGCCGTTGTCAGTGTGGCTGGGCGCGGGGCCGGACTCGCCGGCGACCGCGCCGCGGCGCCTGCTCGGCTGGTTCGGCATCCGCGGCATCGGCTCGGTGTACTACGCCTTGTTTGCCGCGGGGCACGAGCTCCCCATGAATCACGCGGAGACGCTGTTGTCCTGCGTGTTCACCGTTGTTGGCGCTTCCATCCTCGTGCACGGCATTTCGGCCACGCCGTTGATGCAGCTGCACCAGCGGCGCATGCGCGGCCGACGGACGGCGCCGGTGTCAGACAAACGATGACAGGTGGGCCGTGCCCGCTCCCACGCCGTTGGGGGCCATCGCCCCTCGTGCCCGGACTGCGGCAATTTCAGAATCATTTCAGACGCATTGCACTGAAAGGACGACCAATGGATTGGGAACGTATTTCGGGCAACTGGACGCAGTGGAAAGGCCGCATCCAGGAACGATGGGGTCGACTCACCGACGACCACCTCGACGTGATTGCGGGCCGGCGCGACCTGCTGGCGCGACGCATCGAGGAAATCTACGGGCTGACGCGCGAGGAGACCGAACGCCAGCTGCGCAATTGGGAACGGAACCACGACGTCGAGGAATTCGACGAGCGCGACCTGGTTTTCGACGACGACGCCGCGGCGGGCGGCATGAACGGACGGAGCTGAAACATGATCACCCTGAGCGACATTCGAAACGCATTCCTGTGTTCACTGGCCTTTGGCATCGTGGCCTGTGCCTCGGCGCCCGTGCCTGTGGACAAACTCGCCGTGGCGAAGAGTTCGGTGGAACGGGCCGAGCAGGCCCAGGCCGGGCAATTCGCCCAGGTCGAGCTGAACACCGCGCGCGCCAAGCTCGCCGCGGCGCAATCGGCGGCCGACAAGCGTGACGCCGACGTGGCGGCGCGCCTCGCCGACCAGGCGGAGGTCGACGCGCAGCTCGCGGAATACACCGCGCGCGCCAAGCAGCAACAGCAGCTGGTCAACGAGATGGACGCGTCGCTGCGCGACCTGCGCAACGAGACGCTGCGCAACCAGCCGACCGCGCCCCAGCAATGAAGGAGCAGGACATGAAACGACCCTATCTATCCAAGGCCATGCTGGGCATGGCGATGACGGGATTCCTGGTGCTCGCCGGTTGCGAGACTGCGCCCGAGACCAGCACGGTGCTCGAGGAAGCGCGGGCCGCGGTCACCCAGGCCGAGGCCGATCCCAATGTCTCCCAGTACGCCGCCACGGAACTGGACCGGGCGCGAAAACTGCTGATCAACGCCGAGGGCCGGGCGAAAGAGAAGGGCACGCGGGATCCGCAGACCGCGCACTACGCCTATCTCGCCACGCAGATGGCCCACATCGCCGGCCAGCGTGCGCAGGAGCAGGTGGCCATCGCGCGCGTGAAATCCGGTGAGGCCGAGCGGCAGCGCATCCTGCTGACGGCACGCGAGTCCGAAGCACAGCACGCCCAGGCCGCCGCCCAGCAGGCGCGCAATGAAGCGGCCAATGCGCAGGCGCAAGTGGCCCAGGCCAATTCGGAAGCCCAGCGCCTGGCGGCGGCGCTCGAGAACCTGCAGGCCGAGCAGACCCGGCGTGGTATCGTGCTCACGCTCGACGATGTGCTGTTCGACACCGGTCGCTCCGAGCTCAAGCCCAGCGCGGCACGCTCCATCGACCAGATCGCCGCGTTTCTCAACGAGAACCCGGAACGTCGCGTGCAGGTGGAAGGCTTCACCGACAGCCAGGGCGCGGACAACTACAACCTGGAACTGTCGCAGCGCCGGGCCGACGCGGTGGCGACCGCCATCATGCAGCGCGGCATCGATGCGCAGCGCGTGCGCGCGCTCGGTTATGGCGAGGAATTCCCGGTGGCCAGCAATGACAATGCGGGCAGCCGCCAGATGAACCGGCGCGTGGAGATCATCGTGTCCAACGATGAACAGGCCATTCCCAGCCGCGCCACCCCGGGAAGTCCGTGAAGACTCCCGCGGGGGAATTCTTCTCCGCGGATTTTGGCGGGGGCCTGGCGGAGCGCGGCCCGTCCGCAAGGCCGCAGATCGACGATAGTGCGTTGCGACTGATCGGCAATTCGCCCGCCATCCAGAAGGTGCGCGACCTCATCGGCCGGGTCGCGCCCACGGATTCGACCGTGTTCATCTGCGGTGAGAGCGGTTGCGGCAAGGAGCTGGTGGCCGAGTCCGTCCATGCGATGAGCCCGCGCGCCGGCAAGCCCTTCGTCGCCATCAACTGCGCCGCCATCCCGGCGACGCTGATCGAAGCCGAATTGTTCGGCCACGAGCGCGGCAGCTTCACGGGCGCGATGCGAACGCGCGAGGGCGTTTTCGAGCGCGCCAGAGGCGGCACGCTGCTGCTCGACGAAATCACCGAGATGCCGCTGGACCTGCAGTCGCGCCTGCTGCGCGTGCTGGAAACCAAGCGGCTGAATCGAGTCGGCGGCTCCAGCGACCTGGAAGTCGACGTGCGGGTGCTGGCGTCCACCAATCGCTCGCCGGCCAGGGCTTTCGAAGAAGGCCGTCTGCGCGAAGACATCTACTACCGCCTGGCGGTCGTGACCGTGCAGTTGCCGCCGCTGCGCGAGCGCGGCGACGACGTGCTGGTGCTCGCGGAGTTCTTCCTGTCCGAGCTCAACCTGCGCAATGGCACGCGCAAACGACTCTCGGATGACCTGCGCGAGCGGTTCCAGAACCATTCCTGGCCCGGCAATGTCCGCGAGCTGCGTAACGCCGTGGAACGTGCGTATATCCTTTGCGACGGGGAACTGGTACTCAGCGAGCAGGAAATGCCGACCCTGCGAATGGCCCGCGATACCAGTGATGCGGGACAGGACGCCGTGCGCATACCGATTGGCGCCACCCTCGACGAAATAGAAAGAACCTTCATCCTGGCGACGCTCAAGCACTTCGAAGGGGACAAGCGCCGTGCCGCCGGCGTGCTCGGCTGCAGCCTGAAGACGCTCTACAACAAACTGCATGCCTACCAGCGGGACCGGAACGCGGGCATGAATTGACAACGAAAGGAGACAGCAAATGGGAATCATCTTGTGGTTGGTCATTGGCGGAGTGATTGGCTGGCTTGCGAGCATCGTGATGCGCACGGACGGCAGCCAGGGCATTTTCCTGAACATCGTGGTGGGCATCGTCGGTGCGTTGCTCGGCGGCTGGCTCATCAGCCCCATGGTGGGCGCGGGCACCATCAACTCCGGAGACATCAGTCTCTCGGGACTGCTGGTTTCGTTCCTGGGCGCGGTGGTGCTGCTGGCCATCGTTAACCTGATCACGCGCAAGCGGGTGCGCTGACCCTCGACTAGCCGCGCGGCCCGGGACGGGACCATGATCGCTGATCTGTTCCAGGTCCACGTCCCGGTCCCGGAGCTCGTGCTGCGCGGCACATTGGTCTACTGGCTGCTGTTCTGTATTTTCCGCTTCGTGCTGCGCCGCGACGTCGGCGCGGTGGGTATTGCGGACATCCTGCTGCTCGTGGTGGTCGCCGATGCGGCGCAGAACGCCATGTCCGGCGGCTATGACACCTTCGCCGAGGGCGCCATCCTGGTGCTCACCATCGTGGCCTGGAACTGGCTGCTCGACCTGCTCTCATATCACTTCCTGCTGGTGCGCCGTTTCGCGACGCCGCCGCGACTCACGCTGGTTCGCGCCGGCGTACTGCAGCGGCGCAACATGCGGCGGGAATACATCACGCTCGACGAGCTGCACGAAAAACTGCGCGAGCAGGGCATCGACAAGCTGGCGGACGTGAAGGCCGCCTATCTCGAGGGTGACGGACAGATCAGCGTGATTCGCAACCAGGGCGACGATGCGCCGCCGCGCGGCGGCAAAGCGGCCTTGCCCGGCGTCCGCTGATCAAACCTCATCGATCAGAGATCGTCGATCAGAAATCGTCGATCAGAAATCGCGGCTTCGCATCCGGTACAGCGCGAGGCACGCGGGTGAAGCCGTGAGTTCCGCCGACGGCTCTTCGCCGGGCTTGAGCCACTCGAAGCGCAGCTCGCTGCGGGTTTCTTCGCACAGCGGTTCTTCGGGCGCCGCCGGACTTCCCGAGCGGAGCAGCAGGCCGAAGGCGAGCACTAACAATCCCGGAGCCGCGATCGCTGCCAGCAGGAAGGAAGCCGAGACCTTACTTCTTTTCTTCACGATTCCATGATGCGTTCCCGATCCGGCGACTCCTGTAGGATGCCGACCGCGTCTTTTGACAGCCAACGGAGTGGATGATGCCGACGGAGCAGACCAGACTGGTGCAATGGTTCCAGACCATCGACTGGATACAGGCGGTGTCGCGGATAGCCGCCATTCTCTTCATCACCTTCCTGCTGGTGTTCATCGCCAGGCGGTTGATCAGCGGTCTGGAGAAGTTCACGGCCACCCACGCGCACGACGAGGAAGCACGCAAGCGCGCCGCCACGGTGAGCAATGTGCTGCGCAAGCTGGCCACCACGGTGATCGTCGCGCTGGCCACGCTCACGGTGTTCAACACGCTGGGTATTCCCATCATGCCCTTCCTGGCCACGGCCGGTGTCGCGGGCATCGCGATCGCATTCGGCGCGCAGTCGCTGGTCAAGGACTTCTTTCGTGGCTTCTTCCTGCTGGCCGGCAACCAGATCCGGCAGGGCGATGTGGTCACCGTGGCGGGGAAGAGCGGCCTGGTGGAGGACATCACGCTGCGCTACGTGCAGCTGCGCGACTACGAGGGCAACGTGCATTTCGTGCCCAACGGTGACATCAGCGTGGTCACCAGCTCCAGCCGCACATTTGCCTACGCGGTGATCGACGTGATCATCGCGCTCGACCAGGCCATCGAGCCGGTGCTGGAGCTCATGCAGGATGTCGCCGCGCAGTTGCGCGCGAACGCCGGCTTCAAACCGAAGATCCTCGAAGACCTGGACATTGCCGGCATCGAGTCCTGGAGTGCGGCCGGCATCACGCTGCGCGCGCGGCTCAAGGTGCCGGCGCACGAGCAGGCCAATGTGCGGCGCGAATTCATGCTGCGTCTCAAGCAGGCCTTCGACCGCCATGGCATCCGCCAGCCAACCAATACCGTGACCATGATCGAGCGCGGCACGGCTCCCGTGCCGGCGCCGGAAGGACCTCCGAGAAGCTAGCCAAAAGAAGAGGGCGCACCCGCCGTGGCGAGTGCGCCCCCTCGTGGCTCTCGCTCAGTGAGCGGTGATCGCGGATGGCGTGGCCGGGCCGGTACGGCTGGCGCCGCCCTCGCTTTCCCAGCGCTCCTTCTCGAGGCGCTCGTTGAGACGGCGGCGCTCTTCCAGTTCACGCCGCTGCGTTCGTGACGCGATATACACCGCCGCCAGTACCGCGACGCCCGCGATTCCCAGTAGTTTGATGATGCGCATGGTCAGCATGTTTCCCTCCGCGCTGGTCATTTCTGCGTGCTCCTCAGTTCTTCCAGGTGGTGTTCGATGGTTGGTAGGGTGTCGCGCGCGTAATTGCGCAGATCCGGATCCTGGCCGCCGCGGGCCTGCGCCCGGTACAGCGCGATCGAGCGCTCGTGCCCGGCGATCATGTCCGCGGTCCAGCGCGCGTCGAAGTCGCCACTGGCGGCGCCCGATGGTGGCGCGGCGGCGGCCTGTGGTGCCGGCACCGGCCAGCCCTTGGACTCGGCGATGCGCGCCAGTTTCTGGTTCGCGCTGCCGTGATCGTTCACGAGCATCTCGGCAATGCGCTTCAATTCGGGTTTCTTGAGCTGCGGCAGCGCGTCGCGCGCCGCGGCGATTTCCTGGCGGCCGTTCTCGGTGGCCTTCGTGACGAATGCCAGGTCGTCGACGGCCTGGGCGGCGCCGGCATCGTCGGCGGCGGCCTCGGCGGGAGCGAGCGTACCGGCCTGCGAATCGGCGACCACGATGGGCACCAGGGCGGCACTGCCCGGCGACCAGCTGTCGAGGGTCTCGGGTCCCTGCACGCCGTTGTCGGCCATGAGGTTCTCCGGCATGGGTTGGGCGGGGGAGGTCGAGGCGAGGCTCGCGGCCATCGCCGGGGCGCCGACCGCGGCCACGAGCATCAGCGTGCTGATGATCCTCTGGCGGGTATTCATGGCTGCGTCCTCCGTGTCTGCCTGGGCCACCGCCGGCGGAGGTAGTTAGCCTCCGCCGGACGGGGCGCGTTCATCTCAGTTGGCGGGCGGGGGCGCGTCCGGGATGGACGCCGAGCCCGAGCGCTTCGCCGCATCGAGGGTCGCCTGGGCCTGCGCCTTGGACGACTCGTACGCCGCATCTGCCTGGTCCTTGCAGGCCTGCTGCGCGTCCGAAGACAGCGTCTCGCACTTTTCCTTGGCGATCTTGCGCTGTCCGTCGGCCTGGGCTACCGCCACGTCGTATTCCGCCGCGGCGCGATCCTCGACATTCTCGGTCGCGGCATCCGCGGCCTCACGGCGTTCTTCGGCCACGTTTTCGTTCGCGTCCTGGCGGGCCTCGGCCACGTCCGTCGCGGTCTCCTGCGCCGATTCGCGCTGATTGCAGCCGGCGAGCGCGCAAAGGCTCACCGCCGCGGCTACTGCCATGCTCCAGCTGCTGTATGTCTTGATCACGATAGTCATCTCCTCGGGTGGAAGGTTCGGATGGCGGCCACATGGCAACCATGGTTCGCGGGACATGCTGCGCGCGCGCCATGGAGCGCGCCCGCGGACAGGAGGCGTATGCGGCGTCAGACATCACCGACCGCGTGCGTCGCCGCACCGCGACGGTACGATCCCGCGAAGCGTCGCACGGTACTCTCGACTTCAGACCAGGAACGCTGCGCAACAATTCATTCCGGTTTCGCGTCGCGCAATTGTCGGCCTGCTCTCACAGGCGCATGCTCCCTGAAGCGAGTGTTGCGCGAACAGGAAACTGACACGCGTTCCCATCTCGATGCCTTAAGGTGCTGAATACATTCCATAGGAGGAGCCATGACCATTCAGGCCAAGACTTTTGAAAACGGTGCACGCAATCCCGAGTCCACGGTGGTGGAACTCAACCGCGTCATCACGCAGGCCGAAGAGCTGCTGAAGACGCTGGGCGAGGAAGGGGGTGCGGCCGCCGAGGCAGTGCGCCAGCGTGTCCTGCGCACGGTGAGCCAGGCCAAGGTCAGGCTCGCCGATGCGAGCACCCGCGCGCGCACGGCGGCGACGGACGCCGCCCGGGCGACCGACAGCTATGTCCACGACAATCCCTGGAAGGCCATCGCCTATGGTGCTGCCGCGGGTGCGGCGGTGGCATTGGTCGCGACCGTCCTGCTGCGTCGGGACTAAGAGAGTAGAGAGTCACCGCGGGGCGGCGTTGGCCAGCGCAACGCCGCCCCGGTCACGGAGCCAGGCATGCTGAACGCGATGGCATTGTTGATTCTCCTGGCGGAGGCGCCGCAGACCACGACGTTGCCGCGTCACCCGGATCCCGATCCGGTGGCGCAGCAGGCCAACCGGCAGGGTGAGCCCACGGATCCGTGGTTCGATCGCGAACAATCCGCCACCGATGATGGCGCCTTCATTCTCGGCGCCGTCGAAAGCGCGCGGCAGGGCGTGGTCGACGCACGCACCGCGGCCGGCGGCCTGCAGAATGCCGAGTTGCGCAATGCGGCTTCACGCATCCAGAAACAGAACGAAGCCACGGCGCGCCAGCTCGAGCAACTGGCCGGCACCAAGGGCTGGAGACTGCCGCAGGACAACCCGGGTCGCACCAGCACATTGAATGGTGCGGGTACGGCGCGGGCCAATGCGAACTTCATACTCAGCCAGATCTCGTATCACGAGAACACGCTGGAGCAGTATCGCGCCCAGCTGTCAGGCGACGGGGACCCGCAGCTCAAGCGCGCGTTGCGCGGAGCCTTGCCGGGATATGAAAAGAATCTCGACCTGCTGCTGACGCTCAAGCCCTGAAAATAGCTAGTGCCGCGCCGCGCGCTGCTCGGACGGACTCTGCTGTCGTCCGGTGAGCTGGCGGATGGCGCCGATCAGCCGGCCCACCTGCACGGGCTTGGCCAGGTGCTTCTGGAATCCCTTGTCGAGCGCACGCACGCTGTCTTCGCGGCGCGCGAACGCGGTCAATGCCAGCGCCGGCAGATGATCCGCGTCCACCTTGAGTCGGCCACGCACGGCCTCGATGAGGTCGTAGCCCGTCGAGCCCGGCATGCCGATGTCGCTGACCAGCAGGTTGAAATCCGCGGCCGGAGCTTCCAGCGCGTCCAGCGCTTCTCCGGCGGAACTCACGCTGACGATCTCCGCGCCCTGTTCGGTGAGCAGTCGTTCGAGGTATTCGCGGGAGTCGGCCTCGTCGTCCACGGCGAGAATGCGCAGGCCCGCGAGCGGTTTGTCGGCGCGCGGCGGGCGGGCCGGCAGTTCCTCGACGAATTCGCTGGCCTTGAGCCGCGGTACCTGCACGCGGAACAACGCGCCCTTGCCCTTGCCATCGCTGTGCACGCGTATGGTTCCACCGTGTGACTCCACCAGCTGGCGCGTGATGGCCAGCCCCAAGCCGAGGCCGGCGAAACGACGCGCGCTGCCGGTATCCGCCTGGCGGAATTTCTCGAAGATGTGCGGCAGGAATTCCGCGGAGATGCCTTCGCCGCTGTCGCGCACTTCACACCAGGCCGACTCGGAATCGGATCCGGTCACCACCGACACCACGCCACCCGCCGGCGTGAACTTGATGGCGTTCGACAGGAGGTTGCTCACCACCTGCTGCAGGCGGCCGGAGTCACCCATCACCGGCAGCGGGACGTCGGCCAGCTGCGCGTCGAGGTTCACCTTGCGCGCCGCGATGGTCACGCGCATGGAGTCGAGCGTGGCGCGCACCGCGTCGTTGAGGTCCATGGGCTCGAAGGACAGCGACAGCTTGCCCGACATGAGCTGGTTGGCGTCCAGCAGGTCACCGAGCAGCTGCGTCTGCGCGCGCGCATTGCGTTCGATGACCCGCAGGCCATCGGTCACCGTGCCGGCCTCGACCCGCGGACGCTGCAGCAGCGTGGCCCAGCCCAGGATGGCATTGAGCGGTGTGCGCAGCTCATGCGAAATGGTCGCGAGGAATTCGTCCTTGGCCTGCGCGGCCGCCACGAGCTCGGTGCGGGCCGCGCGCTCGGCGCCCAGCAGGGCCTCGCGTTCGGCCTCCAGCTGCTTGCGACGCGTGATGTCACGCAGCGTGCCCACGATGCTGCGCGGGCGGCCGCCACCGTCCGTCATCGTGGCGGCTCGCACCTGCAGCCAGCGTCGCTGGCCATCGGGGCGCTCGATCTCGAGTTCCGACTCCTTCACCGCGTCGGTCGCCGCCATCTCGTGGCGGTAGATAGCCGCGTGGTCGAGCGAGCGGGGCAGCAGCAATCCGAAGAACTGTCCCGCATCGCCGGTGAAATCCGCGGCGTCGATGCCGGTGATGCGGTGCGTCTGGCGGGTCCAGGTCATGGCGCCGGATTCCAGGTCCCAGTCCCACATGCCGATGCTCGCGGCATCCAGCGACAGCTCGAGACGCTGCAGGCTCTCGCGCAGGTTCTGCTCGGCTTCGCGCTGCTCGGTGATGTCCGTATGCGAGCCCACCCACTCGACGATGTCGCCTCGTTCGCCGGTCACCGGCACCGCGCGCACGGCGAAGGTGCGATACAGGCCATCGCGCCGGCGCACCCGGTGCACGGTGGCGAGTTCGCGTCCCTGGGCCAATGCGTCGCGCCAGGCGGCGCGCGTGGCTTCCAGGTCGTCCGGATGAATGGCGGCGAGCCAGCCATGGCCCTGCAGTTCTTCGCAGTTCTGGCCGGTGAAGGCACTCCAGCTGGTCTGCTCGCCGACCGCGAGGCCTTCGGGTGAATGCGTCCAGATGATGTTGGTGGTGGCCAGCAGGGCGGCCTTGAAGCGGTGTTCGCTGGCCGTGAGCCGTGACTCGGCCTCCTTGCGCTCGGTGATGTCGAGCACGCTGCCGACCACGCGCGTGACCGTGCCGCTGCGATCGCGCACCAGCATGCAGTGATCCCAGATCCACAGGTAGCGGCCATCGCGATGTCGCACGCGATACTCGCAGGAGATGCTGTCGAGGCTGCTGGCGGGACCGGCGGCATCGGCCACGCGCGCCGGCCCGGCCGTCGGCTGGTCATCGGCGTGAATCAGGTCTTCCCACCAGCGACTCACGGGAGATATTTCCGCCACCTGGAAACCCAGCATCTGCTCGATGCCCGAGGTGCGCACGATCTTGCCGCTGGCGCGATTCCAGTCGTAGACGAAACCCGGCAATGCGCGCGCGGCCAGCTGCAGGCGCGTCTCGCTGGTCTCGAGCGCCAGGGCCGCGAGCTTGCGCTCGGTGATATCCACCGTGATGCCCACGACGATGGATTCCTTGTCACGCTGCTCGCGCCAGCAGGTGGCCAGCATCCAGCGCTCCTCGTGCACGCGTTCGTCGAAACCCGGGCGCCGCAGCGGAAACTCGAACTCGGCCTTGCCATCGCGTTGGCAGCGCGCCAGGCCGGTTTCCAGGTATTCGTTCGTGGAAGGATCGAGGCGTTCGGTGCCGTCGATCGAATACCACTGGCGCGCCGCGGGCATCCACTCCCAGAACTGGATACCCGTGGCGGATTTCGCGAGACGCAGTCGATTGGCGGCCAGCTGCATGGCGTCGCGGGCGCGCTCGGCCCGCACCTGCGCGCGCTCGACACGCGCCGCGTTCCACAGCACCAGCACGGTGAGGCCACAGCACACGGCCGCGACCAGCAACGCGAACGCGAAATGTAGCGTGTACCAGCCCTCGCGTTCGCCGGCGAGCACCAGGGCGGACAGCGCCAGTGGCGCCAGCACCGTCCAGGCGATGATGCCGCGCGCCGAGCTGCCGGCGATCGACGGGCCCAGCAGCACCGACATCCAGCCGGCGTCGCCGCGCTGGGTCAATGTCGCCAGCAACAGGAGTCCGGCCACGATGTTGGCCATGGGCGGGGGCGCGAGTTCGTAGCCGAGGCTGGCGAGCGTGAAGTTGGCGAGCAGCAAACCGACGAAGGACGCGCCGGTGGCGAGCAGTCCCACGGCGGCACTGGCCGCGAGCAGGCGCGTGGCCGGCTTGCCGCGCATCGGCACGAGCAGCAACGCGAGCGCGGTGGCGCCGAACATCAGGCCGGCGGCGCCCGCGGTGTGTTGTTCGAGGAGAAAGTGCAGGGCGCTGGCCTGCACCGACTGCAGCGGCAGTCCGAAACTCCAGCCGAAAGCCGTGTGCAGCGCGATCGCGCCGCCGAGCAGGGCCAGGCATTGTCCGACCCGCTGCAGCCATGGCGCCGACAGGCTGACCGCCAGCGCGGCGCAGGCGAGCAGCGCGGAGGTGAGCGCCAGCGGCGCGTTCATCATCCAGGCGGCGAGTGGAGGAGACCCATCCGCCGCGCGCCACGCGAGCGCAATCGTGACGAGGCTGGTGAGCAGCGCGATGCTCGAAAGCAGTCGCGACGCGTGCAGGGCGGCAATGGAGTGCGATGAGAGCTTCATGCGCGGCGGTGAGTATTGCAGGCAGCATCGCGACAGGGCTGTCGGTTCGCTCCTACAGGCCGGGGATTATCCCGCTTTTGCAGGCCCGGCTAACTCGTCGCCGCATGGCGACGGTATGCAACACGTGTCGACGCGACGGACAGCTCTGTCGGACAGAACCGCGGACGCCCGTGCATGAATTGTCTTTGTGACGGTGTATTCCAGCGTCGCACGGCGCGGCGTCCGACGGCGAGACGGTTCGCGGTACGCGACGCTTGCGTGCATGCAAGGGACGTCATTCTCTCCATCCATCGGCACCCAGTCGTGGCACGCGATGACTGGCGGATGGCTGGCGCGGCGCTGGTACTACACGCCGCGTTCGCATCGCGCCTACAGCGTACGCCAGGTTTCGCCCGGCGATCGCCGGCTGCTGGCCGAGTTCGCGCTGGAGTTGTCGCGCATCGCGACCGAGCGCGAGCTCGTGGCGGTCCGCGAACTCAGCACGCTGATCTTCGATCGCCTGCTGGCCACCGGCATCCACGATTCGATCGGATTCGTCGCGCTGGAGAACACCGCGGCGGGCGATCGCGTGGTCGGCATTTGCGCCTATGCCGCGGCGGGACCCGAGCATTCGAATTTCGGCGTGGCCGTGTCGGCGGGATTCCGCGAAGAGCAGGTGGGCCGCACCTTGCTGGCCACGCTGGTGCGCCATGCGAAGCGCGTCGGCATCACGCGCCTGTGCGGCGAAATCTGCTGGTCGAATCGCGCCATGCATCGACTCGCGACATCGCTGGGCTTCGCCATCGAGCTGGTGGCCCGTGACCGCAAGCTGCGCCGCGTCGTGCTGGCGCTGCGTTGATTTCCACCACCCCGGGGAGGCAAACAGTGTCCGAAACCGCAAACGGCCGTCGAGTGCTGATGATCGTCGAGAACCTGCCGTGTCCCTTCGACCGGCGGGTCATGCAGGAGGCGCGCACGCTTGCATCAGCGGGCTACACGGTTTCGATCATCTGTCCCAAGGCGCCGGGCTACGAGAAGAGCTTCGAGCGCATCGACGACATCGACATCCATCGCCACTCGCTGCCGCGCGAGGCGGACGGGTTCGCCGGTTACGCGCTCGAGTACAGCGTCGCGTTGCTCATGGAGTTCTGGCTGTCGCTGAAAGTCCTGTTCGGGCGCGGCTTCGACATCATCCATGCCTGCAATCCGCCCGACACCATCTTCCTCATCGGCGGTTTCTACAAGCTGTTCGGCAAGCAATTCGTGTTCGACCACCACGACATCAATCCCGAACTCTACGAGGCGAAATTCGGCAAGCGTGGCTTCGGGCAGAAGCTGCTGATTGCGCTGGAGCGCATGACCTTCAACACCGCCGACATGGTGATCTCCACCAACGAGTCGTATCGCACCATCGCGCTCACCCGCGGCGGTGTCGATCCCGACAACGTGTTCGTGGTGCGCTCGGGACCGGACCTCACGCGCATGCGTCGAGTGCCGCCGAATCCCGCGCTCAAGAAAGGCCGCAGGTACCTGGTCGGTTACGTGGGCGTCATGGGCAAGCAGGAAGGCATTGACCTGCTGCTGCAGGCCGTGCAGCTCATCGTGCACTACCTCAAGCGCACCGATATCCATTTCGGTCTCGTGGGCGGTGGCACCGAGCTCGAGGCCATGCGCCAGCTCGCGAAGGATCTCGACGTGGCCGAGTACGTGACCTTCACGGGACGCGTGCCGGACGCGGAGCTGCTGGAGATGCTCAACACCGCCGACATCTGCGTGAATCCGGATCGCGCCAACGCCATGAACGATCGTTCGACCATGAACAAGGTCATGGAGTACATGGCGCTCGGCAAGCCGCTGGTGCAGTTCGATCTCACCGAGGGGCGCGTGTCCGCGGGTGAAGCCTCGTGGTACGCGCGGCCCAACGACGTCGCGGATCTCGCCCAGAAGATGGTGTCGCTGCTCGCCGAGGAGCGGCAGCGCCAGCACATGAGCAACCTGGGCCGTCACCGTATCGAGCACGTGCTGTCGTGGCAGCACGAGGCGCCACGCCTGCTGGCGGCCTACAACCACCTGCTTGCGAAGAATGGCCTGATGAAACCTGCTGGAGAATCTCAATGAAGAAATTGCTGATGGCGTGCTGCGTCATCATGGCGCTTGCCTACGCTACGAATGTACTGGCGCAGGATGCCAACTACACGGTCAAGCCCGGCGACCTGCTGTCGATCAGCGTCTGGAAGGAACCGGACCTGCAGAAAGAAACCCTGGTGCGTCCGGATGGATCGTTCTCGTTCCCGCTGGTGGGCGAGGTGGATGCCAAGGGCAAGACCGTCGCGGATCTCAACAAGACGATGAGCCAGCGACTCACCAAGTTCATCTCCGACCCGGTGGTCACCGTGTCCATCCAGGAGATCAAGGGCAACAAGGTTTACGTCATCGGGCAGGTCAACCGGCCCGGGGAGTTCATCATGAATCCGAGCGTAGACGTCATGCAGGCGCTGTCCATGGCGGGCGGCACCACACCGTTTGCATCGCTGGGCGATATCGTGGTGCTGCGTCGTACCACGGCCGGCAAGCAATCCATTCCATTCCGTTACAACGATGTCGTCAAAGGCCGTCGGATGGACCAGAACATCGATCTGCAGGCCGGTGACGTGGTAGTCGTGCCATGAGGCGCGCGATCGGAAGAACCGCCATGAGGCGCGCAATCGGAAAAACTGCCATCAGCCTCGCCGTGGCGCTGGCGCTGTCCGGCGCGGCCGGCGCCGCGGACTGGGAAATGAATCCCCGGGTCGAGGCGGGTTATCTCTTCGATGACAACTATCGCCTCTCGCAGCCGGGCAACGAGATCGAAGTGCAGGGACCGGTGGCCGACGCCGAGCTCGAATTCCGTGCGCGCAATCCCGAAGGCGAGTTCAGTTTCGCGCCGCGCGTGCGTGCCACCTATTTCCCGGACCAGTCCGAGCTCGACACGGTCGACTACTTCGCACAGCTCTACTGGCTGAACCAGGGTCAACGGCTCAAGACCGAAGTGCGGGGCGATTTCTCGCAGCAGGACATCGTCAACAGCGAACAGCCGGATGCCGAAGTGCCCGGTGGTGGCGGCGATCTCGGCGAAGCCGACTTCGGCGATGCCGGCCGGGTGTTCGTGGAAAACCGTCGCACGCGCGGGTCGGTGCGGCCCACGTTCGAATACGAGTTGTCGTCGCGCCGATCGCTGGAGTTTGGTGCCAGCGGAACCATGGTCACGTTCGACAACGAAATTCCGGGCGCGCAGGTCGATTACAACAGCGCCGACGTGACCGCGGGCCTCGTGACTCGGCTCAGCCCCGTCTCGTCGTTCACCGTGCGCGCGCGCGGCGCGCAGTTCGACATCGAAACCACGGGCGACTCGACTTCCTACGGCGCCGAGCTGCAATGGGATACGCGCTCGGCCTCCGAGAAGCGCACCTTCCTGCGGGCCGGCGCGCAGCGCGTCGACTTCCAGGATGGCGACTCCGCCACGGCCTGGCTGGCGGGCGCCGGTGTCAGCATGCCCGTGGGCCGCAACCAGCTGTTCTTCGATCTGTCTCGCAGCGTCGGCCCGTCCTCGGCCGGCAACGTCATCACGCGTGACCAGCTGCGGTTCCGCTGGTCGCGCGACCTCACGCCGCGCGTGGCGCTGCTCGCGGGTGTCCGCGGCACGCACGACGAAGACGTGGACGAAGACTCGTTGTTCCAGCCGCGCAGTTATGCCACCGGCGACGTGGGCCTGCAGTGGCGCTGGGAAGAGGAGTTCTCGCTGCGCGTGACCTACGACTACACCTGGCAGGAATTCGACGACACGCTGCTCGACCAGGAAGCGGCCACGTCGAGCGGTGCCATGGTCTCGGTGCTCTACCAACCCCTGAATCGTCGACGTTAGGAAGGACAACAGAAAAATGGAACATCAGTCAGGTCCGGAATTTTCCGACTACATCCACGCGATCGCGCGCCGCAAGGCGCTGCTGTTCGGCATCGCCGTGCCGATCGCGTTGCTGTCGATCCTGCTGGCGCTGACGCTGCCCGACATCTACACCTCGTCGGCGCTGGTGGAAATCGACGAGCCGTCGACTTCGCAGGCGCTGGCGGGTGCCAGCGAAGAGAGCAGCTACGCCGACCAGTACGTGCAGAACCTCAAGGGCATCGTGCTCACGGATGGCAACCTGCGCAAACTCAACAAGGAGCATGACCTCTATCCGGACCTCGCCGACGACGAGTCCGCCATGCTCAAGCGGCTCAAGCGCGACATCACCGTGAAGATCGTCACCACGCCGATTCTCGATCCGCGCACCGGGCGCGAGCGCGAAGTGGTCGACGCCTTCACGCTGTCATACGACAACCGCGTGCCGGAAAAGGCGCAGAAGGGCGCGCAATGGCTGGTCGCGGCGTTCCTGGCCGAGCATCGCCGTCAGCGCCAGGGCCGCGCGTCGAGCACCGCCGAGTTCTATTCCAAGGAAGCCGAACGCATCCGCACGCACGTGGCGCAGCTCGAATCCAAGCTCGCGGATTTCAAGCGCGCCAACTACGGCCAGTTGCCCGAGTTGACCGAGGTCAACATGTCGATGATGGATCGCACCGAGAGCCAGATCGCATCCAACGACATGCAGGCGCGTTCCTTGCGCCAGGATCGCGTGTTCCTTGCAGCGCAGCTCGAGCAGCAGCGCGCCGCGGGTCCCGATTCCGGCAGCGCGCGTCAGCTCGAAGAGCAATACGCGCGCATGCGTTCCAGCTACGACGAGAGTCATCCGGACATGGTGGCCCTGCGTCGCCAGATCGACAGCCTGAAGTTCGGAACCAGCGCCAGCGCGGGCAGCTCGCTGGCATCGCAGCTCAACGCCAAGCGTTCGACCCTGGCCGAGGCCCGGCAGCGTTATGGCGCCGAGCACCCGGACATCCGCAAGCTGGAGCGCGACATCGCCACGCTGCAGGCCCGCATCCAGTCCGGCGAGCGCGCGGATGTCTCGCTGAGTGACGGCTCCGCGGTGGGCATGCAGCTGCGCACGCAGATCAACGCCATCGACAGCCAGCTCGCCAGCATCAACGCGCAGAACGCGCTGCTGCGCGCCAAGCTGAATGGCCTCGAGAAGAACGTGACGTCGGCACCGCAGGTGGAGCGCGAGTACGCCAACGCGACGCGTGACCTCACCATCGCCCGCGAGAAGTATGACCAGCTGCTCAACCGGCAGATGGACGCCGAGGTCAGCGAGTCCGCGATCGTCGGGGGCCGCGCGGACGAGTTCCGCCTGATCCAGGCGCCGATGCTGCCGGGGATGCCCAGCAAGCCGGAGCGACTCGCCATCCTTTTCATCGGCCTGGTGGCCGCGGTGTTGCTCGGGCTCGGCATCACGGTGCTGGCCGAGGCGGTGGATCCGAAGGTGCGTGGCGCGCGTGACGTACGCGACCTGCTGTCGGTGTCGCCGCTGGTGGCGATTCCGACCATCCGCAACTCGCGCTCGCGGCGCAAGAGCGCATGGCGCTTCGCCATGGCCACGGCCGGCGCGCTGGTGGGCGTATGGGTGGCGTTCACCGCCATCCAGGATTTCATCTGATTCCTATTCAACCTAGAGAGACGTCAATGAGCACAACCATGGAAGACGCAATCCGCCGCAACTTTGCCGAACGGACGAGCGCCGACCGCCCGGGCGCGGAGCGCCCCAACGCCATCGAGTCCGCCTATCTGCGCCCGACACGGGTGCGGCGCGTGAATGCCGCGCCCGCGGACCTGCAGCAGGCACGGCGATTCCAGAATGCCAGTGTCGATGTGCGTGCCATGGAGCGCCAGTGCGTGCTGCCGGCCATTTCCGATACCGCGGCGTTGCGCGCCTTCAAGATCCTGCGCACCCGCGTACTGCGCCGGCTGGACATGCACAAGTGGAGCAGCATTGCCGTCTCCGGCATGTCGGTGGGCGAGGGCAAGACGCTCACCGCCATCAACCTGGCGCTGGCACTGTCGCAGGACGTGAACACCTTCGTGTTCCTCGTCGACCTCGACCTGCAGCGACCGCAGGTGGCGAACTACCTGGGCATGAGCTTCGAGAAGGGGCTGTCCGATTACCTGCTCGGCAAGGCCGAACTCGACGACATCGTCTACAAGCTGCATTCGGAGCGTCTCGGTGTCATCCCCAACGCACGCGCCTTTCAGCATTCGTCCGAGTTCCTCAACAGTCCGCGCATGGGAGAGTTCCTCGGCGCGCTGGAGCGCGAAGTCCCGCGCCGCATCGTGGTGTTCGACATGCCGCCGCTGCTGGCCTCGGACGACGTGCTGGCCTTCGCGCCGCAATTCGACTCGCTGCTGCTGGTGGTGTCGGAAGGCAAGAGCGGTCGGGCGATGCTGCGCGGGGCCAAGGAAGTCCTCGCGGAGATGAACCTGCTGGGTGTGGTCCTCAATCGATCCAAGGAACGCAACGAAAGTGCTTACTACTAACGACGGTGTGGCGACGGGTTCGTTTGAAGTTGCCGAATTGCGGGTAACGTTCGAGAACGAGCAATTCACGGACACGTTCAAACGCAAGCGCCGGCCGGCGAACACGCGTCGCATCAGCATCTTCGGGCTGGGCTACGTGGGCGCGGTGTCCATGGCCTGCCTGGCGCGCGACGGCCACAGGGTGATCGGCGTCGACATCGACCCGGTGAAGCTCAACCTCATTCGGTCGCGCAAGTCGCCCATCCTCGAGGAAGGCATCCAGGAGCTGATTCGCGACGTGGTGGATTCGGGGCGCGTGTCCGTGTCCGACGATACCGCCTGGGCGATTCAGCAGACCGACGTGTCGTTCATCTGCGTGGGCACGCCGTCGGCCGCCAACGGCAGCCAGGACCTGACGGCGATTCTCAGGCTGGCGGAGAAGATCGGCGCGGCGCTTAAGAACAAGCGCGGTTTCCACACCATCGTGGTTCGTTCCACGGTGCAGCCCGGCACGCTCGAAGAGAAGATAGAGCCCATCCTCGAGCGCGAGAGCGGCAAGCGCTCCGGCGTGGACTTTGGCCTGGCGTTCCAGCCGGAGTTCCTGCGGGAAGGATCCTCGATCCGCGACTACGACCACCCGCCGTACACCATCGTCGGTGCCAACTGCGAGGCGGCGATCAATGCCGTGCGCGGCATCTTCCAGCATCTCGAGGCGCGCTTCCTGGTCACCAGCATCCGCGTGGCCGAGACGCTCAAGATGAGCTGCAATGCGTTCCACGCCCTCAAGATCACGTTTGCCAACGAGATCGGCCGCGTCTCGGAATCCATGGGCATCGACTCGCACGAAGTCATGCGCCTGGTGTGCGCGGACACGCGGCTGAATATTTCGCCCGCCTACATGAAGCCGGGTTTCGCCTTTGGCGGCTCGTGCCTGCCCAAGGATCTGCGCGCGCTCACGCAGATCGCCAAGCAAAACGACATCGAGATCCCGATGTTGTCGAGCCTGCTCACCAGCAACCGCGTGCACATCGACCACGCGGTGGAGAAGATCCTCAAGCTTGGCCGGCCGCGCGTCGGCATGCTGGGTCTGTCTTTCAAGACCGGCACCGACGACCTGCGCGAAAGTCCGCTGGTCATGGTGGCGAAGCGCCTGATCGGCGAAGGCTGCGAGTTGCGCATCTTCGATCCGGAGGTGCAGTTGTCGCGCCTGCTCGGCGCCAACCGCAGCTACATCGAATCGCACATCCCGCATGTCGCATCACTGCTCTGCGACAGCATGGACTGCCTGGTCTCATCCTCGGATGTGATCCTGGTGGGAATCCAGCAGCCGGTGCTCAACGACGCGCTGCAGGCCCGCGTGCGCGAAGACCAGACCGTCATCGATCTCGTGAACCTGCCGAACCGCGACCTGCTGCGCTGTCGCTACGAGGGCGCCTGCTGGTAGCCGACCCGGCACTGCGACGCCTCGCAGTGCGTGCCCCGGGCGGCAACTGAGCCGCGGGCCGACCCCGTCGGCCATCCACACGTATATATAAGAGACGCCCGACCGGGCGATCCCTCCTACACGGCCGAATCACATTTCTGGCCCATGCCCCGTGGGGGTGCGAAACGTAACCATTTGAATTAACTCATTTGTCGGAATCTGGCGACGTCCCTCGCCGGGGCACATTTTTCCCATCGCGTTGAAGCGATTGCATGCGGAGCCCTAAATCGCACCACCCCAACATGGACGGGGCGGAGGATTCCGACAGATGCAAATTCTGCAGCGCGATTCGATCAGAGCAGTCTTACTTCTGAGTGCACTGGGCTTCATCCACGGATGTGGTGGTGGCGGTGGTGGCGGGGCGAGCACCGCGAGTTCCGGCAATCCAGGCACGCCCTCCGTGCCCGCGCCTGCACCCGGCTCGGAACCCGCGCCGACGCCTGCACCCGCGGGTAACTCGGCTCCGACCATTACGGCAGCCAATTCGACGGCCCGTGTCGGATCCGCCTTCAACCTTCAGCCGGCGGCCAGCGACGCCGACGGCGATTCGTTGACCTTCACGGCCGAGAACCTGCCGCCCTGGGCCAGCATCGACGCGAACACCGGCAAGATTTCGGGCACGCCGGCCGCGGCCGACGTCGGTGAATACGAGTCCATTTCCATTGCCGTCGCGGATGCCGCGCACAAGGCGGCCACCGAGCCTTTCACCATCACGGTGACGGCCGACGCCGTGGGTTCGGGCGTGGCCTCGTTGCAGTGGGGACAGCCGGTGTCGAAGGTCGACGGTTCGGTGCTCGATGACCTCGCGGGTTATCGCATCGCCTATGGCCGCAGCGCCGACGACCTCGATCACAGCATCTTCATCGGCGATCCGGCGCAGACCACCTACGACTTCGCCACGCTGGACAGCGGTACCTGGTACTTCGCGGTCATGGCCGTGAATGCCAACGGGCTGGAAGGGCCGCCGACGCCCACCGCCGAGAAGTCGATCTGATTTTTCTGACAAACATCTTCCATCTTTGCCGAGGGGTTTAAGGAATGAGCCTTGCTAGAGTTCGCCGTATCCATGCACGCCACCGCCGTCTCGTGACGTCTTCGATCCTGCTGGCCGCCGTCGTGCTGACGCTCGGGGCTTCGGCCGCCAAGGCCGTGCCCGTCATCCCCGGCGCCGCCGGTTTCGGCATGGAGACGCCCGCCGGTCGCGGCGGCACGGTTTACAAGGTCACGAACCTCAACGCCAGTGGCGCGGGTTCGCTCAAGGACTGCATCGACAAGACCGGGCCACGCGTCTGCGTGTTCGAGGTGTCGGGCACGATCCGCATCACCGCCGACCTCATGGTCCGCAACAGCAACCTGACCATCGCGGGCCAGACGGCGCCGTCGCCCGGCATCATGATCCGCGGCGCCGCGCTGCGCATCCAGGCGTCGGACATCCTCGTGCAGCACATCCGCGTGCGCGCCGGTGACGACCCGAACGGCCCGGATCCGAACAACCGCGACTCGCTGAAGATCGAAGGCAGCGATGCCAAGCCGGTGAAGAACATCGTCATCGACCACTGCTCGTTCAGCTGGGCCATCGACGAGACGGCGAGCGTCTGGGGTCCGCACGACAACATCACGTTCTCCAACAACATCTTCTCCGAGCCGTTGAACGAGTCCATCCACAAGACCGATGACGGCACGGCCTACGAGAAGCACGGCTATGGCGTGTTGTTCGGCACCAGCGCCAGCGGCGGCCGCATCACCATGGTGGGCAACCTGCTCGCGCACCAGGTGGAGCGTAATCCGCTGTCCCGCGCGCGCGAACTGGTGATGCTCAACAACGTGGTCTACAACCGCGCCAACATGGACTTCGACGGCCAGAGCATCGAGAACCGCACCACGAAGTCCTCGGTGGTCGGCAACGTGTTCCTCAAGGGACCGAATTACACGCGCACCACCAAGCCGATCTACCTGCGTACCTCGGGTGATCTTTCGCTGATCCTGGGCAGCCGCGTGTACCTCAGCGACAACTACGCGCCGGATACCGGCAGCACGGTGACGCAGCTGGTCACGTATACCGCCGGCGACATCCTGTCGGGCCTGGTGAACACGACCACGGCGCCAACCTGGAACTCCGGCATCACGGTGCGCAAGACCGCCAACAACGCGGTGTACGACCGGGTGCTGGCCTATGCGGGCGCGCGCCCCAAGGATCGCGACAGCGTTGACAAACGCATCGTGAACCACGTGAAGACGCGCACCGGCGGCATCATCAATTGCGTGGCCGCCAACGGCACCACCCGTTGCACCAAGAACGCCGGCGGCTGGCCGTCGCTGTCGCAGAACACGCGCAAGCTGACGATTCCGGCGAATCCGAACAGCGTGGCCTCGAACGGTTACACCAACCTCGAGAACTGGCTGCACTCCATGGACAACACGCTGCAGGGCGTGACGGCCGCGGAGAGCCCGACCTCGCCGCCGGCCTTGTCGGTGCGCTGAACGCGTTGTAGGAACGCGCGCCGCGCGATGTAATCGCCCGGCGATAGGGGCTTGCGGGAAGGGCTGGCGTCATTGGCGCCAGCCTTTTCCTATTCTGGCTGCCACATGCAGCACGAATACCAGTCGCAGATCAGCCAGCCCATCATCTTCAAGCGCGGCACGTCGCTGGTCGCGCCGGTATTGCTGTGGCTGATGGACGCGTTGCCGGCGCTGATCGCCGGCTTCATGTTCTATCCACTGACACGCCTGTACGACGTGGACTTCGACCGGCCCTTCGTGGTGCTGTCGGTGGTCGCGGCGCTGTTCACGCTCGCGGTGCTGCCGCCGCGCAGCCACACCACGCAGGTGGTGTCGAGTCGCGTCGATCTCGCCACCAACCTGCTGTGGCGCTGGGCGATGCTGGTGGCCTTCCTGCTGGCGCTCGGCTACATCACCAAGTTCTCCGAGGAATACTCGCGGCGCGTGGTGGTCACCTGGGTGCTGGTGACGCCGCTGCTGCTGGTGATGGTCCAGTTGCTGCTGCAATCGATCACGCGCGCCGTGCTCATGGATGCCGCGCACGCGCGCCGCGCCGTCATCGTGGGATGCACCCTGGCCAGCCAGGAACTGGCGCGGCGCCTGGGCAAGCACACCGAGCTCGGCATCGCCGTGGCGGGTTTCTTCGACGATCGCGGCAGCGACCGGCTCGGATGCGCGCGTTATGCGCAGCTGCTCGGCCGATTCAATGACGTCGCGGCCTTCGTCAATCACCGCAACATCGACGTGATCTTTGTGGCGATCCCGCCGGGGCAGGTGGGGCGCATGCGCGAGCTGGTGCACGAGCTCGGCGACACCACGGCCTCCATCTACTTCGTGCCCGACGTGAGTGGCTTCGACATGGTGCAGCAGCGCACCAGCGAGATCCTCGGGTTTCCCGTGGTCGCGATGTGCGAGACGCCATTCCACGGCTACCGCGGCCTCGTGAAACGCCTCATGGACCTGACGCTGGCCACACTCGGCATCATCGCGCTCGCGCCGGTGTTGTTAGGCATCGGCTGGGCCGTGAAGCGCAGCTCGCCGGGGCCGGTGCTGTTCCGCCAGCGGCGTTACGGACTCGATGGTCGCGAGATCCTGGTCTACAAGTTCCGCACCATGACGGTGTGTGAAGACGGCGCGCAGGTCACGCAGGCCAGCAAGGAAGACCATCGCGTCACACCCGTCGGCAAGCACCTGCGACGCTGGTCACTCGACGAGCTGCCGCAGCTGCTCAACGTAATACAGGGAACCATGAGCCTCGTAGGACCCCGCCCACATGCGGTGGCACACAACGAGGAATACCGCAAGCTGATCAAACGGTACATGGTTAGGCACAAGGTGCTGCCGGGCATCACGGGACTCGCGCAGGTACGTGGTTGCCGCGGCGAGACGGCACGTGTCGAAGAGATGGAAAGGCGCGTGATGTTCGATCTCGAATACATGCGCAACTGGTCCCCGCTGATGGACGTGCAGATCCTCGTAGCCACGGTGATCGCGGTCGTCAGGACGGACCGGGCTTACTGATGAACCTACGAACGAAAGGGGCCTCGTCTGGCGACTCTGCTTGGAATCACGTCATTCTTCCTGCTTGCCACGCAGGTGATGCGCTGGGATCTCACGATCACCACCGGCCTGTCCGCCAAGAACCTGCTGATCTACATGCTCGCCACTTTCCTGGCGCTGCGCATGGTGACGGCGCGTACGTCCATCACCGCCGCCGGCTCGATGCAGATCGCCTTCATCGTTCTCATCGTCTACGCCATCTTCACCTGGCTGGTCGCCGGCCTGGTCATCGAGTACCAGGGCTATGACCTGGTCGCGAGCGCCATCCGCCTGAAGGGCGGACTCATCGACTATTTCATCTTCTTCCTGGTGTTCCTGTTTGGCGTGCGCGACGCGGATGACGGCATCAAGGTGATCAAGTGGATCCTGGCCGGCGCCATCTTCGCGAACCTGGCCACCATTCTCGATACCTCGGGCATCTACAGTTTCGGCTACCAGGAGCGCATGGATGGCCGTACCCAGGGCGCCATCGGCGAATCCAACCAGTACGCCGCGTACATCATCCTGTTCATTCCCGGCATGATCGCGGCCGCCGTGGCCAGCCGTGGTTTCATGCGACTGGCCTGGCTGGGCGGCGCCTTGCTCTCCTGCGTGGCGCTGGCGATGACGGCATCGCGCGGTGGCATCGTGGGTGCGGTCCTCGGTCTCGCCGTGGGTGCCTACCTGTTTCGCCACCTGGTGTCGTACAGCCGCATCGCCGGCTGGGTTCTCGCCTCGGTGGTGGTGCTCGTGGTGGTCATGAGCTTCTCGCAGTACGGTGGACTGCTCACCGAGCGTGTGTTCGGGCAGACCACCAACATCGACGTCACGGAAGCCTCGTCCGGTCGCAGCGAGATCTGGCTCAACCTGTTCTACACCATGGCCCAGGCGCCCATCACCTTCGTGACCGGCTTCGGATGGGATGTGTACTGGTCCTTCCCGTTCCGCTTCTCGCCACACAATCATTACTTCTCGCTGTGGTTCAACCTGGGGCTGGTCGGGCTCGTGGCCGGTGGCTATCTACTGTTCGGTGCCATCGGTCGCGCGCGGCGCGCCAGCCTGGTGGCGGAACCCGCGCTGCGTCGCCAGCTCATCGCCTACGTCATCGGCGCTACCTCCGTGTGCGGCGCCGTGTTCTTCGTCGAGCTGCACGATCCCTGGGTGTACTTCTGGATGTACACCGGCGTGGTCATGCGGCTGGTGACCTGCGTGAAGCCGGTGCCGGTGACCGAACCGGAAGTGGAATCGGTACGCCGTCCGCGCCGGCACATCGCGCGCGATCCCTACGGTTGGGCGGGTGCTTCCGGGCGGCGCTCCGCATGAGCCCGGTAAAACGCAAGATCTGCATCGTCGGCCTCGACTCCTATGGGCTGCTGTCCGGCGAGGGCGACCTGCGCTACATCGGTGGCGAGACCGTGCAGCACGTACTGCTGGCGCGCGCCTGGCGCGATCTCGGGCACGAAGTGTCCATGATCGTGTTCGACGACGGGCAGGGCGCGCGGCGCGTGGTCGACGGCATCACCGTCATTGCCGCACATCGGCGCACGGCGGGTCTGCCCGGCCTTCGATTCTTCCATCCGCGCGCGTCGAAGTTGTTTGCCGGGCTCATGGCCGCCGACGCGGATGTGTACTACCAGTCGCCGGCCGGTGCCTTCACCGGCATCACGGCCTGGTTCTGCCGCATGACCGGCCGCAAGTTCATCTTTCGCGTGGCCTCCGACAGCGACTGCGAGAAAGAGCATTCGCGCATCCGGCTGTGGCGCGACCGGCGGCTGTTCGATTTCGGCCTGCACCGCGCCGATCTCGTGGCGGCGCAGACCGAGGTGCAGGCGCGCATGCTGCGCGAGCATCACGACATCGAAGCGCCGGTCATCAACATGCTGGTGGAGCCGCCGGCGCGCAGCAGCGCGGAGGTGACCAAGGACATCGACGTGTTGTGGCTGTCCAACTTGCGCGATCTCAAGCGTCCGGAGCTGGTGCTGGAACTGGCGCGCCAGCTGCCGGACGTGAACTTCACGCTGGCCGGCGGTCCCTTGCCCGGGGCCTCGGGGCAAACCTACTTCGATGATGTGAAGGCGGCCGCGGTGCGCCTGCCAAACGTCACCATGCCGGGCCCGGTGCGTTACGCCGAGACCGGCGCGTGGTTCGACCGCGCGCGGCTGTTCCTCAATACCTCGAGCATCGAGGGATTTCCGAACACCTTCCTGCAGGCCTGGATTCGCGGCGTGCCGGTGGTGAGCTTCTTCGATCCCGACGGACTGATCCGGCGCCTGCAGCTCGGCGCGGTCAGCGCTTCCATCGACGACATGCGCGAAGCCATCCGCGGACTGCTGGATGTCGACGTGTACCGGGAGAACATCGGGCGGCGCGCGCGCGACTTCGCTGCGCGTGAATTCACCAGCGCCGCCGCGTCGCGCTACATCGAACTACTCGAACAAAAATCGCTGCGCCTGCGGGAAGGCGCGGCGGATGGAGGAACTGTTCCATGACCACCCCGGCATTTGCGGATGCAACCATGAGTGCGCTTGAACCCGTGATCAACGACAGCTCGTCCCTTGCCGCGACGCCACCGGACACCCTGTTCGTGCTCAACAATCTCGGCTTCGGCGGTTCGGAGCGCAAGATCGTTCGGCTCGCGAACCGGCTCAAGGACGAGGGTGTGCCCGTGGCGCTGGCCTGCCTCAATGGTCCCTATGTCCTGGAGCAGGGTATCCGTCGCGACGTGCCCTGCGAGAAACTCGAACGGCGCGGCAAGTTTTCATTCGCCGCGCTGTGGCGCCTGCGCCAGATGCTGCTGCGGGATCGGCCGTCGACCGTCATCGCGGTGAATCTCTACCAGTCGCTGTACGTGGCCCTGGCCACCTTGCTGTTGCCGTATCGTCCGCGCACCGTGGCACTGGTCAACACCTCGACCTTCCGCGGGCACCGGCTGTGGAAGCGCATGTACCAGTCGGTGCTGGCGCGTTTCGATCTCACGGTACACGGCTCGGATGCGCAGCGGCGCTTCTGGTTTCGCACCCATTGCCATGCCGCGCGCAATTCCACGGTCATCTACAACGGCGTCGACTCCGAGCATTTCGAGATCACGGGCTCGCTCGAAGCCGGGCGCCGCCTGCGCGCTTCGCTGGGCTTGAAGCCGGATTCGTTGCTGATCGGCACGGTGGGCATGTGCCGGCCGGAGAAGAACCAGGAAGTCCTGCTGACCACGCTGCGTCGGCTGCGCGTGGCGCGCGTCGACGCACACCTGGTGCTCGCCGGCAGCGGGCCACTGCTGGAGTGGCTGAAGCGTCGCGCGGCCGAACTGGAGGTCGCGGATCGCGTGCACTTCATCGGCGCGGTCGAGGACGTGCGGCCGGTGCTGGCGGCGCTCGACGTGTTCGTGCTGCCGTCGATCGCGGTGGAGTCCTTTTCGAACGCCGCGCTCGAAGCCATGTCGATGGGACGCCCGGTGATCCTGTCGGATATCGGCGGGGCGCGGGAAATGATCAACGATGGTGTCGAGGGATACGTGGTGTCGCCAACGGAGCTGGCGGCCCGGATGCCGGCAATCATCGCCGCGTTGTACGCCGACAAGCGTAAACGCCAGCAGATGGGCGCGGCTGCGCGCAACAGGGCGGTCTCCTGCTTCTCGGTGCCGGCGATGGTGGCCGGTTATCGCGGCCTGTTGAACAACGGAGATTCCTGATGAATGCCGACTTGAAGGCAATGCGTGGATTCAAACCTTACGCGGCGCGCCTCGCGCCGCTGCCAGCCGATGGACAGGTGCGCGTGCTGCAGTTCGGGCCGTCGCTGTCGGTGCGTGGTGGCATCAGCTCGGTGGAAAAACTGATCTGCGACTATCTGCCGCCCTATGTGTCGATTCGCCACATACCCACCATGGAAGAGGGTTCGGCGATCACCAAGGCATCGATCTTCGCGCGGGCGGTGCAGGAGCTGCGCCGCGCGCTCGAGTCGCTGGATCCCACCATCGTGCACATCCACATCGCCTCGCGCGGCAGCACGTTGCGCAAGGTGATCCTGGCGGAGATGGTGGCGCGAGCCGGCCGCCCGCTGGTGCTGCATGCACATGGCTCGGAGTTCGACCAGTTTCATCGCAGGTTGCCGGCCGCCGTCCGGCGCAACGTCAATCGTTGCCTGCAGCGGGCCAATGTATTCATCACGCTGTCGACGCAGTGGCGCGACTTCTATGTCGAGGAGTGCGAGATCTCGCCCGCGCAGATCATGGTGCTGCCAAACCCGGTCAGCGTGCCTGCGCAGGTCCCGGATCGCAGCGGACGCGAGCGGGTGCAGTTCGTGCACCTGGGGCGCCTGGGTGAGCGCAAGGGTGGCTACGACCTGGTCGACGCGTTTGCGGGGCTGCCCGAGGGATTGCGCAATCGCGCGCGCCTGGTGCTGGCCGGTGATGGTGACGTCGAAGGCGTGCGCAAGCGCGCCGAGCCGCTGGGCTCGACGGTCGAGGTGCACTCGTGGGTGGACGCGAGGGAACGCGATCGCCTGCTGACCCAGAGCGATGTCTTCGCATTGCCGTCACGCGCCGAAGGTGTGCCCATGGCGCTGCTCGAAGCCATGGCATACGGACTGCCGGCCATCACCTCGCCGGTGGGCGGCATACCGGACGTGTTCCGCGGCGGAGTCGACGGCGCGTTCGTGACCCCCGGCAACATCGACCAGATCCGCGCGGCCATGGCGAAGTACATCGTCGACGATGCGGCACGGCTCAATGCCGGCCGCAGCGCGCGTGCGCGCGCCGGCGACTATGACGTGCACGTCTATGCACGCCGTCTCGCCGAGATCTACCAGCGCATCGCGCCGGTGGCCGAGATCCGGGAAATTGCATGAATGCGACCCTGGCATTTGTCGACCGCCTCAAACGGCACGTGGTCGGCGAAAGCTTCGTGCGCCGCAATCCGCTGTACTACGAGCGCTCGCGACGCCTGCTCGATCGCCTCGAGAGCATGGACATCGAAGGACGGCGCGCGTGGATACGTTCGCAGCTGGCGCGCACGCTGAGTGCCGCGCGACGCACGGACTATGGCGGCATCGTGCGCGGCGACGACGACATCCAGAGCTGGCCGCTGCTCGCGAAGGAAGTGCTGCGCGACCGGTTGCGCGCCTTCACCACGGGCAGCGAATGGTTCTCGGCACCGGCCAACACCGGGGGCACCGCGGGTGTGCCGCTCAAGCTGGTGCGCTCTCTCGACGGCATCGTGTTCGAACAGGCCTGCATCGACCGGCTGGTGTTCCAGCTCGGATTGCATCCGCGCAACGTGCGCACCGCGGTGATCCGCGGTGACAACGTGCAGGATCCGCGCACGCTGCTGCGGCCGGATGGCGTCAGTGCCAATGGTGGGCGAACGCGCATCTTCTGCGCGCACGCCGTCACCGAGAAGAACATCGAAGGCATCGCGGGCGCGCTCGAGAAGTTCGAGCCGCAACTCATCTGCGCGTATCCGAGCGCGCTCGAGATGTTGTGCCGCATGTTCCAGCAGCGCGGCATCACGCTGAAGGTGGGCGCGGCGCTCACCTCGTCGGAAGTGTTCAAGCCCGAAGCCTGGACGCTGTCGCAGGAGGTGCTCGGTTGTCGCAATGCCGACTACTACGGCCAGGCGGAGCGCGTCGCGTTCGCCTATGCCTTCGCGCCGCGCGAATACCGTTTCCTGCCTGGCTACTCGCACGTCGAGTTCCTGCGGCATGACTCGAAGCTGCTGCCGCCCGGCAGCACCGAGCGCCTGTACGAAATCGTCGGCACCTCGCTGTGGAACAACCTGATGCCGCTGGTGCGTTATCGCACCGGCGATCTCATCCGCCTGCCCGCGAGCTGGGGCATGCACGAGCTCGAGGAACTCTCGCTGGGTCTGCGCAGTTTCGCGGGAATTCTCGGGCGCGAACAGGAAGTCATCGCCTGTCCGGCCGGGATTCGCCTTACGGGGCTGGAGTCCATCCCGCACAACGTGGAACACGTGCTGCGCATACAGGTCGTGCAGGAAACACTGAATTCGGCGCGCATCCGCGTGGTGCCCGCACCCGGTTTCTGCGAAGAAGACGCGGCGCGCCTGATGGCCAATGTGCGCGCCAAGGTGCCCTGCGAGATCAGTCTGAGCGTCGAGATCGCGCAGTGGCTGGAGCGCACTCCGCGCGGCAAAACCCCGTTGATCGTGCATCGGCCCCCGGTTCACGAGGCACTTCGTCGCGCCGGTGTGGAACCGATGCTCACGCACTGAGTCACAGCTCTCGCATGCAACAACCTGGATGGTACTTGAGGCGCCTGAGGCGCATGTCGGGCGCGGAAGTCGCCTACCGGCTCGCGCGCGGCGTTCGCACCGTATCCGCGCAATTCACCTCGCATGAGCCGCCGCCGCGCGATGGTTTCGCGACCGACCTGCGGTTCCTGCCGCCGTTCCTGTCGCTGTCTCCCGACGCTTTGCTGGCCGCGGCCGATCGCATCCTCGCGGGCCGATATTCCTTCTTCGATCTCGCCGACTGCGATCTCGGCGATCCACCGCAGTGGAACCGTGATCCGCTCACGCATCGCGTCGCCGAGCTGCGCGCCGCGGGCGGCATCGACTATCGCGATGAACGCGTGGTGGGCAACATCAAATACCTGTGGGAGGCCAACCGCCACCTGCACCTGCCGACGCTGGCGCAGGCCTACGCACTCACGGGCGACGCGCGCTACGCGCTGGCGATCCGCTCGCAGCTCGAATCCTGGTTCGACCAGTGTCCCACCGGGCGCGGTCCCAACTGGGTGAGCGCGCTGGAACTCGGCATCCGCCTCATCAACTGGAGCCTCACCTGGCAGCTCATCGGCGGTTCGCGTTCCAGGTTGTTCACGGATGAAGAGGGCGCCGCGTTCCGCGAACGCTGGCTGCGGTCCATCTACGAACACGCGCGCATGATCGTCGGCAACTTCTCGCGCTTCTCGTCGGCCAACAATCACCTGATCGGCGAGGCGGCCGGTGTGTTCGTCGCCGCCAGCACCTGGCCGCTGTGGCCACAGATGCGCGCCTGGGGCGAGCGCTGCCAGCAGATCCTCGACGAGGAATGCCACCGGCAGAACGCGCCCGATGGTGGCAACCGCGAGCAGGCCTTCAGCTACCAGACCTTCGTCGTCGATTTCCTGCTGATCGCCGGTCTCGCGGCGCGCGCGCGCGGCGAGGATTTTTCGCCGCTCTACTGGCGTCGGCTCGAGCACATGATCGACTTCCTCGCCTCGATGACCGACATGGCGGGTCGCCTGCCCATGGTGGGTGACGGCGACGATGGCTACGTGGTGCGCCTCGCATCCGAGCCGGGCTTTTCCGCGCATGGATCCTTGATCGCCACCGGCGCAATCCTGTTCGAGCGTCCGGATCTGGCCACCAAGGCCGGTGCCATCGACGGCAAGACGGTGAGCCTGCTGGGCATCGAGGCGGTACGGCGTCTCCAGCAACTCAAGGAGCGCGGCCGCGCCGGTTTTCGTCCGCGGCAGCAGTTCGCGGAGTCCGGTTACTACCTGCTCGGCGCGGGATTCGGCACGCCGGAAGAAGTCCGGATCCTCGCGGATGCGGGGCCGCTGGGTTATCTCACTACCGCCGCGCACGGCCATGCGGATGCTTTGTCGTTCGTGCTCGGCATCGGTGACCGCGAAATCCTCGTGGATCCCGGCACCTTCGCGTACCACACCGAGCCCGCGTGGCGGGAGTACTTTCGCAGCACGCTGGCGCACAACACGGTGGGCATCGACGGACAGGACCAGTCCGTGCAGGCCGGCAACTTCATGTGGTCCGATCATGCACGCGCGCGTTGCGTGGCCATCGAAACCGGTCCGGGCCAGCAACGCTTCGTGGGCGAACACGATGGCTACCGGCGGCTGGCCGACCCGGTGCTGCATCGGCGGGAAATCCGTCTCGACCCGGATCGACGCATCATCGAAGTACTGGATTCCCTGGCCTGCGAGGCCGGGCACGAGGCGCGTCGCGCCTGGCACTTCGCGGAGAACTGCCAGGTGGAGGCCGAGGGCAACGCCATCCGCGTGACCAGCGGTTTCACGCAGGTACTTTTCGAGGCCGACGGCCAACTGGAACGGGTCGAAGTCCACCGCGGCGGCTCGGCCACGCAGGGTGGCTGGATTTCGCGACGTTTTGGCTGCAAGCAGCCTACGACTACAGTCCTGTGGCATTCGCGTATGAGCGGCAGCACAATGCTCCGCACGCGCATCAGCTACACGAGGTCGAGGCCCAGTGTCGTCTGAACCGGCTTACATTTCGCCACACCTGGTGGTGACGGCCGATGTGCCGAGTGCCGAGCGGACCCATTCGCTCAAACAGGACGACTGTTTCGGCCTGTTCAACGAGATCGGCGACATCGACGCAGAGGCACGCACGGAGGCGGGTCTGTACCGCACGGGCGTGCGTCATCTGTCGCGATTCACCCTGACCGTGGCCGGCCAGCGGCCGCTGCTGCTCGCGGCCAGCCCGCGTGAAGACAACGTGCTGCTCACGGTGAACCTCACCAACCCGGACGTGCGCGGCGATGCCGGCCGCATCATCCTGCCGCGCGGCACCCTGCACATCACGCGGTCGCGGTTCATCCTCGCCGGCGTCTTCCACGAGATGATCCGCGTGCGCAACTTCGCGCTGAGCACCGTGGCCGTGGAGCTCGTGGTGCGCTTCGGCTGCGACTTCGAGAACATCATCGACGTGCGCGCGCAGCGCCGCGTCGACGCGGGCCGCGCGCGCTTCGAACGCCTGGAACGCGACAGCGTGGTCCAGGGTTATCTCGGCGCCGACGAACTGGTGCACGAGACCGTGGTGGACTGCCACACGGCGCCGGACGCGATCTCGGCCGACGCGCTGCGTTATCGCCTGCAGATCGGCTCGCGCGGCGAGAAGACCATCGCGCTCGCCATCGGTTGCCGCTCGGCCACGCAGCCGGTGCAGATCTCCACGTTCGCGCGCTCGCTGGCCGCGGCCGAGGAAAAAGCGCGCACCGACGGACGTCCGCCATGCCAGGTGGACTCCACCGACGAATCCTTCAACGCATGGATGCAACGCTCCACGGCGGACATCGGCATGATGCTGACGTCGACGCCGCATGGGCGCGTGCCGGCCGCGGGCCTGCCCTGGCTGGACGCGGTATTCGGCCGCGACGCCATTGTCGTGGCCCTGCAGACCCTGTGGTGCTGGCCGGACATCGCGCGCAACGTGCTGCGTTTCCTCGCCGCCACGCAGAGCACCGACAACTTCGCGGCCAGTGGCGCGGAGCCGGGCAAGATCCTCAACGAGGCGCGCGGCGGCGACATTCCTCCTAACTATTTCGGCGTGGATACCACACCGTTGTTCGTGTACCTGGCCGGCGCCTATTACGCCCGCACCGCCGATCTCGATTTCATCGGCGAGCTGTGGCCGGCGATTTCCCAGGCGCTGACCTGGATCGACGTGTATGGCGACGTGGACGGCGACGGCTTCGTGGAATCGCGCCCGCGCGGCGGTTCCGCCCCGCAGTTCGGCTGGAAGAGCTCCCCGGATTCGGTGTTCCACGCCGACGGCAGCATCGCCGAAGGCCCGGTGGCGCTCTGCGAGGTGCAGGGCTATGTGTACGGTGCCAAGCTCGGTGCCGCGCGCATCGCGCGCTCGCTGGGAGAGATGCCGCGCGCCATCGCGCTGGTGGAGGCGGCGCAGGCCCTGCAGGCGCGCTTCAACACGGCGTTCTGGTGCCAGGACATCGAATCCTTCGCGCTGGCGCTGGATGGCAGCAAGCAGCCGTGTCGCGTGCGCACTTCGAATCCCGGCCATTGCCTGTACACCGGCATTGCGCACGCCGAGCGCGGACGCCAGATCATCGCCGGCTTCGGCGACGAACAGATGTTCTCGGGCTGGGGTGTGCGCACCGTGGCCGAGAGCGAGCTGCGCTTCAATCCCATGGCCTATCACAACGGCGCGGTCTGGCCACACGACAACTCGTTGCTCGCGGCCGGCGCCGCGCGTTACGACGACAAGGCCTTCGCGCTGCGCATCCTCACCGCCCAGTTCGAAGCCGCGAAGAGCTTCGACCTGCTGCGCCTGCCGGAGCTGCTCTGCGGCTTCCGCCGCCGCGGCCGCGAACTGCCGCTGCTGTCCCCGGTGGCCTGTTCGCCGCAGGCGGTGGCCGCCGGTGCGACCTTCCTGCTGTTGCAGAGTGTGCTCGGCATCACCATCGATGCGCTCGATCGGCAGATCGTGCTCGCGCATCCCGTGATGCCCGAGGGCTTCGAAGAAATCCGTGTGAAGAATCTCTCCGTGGGCGAGGCCTCGGTGGACTTCACGGTGCGCCGACATGGCGGATCCGTGAGCGCCAGCGTCGAGCGGCGCGAAGGCAAGCTGGACCTCGTGATCCGCAGCTAGCGTCCCGGCTCGTGCGACGGAATGAGCCAGCTCCACGATGAGTGGCGGGGCCCTGTCTGGACTTGTTAGAGGGGCTCGCCGATCATCGGCGCATGAAATACCTTCTCGCCTTCGCGGCAGTCCTTGTTCCCATCGCCTGCCACGCCGAAACCGCAGCGCCGGAGTTTTCGCCCGAGCGATTCCGGGCGCACGTGCGCTTCCTCGCCGACGACCTGCTCGAGGGCCGCGACACGGGCAGCCGCGGCTATGACGTGGCCGCGCGCTACGTGGCCAACCAGTTCGAGGCCTATGGACTCAAGCCCGGCGGCGAGAATGGCAGCTGGTACCAGCCGGTGACGCTGCAAAAGACCAGCCCGACACCCGATCGCGGATCGTTGACCATTGCCGGCCCGGCCGGAGAAAAGCGCTTCGCTCATGGCGACAACGCGCTGGTGGTGCTCAATTCGCGCGAAGCCGCGCTGGACGTCACCGCGCCGCTGGTCTTCGTGGGCTTCGGCGTGGAGGACAAGCGCCTCGGCCTCGACGACTACCGGGGTCTCGACGTGAAGGGCTGCATCGTCGTCACGCTGCGGGGATTTCCGAAGGGACTGCCCAGCGAGGAGGGTGCGCACGTCAGCTCCAACAAGGGCAAGGTGGCGCAAAGTCATGGCGCCATCGGCATCGTGAGTGTCGCCACGCTGCAATCCGAGAAGACTTTTCCCTGGGTCAAGATCCTCGAGTACGCCAATGATCCGCTCTACGGCTGGGTGGGTCCGGACGGCAAGGCCTTCGAAGAAGCGCCGGGAATCCGCGCGCGCGCCAGTCTCAACGGTCCTGCGGCCGAGGCCCTGTTCGCCGGCAGCGCGCGCACGCTGGCGGACATACGCCGCGAAGCCGACCAGCAGAATGGACGACCGCGGGGTTTCAAGCTCAAGACGCGCGTGCGCCTGGAAAAGAGCAGCAGCTGGTCGCGTGTCACCAGTCCCAATGTCGTGGCGGTGCTGCCAGGCGCTGATCCGAAGCTGGGCCGCGAATACGTGGTGCTGTCGGCGCACCTCGACCATCTCGGCATCAAGAATGTCGCGAATGCGGATTCGAAAGGCGACAACATCTACAACGGCGCGCTCGACAATGCCGCCGGCGTGGCCACGCTGCTCGAGGTGGCGCGCGTCGCGGCGTCGACGCCCGTCAAGGCGCGTCGTTCGATGATCTTCATCGCCACCACGGCCGAGGAGCAGGGGCTCATCGGCGCCGACTACTTCGCGCGTCATCCCACGGTTCCCATCGCCCAGATCGTGGGCAACGTGGATCTCGACATGCCGCTGCTGCTGTATCCCTTCTCGGATGTGGTCGCCTACGGCGCCGATCACTCGACGATCGCGAAATTCGTGGCCGAGGCGGCGACACCCATGCAGATCAAGCTGTCGCCAGACCCCATGCCGGAAGAAGGCGTCTTCGCGCGCTCGGATCACTATCAGTTCGTGAAGCAGGGCGTGCCGGCCGTGTACCTGTCCACCGGAATGGCCAGTGGTGGCGAGGCGGCCTGGGAAAAATACCTCGAGGGCGTCTATCACGGCCCCGGCGACGATATGTCGCAGGCCATCGACTGGGACGCGGCTGCGCGTTTTTCCGAGCTCAACTATCGCGTGACGCGCGCCATGGCCGATTCGGAAACGCCACCGCTGTGGTACCAGGGCGACTATTTCGGCGACGAGTTCGCACCCAAGGCCCCGCGCGCCAAACGCTGACGGCGAAAGCACTTCCGCCGACCGGAAGTTGTTGTCTTGTAGGGCTTCTCCTACGTCAGTGTGCGGAGCACTCTCAATATGAGTGGCTTTAGACTCCGACGACTTCGTAGGAGTCGGGCAAATTCATGGAAATTTCTGCACGCGGTCGCACCTCTTCGCGCCGCCGCACGCCGAGTGCTGCAAAACTGAAAGTCGCCAATGGTGGCGGCGGCAACGGTCACGCAGCTTCCAGCGAATTCGATCTCAAAGGACTCCTGCGCGCCCTGCAGGCGATGCGCGACGGTGATTTCTCGGTGCGACTGGCGCCGGACCAGACCGGACTCCACGGCAAGATCGCGGACACCTTCAACGAACTGGTGACCTGCAACCAGCGCTTGTGCCAGGAACTCGAGCGCGCCGGCCAGCTGGTCGGCAAGGAAGGCAAGACACGCGTGCGCATCGCCGCCGAACGCCGCGGCGGCGCCTGGGGCGCCATGGAGTTCTCGGTCAACACGCTGATCGACGACCTGCTGTGGCCGACCACCGAGGTGACGCGGACCATCACCGCGGTGGCCAAGGGCGATCTCACGCAGAGCATGCGCCTCGAAGTAGATGGGCGGCCGCTCAAGGGCGAGTTCCTGCGGTCCGCGACCGTGGTCAACGAAATGATCGCGCGCATGGGCGTGTTCACCTCCGAGGTGACGCGCGTGGCGCGCGAAGTCGGTACCGAGGGAAAACTCGGCGGCCAGGCGCTGGTGCTCGGTGCCAGCGGCGTGTGGAAAGACCTCACCGACAACGTGAATTCGATGGCGCAGAACCTGACGGCCCAGGTGCGCAACATCTCCGAAGTGACCATCGCCGTGGCCAACGGTGACCTGTCGCGCAAGATCACGGTGGACGTGCGCGGCGAAATCCTGCAGCTGAAGGAAGCCATCAACACGATGGTGGACCAGCTGCGTTCCTTCGCCTCGGAAGTGACGCGCGTGGCGCGCGAAGTCGGCACCGAAGGAAAACTCGGCGGCCAGGCCATCGTGCCGGGCGTCGCGGGCACCTGGAAAGATCTCACCGACAACGTGAATTTCATGGCCGGAAACCTGACCGGCCAGGTGCGCAACATCGCCGAGGTGACCACCGCCGTGGCCAACGGCGACCTGTCGCGCAAGATCACGGTGGACGTGCAGGGCGAAATCCTGCAGCTCAAGCAGACCATCAACACCATGGTGGACCAGCTGCGTTCGTTCGCGTCCGAAGTGACACGCGTGGCGCGTGACGTCGGTACCGAAGGAAAACTCGGCGGCCAGGCCGTGGTGCCCGGTGTCGCGGGTACGTGGAAGGATCTCACCGACAACGTGAACTCCATGGCCGCGAACCTCACCGGCCAGGTGCGCAACATCGCCGAAGTCACCATCGCCGTGGCCAGCGGAGACCTCAGCCGAAAAATCACGGTGGACGTGCGCGGCGAGATCCTGCAGCTCAAGGAAACCATCAACACCATGGTGGACCAGCTGCGATCCTTCGCCTCCGAAGTGACGCGCGTGGCACGCGAAGTCGGCACCGAAGGCAAGCTTGGCGGCCAGGCTCTGGTGCCGGGTGTCGCGGGTACCTGGAAGGATCTCACCGACAACGTCAATTTCATGGCCGGCAACCTGACCGGCCAGGTGCGCAACATCGCCGAAGTGACCACGGCCGTGGCGCAGGGAGATCTCTCGCGCAAGATTACGGTGGACGTGCGTGGCGAAATCCTGCAGCTGAAAGAAGCCATCAACACCATGGTGGACCAGCTGCGATCCTTCGCCTCCGAAGTGACCCGCGTCGCGAGAGAGGTAGGAACCGAAGGAAAACTCGGCGGCCAGGCCGAGGTGCAGGGTGTGTCGGGCGTCTGGAAAGACCTCACCGACAACGTGAATTCCATGGCGTCCAACCTGACCAACCAGGTGCGCAACATCGCCGAAGTGACCACGGCCGTGGCGCGCGGAGACTTGTCGCGCAAGATCACGGTGGACGTGCGCGGCGAAATCCTGCTGCTCAAAGAAACCATCAACACCATGGTGGACCAGCTCAACGGCTTCGCGGCCGAAGTGACCCGCGTGGCGCGCGAGGTGGGCACCGAAGGCAAGCTCGGCGGCCAGGCGACGGTGACCGGCGTGGCCGGCACGTGGAAGGATTTGACCGACTCCGTGAACGCCATGGCCACCAACCTCACCGGCCAGGTGCGCAACATCGCCGAGGTGACCACGGCCGTGGCGCGCGGAGACTTGTCGCGCAAGATCACGGTGGACGTGCGCGGCGAGATCCTGCAGCTCAAGGAAACCATCAACACCATGGTGGACCAGCTGAACTCCTTTGCGGCCGAAGTGACGCGCGTGGCGCGCGACGTCGGCACCGAGGGCAAGCTCGGCGGCCAGGCGAATGTGAAAGACGTGTCGGGTGTGTGGAAAGACCTGACCGAGAACGTCAACGTGATGGCGAACAACCTGACGGAGCAGGTCCGCGGCATCGTGAAAGTGGTGACCGCGGTCGCCAATGGCGACCTGCGCCAGCGACTCACCGTGGAATCGAGAGGCGAGGTCGCGGCGCTCGGCGAAACGATCAACTCGATGACCGGCACACTGGCCATCTTCGCCGACCAGGTGACTACCGTGGCCCGCGAGGTCGGCGTGGAAGGCCGGCTCGGCGGCCAGGCGCACGTGGCCGGCGCGGCCGGCACGTGGAAAGACCTGGTGGCCAACGTGAACATGCTGGCGGCCAACCTGACGACCCAGGTGCGCGCGATCGCCGAAGTGGCCACGGCCGTGACCAAGGGCGACCTCACGCGTTCGATCCAGGTGCAGGCGCTGGGCGAAGTGGCCGACCTCAAGGACAACATCAACGCGATGATCCACAACCTCCGTCACACGACGGAGCGCAACACCGAGCAGGACTGGCTCAAGACCAACCTCGCCAAGTTCAGCCGCATGATGCAGGGCCAGCGCGACCTCGTGACCCTGGGCAACACGCTGCTGGCGGAGTTCGCGCCGCTGGTGAACGCGCACCAGGGTGTCATCTACATCGTCGACTACGACCGCGGCGAGCGTTATCTCAAGCAGCTCGCGAGTTACGCCGACGTGCGTGATTCGGCCGAGCCGCGTCGTTATCGCTTCGGCGAAAGCTTCGTGGGCGAATGCGCCGTGCAACGCCAGCGCCTGCTGCTGGCCCGCGTGCCGCCGGAGGCCATCCGCGTCGGTTCCGGACTGGTCGAGGCCACGCCGCGCAACGTCATCGTGTTGCCCGTGTTGTACGAAGGTGAAATCAAGGCCGTCATCGAGCTGGCCTCGCTGTATGAATTCACGGCGCCGCACCTGGCCTTCCTCGAGCAGCTCACCGGGTCCATCGGCGTGGTGCTGAATACCATCGAAGGCAACCTGCGCACGGAAGGCCTGCTCAAGCAGTCGCAGGAACTCGCCGGCGAACTGCAGGCGCAGCAGGTGGAGCTGCAGACGACCAACGAGGAAATCGCCACCAAGGCGCGCCTGCTCTCGGAGCAGAACGTCGAAGTGGAACGCAAGAACCAGGAAATCGAGCAGGCCCGCAAGGCGCTCGAAGAAAAGGCCGCCGAGCTCGCGCTCACGTCGCGTTACAAGACCGAGTTCCTCGCGAACATGTCGCACGAGCTGCGCACGCCGCTCAACAGCATCCTCATCCTGGGCCAGCAGCTCTCCGACAACCCGGAGAGCAATCTCTCGGCTCGCCAGGTGGAATTCGCCAAGACCATCCACGCGGCCGGCACCGACCTGCTGAACCTGATCTCGGACATCCTCGACCTGTCGAAGATCGAATCCGGCACGGTCACGGTGGAGAGCGAGGAGCTGGCGTTCTCGCAGTTGCGCGAGACCATCGAGCGCAACTTCCGCCACGAGGCCGAGTCGCGCCATCTCACGTTCACCACGGATTTCGACCCGCGCCTGGGCCGCACCATGGTCACGGACGCCAAGCGTCTCATGCAGATCGTCAAGAACCTGCTGTCGAATGCCATGAAGTTCACGGCGCAGGGCAGCGTGCGGCTGCACGTGGGCCCGGCCATGCTGGGATGGTCCGCGGATCACCCGGTGTTGTCGCAGGCCAAGCAGGTGGTCGAGTTCGCGGTCACGGATACCGGCATCGGTATTTCACCCGAGAAGCAGAAGATCATCTTCGAAGCCTTCCAGCAGGCCGACGCCGGCACCGCGCGCAAGTACGGTGGCACCGGCCTGGGCCTCGCGATCTCGCGCGAGCTCGCGCACCTGCTCGGTGGCGAAATCCGCCTGAAGAGCACGCCGGGGCAGGGCAGCACCTTCGCGCTCTACCTGCCGCTGGCCTACCAGGGTGCGGCCTACGGACGTGGCGCCGGGCCGACGATGGCCAAGTCGCCACCCGTCGGGCTTCCCGCGCCAGTGCTCCCGGTGCAGCCGGTGGAACGCGTCGCCGATGACCGCGACGCGCTGGTGGAGGGTGACCATCCGGTGCTCATCGTCGAGGACGATCCACCTTACGCGCGCATGTTGCTCGAAGCGGCACGCAACAAGGGATTCAAGGTGCTGGTGGCGCACAACGGCACCGAGGCCCTGACGCTCGCGCACAAATACGACCTCGCGGCGGTCACGCTCGACGTGTTCCTGCCCGACATGCTCGGCTGGACGGTGCTGAACCAGCTCAAGCACGACCCGACCACGCGTCACATTCCCGTGCAGGTGCTCACCATCGAGGAAGAACGCCAGTACGGCCTCGAGCGCGGTGCGTTCTCGTTCATGACCAAGCCCACCTCCACGGAGGGCCTGGCCAGCGTGTTCGATCGCATCCAGAGATTCATCGAGCCGCGGCTGCGCGAGTTGCTGGTAGTGGAAGACGATGAGTCCGAACAGCTCAGCATCGAGGCGCTGATCGGCGGCGAAGACATCCGCATCTCGCGGGCCGGCACCGGCGCCGATGCGCTGGCGCTGCTGCGCGCGCGGAAATTCGACTGCGTGATCCTGGATCTGCGGCTGCCGGACATCACCGGCTTCGAACTGCTCACCGAGATCCAGCGCGATGAACGGCTGCGTGACATTCCCATCGTCGTCTTTACCGGGCGCGAGCTCAGCACGGAAGAAGAATCCGAACTGCGCCGGCGCGCCAAGAGCATCGTGCTCAAGGGTGTGCAGAGTCCCGAGCGCCTGCTCGACGAGACCGCGCTGTTCCTGCATCGCGACGTGAAGAAACTGCCCGAGGCCAAGCAGCGCATGCTGGAGAAGCTGCACGATTCCGACGAACCGCTGCGCGACCGCAAGGTGCTGGTGGTCGACGACGACGTGCGCAACATCTTCGCGCTCAACAGCCTGCTGGAACGGCACGGCATGAACGTGATCACCGCGACCAACGGGCACGACGCCATCAAGCTGCTCGACAGCAACCCGGACCTGTCGCTGATCCTCATGGACGTGATGATGCCGGAGATGGACGGCTACGAGACCATGCGGCGCATCCGCGAAATTCCCGCCTTCCGGCTGCTGCCCATCATCTCGTTGACCGCCAAGGCCATGAAGGGCGACCGCGAGAAATGCCTCCAGGCAGGTGCTTCCGACTACGTGGCCAAGCCCGTGAATACCGAGCAGCTGTTGTCGCTGGTACGCATGTGGCTGCAACCCTGAGTAAACCATGAGCACAGACCCGGCACCGATTCCCCACGGCCACGATGCGGCCAATATCCTGCTGGTCGACGATCAGCCGGCGCGCCTGCTCACCTACCGCGCGATTCTCGAACCGCTGGGACACAACCTGGTGGCGGTGAACTCCGGCCTCGAAGCGCTCGAAGCGCTCATGAAGCAGGATTTCGCCGTGGTCCTGCTCGACGTGAAGATGCCCGGCATGGATGGCTTCGAGACCGCGGCGCTGATCCACGACCATCCGCGCTTCGAGAGCACGCCCATCATCTTCGTGACCGGCGTGCACGTCACCGAGTTCGACCGGCTCAAGGGCTACAAGGCCGGCGCCATCGATTACGTGTACATCCCGGTGGTGCCGGAGATCCTGCGCAGCAAGGTGGCCGTGCTCATCGAGCTCGACCGGCAACGCCGTGCCTTGCAGACCGTGAACAAGCAGCTGGCGGAGTCCAACCGGCGGCTCGAAGACGCGAACAGCGCGCTGCAGTCCGAAAAGACGCGGGTGCTGGAAGAAAGCAACGCGCGCCTGCAGCAGGCGAACGAAGAACTGTCGCGCTCCAACCGGTCGCTGGAGACCGAGGTACGCGAACGTCAGCGCGCGGAGACTTCGCTGAAGGAAGCGGTGGTCAAGCGCGACGAGTTCCTCGCGATGTTGTCGCATGAGCTGCGCAATCCGCTCTCGCCGCTGCGCAATGCCTCGCACATGCTCATGCAGGGTGATACCCAGGATCCAAAGATCATCTGGTCGCGCGGCGTCATCGAACGCCAGCTCAAACACATGATCCGGCTGGTCGACGACCTGCTGGATGTGTCGCGCATCGCGCGCGGCAAGATCGTGCTGCTCAATGAGCCGGTGCGCGTGGGCGACGTGGTGGCCGCGGCGGTGGAGATCGTGCAGCCGCTGCTGGAGCAGAAGCGCCAGCAGTTGCAGATCGAGACCACGGATCCCGAACTCAGCGTGCGCGGTGACCCGGTGCGCCTGGCGCAGGTGGTCGGCAACCTGCTGCACAACGCCGCCAAGTACACGGGCGAGGGCGGCAGCGTGGTGCTGACCACGCGCGAGCGCGACGGTCGGGCCGAGATCATCGTGCAGGACACGGGCATCGGTATTTCCGCCGAATCCATGCCGAAGATATTCGAGCTGTTCACGCAGATTCCCTCGGAGCGCGTGGCGTCGACGGGCGGCCTGGGCATCGGTCTCGCGCTGGTGCGCGCGCTGGTCGAGTTGCACGGCGGCGAGATCGACGCCACCAGTCCTGGCATGGACCAGGGTAGTGAGTTCACCGTGCGATTGCCGTTGCTGGACGCGGCGACCAGGGACAGCGGGAACGGTGCAACGGAACCGAAGGCCGAGCCCGCCATCCAGGTGCGGCGGAACATCCTCATCGCGGACGACAACCAGGATGCGCTCGAAAGCCTGGCCCTGATGCTGCGCATGGAAGGCCACGAAGTGCATTGCGCCTCCGATGGCCAGGAGGCGCTGGAACTCGCCGGTCAGCGTCACCCCGAGATCGTGGTGCTGGACGTGGGCATGCCTAAGCTGGATGGCTGCGAGGTCGCGCGTCGCATCCGCGCGGAAAGCTGGGGCCGCGACGCCGTGCTCGTGGCACTCACCGGCTGGGGCCAGGAAGTCGACCGCCGGCGCTCCCGCGAGGCAGGCTTCGACATGCACCTGGTGAAGCCCGTGGATCCCGCCACCCTGTGCGACATGCTCGTCACCCAGTAAATGGGGACATTCCTATTTTTCGGATTCGGGCAATGTCAGCTGTGCCTTTAGCGTCTTCGGATCGTGATTCTTCCGAGGCCGGCCCCGCGGCGTAATGGAGTAGTCGAAGCCCAGTTCGGCGGCGGTCTGTCGAACCCAGTCGGGATTGCCTATCGGGCGCTCGCGGCCGACCGCGCTTCGAATATCCGCCAGTTCCTGCAGCGACTGCGGCTCATTCACATACTCGGTCCAGTTTGAAGGAAGCGGAACGGGTGTGGCCCCCAGTGAGATTGGCGATACGCTTCGCAGTCTCCAATTCAGACTTCCCCATCGCCACGCCTCGGCGCGTGGACTCAGCCTGGCCCCAAGAGCATTGCGTTCCACGTAGCGCAGTACCGTGAGCAGGTGACTGTCTTGCTGGATCACCGACGTCTTGAAGCGACCCCGCCACAGTCGTCCATCGGTCGAGTATTTCTGGTGATGGCGCCGAACATGGCTGGTGAAAACCCAGTGCGCCCACTGCGCGAGACCATCGTCTGACTCGGGACGCAACACGGCATGGAAGTGGTTGGGCATGACACATACCGCGAGGACTTCCACTGGAATGTCCCGCTGGGCCCGCGCGATCAGCGAGACGAATGAGTCGTAGTCCTGGGAATCGTGGAATATGCGAGCGCGACCGTTGCTGCGATTGAGCAAGTGGTAGCAATACCCTTTGACGATGCCGCGAGCCGTCCTTGGCATGCGCGCAGAGTACGTAAGTGGATTGTCAGGCGCTGTGAGTGAATCTCATGCGTCGATACAGAAAGGGCTTTCCGAAAAATAGGAATGTCCCCATTATTGAGTCACCGTTGGGAGGCGGTACGTCATGGCGCTGTATGCGTTCGATGGCACCTGGAACTCGGAAAAGGATGCCGGCAAGTACGATCTGAATACCAATGTCGTCAGGTTCAAGGATCTCTACGACGGGCCCAAGTTCTTCTACAAGGGTGTCGGCACCAAGCACGGCACGGTGGGGAAGATAGTCGGCGGCGCTTTCGGCGTGGGCGGCCACGACCGCATCGAGGAAGCCAAACGCGATCTCGCGAAGCAGTTCGCCGCCGGGGATCGCGACATCGACATCGTGGGATTCAGCCGTGGCGCGGCGCTGGCCGTGCACTTCGCGAACGTCATCGGCGATTCCGGGGTCACCTTCAACGGTGTCCGGGTGACGCCGACGATCCGCTTCCTCGGCGTCTTCGACGTGGTCGCGGCCTTTGGCATCCCCATCGATCTCGGCTTCAGCTTCAATCGCATCAATCTCGGCTACAAGCTCGGCCTGTCGAAGGCGGTGACGCATTGCTACCACGCGCTGGCACTCGATGAATCCCGCAAGGCCTTCCGCCCCACGCGTGTGAAGGGCGGCTGCGAAGTGTGGTTCCGCGGCGTGCACTCCGACGTCGGCGGCGGCAACAACAACATCGGCCTCAATGACATCTCGCTGCGCTGGATGCTGCGCAAGGCGATCGCCAGCGGCCTGCCCATGAAGGCCAATTGCGTCGACACCAGCTGCACGCGCCTCGACATCAACGGCAGGATCAGCGACAACTTCGACATCATCCTGAGCCGGCCACGCGAGCCAAAGCCAGATGACCGCTTCCACTACACCGTGAACTCACGGCCCAGGCACGTCAATCCGCCGAATCCGTTCACGGCCGAGAGCGAGCTCGCGGAAGCCCAGGCGGTGGCGGTGTCGGCGAGCTAGTCGCGAAGCGGTGCCGCGCTTTCCGCGGAGGCCGCGCGCGGCGCCTGTGCCGCGCGCGCGGCGAGCGTCCGCCCGAAGCGGATGCACGGCTTTTCCACGACGACATACAACACCGAGGCCCCGGCCAGCGAAATCGCAAACGTGCCGGCCAGCGCCACCAGCCAGTGCGAATTCAGCGCCGGCGGCGCCAGCTGGCTCACCGCGTTCGCGGCCAGCACGTGGATGAGGTACATCGAGTAGCTGCGCCTGCCGACGAACACCAGCCAGGGATGCTCGAGGAGCTGGCGCAGCAGGCTGGTCCGCAGCAGCAGCGATCCCATGAGCAGCGCCATCGCCGCGCCGAACAGCGGATCGAAAGCGGGATCCACACCCACCAGCAGGTAGGCCAGCGCTGCGAACATCAGCAGCACGAACTGGGGTACCGCGGGCAGCCGGCCTGGCCGCGTGGCGGCGCCGATGCCGAGGGCCAGCAGCACGCCGGTGAGCAGGCCCGCGTAGGCGCGGGCCAACGGGCCCACGAGCACCAGTGCCGCGACGCTGATCAGTGCCAGCAGCACCAGGCCACGCCGCTGGAACGGATACAGCGCGATCAGCAGCAGCGGCCACAGTAGATAGAACTTCTCTTCGACTCCCAGCGTCCAGGCGTGGCCCATGACGTTGCCCGCCGCGGCGGGGGCGTATTCGCGCATGAAGGTGAGTAGCCAGGGCAGCGCCACGTCGAATTGCGCGGCTTTCAGATCGTCGTCCAGGACCCGGACCGCCACGTAGTAGAGCGCGATGGTCAGGAAGTACACGGGCACGATGCGGAAGAAGCGCCGCAGGTAGAACCCCGCCAGCGACACGCGGCCGTGGTCCAGGCGTTCCCGCAGCAGCAGCGTCGTGATCAGGAAACCGCTCAGCACGAAAAAGATTTCGACGCCGAGGTAGCCGTGCAGCCATGCCGGAACCGGTGCGCTCAGGTGATTGCACATCACCAGGGTCACGGCCAGCGCGCGCAGGCCATCGAGCGCCGGAAAATACCGGGCCTGGTCGAAGGACGGATAATTGAGGGGCGCGATCACGCCCGGCAGTTCACCACCGTCGTGTGACGCCCTCGTTTACAGCGCGACGCTCGCGGTTTCCTTCGGCTTGACCGCCACGGGCTTGCCGGCTGCCGCGTTGCCACCCTTGAGCCGCACGGTGTGGTTGCCGGCAGGCGCGGAGACGGCCTCGCCGCCCACGATGCCGCTGGCGATCACCTGACCCTGCGCATTCACCACTTCGAAGCCGGGTCGCAAGGAATCCGTGAGCGCCTTGTCGAGTCCCGCGGCGTCCTTGGCGTCGAAGAAGGCACCCGCACCCAGGTCCGACCAGCGGCGGAAGGTGGCCGCGAGTTTCTGGTCATCGAGCGCGAAGCCCACGATGCTGACACGCGTGCCGATGCCCGCCTTGCGCAGTTTCTCGATCTCGGCGGCTGGATCGCCACCGCAGGTTTCCTCGCCGTCGGTGATCAGAACCACCAGCTTCTCACCCGTCACGGACTTGAGATCGTCAGCCACCTTCGCGAGCGACGCGCCGATGGGCGTCTTCGCGCCGTTCTTGGCGGTCAGCGCGCCGATGCGCTGGCCGACGGCGGCGGGATTGAGTGGCCCCAGCGGCACGTCGAGGTCGGTCTGGCAGGAATCCACCTCGCGGCCAAAGACACGGAACGCGAAGGGGGTGCCCGCGGGAATGGTGGAGGAGGTGAGTTTCGACAGCGTCTGCTTGGCGATGTCGATGCGGCGCGTGGTGCCTAACTTCTGCAGCATGCTGCCCGAGGCGTCGAGGATGAGCTCGACGGCGCCACCCGGTTTCGCGCCCGGCGCGGCCGTGACTGCGACCTTGCCGGGTTCCTGCTTGCCGGGAACCACCTTGAGCGCGGCGCGCGCGATCGTGTAATAGCTCTCGCCGGTGGACCAGCGCAGTTCGTAGTCGCCGGGCTGCAGCGGGGCAACCAGGTTCACCGGGTTCCGCTGCGGTGTGGTGTAGGCGTACGAGCCGCTGTATTCGCCTTCGCGCGCGTTTTTCGGCACCACGGTGATGAAATTGCGCGGGTTGTCGGGTCCCTGCCAGGACACCTTGAAGCCCTCACCCGCGGTGACCTCCGCCGGACCGGAAATCGTGCCGGTGACGCCGCCGACAGTGAACTTGGCGCGTGCCAGCGTGGTGTTCTGCGCAGACAGATAGCGCGCCTCGTATTCACCGGGGGCGTCGGGCGCGATCATGGAAATCGGGTTGCCGCGGGTGACGTATTCGTAGCGGCCCCAGGTCTGTTCGGCGGCGCCGGCCTTGACGATGGTGAGGTAGTCGCGCGGATTGCCGGGTCCCTGCCAGCCAATGGTGACCTTGGCGCCGGAGGCCACCTGGGCGGGCACGGTCACGGACGCGGAGGTCGCACCGACGGTGACCTTTTGGGTGGCGATGATGGTGTCGCCCTGGCCGAGGATGTAGCGCACCTCGTATTCGCCGGGCTTTTCTGGCGCGGTGATTTTCGCCGGATTGCCGTTGCCGGTGTATTTGTAGTCGAGGTATTTGCTCTCGGCGTTGCCGATGGTGATGTAGTCGCGCGGGTTGTTCGGGCCGGTCCAGGTTACTTCGAACAGGGCGCCGGCCTTGAGCGTGGCGGGCGCCGTTACCGACGCCGGCGATCCCTCGATCTTCAGCGCCTGGCGCGCCAGCGTGGGGTAGGGGCTGGCGGCACCCAGCACGCGCAACTCGTATTCACCGGGTATGCCCGGCAGCTGCAGCTTCAGCGGCCCGGGGGCGACATAGACGTAATCGTTGTAGCTGCCTTCGGCGGCGCCTTTCTTCACCCAGGTGACGAAGTCATGACCATTGCCGGTGCCCGTGGCTTCCAGCGTGATCAGCGCGCCCACCTTGGCGCTGGGTGGGGCCTTGATGGCGGGCGCGGCAAACGCCACCGAAGACGCCACCATCATGAAGATGCCGAACAGAGACGGTGCCACGCCGGCATTCCGGCATCGTTTGCGACTGCTGACAAACATTACGCGAACTCCCTTCGAACCATGCCGGAATGCCGGCCTGGCACCATCTTACTTCGGCATCAGGGCTTCAGGTCCTTGTCGCGAAGTCCGAACAGGCGTTTCTTGTCCTCATCGGTGGGAGGCGGCGCCGCGGCCATGAGATCGGCGCCGACCGCCGCGCCACGCTGCACGGCGGGCCGCGCACCCACGGTTTCGAACCAGCGCTTCACGTTGGGGAAGTCCTCTAACTTCTGGCCCTGCCAGTCGTAGCGCACCACCCAGGGCCAGGCGGCAATGTCCGCGATGGAATAATCGCCCGCGATGTATTCGGTCTTGCCGAGCTGCGTGTCGAGCACCTGGTAGAGCCGTGCCACTTCCTGCTGGAAACGATGCATGGCGTATTCGATCTTCTGCGGCGAGTACTTGAGGAAGTGATGCGCCTGGCCGGCCATGGGACCGAGTCCGCCCACCTGCCAGAACACCCATTGCAGCACGCGGTACTTGCCGGCCGTATCCGCGGGTAAGAGTTTCCCCGTTTTTTCGGCCAGGTATTGCAGGATGGCGCCGGACTCGAAAATCGCGAGCCCGTTGTCGGTGTCCACGATGGCGGGCATCTTGTTGTTAGGGCTGATCGCCAGGAACTCCGGCTTGAACTGGTCACCCTTGTTGATGTTCACGGGCAGAACCCGATACTTCAGGCCGGTTTCCTCCAGCATGATGGAGATCTTCTTGCCGTTGCCCGTGGGCCAGAAATAGAGGTCGATCAAGGGAAACTCCCGGGGGACATTTTTGGGTGGATGGCGGCGGAGTATAGTGCGGCGCATAACGGCGAAAATGACAGGGAGTGCAATGACATGCCCAAACCGGTGAAACGGGTGTCCGAGGTGCGGCCGCGCCAGTCGGTTTTTGCCGCCAGCCTCAAGCAGTACCCGAAGCGGCTGGTCATGATCACCGAGGGGGATTCCTGGTTCAGCTATCCGCTGAATACCAACATCGCCGACCACATCGAGATGATGAGCGATTTCTCCATCCTGCGGCTCGAGCACAATGGCGACGACGCCCGCAAGATCCTCGGCGCCGGCAGCGAACAGCTGAAGAACCTGAAGCTCTATCTCAAGAAATATCCCGTGGACGCGGTCCTGCTCAGCGCCGGGGGCAACGATCTCATCGCGGGTGAGCTCAAGCGCATCGTGAATCCGCGGCAGGCCGGGGCCACCTGGCAGAGCGCGGTGAACCTCAACCGCCTGACCACGGTGCTCGACGACATCGTCGCGGCCTTCGATCGACTGCTCGATGCGCGCGATGCCCTGCGTCCGAAATGCGTGGTGTTCGCCCACAGCTATTGCTACTTCGAGCCCACCGGCCGCAAGGCCACCGGGCCGTTCGGGCTCGGCAGTATCGGTCCGTGGATGCGCCCGGTGCTGTCGGCGCGAGGCATCGATCCTGCGACCGAGGGCGTGGCCGTGGCGCGTTATCTGGTCGACGAACTGTACGCCCGCCTGCAGTCGATCGCGGCGAAGCGACCGCGGTTCGTGGTGATCGACATGCGCCAGGCGCTGCCGGTCGACGAGGTGCACTGGTCGGATGAAATTCATCCCAGCGGCACCGGCTTCCGGCGCCTGGCCGAGCAATGCTGGCGCCCGGCGCTGGCAAAGCAGTTTCCGGGTCGGGGGTTTGACTGATGCGGCAGGAACAGTTCCGCCCGGTCATCGAGCGCTTGCTGGCCACGCGACGGGCCAAGGTCGAGGAGAGCCAGGCGGGGCTCAGCAAGGGGATGCGCGTGTTATTCGCCGGTCCCTCGGGGAAAAATCGCCTGCTCGCGGCACAGCTGTTTGCGCACGAGCTGTCCGTCGATCTCTACCAGATCGATCTCGACCGCATCGTGAGCAAGCTCGTGGGCGACACCGAGAAAAATCTGGATGCGCTGTTCAAGGCGGCCGAAGCGTCGGATGCCGTGCTGATGTTCGACGACACGGATCACTTGTTCGCCTCGGCATCCACGGAAGATTCGGGCAGGTTTCCCAACCTGAACGTCGCGCAACTGCGCCAACGCATCGAATCCTACGACGGCGTGGTTCTGTTCGGCTTCGACGACCGCTCGCATATCGACCCCGGTCTCGCGAAGCAGTGCGACGAGGTCGTCGACCTGGGCGATGACTAACTAGCAAGAGCCGGAGCAGGGCTGTGCCGAAGACGGTGTCAGGCCGGCAATTCGGCATTACGCGCGGGCCCACAATGCCGAAATGCCGGCCTGACACCAGGCACGCCTACTTCCGGCGGCGACTCCCACGTTTGTAGTCCGCGAGGACGACAGCCATGTCGGTGGCGGCTGACGCCCGCTACGCCGGGCAACCGGCATTGCGCAAATGGCACACCCGCCAATATGCACTCCGCCGGCACCACACGCGGTGCCAACAAATCGCGGAGTCAACGATGCTTCATTACGCAGTCATTTTTTTCGTCATCGCGCTCATCGCGGCCGTGTTCGGGTTTGCCGGCATTGCCGCGGGCGCAGCGGGTATCGCGAAGATATTGTTCTTCGTCTTCCTGATCCTCGCGGTAGTCAGTTTCATTGCCAATACGGCCAGGAGATAAGAGGTTCCTATGCAGAAATCCAAAGGTTTTATCAGTGCGGTCATTGTTGTCGCGAGTCTCGCCGCGGCGGCCTGTGCGTCCACCCGGACCACCAAGTCCGCGGGCGAGCAGGTTGACGACACGGTGACCACGGCCGCGGTGAAGTCGGCGCTGATCGGCGATCCGACCACCAAGGCGTACCAGATCGACGTCGAGACCTTCAAGGGTACCGTTCAGCTGAACGGCTTCGTCGACAGCGCGGAAAGCAAGGCTCGCGCCACGGAAGTCGCGAAGAAGCAGAAGGGCGTGGTTGCGGTTCGCAACAACCTCAACGTCAAGTCTGCGGTCGCGGACAACACCACCGAGCGCGTGGTGGACGACAGCGCCATCACTTCGAAGGTGAAGACGGCCCTTGCCGGCGATCCGCGCACCAAGGCGCACCAGGTGAATGTCGAGACCCATGACGGCGTCGTGCAGCTGTCGGGCTTCGTCGATACGCCGGAAGCGAAGGTGACGGCCGAGACGCTGGCCAGCAACGTCGACCACGTGAAGAGCGTCGATAACGAAATCGACGTCAAGAAATAGCTTCAGGACGAAGCTGACGACAGGGGCCGCGCACGTGTGAACGTCGCGGCCCCGTTTTTTTCACAGACGAGGAGACGCAGATGAAACGAGACAACAGGATCGAGAAATTCAGCACGCATTGGCAGCAGAATTTCACCAGGGAGCCGTACTACGACAAACGTTATTCGTGGGAGGACTTCGATCCCGCGTATCGTTATGCGTACAAGTCGTACGAGGAGAACCCGCACGCGCGCTTCGAAGACATCGAAGAGCGTCTCGAGGCGGGCTGGGACATCGCCAAGGGCAAGTCGAAGCTCGCCTGGCTCGACGCCAAGCAGGCCATCCGCTCGGCCTGGAACAGCGTGGAGCGCATCCTGCCGGGAGACTCGGACCGCGACGGCCGATGACCGGGGTGCCCCTGAAATGGGGACATTCCTGATTTCCTAGCAAAAGGGGACGGACCTGATCGGTTCGTCCCTTTTTTCTTCACTCGAGGCGCGTCCCTGTTTGCCAGGAAATCAGGAATGTCCCCATTTACAGCCAGTACTGCAGCGGCAGCCACATCAGCTCCTTGAATCGCTCCTTGAAGCCGCGGTCCTTCCACGCTGCGAGCGTGATCTGCTTCGACTCCGCCAGGTCCGCCGCGAACATCTCGTCCATGCGCTGCGCGAATCCCTCGTCGATCACACAGACGCTGATCTCGTAGTTGTGCACGAAGCTGCGCCAGTCGAAGTTGGTCGAACCAATCGACGACCACACGCCGTCCACCACGATGCTCTTGGAATGCAGGAACGCGCTCCGGAGTTCGTACAGTTCGACGCCGCTCTCCAGCAATTCGTCATAGTGCGCGCGGCCCGCGTAGAACACGCCGGAGAAGTCACTGTACGAGGGTAGGATCATGCGCACCCGGACGCCGCGTTTCGCGGCGTCGCGCAGCGCCTGCTCGAGCGTGTCATCGGGCACGAAGTACGCCATGGTGATGTCGATGCTCTTCTGCGCGTAGGTGATCACCGAGAGCATGGTCACGTACACCTCGTTGAACTCGTCTCCGGGCGTGCTCGCCACGATCTGCATGAGCGTGTTGCCGCCTGAGCGGGCCTGCTCCACGAAGGCCGGCTGCACGTCGCCCGTGCATTCGGCGGTGCGCCACATCTCGCGAAACAGCTTTTCCAGCTGCTTGACCGACGTGCCGCGCAGGCTCAGATGCGTATCGCGCCAGCCTTCGTCGATGGCTTTCTGTTTCGAGAAGCCGCGGCTCTTCGCCTGCTTCGAAGCGATGCGATACGCGTGGCTGAAGTTGATGCCGCCCGCGAAGGCGATTTCGCCGTCCACGACCACGATCTTGCGATGATCGCGCTGGTTGAGACCCGAGAACCGGTCATCGAGGGGATTCAGTGGATTGAACGCGCACATCGCAACCTGGTGCTGCTCGAGGCCACCGAGGAAGTCCGCGTCGGTGGTCAGCGAGCCGATGGCATCGTAGAGCACGTACACCTTCACACCGCGTTCGGTGGCGCGTCCCAGCAGTTCACTGAGCCTGCGATCACCCTCGATGGCTTCCTCGAAAATGAAGCTCTCCACCAGGATGTACTCCCGCGCGGATTCGATGGCCTGGAACATGGCCCGGTAGGTCTGGGGACCATCTACGAGCAACTGCACGCCATTACCCGTGAGCAAGGGTGGGCCACCCAGATCCCGCATCGCAGCGAGGTGATAGTCGAGCAGCGTGGTGTCGCCCGTGGTCGCCAGCTGGCGCGTGGTGCGCAGGCTGGCGGCGCGGCCCACCCGGCCATCCGGACTAACCAGGTCGACGGGGGTGGCGGAGCGCGACAGCGGAACGCTGCGCGCGAATTGCACCTCGGGCATCACCTGGCAGGCCGCCAGCAGCACGGTGCAAAGCGTCAAGAGCAGAACCGCCCACCGGCGGTTAGGCCGGTGGACGGATTGCCGTGTGGTCGAATGACGCGAAATGACTTCGAGGGGAGGGGCTCGTCGCGTCACTCTTCCACTCTCCACTAGACTGGGCCAGTATCGGCAAAACCCAGGGCCGGCGCTCGCAGCCGGCGCGCCGATTTCGTGTCGGTTGCGTCCTACTTCCCGTTCGCAGCAAATCCGAATGTGAGGTGTGCGAGGCCGGGCCATCCTGCACCGCATATAGAAGAGGAACTCTCATGCACGCCCCCGCCAACCAGCCGGATTTCACGGCCAAGCCCGATGCCAAGGCTGATGCGCCTGCCACCGGAACCGACGCGCCGGACTCCGGCATCGCCGAGCTCAATCGCATCGTCGACCAGGCAGAAGCACTGTTGCGTTCGCTGAGCGAACACGGCGGTGAAGCCGCCAGCGAGGTCCGCGAGCGCGTCACCGAAACCCTGAACCAGGCCAAGGCGCGACTCGCCGTGACCGCGAGCGAAGCCGAGGAGGCCGCGGTCTCACTGGTGGATCGGGCCGACGACTACGTGCGCCGCAACCCCTGGCAGGCCGTGACCATCGCCGCCTTGTTAGGCGGTGTGGTGGCCTACCTCTTTGCCAGGACCGTCCGCAAGAAATGATGGACACCGGTCCCGAAAAACCGGCATCGAACGGCGTCGACACCGAGGCGCAGCATCCGGCGCGCGAACTGTCGCTGCACCTGCTGCGCATGCTCGAGACCCGTCTCGAGGCGGCCGGCATCGTGCTGCAGGCCGAAAGCCGCCGGCTGATGAGCAAGCTGCAGCTACGGATTTTCGCGGCCGCCGCCATTCTCATCGGCATCTGGGGCGGCATCGTGCTGCTCGCCATCGCGCTGCCACCAAACCTGCGCGTGCCGGTGCTGGGTGGCGTCGTGGCGGCCTTCGTGCTGTCGGCGGTCGTCGCGCTGGTGGTGGCGAATCGCAAGGCCGCGAACGCCGGCATCGGCTCGCTCGACTGGTTCCTCGATTCGCTCAAGCAGGATCTGGAAGTCTGGGCGCGCAGCCTGGCGCAGCACCAGGCATTGAAGGACCCGAAACCGGTTCCACCGCCCGATCAGAACAGGAGTCCGCCCAGTGATATCGCCGCTTGACCGCGCGCGACTGCTGGACGCGGAGATGCAGCTGCAGCGCTCCTGGCTGGAACTCAACCTGCGCCAGTTGTCGCAGGCCGCGCGTTCGTCGCCTTGGGCGAAGCTCAATGCGCTCAAGCTCGGCACGGTCGGAATTTCCATACTCAAGCATCGGTCGATCTGGATCGCGGCGGTGAGCCTGCTGATCAACCTGTATCGACGACATGCACGCAAGGAGAAGTTGTGAACGCGAACCTGGAACGCAAGACGGGCCCCGGTGCCCAGGACAAGGCGTATCTCTCGGACCTCGAGTCGCTGCGCAAGCGCGCGCGCGAGCAGATCATGAAAGGCGCGGTGACGCCGAGTTTTCCGGAAGCCGACCGGAAAGCGATCGCGGAGCTGTTGAACACGGCGCTGGCCACCGAGATCGTGTGCGTGCTGCGTTACAAGCGGCATTACTTCGCCACGCACGGCATCCGCGCGAAGTTCGTGTCGCAGGAATTCCTGGAGCACGCCAACGAGGAGCAGGCGCATGCCGACCAGATCGCGGCGCGCATCGTGCAGCTGGGTGAAGATCCGGACCTCAACCCCGCGACGCTGCTGTCGCGCAGCCACGCGGAATACGACGAGTCGACCACGCTGCGCGGGATGCTGGAAGCCGACCTGATTGCCGAACGAATCGCCATCGAGAGTTATCGCGAGATGATCAACTTCATCGGCCCGCGCGATCCCACGTCGCGGCGGCTGCTCGAATCCATCCTCGCGCAGGAAGAAGAGCACGCCGAAGACCTGGTCGACCTGCTGGAAGACGTGCCGAAGGAATGATCGCCCGGCGAGGGGCTCACGAGGCGAACACGATGGCGGCGAACCAGCCGGACTCCGGTCCGGAAGACATTTACGACGAGCGTTTCGAGGCTCGCGTGGCGGCGCGGACCGAAGAACTTTCCGCGCTTTCCACCAACCTCGTGCGCATGATGGAAAGTGAACGCTCGCAGCTCGCGAAGGAATTGCACGACGAACTCGGCGGCCTCATCACCGCGGCCAAGATGGACATGGCCTGGTTGCAGGCCCATGTCGGCAATTCGCTCGACGACGCCAGCCAGGAGAAAATCCGCTCGGTGGTGCAGATGCTCAACCAGGCGATGATGCTCAAGCGGCGCGTGGTCGAATCGCTGCGCCCGTCGCTGCTGGACCATTTCGGATTGCCGGTTGCCTTGCGCAGCCATTTCGACGAAGCCTGCGGGCAGGGCGGCCTCGAATGCGCCGTCACGCTGCCCGACGAGATCCAGGACCTGGAGCCGGCGGTGCAGCTCACGCTGTTTCGCGTGGCCCAGGAGGCCTTGAACAACCTGCTCGCGCGTGGCTCGGCCAGGCACGTGGAGCTGGTGCTGGAACCCGAAGGCGAAGGCTACGTGATGACCGTGGGTGACGATGGCGCGGCGATGGACGCCACCCAGCAGCGCGCGCTGACGGGTATCCGGCACCGGGTGCAGGGTGCGGGTGGTCGGCTCCAGGTGGAAGTGGCCGCCGGGCAGGGCAACCGCATCACGGTCTACGTGCCACGCCGCCCGCTGCCGCCGGCCTGAGCGGGCGGACCGCGACGCGTCAGCGCCTCAGGGCTTGCGCCCGGCGATGCCCAGCAGGATGGGAATCAGCTGGTCGATCTCGCGCATCTTGTCCAGGAAGTGATCCGCCCCGGCCTGCATGCAGCGCTCGCGCACCGTCGGCAGGTCGTAGTTGGTGAGCACGATGATCCACACGTGCCCGTTTTCCTTGGAATCCTTGTTGCGGGCCCGAGCCTGGCGGATGACCCCGATGCCACTGCCGGGACGCAGTTCCACGTCCACGACGATGGCGTCGTAGGGGACGCTGTCGAGCTTCTCGATGGCTTCCGCCTCGGCGGCCGCGAGGCCCGTGACCTTGAAGGCGGCATGCTGGGACAGCATGTTCTCGAGGCGCCCGCGCAGCAGCGGGGAATCCTCCACCAGCAGGATGCGCAGCGGCTTGCCCGGGGCGCCGTTCTTGCGGGTGACATTGGTGGCGCTGGCAGGGCGCGCCGCCGGGGTGGTTGCGGTCGTCGTCTGTGGTTGCATCACGGCCTCGTCCATGGGGCGTTGCTAACTACTGAACGAGGTTATTCCGCAGGGCATAGGTGGTGATGTCGGCGTTACTCTTCATGGACATCTTTTCGAGGATACGACTGCGGTAGGTGCTCACCGTCTTGACGCTCAGGAAAAGCCGATTCGCGATTTCCGACACCGATTCACCCTGCGCGAGCTTGCAGAAAATCTGGAATTCGCGTTCAGAGAGGATGCTGTGCAGGGGTGCGTTCGGATCACCGCGCACGCCGGCCACCAGCAGGTCGGCGAGATCCGGTCCGACGTAGCGTCCGCCGCGTGCCACCGTCCGGATGGCGCGAAACAGTTCGGACTCTTCCGTGCCCTTGCCGACGAATCCGCTGGCACCGCCGCGCAGCACGTTCAGGCCGTATTGCGCCTCGGGAAACGCGCTCAGGATGAGCACGCCCACCGACTCGTAGTGCGCCTTGGCATGCTTGAGCACGTCGAGCCCGGACACGTCCGGCAGCGAGAGGTCCAGCAACAGCACGTCGATGGTGTGCTGACGAAGCTGGTCCATCGCTTCGCGGCCCGAACCGGCTTCCGCCGTGACGGCGAGATCCGGTTGGCCATTGATCATCGTTCGTAATCCGGCACGGACCACCTGATGGTCATCGACGATCATCACTCGGGTGCGGTTCATGGGCCGGGCCTGCTCCACAATTTGATGGGTATTTTCTTGCATTGCCGAAGTCTACCTTTGTGCGATGGGTCGCCTGTCCGGCACAGGGGCGAGACCTCAGTCAGAGTTATCCTACACCCGCGGGCCGGAGCCGCCGGTCCGGATTTGACGCAGTGGCGTCTCAGCGCGCACCGCGCTCCCATATTTCCGTGGCGTGGCCCCAGTTGACCACGTTCCAGAAAGCCTCGATGAATTCGGGGCGCTTGTTCTGGTACCTGAGGTAGTAGGCGTGCTCCCAGACGTCGAGGATCAGCAGGGCACTCTTCGCGCCCGGGGCGACCACCTCGTGGTCTTTCAGATCCGCGATTTCCAGCTTCTTCGAACCGTGATCCAGCGCCAGCGCCACCCAGCCGCTGGCGAAATGTTCGGCCGCGGTGCTGCTGAATTTCTCGCGGAATTTTTCGAAGGAGCCGAAGCTCGCCTGCAGCGCGTCGGCGAGCGCGCCTGACGGAACCGGCGTTCTCGCGGCCTCGGGCGTCATCGAGTTCCAGAAGATGTCGTGGTTGAGATGGCCACCGCCGTTGTTCTTCACGGCCTTGCGGATGTCCGCCGGCACTCGTTCCAGGTCGCGAAGCAGCTCGAGCAACGTGAGTTTCTGCAGCTCCGGCGCCTTCTTCAGGGCCTCGTTGAGTTTCTTCACGTAGGTCGCATGGTGTCCGCGGTGGTGTACCTGCAGGGTCTTCTGATCGATGTGCGGTTCGAGTGCCTGGTACGAATAGGGCAGGTCCGCGAGCGTGAATGGATAGGTCTGGCGCGCGGCTTCAGGGGCCGCGATGAACTGGCTGCCGGGAACTGACACGGTGCATTTCTCCTCGCGAAAGTAGCTAGGCCAGAGAGTGCGGCATCGGCGCCTGTTTACCCATCCACGCGCTGCGAGTGATGCGGGTAAGACTTTTCCGTCGGAGCCGGGAACCGGCGGGCGCGGCCGTGGCGTCGACCCCACGATTTTCCGCCTGGCCGACAGATGATGCGGACGCGCCACTCCGACGGAGCCGGACGACAGCGGGCGGTGGCAGGCACCGGGTGCCCGGGTCCCGGGCGCTCCGTAACTTGGCGGACAGTTCGATCAATCAAGGACGTGACACATGACTCTCAGAATGACCTCAACACTCGCGGCGATGGTTGCCCTGGCTCTGGCTCCGGCGGCCTTCGCGCAACAGCAGGATGAAGTGTCGGGTTTCTACGCCGGCGGCGGTGTGGGCCAGTTCAACGCGAGCATCGATGATGTCGATGACGTGGATGCCACGGTGGATGATTGGGACGACGACGACACCGCGTACAAGCTGTTCGCGGGTTATCGCCTCAATCCCTACCTCGGCTTCGAGCTCGCCTACATCAACCTCGGCGAGCCTTCCGGTGCCGTGGTTCCTGGCTTCAACGTGGATGCGGCCATCGACGGCTTCGCGCCGTACATCGTCGGCACGATTCCGCTGGGCCGGTATTTCGAGATCTACGGCCGCGCCGGTTACTACTTCTACGACGCCACCGTCGGTGTCGAAGATGCGGTCGGTGGTCGCGTCGAGTTCGACGAAGAGTCGGAGGACTTCGTGTATGGCGCGGGCATCGGCGCCAACCTCGGTGAGAAGCTCAACCTGCGCTTCGAGTACGAGAAGTTCGATCTCGAAGGCCTGGATGATGCCGATGCGTTGTGGCTGACCGCTGCCTGGCGCTTCTAGTCGAGGTGATATCGAGGGGGCGCGGCCCGGGCGGGCCGCGTCTTCTCTTTTTCAGACCGATGCGCCGCGATGCGCGCGCTTGTCGCGGATCGCGTCCAGCAGCAGTTCGAAGTCGCCGCTCTTGGGTACGTAGGCATCGGCACCGGCCGCGAGCGTATGGCGCACCATCTCGGGGTGCGAGTGACCCGAGAACACAACGATGGTGACCTTGCTTCCATTGCCGCGCACGGTCTTGAGCACGTCGATGCTGGAGCGTCCCTGCAGTTCGAGATCGAGCACCAGCACGTCGAACTTGTGTTCCGTGGTGCTGGCGATTACCGCGTCGACGTCATTGGCGGTGCCCACGCACTTGAGGTCCGGCTCGGCGGAGACCAGCGTGACCAGCAGATCCCGCAGGTCGGCGTTGTCCTCGGCAATCAAGACGCGAAGCGGATGCACTTGGATGACGCCCCTGGTGGGTGTGGCGGCGAAGCCGCAGCGGGCGCGTATTGTACAAACGGAATCGGGGCGGGGAAACCGCAGCGTACGCGTTGACCGTGCCTGGTTCGGCCGGCCCAATCAGGCGTCAGGAACGCCAGCCACGCCCCATTTCCAGCGCGTCCTGCAGCAGCTCCTCGCCGCGCTCCACGCGCAGCGAGTCGATGATGGCGCGAAGCTCCAGCAACCGGTCGATCCGGTACTGCGCGAGACCGGCAGGGCTCATCGCGGCGGCGACTTCGTTCGAGAAGGCGTGGCTTCCTGCATCGCGGGAAAGTTGACTGGCCATCGGTGGAAACTCCCCAGAGTCCTTTTCTGAGGGTTCCAGTGTGCCCAAGCCGCGCGGGGCGTGCCGCTTCGCGCCTGCTGAAAGTGGCGTAGGACGGAGCCGCGCCGGGGATTTCCGGCGCACGGAATAGGCTTTAATCACAGCACCTGGAGGTATCCCATGGCCAAGCGAGCGAAGCAGTCGAAGGTGCAGGGCGAGGGTGACTACGAGGCCACCCGCCGTTACCGGAAGCGCACCGAGGAATTCCTGGGGAAGAACAACGTGGAGAAAGTTGCGCTGCGCGCGAAACCGCTATCCCGTGCCGAAGCGGAAGCGCTGGAAGCGGCCGAAGCGGCCGGCAAGCGGCGCGCGAAGGGCGAGGATCCGGCTCTGCGCCGGCGAAGTGCCCCGCGAAACGAGCCCTCGACCCGCGGCAAGACAGCCCGTCACTAACTACCCAGGCCGGCGCCATTAGGGCCGGCCCTGAGTTTCTCAGGAGAAGAACGCCTTCAGCGCCTGGTAAGTGGCGTCCGGGTTCTCTTCGGCCAGCATGTGGCCGCTTTCCACTTCCTCGCCACGCACCTCGTTGGCCCAGTCCTTCCAGACGGCGACGGGGTCATACCATTTTGGAATGACGCCGCGATTGCCCCACATCACCAGGGTCGGGCATTCGATCTTGCGCGTGCCGCGGTCCGCCTGGTCCTGCTGGAAATCGACACTCACCGCCGCGCGATAGTCCTCGCACATGGCGTGGATGGCGGCGGGGTCGCGCGCATTCTGCAGGAAGTCCTCGTAGGCATCGAAGTCCGAGGACGACTGGCCATGGCGGAAGAGAAAGCCGATGGGGTCCGCGCTGATCATCTTTTCGGGCAGCGGGTGCGCCTGCGCGAGGAAGAACCAGTGCCAGTAACCCATGCCGAAGCGCCAGTCGGCGCGCCGCAAGGTGTCGCCGGTGGGCACGATGTCGAGCACCGCGAGTTTGCTCACGACGGCGGGGGAATCGAGCGCGAGCCGGTACGCGACGCGACCGCCGCGGTCATGTCCCGCCACGGCGAATTTCTCGAAGCCGAGCGTGCGCATGATCGCGACCTGGTCACGGGCCATGGCGCGCTTGGAATACGTTTCGTGGTTGGCGCTGGACTCGGGCTTGCTGCTGCCACCGTAACCGCGCAGGTCGGGGCAAATCACCGTGAAATCCTTCGCCAGGCGCGGGGCCACCTTCGACCACATCGCATGGGTCTGCGGAAAGCCATGCAGGAGTAACAGCGGCGGACCGGAGCCGCCGCGACGCAGGCGTATGGAAACTTCGTCGGTCTCTACGATCTCGAGCTGGAATCCATCGAACACGACACCCTCATGAATCTGTTGCGAGCACCTGGAAGCGCCGTGAGACGCGTTCACCGGTGTCATCCACTAGCGTCAGTATGTGCTCGCCGGGCTCTATGTCCAACGATTGCTGGTGAAAAGTGTGCGTTTGCCCAAGGTATCGGCCATCGAGATGCCAGTAGAGCGTGGCCTCCCGGCGGCGTGCCACGGCCTCGAAAACGGTGCGTCCGCGCGAGCCGTTGAGCTCGCGGGGGATGAGCACGCGGGCGTTGGCGTCCGGGTAGATGAGGGCGAGCGCGGTTGTTTGTGAGGCGCCGGAGGGCTGGCAATCCGCGCGCAGTGACGGCAGCGGCCGGTACTCCGCGTGCGAGCGGCGGTAGTAATACTCCTGCGCGGGCGGCAGCAGGAACCAGCTCGTGTGCCGCATGTTGAACGGCGATTCGCAGTCGCCGTGCACGCGGGCGGCGCCGCGCGCATCCAGGTGCACGCGCAGGTTGTGAGGCGTGAGCGCGTCGAAGTGGCTGTCCTTCGGGACCCAGGTGCGCTCGCTGTCGCAGTCGGCGGCCGCGAGGTAACCATCGTTGACGCAGGTGTCGATCTGCCGCAGCGCCCAGGTCGGGCGGTCGAACCAGTCACTGGCCGGCAGACCGTTGAACAGGCCAAACATCAGCGGTGCCGCCATGGTGGAACCGGTCAGCGAGGGCCGGCCTTCGCCCGTGGCATTTCCCACCCAGACGCCCACCGTGTACCGGGAGGTGGTGCCGATGGCCCAGCCATCGCGCAGGCCCCAGCTGGTGCCGGTCTTCCAGGCGATGCGCCGCGAGGACGCGAACTGCTTCCAGTGGCCCTCGTCGCCGGGACGCGGGACTTCCAGCAGCGTATCCAGCGTGAGCCAGGCGCCACCGGGACCGATGGGCGTGTCCCGGTAGTTAGTGGCCGGAATGCCGAGCAGAACCGTGGGCTCGCGGAACGCGGGCGCGCGAGCCGCCGCGCCGGTGCGCGCCTTGGCGGCGAGGCTGGCGTACAGGGACGAGACATCCCAGAGCGTGCCCTCGGCGCCGCCGAGAATGAGCGTGAGGCCATAATCGTCGGCGGGTCGCGTGAGCGTGGACATGCCGGCGGAACGCAACAGGTCCGCGAAGCGCGCCACGCCATAGGTCTTGAGCATGCGCACGGCCGGGATGTTGAGCGAGTGGGCCAGCGCCTCGTCGGCGCGCACCGCGCCGCGGTACTGGCGATCGAAGTTTTCGGGCGAGAATCCTTCGTAGTGAGTGGGCACGTCCGGTAACAGCATGCCCGGTGTGATCTGGCCGTCTTCGAGCATGGCCGCGTAGAGCAGAGGCTTGAGGATGCTGCCCGTGCTGCGCGGCCTGCGAACGATGTCCACGTCCTGCGAAATCTGGGGCCTGACCCCATTTCCGACGTAGGCCAGCACTTCGAAGGACTGGTTGTCGATGATCAGCGCCGCGGCGTTGTTCACCTGCTGCCGCGCCAGCAGCGAACTGTGTTCATTGACCCGCGCCGTGGCGTCGGCCTGCAGGCGCGCGTCCAGCGTGGTTCGCAGCCGATGCTCGTCGGGATGACGTTGCCGCAAGGTCTCGAGCAGATGTGGCGCGAGATCGGGGAGATCGTGCGGCTCCGCCACCAGGGGCTCCGACAGCGCGAGGTCGAGATCGAGCGCGGTGATCTGGCCCGTGTCGGCCAGCCGATGCAGCAGCTGGTCCCGCCGCGCCTGCAGCCGCGGCCGATTGCGCTTGAGATGCACCAGTGACGGATTGTTCGGCAGGACGGCGAGCGTGGCCGCCTCGGCCCAGGAGAGACTGTCCGGCGGCCGCCCGAAATAACGCCAGGCCGCGGCCTCGAGGCCCACCACGTTGCCACCGAAGGGCGCGTTCGCGGCGTAGGTCGCCAGGATCTCGTCCTTGCCGAAGCTGGCCTCGATGCGCAGTGCCAGCAGCATCTCCAGCGCCTTCTCGCCGTAGCTGCGACCTTCGCGTCCGGCGGAAAGCCGCGCCAGCTGCATGGTGATGGTGCTGCCACCGCTGACCACGCGCCCGGCCTTCACGTTCAGCTTCGCCGCGCGCGCCACCGCCAGCAGGTCCACGCCCGCATGCGATTCGAACCGCTTGTCCTCGAAGGTGATGATGGCGGCCCGGAACTTCGCCGGCACCCGCGCCAGCGCCGGGAAGCGCCACTGGCCGTCCGCTGCGATGCGCGCGCCCAGCAGCGTGCCGTCCCGCGCCTCCAGCACATAGGACTGCGGCGTGGCGAACAGCGGCTCCGGCAACATGCGCCACCAGGCGATACCGCCAGCGACGAGCGCGACCAGCAGGCCCGCCAGCATCCGGCGTCGCGTGCAAACCGAGCGCAGGCGCGCTCCGGCCGCCCGCGCGGCCGCGCACCCGAGGGCCCAGAATGCCGTCAGCCTTCCGTTCATTTGCCCGCCGTCACCACTTCCACCCACAGGCCCTTCTGCCGCGCATGCATCTTCGCGTCGTACATGGCCTCGATGCCGGTGCCCGGTAGATAGAACCGGCCGAGATAGGCCGCATTGAGGCGCGTCTCGAAGAAGATCTGCTCGTTGGCATTCAGGCTGAAGTAGCGCTGCAGCCGATCGTCCCGGATGTCGGTGTACTCGGCGGTGCGCAGCGTATTTCCACGCCAAGCCGTCGGCACCCACCAGAAGCGGCCATACGCGTTCTCTTCCTGGGTGCGTTCGCCATTCACGGGCGCATCCTCGAGGCGGTCATTGCGGATTTCCCAGCCGGCGGGAACCATCTGCGTGAGTGCCAGGTTGTCCAGGCGCCGCTTGCTCAGGTTCTTCACCGTGATCTGCGCCACCAGGTCCATGCCCTGCGGCACCTTGCGCACATCGACGGGCTTGCCCTCGCCATCGCTGTAGACGATGTCCACCGAGAGCCCATCGGCCGAGGCGTCTTCCTCGCCGCTGGCCGGCGTGGCGCGCACCGCGGCGGTGACGTACAGCTTTCGATCCGAGGTATTCGCGAGCGACAGCGGCAGGCCGGCGGAGGGCGGGGCGGGTAGTGGTATGTTCGCCATCGGTGTCTCGCTGCGGCTGGTCGCCGGCCGCGCCTTGCCGGCGGTGTAGTCGAACGTGAATCCCTTGAACGGCTGTGCGCCGGTGTTCTGCGCGACGGCCACGAGGGCGAACGCCACCGACTGCGTGCTGTACCAGTCGCCACTCGAGAGCTGCGCGGACAGCTCGTCGAGCAGCGGGCCGGTTTCCGCATCGCGGCCCATGAGCGTCATGCCCATGAGCACCACGGCGCGATCGCGCAGCAGCGATCCGAACGTGTACGGATTCGCATCCGCGAACACGAAGGCCTGCACGCGGCCCGTCTCGGAGAGCTGCTTCGCGACTTCGGGCTTGCCGGCGAGCTTGTACGCCGAGGCCAGCATCCAGCGCTCGGCCAGCGACAGCGAATTTTCACGCAGGCGATTCATCGCGCCGATTTCCGGCTGACCCGCCAGGGCCAGTGTGTACAGGCGATACGCCTGCGCGTAACGCACGGCGTCCACCCAGTGACGGTCATTGGCGTACTCCGGCGGCGTATCGCCCCGGCGCGGGCTCCAGTTCTGCGCGACGCCCTTCTGGTATCGCAGCCACGAGGCCTTCATGTCACCGGGCAGGGTGTAGCCCGCCTTCTCGGCTTCCAGGAAGAAATGGCCCGCGTAGGTCGTGCCCCAGTCGTTGCGCCAGTCGTGGCGGCCGTCGGTGTTCCACATGCCCGGCCAGTACGCGAAACCCCCGCTGGGATGCTGCAGGCTGCGCAGCCGCGCGATGCCGGCGCGGATGTTGTTCGCGATCTCCAGCCGGCGATTCTGGTCCATGGGGATCAGCGCCGGCAGGTAGAGCTGCGGGAATACCGCGGAGGTGGTCTGCTCCAGGCAGCCATGCGGGTAATGCACCAGGTAGTCCAGTCGGTTATCGAGATTCACCGGCGGCAGCGCCGAGACCTCGAGCGTCGTGACCTGCGTGCCCGCGAGTCCGAAATAAGGCAGCGTGGTCTTCCAGGATTCGCCAGGTGCGACCGTGGCACGCTGGAAGCGTGATTGAGACGTGTTCGGGGTGCGCACCTCGAGCCACACGTCGCTCTCGGCGCGGAACCTGCCGCTGGTGGCGACCACGCGGATCTTGCCCTTGCCAAGTTGCGAGCCCGATTTCAGCGTGAGGAAGCCCAACTTCTCTTCCGGTTTGCTGAAGGCCAGCTGCGCGGTCGCATCACCCATGGCCGAGAATCGCGCGTCGGTCTGCACCTCCAGCTTCACGTTCCTGATGGAGGCATCACTGGTGAACACCGAGACGGGCAGCGTGAACTGCTCGGACGGCCCGATGACGCGCGGCAGCGTCGGCAGGATCATCAGCTCCTGCCGCACGAAGACGGATTTGTCCGCCGACCCATAGGCCGCGCCATTGCCGGCCACCAGCATGACGCGGACCGCGCCGACGTATTGCGGCAGGTCGATGCTGTGCTGCTTCTTCTCGCCGGCCTTGAGCGAGAAGGGCCCGAGGAATTTCACCACCGGCGGGAAACGCGATTTACCTTCGTCCGGATTGGTGGGGCCGGCCGCATCCGAACCGCCCAGTGCCAGCAGGCGGTCGAGTTGGCCGCCGTACGCGCCGGCGACGTCGTCGAAGAGATCCCAGGTCGACACCCCCAGCGCCTCGCGCTTGAAGAATTCGGCATGCAGGTTGGGAGTCCTGAAGCCGGTGAGGCCTAACAAGCCTTCGTCGACCACGGCGATGGTGTAGTCCATGGCACGGCCGGAAGTTTCATTCACCGTGAAGGTCGCCTTCGATTCCGGCTTCCACTCGGTTGCGGCCGTGATGACGGGTGCCAGTTTCGTGGCCGGATCCGTCACCTTCAGGGGAATCACGCCGTAGAGCCGGATGGGCCGGTCGTTGGTCTTGCCCGCGTGCGGCTGCACCATGGTGACGGCCACATAGACATTGGGGGCCATGCCGGCGGTGATGGGAATCTGCACGCGGTTGGCGTCCTTCTTCCCGGGCTGTGCCTCCAGCCAACGCTGTTCGAGAATGGCGCTGCCGCTTTCGATGGTCAGCAGCGCGCGTCCCTGCGAGGCCTCGGGCAACTGCACCACGGCGGTCTCGCCGACTTTGTATTCCTGCTTGTCCGAGGTCAGCGAGAGGATGTTCGCCGCGGGACCGGACTGGTCGCGCTGCGCACCGGCCCAGCTCGGCCAGTCGATGTAGAACACCCGGCCCGTGCAGTGGCCGCCATCGAGGTCGCAGACACGCACGAGATAGCGGCCCCACTCGGGGTACTTGATCTCGAACTGCCACTGCGCGCGGCCGTCCTTGCTGGCCAGGGTCGCCTTGTCGATGAGGCCCGTGGCCTCGGTCTGCGCGTACTGCGCCAGCGAGTCGCCGCTCTGGTCCCACCACCAGCGCCATTGCACCTTGTACAGCGACACCTGCAGGCGGGGAATGCTGACGGGCGAGCCATCCAGGTTCACGCTGGCGATCTCCAGCGTGTGCCTGGTGTCCGTGAGCAGCATGTCGCGCGCCGCGTCACCCTTGGGTAGTTTGATGCCCACGTAACGGTCGAAAGCCGCCACCGTGCGCGTCTCCTTGTTGATGGAGAACGCGCCGCCGCGTTCGAACACGCGCGTGATGAAGGTGGCATTCAGCATGCCGGGCACATCGCGCGGCAGGTCCAGGGGTTTTTCGATGCGGCCCTTGCCTTCGCCGTCGAGCTCGTCGTCGAAAACCGTGATGGGCGCGCCCTCGAAGCCGCGCGCCGGATCGTCGAACACGAAGTCCGTGAAGCGCGTGAAGGCCGTGGGCGTGGGATTGAGCCGCACCTCGACATTCGCGCGCAGGTTCGCGGCCGTGGCGCCGGACAGCCACTGCGAGCTCAGCGTGCCCTTGAGCGGCGAGCTCTCGATCACCGGCTGGTCGCCCAGGTCCAGCTCGATCTTGAGCCGGTTCGGCATGACGGTTTCGATCTTGAGTTGTTTGCTGAACGACGCGCCGCCGACCACGGCGGTTGCGTTCCAGTTGCCGGTGGGGGCATCCACCGCGGTCTTGAGTTCGAAGGCGTAGAACTGCCCGACGGGCCTGGAGTTGGTCAGCGTCTGCACCAGCTGCCCGCGCGGATCGCGCAACTCCAGTGTCACCGGGTGATCGGCCGGCAGTGTCTTCGCACGGTCCTCGAGCGCGAGCGTGAGGTAGACCGGATCGCCCGGACGCCACACGCCGCGGTCGCCGTAGAGATAGCCCTTGAGGCCCGAGACCACCGTCTCGCCACCCACGTCGAAGTGGCTGACCGGCAGCGCCGTGCCGTTCGAGACGCGCAGATAACCCTTGCGTCCACTTTGCTCCGCGATCAGCGCAAAGGGCTGCGCGCGCGGCTCCAGCTCCAGCATGCCGTTTGAATCCGTGGTGCCGCTGACCAGTACCTGGTTCTGGTAGCTGATGGCATTGATGCGAACACCCGACAGCGGTTTCGCCGTGTCCAGCGCGGTGGCCACCACCAGCAGCTTGCCCTTGGCGGCGCGCTTGGCGATGAGGCCGATGTTGGACGCGAGCAGGTTGCGCGCCGCGCGGATGTTCTGGCTCCACTGGTAGTAAGCCGGTTTGCAGGGGTCGAGGCGCTCGTCCCAGCGGACCTCGCCGTCATAACCTTCTTCCTCGTAGTAGTCCCAGTTCGACGGCATGTAGGTGTCGCCGTCTTCCTGGTTCACGAGTTCCTGGTCCGCTTCGGGCCTGGCCACCTCATCGCCGCTGCCCGGGCAGTCGTAGAGGGCGTCGGCCGGCGACAGCGACAGCGTCAACTGGAAGAGACCACCCGGGTGCTTGCGCATGAGCTCCGTGACGTCGAGGTCGTAGCGCGTCCAGCGTCCGGGCACCGGCGAGGCGAGGGGGATGGTCTTGCGCCACAACACGCGGCCCACGCGGCCAAGCTCGCTGGTGCCGCTCAAGGCGTTCACCTGCAGGAACTGCGGGATGTTCGGCTCGAAGACCTGCAGCGCCGTCACGCGCACGGCGCGGGCACTCACGGCCTCGAAGGGCACCGTGAGCTTGTCCGCGTCCGGCAGGATCACGCCGCGGCCCAGGAAACGCACCTGCGGCTTGGTGTTCGCGAACTCCAGCTTGAACTCGCGCTCGCCGATCAGGGACTGGCCCGAGCGGCTCTTGATGGCTTCCTCCAGCGTCAGCGTGACTTCGCCCGTGAGGTCCTGGTTCACGTAGAGGGTCAGCAGGTTGCCGTTGATGCCCGTGGTGAACTCGCCGCGCGAGAGCCGGATGAGGCCCTTGAGTTCCTGGCGCGTGTCGAGCGCATCGGAGAAGCGCACCTGGATCTGGCGCTGGTCCTGGACTTCCAGCGCCTGCGTCTGGGTCACCGCGAACTCGTCCAGCGCCGGAATGCGCCAGGACTGCTCGCCCGTGTTGGAGACGGACAGCGGTGTTCCGTCCCAGCGCAGGATCAGTTCCTGTTCCTTCTTGAGGCGCAGGATGTCGGGAATCGTGAAGCCGAAGTAGCGCGTGGACGGTGACCAGACGATGGCCACCGCCTTGCCATCGAGCGTGGCCGTGAGAATCTTCTCCACGCGCTCGCGGCTTTCCTGGTCCGCCGTCTCGACGCTGCCCGACAGCGTCATGAGCTCGTTGCGATTGTGTTGTACCTCGAGGCCATGCACCCGCACGTCGAAGTTCACACCCAGCGTGGTGACGTCGAACACGAAGGGCTTGATGCCGGCATCCACGCCTTCCAGTCCCTTGGGCGACACCTGGATGCGGTATTGCGTCGCCGGCGCGAATTCCGACTCCGGTCGCAGCACGATCTCGCGCCGGCTAGCGAAAGTGGCGCGGGCCTTGACCTTGGGCTCGATGGAAATGACCGACGAGGCGTCCTTGCCCACCTGGGCTTCCGGCACCACGTCGGTGAGGAACAACACGCGGACCGGCGAGAAGCGCGAGATCGCGCCGCTCGAATGCTGGCTGATGGCGGACACCCAGGCCTTGTCCGGCGGCGCGGTGCGGGACTTCTCCGAGATGGCCTGGTCGCCGGTGCAGCTGACACTGAGGAGGACCATCGCCGAGGCAAACACGGCGGACAGGGCTTTGCGGATCATTCGGGCTCCAGGTTTACGGGGGCAGCGTCAGTTCAATCGCGGAAGCTGGCGAGGCCATGGAGCAATTGTGGCAAGAAGTGGGGCGGGTGGCGCCTGTCGGGCCCGTCCCATGTCGAAATCGTTCCCCAGCGTTCGTATAGTCAGCGCATGGGAACACCAACTACTCCGGCCGCCACGGGCGACCGCATCGCCGTCGTGGATGTGCTGCGCGCCTTTTCGCTGTTCGGCATCATCATCACCCACTCGGTGACGGGTTTCCTCGCGGGCCAGCCGCCCAGCGAGGATTTCATGCTGTTCAGCCCGGCCGACCGTTTCGTCTCGCAACTCGAGCACCTGCTGACCTTCGGCAAGTTCTTCACCATCTTCTCGTTCCTGTTCGGCCTCAGCTTTGCGATCCAGTTGCGCAACGCCACGCAGAAAGGGGTCGGGTTCTCGGGCCGCTTCACCTGGCGCCTCGTCGTGCTGGCGCTCATCGCCCTGGTGCACGGTGCGTTCTTCACCGGTGACATTCTCATCGTCTACGCCTTGCTGGGCCTGCTGCTGATCCCGTTTCGCAATCTAAAGACGCGAACCTTGCTCGTCGTCGCGCTGCTGCTGGTGTTCAATGTCCCGGGTCTGTTGCTGGGTATCGCGCAAGTCAGCGCGACTCCGACGCCGGAACAACTGGCGCGTAACGCCGAGCTGGGAGCGCAATTCCTGCAGGCCGCGCAGCGGCAGTACGAAATCAAGCAGTCGGGCACTGTGGCGGAACTGGTCGCGGTGAATCTGGGCTTCGGCCTGCTGAGCAAGCTGGCCTTCATGATCTTCACCGGCCGCTTGTGGATCACCTTTGGACTCTTCCTGCTGGGCATGTGCGCCGGGCGCCTGGAAATATTCCGCGACACGGAAGCCAATCGCCGGTTCTTCATCAGTCTGATCAAGCCGGCCGCGGTCGTGGCGCTGTTAACCACCGTGGTGGCAATCGTTCGTCCGGTCGGTTTCCAGGTGCAGTCGGCTGCCGACCTGCTGGCGTCGTACTCGTTCGTCGTTCAACAGATCTCGTTGTCGGCGTTCTACGTGGCGGCGGTGACGCTGCTGTATTGGCGCAAGCCGGCCCGCGGATTGCTGCCCTCGCTGGCGCCACTCGGCCGCATGGGCCTCACGACCTATCTCGGGCAAAGCGTCTTCGGCTTGTTGCTGTTCTACGGCCTGGGGCTCGGAATGCTGGGCAAGATGGGTGTCGCGGCGGCCGTGGGTTGCGCGATCGCCTTCTACATCGTGCAGGCTCTGCTCGCGAAGGCCTGGATGTCGCGGTTCACGTTGGGCCCGGTCGAATGGCTGTGGCGCTCGCTGACGTATTTCAAGTTGCAGCCGCTCGCGCGATCCGCGGCGCAGCCTGCCTAGCCGGGTGTCCGCGAGTGCGACCGCCACTCCCGCGGTCCGATACCCGCCTGGGCCTTGAACGCGCGCGACAGTGCCGCTTCGCTGCCGTATCCCACGTCCTGCGCGATGTGTTTGAGGCTCTTGCCCGCGAGCAGGGCCTTTTGCGCCAGCCCGATCCTCCAGCGCTGTAGATAGGCGCCGGGCGTAAGGCCCACGGCCTCGCGGAAGCCGCTGGCGAAGGCGCTGCGTGACATGCCGGAGGTGGCGGCGAGGTCATCCAGCGACCAGTCCTTCTGCGGCTCTTCGTGCATCACGACAATGGCATTGCGCAGCCTCGGATGCGCGAGCCCGGCCAGCATGCCCACCTGCGCCTGGCCCTGTTCCATGAGTTGGCGCAGCACCTGGATCATGACCACCTCGAACAGGCGATCCAGCATGGCCTGGCGGCCGCAGTTGAAAGACTGGGCTTCGTCGAACAGCAAGGCCAGCACGGCCTCACTACCACGCAGCTGCCGCAACGGCAGGCAGACGAAGGGTGGCAATGCGCCGGCGATGGGATTCGCATTGCCGCCTTCGAAGCCCAGGTTCGCGCACACGAAGTCGGCGCCGCGTTCGGAGTCGGTGATGAACCGGTGGGCCATCGGCTTGGGATACAGCAGCAGGCTGGGCTCCGTGACGCGCGCTGCCAGCTTGTTCCCATGGCGCACCTCGACTTCGCCGCGGCGGACGAGATGCAGCTGGCCGTCCGGTCCGGACCCGTCGTGACGGTTGATGCCGCAGAGCGCGCCGGCGTTGAAGGTGCGTGCGTTTACCGCGAAGTGGCTGAGCAGCGCCTGGAGGCGGTCGGGCATGGAATGTACTCCAGATCAAGTTACATGGACTAAAGGTAACAAACAGTCCAATCCGATAGTGCAAAGTTCGCCCCACGCAAGCAAACAATCACCCCTCAAGGAGTCGAACATGAAACCCGAAAAGATCCTCTACACGGCCCAGTCCAAGGTCACCGGCGGTCGCGATGGACGCGCCATTTCCTCGGACCAGGTCCTGGATGTCGCATTGGCCACGCCGCGTGAACTCGGTGGCGCCGGTGGTGTTGGCACCAACCCCGAGCAGCTCTTCGCCGCGGGTTACTCGGCCTGCTTCCTGAGTGCGCTCAAGTTCGTGGCCGGCAAGTCGAAGGTCGCGCTGCCGGCGGACTCGAGCATCACCGGCACGGTGGGCATCGGCCCCATCCCCACCGGCTTCGCCCTGAAGGTGCAGCTCGAGATCTCGGTGCCCGGCCTGCCGCGTGAACAGGTGCAGGAACTGGTCGAAAAAGCCCACCAGGTCTGCCCGTACTCGAATGCCACGCGCGGCAACATCGAGGTCGCGCTGGTCGTCGCCTGAACATGAGCCCGTGACTGGAGCAGGGCCGCCGGCAATCCGGCGGCCCTTTTTCATGTTCTCGGGAATGCAGCCGGATCGACGTTCAAACGGTCTCAAGGACCGGAACGTCTACCCCTCGCATTCATCCACTCCCGGGAACATCCATGAATAGTCAGATCGCACGCCAGGCCGCCGGCCTGGCGGCCCTCATCCTTTCCTTGTCTGCCACGGCGGAGGATCGCGCTCCCGAACGCACGGTGGAGGGCACGACCATCACCTCGACGCGCGATCCGGCCATCACCATCAAACTTCCCGCCGGGGTCCAGTACCTGGGTGCCGACCGCTGGGAGCTGTATACCGCCTGCGATGCCGAGCTCCACGTATTCGTCGAAGCAGGAGCCGACAAACGCGTGCGGCGCCTCTACTGGGTGCAGTTCGAGCAATACCTGCCGAACAACACCTACACCTATGACTACACCTTCAAGGAAAAACTCACGCACGCGGGACTCGAGTTCGATGTTTCACCCAATTTCCGGCGGACCACGCTGACCAGCCGCCCGGGCTCCGACCGCGAGCACGTCATCGCCATGCTGACGAAGCAGGGCTACAAGCTGCCGCCCGAGACCATGAGCGTGCGCCTGGTGAACCTGCTGGACGACAGCCGGCGCAAGGAACTCATGTTCATCTATTCGGAGGACCTCGCCCTGAGCGGGACCACGGTGTGGGAGCTCGAGAAGTGGAAGAACGCCTCGAAGTGGAAGGCCATGCGGCAGCAGCTGATCCAGCGCGCGCTGGAGCGCATCCAGCTGGTCACTAACTAACCACCAATCCCTCTCCGGGGCCTGTCGCTATCTACTGACGCCACCGGAAATCATGTCCATTGGGCTTCCATTCGTTCCCGACTTGGGTATAAATCGCGCCTCCACACAGGGAGATGAATATGCATTCACGTTTCAATCGGGCATTTCTGGCGGCGCTCGCGGCCTCGACGCTGAGCCTCGCCGCGTTCGCGGGCGCGAAGACCGGGCAGGTGGTGACCATCAACGATGCGCAGTCGCAGGCCAACGGCGACCTGGGTTATGTGCGCAACACCGCCGACTCGGTGCAGTTCATCCGTTGCTACATCAACGGCAGCGGCCAGGGCGCCGCCAATGGTGTCTGCCAGGCGCGCAATGCCGCCGGCGTGCTGCGCAGCTGCACGACGAACTACGACCGGTGGCTGACCGTCATCGCCTCGATCAACAGCGATTCGAACGTGCTGTTCCGCTGGAACGCGGACGGCAAGTGCACGATGCTCATCGTCGACAACAACTCGACATTTGCGCCGAAGGCGCCCTGAGGTCACATGCACGGCGGCAGGGGGATTGTGACCGGATTCGTGGCTGGCCTTGCGGTCATGGGCGGCGCAGTCCTCTTGCTGCGTGACGATGTAACGGACACCGGCGCGGCCGACAGTGGGCGTGCCGCCCGGATGGAAGGGCAGCTCCAGCGCCTCGAAGAAGCGGTGGGCCGGTTGTCGGCGCTGGCCGCCCCAGGTGCGCCTGTTTCGAACTCGACAGCGGATGCGCCGCCCGCGGTCTCGCCACCGTCGCCCGCTGTCCTGGCTGAGGAAGCGGAACGCAAAAGGGCGGAGGCGAGAGCGTCAGTCGCCGCAAACACCATGGTGGACCAGGCGCTGCAGGCGGGTCAGTGGACTCGGGCCCAGCAGCGCGAACTCGACCTGCTGGCAGCCGACCTCGGCGGCGATGAGCATGGCCGCCTGCTGGCGCGCATCTCCGCCGCCATCAATCGCGACGAGTTGCAGATCGAACTACCCTGAGCGTCAGGGCGTGTAGAGGCCGTGCGCCAGCGCGGTGATGCGCCGGCGCAGCTGTTCCGGCTCCGGCATCCCGGCCGCCGGCGTCAGCCACTCACGTTGCGTGGCGCTGAGCGCCGCCGCGGCCGACATCCCGCGGGTGTAGCGCTCGTAGAAGTCCGTGGAGAACTCCTGCGCCAGCAGGTCTTCGATGGGCCAGAGCGTCGCGATCACGGAGCGCGCACCGGCGCGCAGGAAGGCGCGCTGCAGCCCCGGCATGCCCACGGCGAAACGCGGCGGCCCGATGGCACTCTCGCAGGCACTGAGAAACACCAGCTCCACGTCGCCACGCCAGTTCTCCACCTGTCCCGCGGTCAGGTAGGTAGGCGCGCCGCGCTCGTCCCGGGCCGGCAGCATGAGCAGCGAGGCCAACGGCTGGCGCAGGTCGGCGCGCGCATGCGTGGCGAAATGCACCACGTCGGCGCCGCTGCTCCACAGGTTTTTGAGAGATTGCAGGCTGCCTTCGGCGCCGAGCAGCAGGCGGATGGCCGCGTCGGAATCCGCCCGCTGGAACTGCGCGGCGACGGCGCGGACTTCCTTGGTCGCGGCCTGCAGTTTGGGTGCGGCTTCCGGGGCCGAGCGCAACGTGCCGTGTCCGCTGGCCAGCGCCACCAGGCGGTACGGGCGGCGTTGCGCCGGTCGTTGCAGCTCGTCCACGGCGAACAGCGACGCCACCATGGTGATGTCGTGAGTCTCGACGAGGCGGCGCCCCGGTGTGGTCGGTGACAGCAGGCCCGGGAATGAGACGCTGGCGATGCGGCCCTCGGCGGCGATCTCGACGCTGGAAGATTTTGCCGGCAGCAATCCTGCGGGAAGCAGTGTCGCCGAGACTCGCTGCAGGGATTGCTCGATGGATTCGGGTGCGCCCTGCGCGTCGAGCGCGGCCAGCGTTGCGAGCTCGTGCTCCAGCTCCCGCGGACTCAGGGCAAGTCGCGCCACGAGGATGCCGCCGTCCGAGCGTGACCAGGCGTAGGCGTGCCGATTGCCGAGCGCGTAGGACAGCTGCGTGACGCCCGGCCGCAGCGAGCGCCAGGAACGCGCGGTGTCGGGCCGGAATTTTTCCTGGCTGGCGCGCTTGAGTGCCGCCGCCGTCCGCACGCGGTCGAGTTCGCCGTATAACTTCGCCATCTCGAGCTGCAATTCCTGCAGGCGTCCAGCCTCGGTGGTCGACGCGATGCTCAGGCTGGTTTGCGCCATGTCGCCCAGCAGCTGGTCCACGCGCGCGGCCGTGGCCGAGTCCAGTTCGCCGGTGCGCGTGGCGCCGTAGTTGCCCTCGCGCGCGATCTCGAGGATTCGCAGCGCGCGTTCTTCGCGCGCCAGTGCTCGGCGCGGCTTGCCGGCCGACTCGCGGGCCAGGTCGCGCAGCATCAGGTCCAGGTAGTCGCGAAACGCGGCCTGCTCCTGGCGCAAGGGTGCCGCGCGCGCCTCGCTGCTCGCGAACTTCTCTCGATACTCATGCGCGACGGCCAGGGCGCGCTCGAAAGATTGTTGCGCCTCGGCGTACCGGCCGCGCGCCGCCAGCAGCTGCGCGGTGACACGGTAGCCGCCGATTTCACCCTGCTTGTCGCCCACCTCGATGGATTTCTTCAGCGACGCGGCCACCAGCGTGCCTGCTTCGTCCAGGGTGGCGGGCTTGCCATCGCCGTGGACGATGAGCGCCTCGGCCAATTCGCGCTTGATGTCGCTGTAGGCGTGGTGGCTCGGGTCCTGCATTTTTTCGGCCAGCCCCAGGCGGAAGTTGGCCACGGCCCGGGGGTAATCCTCGGCGTAGTAATAGTCGAGCCCCAGCGCGCGCAGCGCACGTGCGCGGGGCACGGGTCCGACGGCGAGCTCGACCGCTTCGCGGTGCAGTTCGATGGCACGCGCATAGTCGCCGTCCGAGCGCGCAATGAAGCCATTGAGTTCCAGCGCGCCGGTGAGGCCCACGGTGTCGTTTTCCTCGCGGCTGATGCGCATGGCCTCGGCATAGAGTTCGCGGGCCTGCAGCGCGTCGCCGCGAAACTGGTAGACATTGCCGAGGCCGTGCAGCGCGTTGGCTTCGCGAACCCGCAGCTGGTTGGCACGGGCGATCTCCAGTGCCTTCTGCAGCGGCTCGGGTGCTTCGTCGCCGCGACCCGAATACGCCAGGGCCCGTGCCGTGGAGATGTACATCCAGGCGCGCTCGTCGGGGTCGGAGATGCGTTCGAATCCGGGAAGCAGGACGTCGAAGGCGAGGGCGGCTTCGCGAAACTGTCCGCGGTTCAGCAACACGCGGGCGAGCTGGCAGCGCGTCTCGAACTCGGCACCCGGTAGTCCGGCCTGCTGGTAGATAGCCTGCGCTTCCTCGAAGAGCCGCCGCGCATCGTCGGTATTGCCGTCGTCGAGATTGATCTGGCCCAGGGTGATGAGCGCGCGCGCCCGGTCCGGTGTGCCCAGCGCGGACGCCGGTCCGCCGAGTTCCATCAGCAGGCCACGCGCCAGCCGGATGGCTTCGGCGGAGGTCGGGTTCACCGCCTTGCCGTTGCCGGAGATCTGAAACAAGGCCTGGGCCTCGAGGAGGCGCGCCTGCGCCATGCTTCTCGCGTCCGGAGGCGCCAGCGCGCCAAAGGCCGTCGCCGCGCGCTGGGCTTCGGCACGCGACTCGCGCGGATCGATCCGGAAATGCGCGTACATGCCGGCCTTGATGAGTCGCGCCTGGGCCGCCAGCGCTGCTTCCGATGACTGCGAAAGCTCGTCGATGGCCTGCTGCATCCGATCGAGGCCGTTCTTGCGAACCGTGTCGGCACGCGAGTCGGCGTCGGTGGCGACAGTCCAGGCAAGCGCGCCGCGAAGGAGGTGTGCCCCAGCCAGTTCCGCTGCGTCAGCTGAATAGCGGCGCACCCGCAGGTGCACCGAGCCAGGCTGCGCGCCGTCTCGATCGCTGGTCAGGGTGAGGCGCACGCGTGCGTCGTCGCCGGTGTCGAGGGCTGCCAGTTCGACGCCCGCCGCGGCCAGGTTGTTTTCCACGCGCACCGTGCGCGTCTCCTTGCCCTCCGCGGAAAGCGCCGTGAGCGCGAGCTTCACGTCGACGAGCCCTTCATCCACCTGGGCGACGAGCAGGGTGTTCTCGTCCACCGCGAACTCGCGCGTGAGGAGATCCGGCCGACCTTCCTGGCGCGAAAGCGTCAGGTCTTCATCCAGTAGAACCGTGCCGTCAGGTGGAAGTTCGCGTTGCGCGCAGCCGCAGAGCAGGACCAGGCCGATGGCCGCCAGTAGTTTGCGAATCACCGGATCGCATCCCGGACGGGCTGCTATTCGCCCGCGGCCTTGGCCTGTTTCCACACACCCTGTTCGAGGGTGGTGGCGAACGCCGCGCCGACGATGCCGGCGCTGTCGCGCAGTGCGCCCAGCTTGAGCTGGGATGGCACCTTGAGGTCGTCGCAGAGATTAGGGTGATCCGCCGTGATGCCGCCGCAAAGCACGATGAGATCGGGCCAGACCAGCGCATGCATGCGGTTCAGCACGTAGTTGAGCTCGGTCATGTAACCGGCCCAGTCGAGTTTGCGTTCCATGCGTGCGCGACCGGAGGCACGGGCTTCGGCTTCCATGCCGTCAAATTCGAGATGCCCGAACTCGGTATTGGGAACGAGCTTGCCGTCCACGAAAAGAGCACTGCCGATGCCGGTGCCCAGGGCCAGGACCAGTACCGTGCCCATGACATCGCGCGCGGCGCCAAAATGCACCTCGGCGATTCCCGCCGCGTCGGCGTCATTGATGGCGACCACCTTGCGCTTGAGCTTGGCGGCGGCCGGCTCGGCCAGCGGCTGGCCAATCCATGATTTCGCGACGTTCGCCGCCGTGTGGACGGTGCCGCCCACGACAACGCCCGGGAAAGTGACGCCGGCGGAAAGGTGTTCGGTTCCTTCGGGCACGGCCGTGGCCATGGCATGCAGCATCTCGCTGACGGCCGACATGGCCGGGGACGGCACGCTATGGCGCTCACCGACCAGGCATCCCCGGGTCAGGTCGACCACGGCCGCCTTGATCGACGACCCTCCGATGTCAATGCCTATCGCTTGTCGGTGCATTCCGCAATTACTCAGCCGATGTTGGTGCAGCGCGAAGGATCGTTGTCAGCCCAAGATTACTGTGTCCCCGCGCGCGGGGTGCCTATGATACCGGTCCAATGGCGCCGACACAGTTTTTGCATGCAATGTAGCGTGCAATGTCGGAGAGTCATGAGAAATTGTCCTGAAATGTCTCGTCCCATGGATCGAACCCAAGGTGGAAGGTAGTTCGAGTGCTGAATGAATCGTCGCTGACGGCCGGGTCCATGCTCCGGCGCGGAAACCTCCGTTCCGTCATCTATGACCGCCTGACACGCAGTCTCGGCAAGGAGCCGGACACCGCGACGCCGCGCGACATCTATGACGCGCTTTCACTGGGTATTCACGAGGAACTCACGGCGCGCTGGCTCGCCACGCAGCGTCGCGTGGCGCGTGCGCGCGTCAAGCGGCTCTGCTACCTGTCGATGGAATTCCTGCCGGGCCGCTCGCTGCTCAACGCGCTTTCGAGCCTCGATTCCGAGCTCATCGACGAGGCTCGTGCCGCGGTGGCCAGCATGGGTCACGACTTCGATTCCGTCGTCGCGCTGGAGGTGGATCCCGGGCTCGGCAACGGCGGTCTCGGCCGGCTCGCGGCCTGCTTCCTCGATTCGCTGGCGACCCTGCAGTATCCGGCCACGGGATACGGCATCCGCTACGACTACGGCATCTTCACGCAGTCCATCGACACCGACGGCGCGCAGCGCGAATCGGCGAGCACGTGGCTGCGCCTTCACAATGTCTGGGAGACGCCGCGCTCGGATGCGCGTTACATCGTGCGCTTCGGCGGCCGCGTGCTCACCACGCACGATGTCGGCGGAGTCCAGCGTTCGCGCTGGGTGGAAACGCAGGACATCCTCGCGGTGGGATTCGACCAGCTGGTGCCGGGCAATCGTTCGCCCACGGTGAATCACCTGCGATTGTGGTCGGGCCGCGCCCTGCAGCCGTTCCACATCGAAGATTTCAACGCCGGCAACTATTCGGCCGCGGTCGAAGACCAGGTGGACGCGAAGAACCTGTCGCGGGTCCTGTATCCCGATGACTCCACGCCGCAGGGCAAGGAGCTGCGATTCAAGCAGCAATATTTCTTCGTCAGCGCCAGCATCCAGGACATTCTCGCGAATCATCTCGCCGAAGAACGGCTGCTCGAAGACCTGCCAGCCTCCCTCGCCGTGCAGCTCAACGATACCCATCCGACGCTGGCCATTCCGGAACTCATGCGGCTGCTCGTGGACCAGTACGACATGGCCTGGGTGGATGCGTGGAATCTCTGTCGCCAGGTGTTTGGCTACACCAATCACACGCTGCTGCCCGAGGCGCTCGAGACCTGGCCGGTGCAGTTCTTCGAGCGTTTTCTGCCGCGCCATCTCGAGATCATCTACCGCATCAACGAAGAGTTCCTGCTGGAGGTGGAGAAGCGCTTCAAGGGTGATGGCGCCGCCAAGAGCGTCTTGTCCATCATCGGCGAGTCGCACGGTCGGCGCGTGCGCATGGCGCACCTCGCCGTGGTGGGCAGCCACAAGGTCAACGGCGTCGCCAAGCTGCACTCGGATCTCATGCAGAAGACCATCTTCTCGGGCTTCGCGCAGATGTTCCCGGATCGCTTCACCAACGTGACCAACGGCATCACGGTACGGCGCTGGCTCAAGCAGTCGAATCCGCGGTTGTCGCGCCTGCTGACCGAGCGGCTGGGCAGCGCCTGGGAAAATGATCTCGAGGAGATCGAGCGCCTGCGATGGGCGGCCGACGATCCCGGCTTTCGGGCGCTGTTCCGCGACATCAAGCGCCAGAACAAGATCGCGCTGGCCGAGGAAGTGGATCGGCGCACCGGCATCGACGTGAGCGTGGACTCGCTGTTCGACGTGCAGGTGAAGCGCATCCACGAATACAAGCGCCAGCTGCTGAACATCCTGTACGTGATCACGCGCTACAACCGCATCAAGGCGAAGCCGGATGAGAACTGGGTGCCGCGCACCAGCATGTTCGCCGGCAAGGCCGCGCCGGGATATGTCATGGCCAAGGCCATCATCCGGCTCATTAATAATGTGTCGACCACCATCAACCAGGATCCGAAGGCCCTGACCAAGCTCAAGTGCGTGTACCTGCCGGACTACGACGTGTCGCTGGCGCAGACCATCATGCCGGCCGCCGATCTTTCCGAGCAGATATCCACCGCGGGCATGGAGGCATCGGGCACGGGCAACATGAAGCTGGCGCTGAATGGCGCGCTGACCATTGGCACGCTGGATGGCGCCAACATCGAGATCAAGGACTCGGTGGGTCCGGAGAACATCTTCATCTTCGGGCTCACGGCCGACGAGGCTTCCACGCTGCGCGGCAATGGTTATCGACCACGCGAAATCGTCGCCGCGAATCCCGAGCTCGCCAATACGCTGGAGATGATCCGCGCCGGTGCGTTCAGCCGCGGCGAAACCGAATATGCGCGCATGATCGTCGACCGGCTGACCTCGGACGGCGAGCCCTTCCTGGTGCTGGCGGATTTCGAGGCGTACTGCGCCGCGCAGGACCGGGTCGACGCGCTGTATCGCCAGCCCGAGGAGTGGAGTCGCCGCGCGGTGCTCAACACCGTGGGCATGGGCCCGTTCTCGAGTGACCGCAGCGTGCGCGAATACGCCGATCGAATCTGGAACATCCGGTCCGTCATTTAAATGGGGACATTCCTATTTTTCCTGCGAGGCAAGTCGAATACATGAAATGGTCAGGTCCGAAAAATAGGAATGTCCCCATTTAATGGCTAACAAGACTGGCAAGCTGACCAAGGCGGAGATCGCCTCACTGCTGCAGGCCGCGCACCACGAGCCGCGCTCGCTGCTCGGGTATCACGAATTCCCGCGCGCCGAGGGCACGCCGCTCGCCATGGTGCGCGTGTTCGAACCCGGCGCCGAGTCCGTGGCGGTGTTCTGGGAGGACGACGAGGCCGGCTCGGCGCATGAACTCAAGCGCGTACACGAAGCGGGCATCTTCGAGGGCAGCATCGCGTATCGCCGACCGCTGGTTCCCTACCGGCTGCGGGTTCGTTTCGGCGGCGGACACGAGGTCGTCAAGCACGACACCTATTTCTTCTCGCACGAACTCTCGGACTTCGACCTGCACCTGTTCGGCGAGGGTCGTCACTACGGCCTCTACCACAAGTTCGGTGCGCATCCGCGCGTGCGAGAGGGAGTCACCGGCGTGCACTTCGCCGTGTGGGCGCCGAATGCCAAGCGCGTGAGCGTGGTGGGCGATTTCAACCTCTGGGATGGCCGCAAGCACGCCATGCAGGCGCGCGGCAGCTCCGGCGTCTGGGAGCTGTTCGTTCCCGGCATCGGCGACGGTGCGGCGTACAAGTTCGAGATCCGCACCCAGGGCGGCGACATCCGCATGAAGTCGGATCCCTTCGGATTCCGCATGCAGCTGCGGCCGGAGACCGCCTCCATCGTCGCCGACCTCGATGGCTTCAGCTGGGGCGACGAAGCGTGGATGCAGCGGCGCGCGCAGACCGACTGGCGACGCGTGCCGATCAACATCTACGAAGTGCACCTGTCGAGCTGGCGCCATTCCTGGGATCGCAAGCCGCCGTTCTACAGCTGGAGCGAGGCCGCGGAGCACCTCATCCCCTACGTGGTGGAGATGGGCTACACGCACATCGAGCTCATGGGCGTGGCCGAGCATCCATTCGATGGCTCGTGGGGCTACCAGGTCGTCGGCTACTACGCGCCGACTTCGCGCTACGGCACGCCGCGCGAGTTCATGCACTTCGTCGATCGCTGCCACCAGGCGGGCATCGGCGTGCTGCTCGACTGGGTACCCGCGCACTTTCCAAAGGATGCCCACGGCCTTGCGGAGTTCGACGGCTCGTCGCTCTACGAGCATGCGGACACGCGGCTCGGCGAGCACATGGACTGGGGCACCAAGATCTTCAACTTCGGCCGGCACGAGGTGAAGAACTTTCTCGTGGCCAACGCGCTGTTCTGGATGGAGCGTTACCACATCGACGGCCTGCGCGTGGATGCCGTGGCGTCCATGCTCTACCTCGATTACAGCCGCAAGGCCGGCGAGTGGGTGCCTAACAAGTACGGCGGACGCGAGAACCTGGAAGCGCTCGAGTTCCTGCGCGAATTCAACACCGTGGCGCATGGCAATCACCCGGGCGTGTTGACCATCGCCGAGGAATCGACGGCGTTCCCCGGCATATCCCGACCCGTGCACCTGGGCGGCGTGGGCTTCAGCTTCAAATGGAACATGGGCTGGATGAACGACACGCTGCATTACTTCGAGAAGGACCCGGTCTACCGCCGGCACGAGCACAACAAGATCACGTTCTCGTTCATGTACGCATGGAGCGAGAATTTCATCCTGCCGATTTCCCACGACGAAGTGGTGCACGGCAAACGTTCGCTGCTCGACAAGATGCCCGGCGACGAGTGGCAGAAGCGGGCCAACTACCGGCTGTTCATGAGCTACATGACGGCGCATCCGGGCAAGAAGCTGCTGTTCATGGGATCGGAATTCGGGCAATGGCACGAATGGCGCGAACACGAACAGCTCGACTGGCCGCTGCTGCAGGACGCCAAGCACCAGGGCCTGCGCGACCTCAACCGCGAGCTGGCTCGCCTGTATCGAATTACGCCGCAGTTCCACGCCAGCGACTGCGATGCCGGCGGCTTCCGCTGGGGCGACCTGCACAACGCCGACGAGAGCGTGTTCGCTTTCCTTCGCCAGGAGCACGGGCACCCGCCCGTCATCTGCGTGTTCAATGCCACGCCGGTGCCGCGGGATGACTACTGGCTGGGCGTGCCGGACGCGGGGCGTTACGAGGTCATCTTCGATTCCGACTTCCCCGCCTTCGGGGGCGCGGGCTTCGCCGGGTCGGGGGGCTACGATGCCTTCGGGCACACCGTGAATGGCTTCCCCTATGCATTGCGCATCCGGCTGCCACCGCTGGCGGCGGTGTTCCTGAGGCGCCATGCATAACGGATCGCCGGACATTCTCGGCGCCACGTGGACCGGCGAGGGCGTCAACTTCGCGGTGCGTTCGCGCGCGGCCACGCGCGTCGACGTATGTCTCTACGATGCCACCGGCCAGAACGAGACCGCGCGGCTCACGCTGCCGGGGAAAACCGGCGCCGTGCATCACGGCTTCGTCGAACGCGAGCTGGCGCGGGTCGGAACGCTGTACGGCCTGCGCGTCCATGGCGTCTACGATCCGCGCGAAGGTTATCGCTTCAACGCGAACAAGCTGCTGATCGATCCCTATGCGCGCGACCTGGTCGGCGACGTGAAATGGCATCCGAGCATCCTGGGTTATGACGCGACGGATGCCGAAGGGCTCAAGCCCAGTCTCGTGGACAGCGCGGCATCCATGCCGCGATCCCGCGTCATCGACGGGACTTTCGACTGGAATGGCGACCGCCTGCCCGCGGTGCCCTGGCGCGATACGCTGATCTACGAACTGCACGTCAAGGGATTCACCCAGCTCCATCCCGACGTGCCGCCCGAGTGGCGCGGCAAATATCTCGCGCTCACCGTGCCCGCGGTGCTCGAGCACCTGAAGTCCCTCGGCGTGACGGCGGTGGAGCTCATGCCCGTGCACGCTTTCACGGATGAAGGCTTCCTGCGCGAGCGTGGACTCACCAACTACTGGGGCTACAACACGCTGGCCTGGTTCGCGCCGTCGAATCGCTACGCGGTGTCGGACCCGGTGGTCGAACTCAAGCAGGCCGTGAAGGCGCTGCACAAGGCAGGTATCGAGGTGATCCTCGACGTGGTCTACAACCACACGGCCGAGGGCAACGAGCTGGGGCCGACGCTGTCGTTCAAGGGCATCGACAACCGGGCTTACTACTTCCATCGTGCCGCCGACCGGCGCTTCTACGACGACGTCACCGGCTGCGGCAACACCGTGGCCTGCGATCATCCCATCGTGCAGGAAGACATCCTCGCGTCGCTGCGCTACTTCGCCGAGGAATACCGCATCGACGGTTTCCGCTTCGACCTGGCCACGGTGCTGGGTCGCGACCGCTCGGGATTCAATTCCAATTCCGCGTTCTTCGCCGCGTTGCGCGCGGATCCGGTGCTGGCCTACGTGAAGCTCATCGCGGAGCCCTGGGACGTGGGACTCGGCGGCTACCAGCTCGGCAATTTTCCGCCGGGATGGTCCGAATGGAATGATCGCTATCGCGACACCATGCGCGCCTTCTGGCACGGCGGCCGCCGCATGCTGGGCGGATTCGCCGAGCGCTTCGCGGGATCCTCGGACCTGTTCCGGCGCAATGGGCGCAAACCCACGGCCAGCATCAACTTCGTCGCCGCGCACGACGGTTTCACGTTGCGCGACACGGTCTCGTACAACGAGCGCCACAACGAGGCCAACCTCGAAAACAACCGCGACGGTCATTCCAACAACCAGAGCTGGAACTGCGGCGTCGAAGGTCCCAGCGATGACGTGCGCGTCATCGCGCTGCGCCGCCGGCAGGTGCGCAATCTGCTGACCACGTTGTTCTTCGCGCAGGGCGTGCCGATGCTGCTCGCGGGTGACGAGCTCTACCGGACCCAGCAGGGCAACAACAATGCCTACTGCCAGGACAACCTCATCAGCTGGGTGGACTGGAAGGGACAGAAAGAAGACGACTCGCTGCTGCAGTTCGTGCGTGGCCTGTCGGCCCTGCGTCGCGCCCACCCGGAACTGCGCCGTGACACTTTTCTCAAGGGGGCGCTGCAAGCCAGCCATGCGCGCGATATTTCCTGGTGGCACGCGTCGGGCCACGAGCTCGCGGACCACGAATGGAATGATCCCGAGCTGCGCGTCCTCGGCGTGGGCCTCGGCGGCACGTCTTCCTCGCCGGACATGTTGTTGCTGCTGAACCCCACCGAAACCGAATGCGAGTTCCAGCTGAGGTGCGTGAGCGCCGGTGGTTGGGACGTGGTCATCGACACGGCGCATCCGGTCGGCGTGCTGACCGGGTTCCGGCTGCCACCGGGCAACGTGAAGGTGGGGCCATACCAGGCACTGGCGCTGAAACGTGTCCGCTGACGCGCCATCGCCCGAGAACTTGCGTCCGCTCATCGAACGCCTGGCGAGGGCGCGCGGCATCGGCGACGCGTATCACACGTACAAGGGCGAGCTGCAGCATTTCACGCTCACCACCAAGGCCGCCATCCTGGGTGCCATGCACTGCCGCGTCGACGATGCGGCGCTGCTGGAGGCGCAGATCCGCGAGTCGGAGGCCGCGCACGCGGTGGGATTGCTGGGCGAGGTGGTGGTGCTGCGAAACGGCGCGCGCACGGCGCGCATCAACACTCCGGCCATCGAACACAACGCGTTGCTGCGCTGGACGGTGACGCTCGAAGGCGGTGGCGAGCGCCGCGGAGAGATTCGCGCCTGGGATGTGCCCGAGGGCGGCGCTTACCAGCAGGACGGGCGCTGGTTCATGTTGCGCGACCTCGCGCTGCCATCCGACTTGCCGGCCGGTTATCACCGTTTGAGCGTCGATCTCGAGTTCGCCGGCGCCGAAAGCTGCCCGCTCATCGTGGCGCCGGACAAGTGCTACGAACCCGAAGAGCTCGCGCGCGGCGCGCGCCAGTGGGGTGTGGCGGTGCAGCTGTACACCCTGCGCTCGGACAGCAACTGGGGCATCGGCGACTTCTCGGATCTCGCGGAAGTGCTGCGACTGGCGGCGGGGGCGGGCGCCGGCTTCGTCGGCATCAGTCCGGTGCATGCGCTGTTTCCCTCGGACCCGTTGCTGTACTCGCCGTACAGCGCGTCGAGCCGGCACGCGCTGAACATCATGTTCATCGACGTGGCGTCGGTGCTCGAGGTGCAGGGCTCGCGGCGCGCGCTCGCCATCATGTCGGATCCCGTGTTCAACGCGCGCCTGTCGCAGGCCCGCGCCGCCACGCAGGTGGATTACGCCGCGGTGGCCAGCCTCAAGCTGCCGGTGTTGCAGGCCGCATTCGAACGCTTCCGCAGCGAACACCTGGCGCGCCACACGACGCGGGCCATGGCCTGCCGGAATTTCCTGCGCGAACGCGGCGAGCCGATGCGCCTGCATATTCTCTTCGACGCGATCGACGCGCACTTCCGCCGGAAACAGGGTACCGGGGCCGGCTGGCACAACTGGCCCGAGGAGTATCGTCACCCGGACAGCCCCGCCGTGCGGCGCTTCGCCGAGACCCATGCCGACGACGTGGATTTTCACGGCTACCTGCAGTGGCTGGCGGCCGAGCAGTTAGGCGCCGTGCGCCAGCTGGCGCGACAACTGGGACTCAGCGTCGGTTTGTACGGTGACTACGCTGTCGGCGTGAACGCCTCGGGCTCGGAGACCTGGTCGGACCAGTCCCTGTATTGCACGGGCGCGGCCATCGGTGCGCCGCCCGATCCCATCGGGCCCGGAGGCCAGGAGTGGGGCATTCCACCGCAGGATCCGCGCGGCCTGCGGCGCGCGGCCTACGCGCCCTTCGTGGCGCTGGTTCGGGCCAGCATGCGTCACTGCGGGGCGCTGCGGCTCGATCACGTGATGGCGCTGTTCCGGCAATGGTGGGTGCCCCGGGGCTTCAAGTCGGCCAACGGTGGCTACGTGCACTATCCACTGGAAGAACTGCTGGCCGTGGTCGCGCTCGAAAGCCATCGGCAGAAATGCCTGGTGGTGGGCGAAGACCTCGGCGTGGTTCCCGATGAAATCCGCCGCGCGCTGCCGCAGTTCGGCGTCTACCACTACAAGGTGGTGATGTTCGAACAGAAGAACGGCGAATTCGTGCCGCCGGCGAAATACGTGCGTCATGCGTTGGCGACGGTCACCACGCACGATCTGCCCACCTTGCACGGCTGGTGGAGCGGTCATGACATCGAGTTGTGGCAACGCTTGGGTTTCCACGCCGACGCCGCGATGACCGAAAAACTGCGCCTGGAACGCAACGAGTCCCGCGAACGCCTGCTGCGCGCATTGCGCGAGGAAGGCCTGTGGCCTGAAGATCCGCCCATGATTCCCGATTACTCGGCGCCATTGTCGCGCGCCGTGCACGTGTACCTGGGTCGATGCAACTCGGCGCTCGTGACCGTGCAGCTCGAAGACGTGATCGGCATGCTCGAACCCGTGAACGTGCCCGGCACCAGCAGTGAATACTCCAACTGGACCCGGCGCATGACGGCGAGCGCGGCCAACATCTTCGCGCGCGCGGAAGTCCGCGAGCTGGCGGCGGCCGTCAGCGATTCGCGGCGGGGTACGTCGACGTGAGTGACACCAGCGCCCTGGTGCAGTCCCTGATCTACACCGCGCAGCGAGCGGGTGGCGCCATCATGGCGGTGTACGCCACGGACTTCGCCGTCAAGGACAAGGCGGATGCTTCGCCGGTGACCGTGGCCGACGAAGCCGCGGAGAGAATCATCCTCGCGGACCTGGCGGCCATTGCGCCCGGCGTTCCCGTGGTGGCCGAGGAGTCGGTGGCCGCCGGGCTGGTTCCCGTCATCGCGGATCGTTTTTTCCTCGTGGATCCGCTCGACGGCACGCGTGAGTTCGTGAGCCGTCGCGATGAGTTCACCGTGAACGTGGCGCTGGTCGAGAACGGCGAGCCGGTGCTGGGCGTGGTCTTCGCGCCGGCACGGCACGAGTTGTACTGGGGCGATGTCAAAGCCGGCAAGGCAGGGCACATCGACGCCGATCCCGACGGCACCATGCCGTCGATGGGCACCGCCATCCATGCCCGGCAGGCGCCGCCGCGCGGACTCACCGCCGTGGCCTCGCGTTCACACCGCACACCGGAGACGGACGCCTTCCTGTCCAACTACCCGGTGTCCGAGTTCCTGTCGATCGGTTCCTCGCTCAAGTTCTGCCTGGTGGCCGCGGGCAAGGCCGACCTGTACCCGCGCATCGGCACCACGATGGAATGGGATACCGCGGCCGGTCACGCGGTGCTGAGTGCCGCGGGCGGCAGTGTCACGGACCTCGAGGGCGGCCCGTTCCGATACGGCAAGCCCGGTTTCCGCAACGGCAATTTCGTCGCCCGGGGTCGCCGGTAGGTGGACGCGCCGGGCGCGCGTGCCGCCGACTATGGGCGGCTGGTGGCCGTCCCCGCCATCTGGGGCGGCACCTTCGTCGCCGGCAAGATCGTGGTATCGGTGTTCACGCCGCTCATGGGCTCGCTGGTGCGCTACGGGGTCGCCTGCGCCGCGCTGCTGGTGGCGGCCTTCGCGCTCGAGAAAGGCCTGCCGAAACTTTCGCGGCGCCAGTGGCTGGCCACCTTCGTGCTCGGGTTGTTGGGCGTGTTCGCCTACAACCTGTTTTTCATGGCGGCGCTGGAAAGACTGCCGGCAAGCCGCGCGGCGCTGATCATCGCGCTCAATCCCGTCATCACCATCACGATCTCCGCGTTCGTGCTCGGCGAAACGCTGAGCCGCCGCCGCTGGCTTGGTGTGGTCATCGCGTTGATCGGCGTGTGCATCGTGATCACGCGCGGCAACTTCGGCAGCCTGGGCGCGATGGGCATCGGTGCCGGCGAACTGTTCATGCTGGCTGCCGTCACCTCCTGGGCGCTGTACACCATCATCGGTCGCAAGGTGTTGAGCGGGCTCACTCCGCTGGCGGCCACCAACTACGCGGCGCTATGGGGAACCCTGCTGCTGTTCCTCGCCGCCATACCGCACCTGGGCGAGGTCCACGCTTCGCAATTCGACGGCCGCATGATCGCGTCGGTGCTCTACCTGGGCGTGGGCGGAACCGCGCTGGCCTTCGTCTGGTACTACATGTCCATCAAGCGGCTCGGAGCCTCGACCGCCAGCATCTTCAACAATCTCGTCCCGGTGTTCGGCGTCGCGATCAGCGTGCTGGTGCTGGGTGAGCCGTTGTTGCCGTCCATGCTGGTGGGTGGGGCGATCGCGATCAGTGGCGTGATGATGGTGTCCCGGGCGTAACATCGCGCGTATGCCTCGCGACGAAGTTCTTGGCTGGTCCGCGAATGGATTCTCGATTCATCGGGAGGTCTTCTCGCCTTCTGAAGTCGACGCCCTCGCTCTCGTCGTCGATTCCATGCCGATTGAGCGGTCGAGGGCTGGAGCCAGGCACCTGCTGACAATTCCATCGATCGCGGCCATCGCTTGCGATTCGCGGCTGTTGCGACTGGCGGAAGAGGTGCTGGGATGCACGCCAATTTCCTTCGGTGCAACCTTGTTCGACAAGGCGCCGGATTCCAACTGGCTGGTTACATGGCACCAGGACACGGCACTGCCCTTGGTCGAGCGGCGCGAGGTCAAAGGCTGGGGGCCGTGGTCGACGAAGTCGGGCGTTCAATACGCGCACGCGCCCGTGAATGCGCTCGAGACCGTCGTAGGCCTTCGACTGCATCTCGACGATTCGTCGATCGACAATGGACCGCTTCGCGTGTTGCCCGGCACACATGTGGACGGTGTGCTTTCGGAAGCGCGGATTCACGCTGCCGCACGTGATGTGGCACCTGTCGCCTGTACCGTGGCGCGTGGCGGCGTGCTGCGCCTCAGTCCGCTGCTCGTACATGCATCGTCCAAGGTGACGAGTGTCCGTTCGCGCCGCGTCCTGCATTTCGAGTACGCCGCGACTCGGTCCTTCGAAGAGGGGTTGAAACTGCATGCGGCATGATCCGGGCGCGTGTTCCTGTTGCTTTCGCAATGCAGTCGGCGAGCGGCCTCAGCCTTGGACGTAAAACTGCAATCCGAAGTCAGGCCGCCGCCCAAGGCCACAACCGTCTGGTTGCTGGTGTCGCTGATGCTGGCGTTGTTCTGCCTTGGCATCTACGGCATGACCGACTGGTATTTTCCGAAGTCGACGAGCTGGTGGCTGGCCATACCGGGCGCGGTCGTCGGCGTGGTTTCCGGTGTCGGGCTCGAGCGGCAGCAAGGGACGGGCCGGAAGCGCAAGGAATCCGGTGTGGTAGGTGCGATTTTCGTCACGCTGTTTTTCGCGTTCTTTGCGGGGCTTGGCACCTGGGCCGGCGTGCCCTCGCTGCTGTTGCGGCTTCAGGGTCCAGGCGTGCAGCTCACCGCCGCCGTGCGGGAAAAGAAAACGACCCCGAGAAAGTGCTGGCATCGAATCCGCCTGGCGGAATACGCGAGACCGTTGAACTCCCAGCTGTGCGTCAGCGCCGAACAGTACGCGCGCCTGCGCGAGGGCAGCCAGGTGGTGCTCGTGGCGCGCGAAGGGTATTTCGGCACGTTCGCGTTCTCCCTCCGTCCCGCGGACGAAGGCCCGGAGTAGCGCCTTACGCCGCGATGCGATCCCCGTAGAGCCGCACCATGTTGTCCAGGTGCTGGCGCAGGATGGGATAGTTCACCAGGCGCATCGGTACCTCGAAAATCTTCCCGCCCGCCGCGCGAATCTCGAGCACCTGGTCGTCGGGCCTCTCCTGCAGGGAGCGAATGTCCTTCCAGGGCATGGTGCCCACGCTCAGGCGCTTCCAGCGCGTGCCGACGCTGCGCGAGATCATGCCTTCGGTATCGAAGCGCACGGAAAACGTCCGCAGGAACGACAGCGCCGTGAACATCGCGGAGCAGGCGCCCGCGAAAATGGCGATTACCCACAAGCTGATATCGGCGCCGGGTATCCAGGGGTTCGCGTTCTGGAACCCATCGATGACCGCCGCGAGGCACACGATGGTGGCAATGACGCAACCCAGCGCCGTCGCGGTGGCGGGCAGCAGGGGGGCGTGGAATTCGAGCACCAGTTCCTTGGGGTCGGAGGGACGATGCTTCGACATTTCCTGCGCCAGGTCGGCCATCTCGGGGCTGTCGAGCCGGGCACGCAGGCGCTGCAGGTCGAGCCGGGATGCTTCGTCGGGCGCCTGGGCGATGAGCTGATCGATATGCTGCATCAGCTTGCGCAATTCGGTCGGTTGATTCATCGCTGCTCATTATAGGCGTTACACTCGCGCCCTCATGACCCAGGATCGTGTCGGCAACTACTCGCATTGGATCGGAGGCCGCGCCGTGGCGGGAAGTTCCGGCCGCGCGGGTGACGTATTCAATCCCTCGCTGGGTGTGATCGCGGCGCGTGTCGCGCTGGCTTCCGAGGCGGAAGTCGACGCCGCGGTGCGGGCCGCGCGCGCGGCTTTTCCGGAATGGGCGGCGACCCCAGCTTTGAAACGCGCGCGGGTGATGTTCCGGTTCAAGGAAATCCTCGAATCGAAGCGTGCCGAACTCGCGCGGCTGATCGCCTCGGAGCACGGCAAGCTGGTGAGCGACGCGGCCGGTGAAGTCACCCGTGGTATCGAGGTGGTCGAATTCGCCTGCGGTGCGCCGCATCTCACCAAGGGGGAATACGCCGAGAACGTCGGCACCGGCGTCGACAGCTTCTCCATGCGTCAGCCGCTGGGCGTGGCCGCGGGCATCACGCCGTTCAATTTTCCGGCCATGGTGCCCCTGTGGATGTTTCCCGTGGCGCTGGTCTGCGGCAATTGTTTCATCCTCAAACCCTCGGAGCGCGATCCGGGCGCGGCCTTGTTGTTAGCCCAATGGCTGGCCGAAGCGGGACTGCCACCGGGCGTGTTCAATGTCGTCAACGGCGACAAGATCGCGGTGGACGCGCTGTTGCGCCACCCGGGCGTGGACGCAGTGAGTTTCGTCGGCTCCACGCCGATTGCCGAGTACGTGCAGCGCGAGGCCACGGCGCACGGCAAACGCGCCCAGGCGCTCGGAGGCGCCAAGAATCACCTGGTCATGCTGCCCGATGCCGACGTGAACCTGACGGTCGATGCCCTGCTGGGAGCGGCCTACGGATCCGCCGGCGAGCGCTGCATGGCGATCTCCGTGGCCGTGGCCGTGGGCGAGGAGACGGGCGACCGGCTGGTGCAGGCGCTGGCCACGCGTGTGAAGAATCTGCGCATCGATCATTCGCAGAATGGCGATGCCGACATGGGGCCGTTGATCACGGCGGCGCATCGGGATCGCGTGCGCGGGTACATCGACGCCGGCGTCGCCGAGGGCGCGCAGCTCGTGGTCGATGGACGAGGGCACCAGGTGCCCGGATTCGAGCAGGGATTTTTCCTCGGCGGCACGCTGTTCGATCGCGTGACGCCGGCGATGCGCGTCTACCGCGAGGAGATCTTCGGGCCGGTGCTGGTTGTATTGCGCGTGCCCACGCTGGATGCGGCCATCCGGCTCGTCAATGCGCATGAATTCGCCAATGGCACCGCGGTGTTCACGCGCGACGGCGGCGCGGCGCGTGCCTTCGTGCAGGCCATCGAGGTGGGCATGGTGGGGGTGAACGTGCCCATTCCCGTGCCCATGGCCTATTTCAGTTTCGGCGGCTGGCGTCGTTCCAGTTTCGCGGACCATGCCATGCATGGCCTGGAAGGCGTGCGTTTCTACACCCGACTCAAGACCGTCACCAGCCGCTGGCCGGGATCGAACGACCAGGCTGGCAACGCGGCCTTCGTCATGCCGACCATGAAGTAGTCGGCGATGCAGGTCGAGAGTCCGCAGCTCACCTTTCCCACGCCGTTCTGCTGCAATTGTGGCGCGCTGGAATGCGCCGGTGAAATCCAGGACACGCGCGTGTCGCGGTTCTTCGGCATCTATCGCACCGAGACCGTGTTCCGCCTGTCGGTGCCCATCTGCGCGGCCTGTCGCAAGACCACGAGGCGTCCACCCGCGGGTTTCTTCGTGCGCATGGCGGTGTTGCTGGCGGCGGTCGCCACCTGGTGCCTGGCGCTCTATCTACTGGGGACCTCGGTGACGCTGCCGCAGTGGTTCGCCAGTTACCAGTACACCATCGCCGCCGTGCTCGGCGTGCTCACGGCGCTGGCGTTCTACCGGCTGCGTCGGCCGAAACCGCCGAAGACCAGTTTCTACCAGCCGGTGCGCATCCGGCAGGCGAACGTGAGATTCGCCGGCGTCATGGGTGGTCCCGGCCAGGTGGTGTACCTGAAGCTGGCCTTCACGAACCCGGAATACCTCAATGCCTTCCTCGATGCGAATCGCGAGGCCGTGCGGGCCGGCCACCTCGGCATCGTGCAGGCCTGACCACAAACTGGATAATCCCGGCAGATAGGCGAGACGACGGATCGAGCGACATGCGATTCAATCGCCGCATGGAGTCGCGCCCGAATCTCGTTCACCGCCTCGCCGTCGGCTTGCTGGTCTTCGTGCTCGCGGTCGGATTGTGGCAGGGCTATGGTCCCTGGCTCATCCGGTGGATGCATGCCCATGTGGCCTGAGCCGACGCTGGCGGTTGCCTGCGTGCTGCTCGCGGCGCTGGTGGCCGTGCCCGCGCTCGTGGCGCGCCGGCGCGGAGCCTTGAGTCGCGAGTGGAGCGAAGTGGCCGCGGCGCTGCTCGGCTTCGCCGCGCAGGTGCGCGGTACGCAGCGCGCGGTGCCACCGGACGAGGCGTTGTGGAGCCGGATTCGCGGCCTGTCCATTCCCGAACTCGTGTCCTTCGAGCTCGTCTGTCAGCTCCGGCGCCCGGATCCCGAAATGCTGGCCAGCACCGCGCAGCGGCTGGCGTTGCGACTCAAACGGCGCGCCGCCTTCGAACGCAAGATGCTGGCGCGCACCGCGTCCGGTCGGCGGCGCGGAGCCGTCGCCGCCGCGCTGCCGGCACTGGCGATGTTGTTGGCGGGAGTCGGTGGGGTCGCGCTGCCGCTGGTGGCCTTGTTGCTGCTGGTGGTTCTCGAAATGCTCGGCTGCTGGATGTTGTGGCGCGTGGCGCGCGTGGACGTCTGAGCGGCGCCATGCCAGTTCCGTTGCTTGCGATCTGTGGCCTGGCGCTTTTCGCGCTCAGCATCCCCGCGCTTCGGGGCATCAACGACCTGCACGAGGCCGTGCGCGGCGGCGAATTGCCGCGACTCGCGGCACCCTTGCATTGGCAGGCGGTGCGCGCGTTCTTTGGCGTGCTGGTGGCATTGCCGGTGTGGCTGGCCACGCAATCACTCGGCATCGCGGCGCTCGGCGCGGCGCTGGCGGCCGCGGGACTGGGTTTCGCGGCCGCGCCCCAGTTCCTGCAGGCATCGCGACGGCGACTCGAGCAGGCCATGGTCGCCGAACTCGCCCTGCATCTCGAGCTCATGGCGCTGGTCGTGGAGAGCGGCGGTAGTTTGGGCGCCGCGCTCGGTACGTGCGTGGAACGCGCACCCGCGGGTCCCTTGCGGCGCGCGTGGGAGGGCGTGCTCGTGGAAACCTGCAACGGCACGGATATCCACGAAGCGCTCAGGAACGTGGATCAGCGCCTGGGAGTACGCGCGGTCAGCACGCTCGTGGTCGTGGTGCGCAACTGCGAACGGGCCGGCGCGGGACTGCCACTGGTATTGCGCGAACGCGCCCGACAGGCGGCGGCGGGGCGCTTCGCGCGCGCGGAACGGCTGGCGCGCGCGGCGCCGCTCAAACTCTGGGCCACGCTGATGTTGTGCCTGGCGCCATGCACGCTGCTGGTGCTGGCATTCCCGATGGCGGAGGCACTGGCCGCGCTGCTCGATCGCTAGCGGGCGGCTAACTATCCGCGATCTCGCGGCGTTTGACCGGGGTGTTCGCCTCGAGCGCGAGCAGGTCTTCGGGCCGGTCGATGTCGAGCTCCGCGCTCGGCATCGGCAGACGGGTCAGCCGGTCGACGTGCCGCTGCAGCAGGCTCTGCGCACCGCGATCGCCGCGCAACTCATTCAGCTCGCGAAAGCACCAACGCGGAAAAATGGCCGGCACGCCGACACCACCGGCGTACTGGGCGGCGGCAATGCCGGAAGGGTTGCGTCGCCAGGCACCGGCCAGTCGTCGCAGGTCCTCGGTGCTCACCGCGGCCTGGTCCGCCAGCATGATGAGCACGGCGTCGGCGGTGGCCGGCATGTGGGTGATGCCGCTGCGAATGGAACTCGCGATGCCTTCGGCCCAGTCACGGTTCACCGCGATCGAGGCGGGGCTGTGCTTGAGCAGGGGGGCGAGCTCGCCGGAATGCGCTCCCAGCACCACCGTGACCGAGTGACCGGCCAGTTCCACGGCGCGACTCACGATGGTGTGCATGAGCGGACGACCATTCACGCGCACCAGTTGCTTGGTGGCGCCAAAACGCGTGGAAGCTCCGGCGGCCAGCACCACGACGTGGATGTGGCTGGGGTCAGTGTCCGTGGCCACGGGACGGGTCAGCGGCGGGAAAGAAACCCGATCGCGACCGCGGAGACCGCGCAGATGCCGACCACCATGGCCGTCTTGCCGGCGACCTCGGCGAAGGCTGCGCGCGGAATCACGTCGAGCACCACGAGAATGGCGACGGCGGCCAGCGCCAGGATGGTGAGGCTGGCGAATACGCGCGCGGCACCGCTGGCAGCGCGGATTTCCGAGGTCTTTTCAGGCTCGAGGTTCATGGCCCGGATATTACCCCGGCGACCCGGCGGATAGCCCGGGCCGGGCGCCGCGGACCGTTAAACGGGTCGCATTTGGCAGGCGACAGAATGCGTCCAGCGTGCGCCAGCGCACGCCCAAACCAATGATTTGGCGCTAGTTTGTGTTGCGTGAGTACGCAGTTCTTCGAACGCCAGGAGACTCAGCGCAGCCACACCCGCTGGCTGGTGCTGGGCTTCATTGCCGCCTTCCTGCTGGTGACCGTGGTCATCAACCTGGTCGTCATCGTGGGCCTGGTGGGCGATCCGCGGTACGTGCTGATGCACGAACCCGAGATCATCGCGTGGGTCTCGCTGGTGGTCATCGGCACCATGCTGATGGCTTCGTGGCACAAGGCATCGCAGCTGCGGGCCGGCGGCGCCGTCGTCGCACGTTCGCTGGGTGGAGTTCCGGTCACCGGCAACGACAGCGATCCGAAACGCAAGCGGCTCTACAACATCGTCGAAGAGATGGCGATCGCGGCGCGCATCCGCAAGCCGCAGGTTTTCATCCTGCCCGAGGAATCGGGCATCAATGCGTTCGCCGCCGGTCACTCGGCCGATGAGGCCGCGGTGGCCGTCACCCAGGGCGCGCTCGACCTTCTCGATCGCGACCAGCTGCAGGCCGTCATCGGTCACGAGTTCAGCCACATCCTCAATGGCGACATGCGCATCAACATGCGTCTCACCGCCTGGATCTTCGGGCTCATGGTGCTGACCGACATCGCGGTGCGCATCATGCGTCGCCGCGGCGGTGGCAAGAACGCCGGGCGCATCAAGCTCATTGCGCTCGGCGTGTTCATCGCCGGCAGCGTCGGCTTGCTGGCCGGCCGCCTGTTGCAGGCGGCAGTGTCGCGCCGGCGCGAGCACCTGGCCGATGCCTCGGCGGTGCAGTTCACGCGCAATCCGGGCGCATTGCAGAGCGCCTTCATCACGCTGGCCGCGAACAAGGATGGCTCGCAGCTGCAACACGTGGGCGCCATCAACTACGCGCACATGTTCTTCGCGCACAGCGAGGCGGCGTGGGCCAAGAAGCTCGGCACCTCGTGGTTCTCCACGCATCCGCCGCTCGAGGAGCGCGTGCGCGCGCTCGACGCGCGGGTGTCCGACGTGAAATTCAAGATGCTGGTGGGCGACGAACGTCGCAAGCTCGCGGCGCGCGCATCGCAGGCGGCAGCCGAGGCCGCCGGCGCGGATGGCGCGGAGGCCGCCGCGCAAACGGCGAGCCCCCAAACTGCGCGACCGCTCGACGTGTTGAACATGCCTGCGATGGCGGGCGCGGTGGTGGCCGCCGCGGCCGTCGCGGAGCGAACCGGCCTCGCGACCACGGGCAATCGCCCGGCCGCACCACTCGCGGCGCGGCCACAGTCTGCCGATGGCCTGTCGTTGGCCGAGACCATGCCTTCGGGCGTGCGCCTGGTCGCCGGCCGCGCCGTGCCGCCCGACGTGCTGCGCAACCGGCTGAGCCAGGAACAGCAGGCCGGCATCGTGGGCTTCGTGGCGCAGGTGGAGAAGTCTTCCATCGCGGTGCAGGCCACGTTCGTCGCCAGCATGCTCGCCTCCGAGCCGGCCAAGTGGCGCGTGCAGCTCACCCGGCTCGCGCCGTTGCTGGGAATCGAACTGATGAAAGAGACCCAGGCCATGGTGGCGCGGGTCCATGCACTGGCGCCCGCCGCGCGGCTGCCGATGTTGTCCGACCTGCTCGCGTTGCTCGACACGCTGGACCCGGCCGATCGCAAGCGACTGCGCGCCGTGGCCCGAGCCTTTGCCACGACGGTGGCCACCGGCGACATGCTGCGCTTCGCCGTGACGCGCATCCTGGAGAAGCGACTCGCCAAGGCGGCGGAGCAGTCGCCCCCGGTGCCCTTGCCGGACCGCGCTGCCGCGGCCTGCGAACTCTTTGCCGCGCTGGCGCAATGTCGCTTTGGCGCGGACGACCAGGGACACGGTGCCTATCGTGCCGGCCTCATGGGGTTGCTGCCGCCACAGAAGTGGAGTCCGTGGCCGGAGAGCCTGCTCACCATCGCGCGGCTCGATGCGGCGGTGTCGGCGCTGGCCGAGGTGCATCCCACCGGCAAGCGTTCTTTCGCCGAAGGCATGACACGCGTCATCGCCGTGGGCGGACACCTCACCGTGCCACAGGTCGACCTGCTGCGCGCCATCTGCCTGCTGATCGACTGCCCGGTACCGATGCTGGCGGCGGACGTGGTCTACGAAGACGCCGATGCGGCGCGGCCGGCTGCTCAGCTCAGCGCGCGATAGAGCATCCGCGATCCCACGAACAGCAGGAACAGGCCGAAGGCCTGCGAGAGACGGCGTCGGCTCAGTGAATGCGCCACGCGCGCGCCCAGCGACGCGGTCAGCATCGAACCGGGCGCGATGATGGCGAGGCCGACCAGGCTCACGAATCCCACCGTCGCCCACGGCAGTTCCACCGGCGGCCGCGCCAGTAGATAGGCCACGGTGCCGGGGATGCTGATGAAGATGCCGAACAGCGAGGCGGTACCGACGGCGCGGTGAATCGGGTATCCGCACAGCGACAGCGTGGGCACGGTCAGCGTGCCGCCGCCGATGCCCATGATGGCGGACACGCCGCCGATGAGGCCGGCGAGCACGGCGCCTCCGGCGCCGCGCGGCACCTCCTGCACCACGCGCAGGTGATCCAGCGGCAGGAACATCTTGGCGGCGATGAGCAGCGCGACGCTGCCGAAGACGCCGGCCAGCAGCGCCAGCGGCGCATGCGAGGCGAGGAGGCTGCCGCCGATGGCGCCCAGTACCACGGGAACCGCCCAGCTCCGGGCGAGCGAGGTATCGACCGCACCACGCGCGTGGTGGGAGCGCGCCGAACTGATCGACGTCGGGATGATGGCCGCGAGCGAGGTGGCGACGGCGATGTGCATGCGCCATTCCTCGGGCACTCCCGCGAACCGCAGGAAGTATTCGAGCACCGGCACGGTGACGATGCCGCCACCCACGCCGAGCAGGCCGGCCACGAACCCCGCGAGCACGCCGGATAACGCGAGGATGGCAATCAGCGGCAGCAGTTCGTCGATCACGCGGTCTCGCTGAACGGACGCCCGGTGCGCCCGGCAATGGCCGCGTGCACTTCGCCGATGATGGACATCGCGATCGACTCGGGCGTGCGGCCGCCGATGTCGAGACCCACCGGCGCACGCAGCCGCGCGCGCAGTCCCGGCGCCGGGTCGCCCAGGTCGCCGAGCAGTTTCTCGCGACGCGCCGCCGGGCCTAACAATCCGACGTAGCGCACGGTGCTCGACGCCAGCGCACGCAGGTAGTGCAGATCCGAGTCGAGATGGTGACTCATGACGATCGCGGCCACGAAGCCCTCGAGGTCGACGCTCTCGGTGACCTCCGTGGCCGCGGATTCGACCAGGCGGGTGTCCGGCGGAAAGCGCCGCGGATCGAGGTAGCTGGAGCGGTGATCCACCACCGTCACGTTCCAGCCGAGAAACGTGGCGAGTTCGGCCACGGGTCGCGCGTCCGGTCCGCCGCCTAACAACAGCAGCCGCAGCGGTGGCGCGATGACCGAGACGAACAGCTCCGCATCGAGCGCCTCGGCGCGGACCAGGGTGTTGTTGGCGGCCTTGCGGGCCGCGACCCTCATCGGGTCGTTGAGGTTTTCGCCATCGCCGGCCACGTTGAAACCGAACCAGGTTCCCAGCGGCAGCGAGGATGTGCCCTGGCGCGTGACCAGGGCGATGCGGCTTTCACGGCCCTCGCGAAAGCACTTCTCGAGATGGCCGAGCATCATCCAGGGGTCGCCGGAGTCGCGGCCGAAGCCATAGGGGTCGAGATTCGACTCACCCGTGGGTCCATGGCCCGTGAGCAGGATGTCCATGGCGCCCTCGCAGCCGGCGCCGAGACCGAAGAGCTGGTCATCCTTGCTGCGCATGTCGTAGCTCACGATGCGCGAAGTCTTGCTGGCCCACACGGCGCGCGCATGTTCGCGCAGATCACCCTCGAGGCAGCCCCCCGACAACAGGCCGGCGTATTCCCCATCGAGCGTGATGGCCATGTGGGCGCCTGGCTTGGCATAGGTGGATCCGGCGGTACGGATGACGGTGGCCAGGATCAGGGGTTCGCCCGTGCTGCGTGCGCGCTCGAACAGGGGCAGGAGGCGGTGAAAAGACATCAGGATCGGCGAGTGACCTGCGGGGGTGAGATATATGCCAGATATTCGCGGCGCGTGCTTGCGCCTGATACGGTCCAACCATTAGATTTGCCGGGCTTTTTTTGCCCCACTTCAGGTCCACTTCCCGATGTCATCTTCTGACCCCTCCGCCTGGGTCGTACACAAGTTCGGCGGTTCTTCGGTCGCTGACGCCGAGTGCTTCAAGCGCGTCGCCAATATTCTCGAAACTCTGCCTGCGGGTCGCCTGGGTGTGGTTCTCTCCGCGTGCCGCGGCGTCACGGACGCCCTGCTCGGGCTGGTGGCCCGCGCCGAGGCGCAGGACGATGCTTATCGCGGTGACCTGGATGCGCTGCGCGCCCGTCACGCGACCATTGCGCAGTCGGTGCTGTCGCCCGGTGCGGCGCAGCTGTACATGGCGGGCTTCGACCGCGACCGTCACGACATCGAAGGCATCCTGCACACCGTCAAGCTCACGCGCTCGGCGGCCCAGAACGTGCGCGACCTGATCGCCGGCTACGGCGAGATCTGGTCCACCAAGCTGTTCAAGGAATTCTTCGCGTCGCGGGGCAAACGACCGGGCAACGTGCAGTGGGTCGATGCGCGCCAGGCCGTGGTCGTGGAGTGGGGCCCGCTGGGTCCCGCCGTGCAATGGGACGAGTCGCGCAAGCGCCTGCGGCAGCTGGTGCCGGCCGACTTCAACGGAACGCTCATCATCACCGGTTTCATCGCCAGCGATCGTCGCGGCGTCCAGACGACTCTTGGGCGCAACGGGAGCGACTTCTCGGGCTCGATCTTCGGTTCGTTGCTCGATGCCAGCGAGATCCACATCTGGACCGACGTGGATGGAGTGTTGTCGGCCGATCCGCGCCGCGTGCCCGACGCCAAGGTCATCGACTCGTTGTCGTACAACGAGGCCATGGAGCTGGCCTATTTCGGCGCCAAGGTCATCCATCCGCAGACCATGGCCCCGGCCGTGGGGCGCGGCATCCCGATCTGGATCCGCAACACCTTCGCTCCCGAGAAGCAGGGCTCGCTGATCTGCGCGAAACCCGACTCCAAACTACCGGTCAAGGGCATCACCTCCATCGAGAACATCGCGATGGTGAACGTGGAAGGCGCCGGCATGATCGGCGTGCCCGGCACGGCGCATCGCCTGTTCGGCGCGCTGCGCGAGGAGGGCATCTCGGTCATCCTCATCTCGCAGGGCAGCTCGGAGCATTCCATCTGCTGTGCGATTCCCGGCAACGAGGCCGAGCGCGCCGCGCGCGTGGTGGCCGCGGCCTTCGATCGCGAGGTCAAGGAAGGGCAGATCCAGAGCATCCAGGTGGACCGCGACCTGGCCATCCTCGCCGTGGTCGGCGATGGCATGGCGGGACTGCCGGGCATCTCCGGGCAGGTGTTCAACGCGCTGGGTTCGGCCAGCGTCAACGTGCACGCCATCGCGCAGGGCGCTTCCGAGCGCAATATCTCGGTGGTCGTGGACCAGAAAGACGCGACGCGTGCGCTGCGCGCCGTGCATTCCGGTTTCTATCTTTCACCGCACACGGTCTCCATCGGGCTCATCGGCCCGGGCGCGGTGGGTCGCGTGCTGCTCGAGCAGATCGCCGCCGAGAGCGAGCGCCTGAAGGCACTTAAACTCGACCTGCGGGTGCGCGGCATCATGACCAGCAAGAAGATGCTGCTGTCGGAGCAGGGCGTGGACCTCGGCAAGTGGAAGTCGGCGCTCGACGCCAGCAACACGCCGGCCGACATCGCGCGCTTCGTCGAGCACCTGCACGTGGATCACGTGCCGCACACGGTGATCCTCGACTGCACCGCCGACGAGAGCGTCGCCCGGCACTACGCCGACTGGCTGCAGGCAGGCATCCACGTGGTGACGCCCAACAAGAAGGCCAACTCCGGTCCGCTGGCCTACTACGAGTCACTCAAGGCGGCGCGCCGCCATGGCGGCAGCTCCTATCTATATGAAGCCACCGTGGGCGCCGGCCTGCCGGTGATCTCCACGCTGCGCGACCTGCGCGAGACCGGCGACAAACTGTCGAGCGTCGAAGGCATTTTCTCCGGCACCCTGGCGTATCTCTTCAACGTCTACGACGGCAAGAAGCCGTTTTCGGAGATCGTGAAAGACGCCAAGGCCAAGGGTTACACCGAGCCGGATCCGCGTGACGATCTTTCCGGCACGGACTTCGTGCGCAAGGTGATCATCCTCGGCCGCGAGATGGGCCTGAAGCTCGAAATGAAGGACGTGCAGGTGGAAAGCCTGATCCCGCCCGGACTCGAGAAGGGCAGCATCGACGACTTCCTCAACGGCCTGCCGAAGTACGACGGCGAGATGAAGAAACGCTTCGACGATGCCGCCGCCCGCGGCAAGGTGCTGCGTTACATGGGCCAGCTCACGGCGGACGGCAAGGCCTCGGTGGGCGTTCGCGAGCTCGATCGCACGCATGCCTTCGCCAACATCGCGCTCACCGACAACGTGGTGCGTTACGCCACCGCGCGTTACAACTCCAATCCGCTCATCGTGCAGGGCCCGGGCGCGGGTCCCGAAGTGACGGCGGCGGGCGTGTTCGCGGACCTGCTGCGGGTTTGCTCCTATGTGGGAGCGCACCTTTGAGCCCTGTTTCTTCGAAGACTGGCAAGGCAACGGCCTTCGCGCCGGCGTCGGCGGCGAACGTGGCCATCGGCTTCGACATCCTCGGCTTCTCGGTCGACGTGCTCGGTGATTCCGTCACGGTGGAACGCACCCCCAAGCCTGGCGTGACTATTCTCGGCTCCACCGGCGTGGTCACCGACATCCCGACCGACCCGGAGAAGAACACGGCCGGTCGTGCGCTGCTGGCCATGCAGCAGGTGCTGAGTCCGGGCTTCGGCTTCGCGGCGTCCATACACAAGGGCATCCCGTTGGGTTCGGGTCTCGGCGGATCGGCGGCTTCGGCCGTGGCCGCGGTGGTGGCCGCGAACGCGCTGCTGCCGTTTCCGCTCTCCAAGCTCGAACTACTCAAGTTCGCGATGCAGGGCGAGGCCGTGTCCTCGGGCTCGCTGCACGTCGACAATATTTCGCCGAGCCTGTTCGGCGGGCTGGTGCTCACCGTGGGCATCGACAATCCCCGCGTGAAGCAGATCCCGGTGCCGAATGGCATCCGCGCCATCCTCGTGCATCCGCACCTGTTTCTGTCCACGAAGCAGGCGCGTGGCATCCTGAGACGCGAAGTGCCGATGTCGGATTTCATCTGGCAGACTGCGAACCTCGCCGGCTTCATCTCGGGTTGTTATTCGAACGATCTCGACGTGATCCGCGCTTCCTTCGAAGACGTGGTCATCGAGAAACAGCGTTCGCAGCTGATCCCGGGTTTCGATGCCGTGCGCGAAGGCGCGATGGCGAACGGCGCGCTGGGTTGCACGATCTCGGGCGCGGGCCCGACCATGTTCGCGTGGTCGCTGGATGCCGATGCACCGAAGGTGCGCAACGCGATGATCGCGGCATTCAAAGCCGCCGGGATGCAAACGGACGACTGGATCGTTCCGATCTCGTCGACCGGCGCACACGTCGTCGAAGTCTGAGCCCATGAAATACCTCAGCACCCGGGGCAATTCTCCGGCCGTCGGTTTCGGTGCCGCACTGACGCAGGGGCTGGCGCCGGACGGCGGTCTCTACGTTCCCGAAGCCTGGCCTGTCATCCCGCTCGAAGCCTTCGACGGTGCGACCGAACTCGCTGACGTGGCCAATGTGATGCTGCGGCCCTTCGTCGCGGGCGACGCGATTGCCGCGGATATTCCGGCCATCACGCGCGATGCCTTCAACTTCCCGGCGCCGCTGGTGCCGGTGGCCGACGGCGGCAAGCTGTCGGTGCTCGAGCTGTTCCATGGACCGACCGCGGCGTTCAAGGATTTCGGCGCGCGGTTCCTCGCGGCGTGCATGACGCGCCTGCGCGCGGGCAATACTGGGCGTCCGCTCAATATCCTCGTCGCGACCTCCGGAGATACCGGTGGCGCCGTCGCCGCGGCTTTCCACCGACGTCCCGGCGTAGTGGTCTCGGTGTTGTTTCCCAAGGGCCTGGTGTCCCCGACCCAGGAACAACAGCTGACCTGCTGGGGCGACAACGTGCATTCCTTCCGCGTGAGCGGCAGCTTCGACGACTGCCAGCGCCTCGTGAAGGAAGCCTTCGTCGACGCCGGACTCCGGGCGCGATTCGAACTGTCGTCGGCAAACAGCATCAACCTGGGTCGTCTGCTGCCGCAGGCGGTGTACTACGCGGCCACCAGTCTCGCGGTGTACCGCGCGCATGGCGTGAAGCCGGACTTCATCATTCCCAGCGGCAACCTCGGCAATTCGGTGGCTTGCACCTGGGCTCGAAAGATCGGCCTGCCCATCGGCCGGATTGTGCTGGCGCACAACGCCAATCGCACGGTTCCGGACTTCCTCGATTCGGGCAACTGGCAGCCGCGGGCCAGCATTCCCACGCTGGCCTCGGCCATGGACGTGGGCAGCCCGAGCAACATGGAACGGCTGCGCGCGTTGTTTCCCGACATTGGATCGGTGCGTGGCGCGGTGCGCGCGCTCAGCGTGAGCGACGCGCAGATCCAGGCGCGTATCACCGGCGATTTCCGTTTGTACGGGAAAGTCTGGTGCCCGCACACGGCCACCGCGGCCGAAGCTTATGCCCGTCTCGACACAACGGAGCGTGCAGCGGGCCGCTGGATTCTGGTCTCGACTGCGCATCCCGCAAAATTTCGGGAAATCGTGGAGCCGCTCATAGGGCAGCGAATCGAAATGCCGGAAAGCCTTGCTAAACTGTTCTCGCGCCCGGCGTCTGCGGCGGATCTTGCGCCCGCACTCGCCGCGCTGACCGGGGCACTCGATAACAAACAGTGAGCAGGACTTGAACCCGCCTTTTGGACTGACCCAGATCCAGTTTGCTTTGATCGTCCTCGGCGCGCTGGCCGTGGCGTTCGCGGCATTCTTTGGCGGGCGCGCGTGGATGCTGAGCCGGCGCGACAAGCGTCGCGTCGCGCGCGTCACCAGTGGCGCGGCGGACTACCTGCGCAACGTGCTGGTGCCCGACGGCAACGGCGGCGACTACCACCTCGACTTCGTGCTGCTTACCAGCCGCGGCGTGGTCATCATCGACATGCGTGATATCAGCGGCAATGTCTTCGGCGGCGACCAGATGACCGACTGGACGCTCATGGACGGCGCGCATCGCAGCACTTTCGTGAATCCGCAGTCCGGACTCTACGACCGCATTGCAAGCGTCAAGGCGATTGCCACGGATACCCCGGTCGAAGGGCGCATCGTGTTCACCAAGCGCGCCAAGTTCCCCAAGGGACTGCCGCGTTTCACGGTGATGATCGACTCGGTGGCCGCGGAATTCCCCCGGCTCGGCGCCGCCGAGCTCGAAATCGCGGTGTCCAAATATCGACCCGGTTGGACGCTGCTCAAGGAAGCCGCGAAGCCGAGCCCGCACTTTCGCGCGAGCCCGGTTGCGGTGGCCTGATTCCCGCCGGGCCTAGTCGGCCCACTCGATGTTGAGATACGCGACATGGCACATCGGTCCGTCGGTGTCGTCGTACCACAGGCTGACACGCAATCTCTGTTCCATCGCCGTCCTGAGCATGTCGTCCAGGCGCGGGTCACTGGTGGCCGGCACGACCAGCGCGTTGAATTGGCAGTTGCCCGAGAAGACCCGGCCCGGTGATGCCCCAGCCAGCCTTGGGTACACGTAGGTATAACCAGCCTCCCTGCGCAAGTCGAACTGCACCCACCCGGTCTCGACCGGAGCAGCCCGCGCGGCCGCTGCGACGCAAAGTGTGCCGGCCGTGAAGGCGGCGACGACGCATGATTTGTTCATTGCGTTCCCCCGCGAACGATCTGGCGCCCCGGTCGGCGGTGTCGAACCGACACGAGTCCTCGGCAGGCGGCGCAGCGCGCCGTCTGTTGCCAGCGATCCATGATGGTTTCGTTCCACCAACGCGGTTCCTGTCGAGGCTCGTGGCGCGGACGGGATTCCAGTCTCATGACTCCCCCTGGCGTCGCGCCTCGAAGACGAGGTTCACGGGCGATTGCATCGCGCGACGGAAGTGCGAAAAGCCCGCGCCCATGACTACGGAGCGCACGCGCGCCTCGCCGGCCTGGGCGCCCAGTGCCAGTCCCACTTCCTGGGACAGCGAGCAGGGCGTGCACATGAGCGTCGAGCCGGCGTAGTACGCGCGACCGATCGGGTTCAGGTTCTCCTCCACACGATCGCCGGCGTACGGCTCGACGATCATCCACGTGCCGCCCGGCGCGAGCTTCGACAGGATGTGACGCGACGCGCCCGCCGGGTCGCCCATGTCGTGCAGCGCATCGAACACCGTGATGAAGTCGTAGTCAGAGCCACTGAAATCCTTGGCGCCACCCACCTCGAAGCTGACACGATCGGCGACACCGGCCTCGATGGCGCGCTGGCGCGCCGCGTCTATGGACTCGCGGTGATAGTCGAACCCGGTGAACTTCGATTTCCGGAAGGCCTGCGCCATGAGAATGGTGGAGTAGCCGAAGCCGCAACCCACGTCCGCGACGCGGATGCCGGACTCGAGCCGCTTCTGCACGCCATCCAGGGATGGAATCCAGTGCTGCACCAGATTGCCGATGTAGCCGGGACGGAAGAACCGCGCGCAGCCATGGAAAACACCGTGGTCGTGTTCGTGCCAGCCGATCCCTTCGCCGGACTTGAACGCCTTCTTGAGTCGCTCGATGACGCGGCCCGCGGACAGCGCGATCTGGAAGCCGCCGACCACGAAGGCCGGACTTTCTTCGTGGGCGAACATCATGGCCTGCTCGGTGCTGAGCTCGTACTTGCCGCTGGCGGCGTGGTACTGCACGTAGCCGGAGGCCGCGTGGGCATTGAGCCACTCGCGGACATAGCGCTCGGCGGTCTGCGTGCGCCGGGCCAGTTCGGCCGAGGTCTGCGCGCCGCCGTCCGCGAGTCCGCGGTACAGACCGAGTTCGTCGCCGATGAGCACCAGCGTGGCCAGGGACGTGGCGCCCACGTCATTGATGGCCTTGCCTAACAGTTCGTTCAGTGCGCCTTCGTCGATGGCCTGGGCCGGCGCGGCTACGTCGTCTTTCAACAGTGATTGCATGGATGCTCCTCAGGTTGCGAGGGGCGTGATCTTGCGGGCACCATGCGGTCCATGCTTTGCAGGGCGTCCGGCGCATTTGACCGGTCTGCCACGCCGTTCGAGCCACTTGATCCAGAAACCGCGGGACTTTGCCGATGGACGCCTTGTCCGAATTGCTGCGCGCCGTGAAGCTGTCCGGAGCGCTGTTCTACAACTCGAAATGCAGTGCGCCGTGGTGCCTGAACGCGCCGTCGTCACAGGTATTCGCGCCCTTCGTGGCGCCGCACGCGACACACATCATCGAGTTCCACCACATCAGCTCGGGTCGCGCGTACGTGCGCGTCGGCGAGGAGACCACGCCGCTGGAGGCGGGCGATGTGGTGATGATGCCGCACGGAGATCCGCACACCATGGGCAATGGAGTCGGCGGCAAGGCCATCGATGGCAAGGCAGCCTTTCCCGCGCTGATGTCGGGTCGACTTCACCTCGCCACCTTCGGAGGCGGCGGTGAGGAGACGGGCCTGGTGTGTGGCTACCTGGCCTGCGATGCCGAGCTCATCAAGCCGGTGCTCGCCAGCCTGCCTCGCGTCATGCGCGTCAGCCTGCGCAGCGACAAGGGTGGTGAGTGGTTCGAGAACACGCTGCGCCACGCCGTGGAACAGGCAGGGGCCGCGAATCCGGGAAGCGATGTGTTCCTCGCGCACCTGGCCGAGGCACTGTTTGCCGATGTGCTGCGGCGCTATCTCGCGTCGCTGCCCGATGGCCGTACCGGCTGGCTGGCGGGCGCGCGCGATCCGGCGGTGAGCCGTGCCCTGGGCGCATTGCACCGAACGCCCGCGAAGGCATGGACCCTGGAAGGCCTGGCGCGCGAGGCCGGTGTTTCGCGTTCCGCGCTCGTCGAACGCTTCGCGAAGTACCTCTGCGTGTCGCCCATGAGTTATCTCACCGACTGGCGCCTAGAGCTCGGCGCGGAAGCCCTGCGCACCTCGAGCCGCAGCGTGCAGAGCATCGCCATCGAGGTGGGCTACGAATCGGAAGCGGCCTTCAACCGCGCGTTCAAGCGGCGCTTCGAAAAACCGCCCGCGCGTTACCGGCGCGAGTGGCGCGAACGTCCGAAACACAAGCCCGTACGCCTGGCAAGGCGGGCCTGACATTATTTGCACCACGTCACAAAAAAATTCTAGGTTGGAATACTAAGTAACGTCCCGTCGCTATTTGCCGACGCCGCGTGCGTAACTCGCCCCGCAGTTTCAACGCGAGGGACGGATCCATGCGCACCAAAGGTCTCGCCAGGTTTTCGCTTGTCAGCCTGGCCATGTTGCTGGGGAGTGGATTCGCCACCGCGCAGGGGGTTCGCTTCAGCGAGCTCCACTACGACGACGTCGGCGTCGACGCCAACGAGGCCATCGAAGTGGCCGGCCCCGCCGGCACCGACCTGACGGGCTGGCGCGTCGTCCTCTACAACGGCGCCAACGGCAACACCTACGGCACGACGACCCTGAGCGGTCCGCTGCCCGCCACCTGTGGCAACCGCGGTGTCACGGTCATCAACTATCCAGCCAACGGCATCCAGAACGGTGACCCGGATGGCATGGCGCTGATCGATGCCGCGGGCACCATCATCGAATTCCTCTCGTACGACGGCGTGATGACCGCGGCCAACGGCCCGGCCGCCGGCCTGATCTCCACCGACATCGGCGTCGGCGAGAACAACGACACGACCTCCGCCACGTCCTCCCTGGCGCGCCGGCCCGACGGTAGTTGGGCGCCGTCCGCCGCCAGCAGTTTTGGCGCCTGCAACGATCGGGAAGATGAAGTCCCGGCGCAGATCGTCAGCGTTTCGGTCGCACCGCTGACCGCCTCGTTGAACATCGGGTCGACGCAGAGCTTCACCGCCACGGGCCTCGCGGCCAATGGTGATCCGGTGCCGGATGCGGTCTTCACCTGGACCAGCACCGATCCCGCGATCGCGAGTGTGAATGCCAGCGGCCTCGTGCTGGCCGTCTCGGCCGGCGACGTCACGATCCGGGCCACGGCCGCGAATGGCCTCTCGGCCACCGCCGCGGTGCATGTGAATCCGGGCGCGCCGCCGTCCAGCTCGCCGGTGCGCTTCAACGAGATCCACTACGACAATCTCGGCACGGATACCGGCGAGGCCCTCGAAGTGGAAGGTCCCGCGGGCACCGACCTCACCGGCTTTTTCATCGCGCTCTACAACGGCAATGGGGGCGGTCTCTACAACACCATCCCGTTGAGCGGAACGCTGCCTGACAGCTGCGGCGGACGCGGCGTGGCTGTGGTGAACTTCCCGCAGGATGGCCTGCAGAACGGTTCGCCCGATGGCATGGCCCTGTTCGACAACACCGGGGCACTCATCGAGTTCCGTTCCTACGAGGGCGAATTCACGGCCAACAATGGTCCCGCGCAGACCCGCCATTCGGTGGACATCGGCGCCGAACAGACCAACGCGCCGCTGGGCATGTCACTGCAGCGCAATTCGTCGGGCGCGTGGATCGCGGCGCTGTCGACCTTCGGCGCGTGCAACGCCGAGGAGCCGACCAATACCGAGAGCCACATCTTCATCACCGGGCGTACCGCCTCCGACGTGGCGCTGCCGGTGGGCTTCCAGGACCAGCTGTTCGCGCGACTGGTGGACTTCCAGAACCAGACCGTGCCGACGACCTTCGTCTGGACCTCGGAAACGCCCACGCTGGCGAGCGTTGAACAGAACGGCGTGATGACGGCGTTGGGCGAGGGCTCCGCCATCCTGCGCGCCACGGCCGCGGACGGCACCACCGCCACCATCACGCTGCCCACGCGCGTGGCGCAGGCCAGCACCACCGCGGTGTACGGCAACAACGCGGAGTTCGGTGAACCCGCCGACGGCGACGCCAGCGACGATTACATCGTGCGGTATCCGCAGTACACGGCCTCGTACAACCAGAACCGCGGCACGCCGAACTGGGTGTCGTACAACCTCGAAGCCACGCACTTCGGCGCCGAGGATCGCTGCGACTGCTTCACCATGGACCCGGCGCTGCCGGCGAACTTCCCGCAGATCAGCACCGCCGACTACACGGATTCGGGTGCGTTCCATGGTTACGGCATCGACCGCGGCCACCTGGCGCGTTCCTTCGACCGCACCAGCGGCGGACTCGACAACGCCTTCACCTATCTATTCGACAACATCGTTCCGCAGGCGGCCGATCTCAACCAGGGTCCGTGGGCGATTCTCGAGAACTTCCTCGGCGATGAGGCGCGCTTCAACAATCGCGAGGTGTACATCGTCACCGGCGTGGCGGGTAACAAGGGAACGCTGAAGGACCAGGGCAGGGTGGTGATACCCACCTCCACCTGGAAGGTGGCGGTGCTGCTGCCGCGCGACCACGGCCTCGCCGACGTGCGCGACTATCGCGACCTCGAGATCATCGCCGTCGACATGCCGAACGAACCGGGCGTGCGCAATGTCGAGTGGAGCACTTACCTCACCACCGTCGACGCCATCGAGGCGGAGACAGGCTACGACCTGCTGGCGGCGCTGCCCGATGAGATCGAAGCGGCCATCGAGAGCAATTCGCAGCCGCCACTGGCGGTGCTGAGCGGCACCGCTGCGCTGGCCGAAGGTGGCAGCGGCAGCTTCGATGCCTCGGGCTCGCTCGATCCGAACGGCTCCATCGTGAGCTACCACTGGAACTTCGGTGATGGCGGCACGGGCGAAGGCGCCAGCGTCGCTCACGTGTTCGCGCAGGACGGCGCCTTCGTGGTCACCGTCACGACCACCGACAACGACGGTCTCACGGACACGGCCTCGATGACGGTGACTGTCGGCAATGTCGCGCCGGTGCTGGCCGGCATCGCGGACGGCTCGCTGGATGAAGGCGACGCGTACACGGTGTCCGGCAGCTTCACCGATCCGGGTGCGGATACCTGGACGGCGTCGGTGAACTGGGGCGACGGCTCCGCGCCCAGCCAGGCCATCGTCACCGGGCATGCGTTCTCCCTGGTGCATGTGTACCCGAACGCGGGCACGTTCACGGTGACCGTGACGGTGGCCGACGATGACTCTTCGGTGAGCGGTACGCATTCAGTGACCGTCGTGGCGACGGTGCCGGAACCGGAGACCGTCGATCTTTCGCCGGCCCTCGGCCTCATCGATCAGCTGGTCTCCGCCCGCAAGATCTCCCGCGATTTCGGCAACCTGCTGAAAGCCCAGGTGCGCTCGGCACAGCAGCTGGTGGACCAGGACAAGCTGTGCGCGGCGAAGATGACATTGAACACCGTGCTGATGTCGGTTGACCTGCTGGTGCGCTTCCGCCAGATCACCGCCGCCGATGCCGCGCCGCTGCGCACCTTCCTGCAGCAGGCGATCGCGGACATCTCCGAGCTGCATGCCGCGCAGTTGGCGAGGCCGGCCAAGGCGAAGTTCGGGAAGCACGGCCACCGCCAGCCGCACTACAGCGGACCGCGCTGGCGCTAGGCGATTCCGAAGAACCGGCGAGTAGTCTGCAATACCGCCGTGGCGAGTCCCTCCAGCGACTCGCCACGCGCGGTGGCGACGGCCCGCGCCACGTGCGGCAGGAAGTGCGGCTCGTTGCGGCGGGACTTCGGAGCCGGCTTGAGATCACGCGGCAGCAGGTAGGGCGCGTCGGTCTCCAGCATGAGCCGATCGGCGGGGATTCCCTTCACCACCTCGCGCAGGTGCAGGCCGCGCCGCTCGTCGCAGATCCAGCCCGTGATGCCGATGTGCAGGCCCAGCTCGAGGTAGGCGTCGCGCTCCTGCTCGCCAGCCGTGAAGCAATGCGCCACGCCGCCGGCCAGTCCCGCCGAGTGTTCGCGCAGGATGGCCAGGAAATCGTCATGTGCGTCGCGCTGGTGCAGGAACACCGGCTTGCGCAGTTTCGCCGCGAGTTCGAGTTGCCAGTGGAAGGCGCGACGCTGCAGGTCGCGCGGCGAGAAATCCCGAAAGTAGTCGAGCCCACACTCTCCGACCGCCACCACGCCGGCGTCGCGCGCCAGTTGTTCGAGTTCGGGAAGCGCGGATTCGGTGAGGTCGGCCGCATGGTGGGGATGCACGCCGGCCGTGGAGTAGAGCGTGCCAGGATGCGCCTTCACCAGTTCGAGTGATTTCGCGGTGCCTTCGACGCTCGAGCCCGTGACGATCATCTGCACGACGCCCGCGCCGCGCGCCCGCTGCATCACCTGGGCGCGGTCGGCATCGAAACTGTCGTGGGCAAGGTTGATGCCGATGTCGATGAATTCCATCCGCCGGCAGTATAAGCGGGCCGTTAGTTAGTCGATTTACAGTGATGCCGATCGTCTACTACTGGATGACCTGCGTTGCTCACGACCTGCGCATGACATCTCTCAGATGTGCCGCTTTCCGAATTCCATTACTCTTCCCGCCTGTGCGGAGTTCGGCTTGAAAACGAACCGTCATATCAGTAGGGAATTCAGGAACTTATAGCGCATGCCTCTCGATTCGGATTCACTCAGTTCGCTGCGCATCGACCGCAGCGCCGGGCCCGTGGATTCTGGCGGCGCCAAGCGCTTCATTTATATAGGCCTGGCGGTGGTGCTCGTGGCCGGAATCGTCGCGGGCCTGTGGTTCTGGCTGGGCGGCACCACCACCGAAGTGCGCACCGTCGTCGCGGAAGCGGAATCGACTGGCCCGAGTCTGGGAAATTCCGTGCTCAATGCCTCCGGCTACGTGGTCGCACGTCGCATGGCCACCGTGTCCTCGAAGGTGACCGGCAAGGTCGAAGAGATCCTGGTCGAAGAAGGCATGGCCGTGAAGAAGGACCAGGTTCTCGCGCGCCTGGATCCCGTCAACCTGCAGACCGTGCTGACGATGGCCGAGCGTGAGCTCGAAGCGTCACGACGCAATCTCGCCGAGATCGAAGTCCGCCTCGCCGAAGCGAAGCGCAATCTCGAACGCAACGAGGCGCTGGTGCAGCGCCAGCTCGTCAGCCAGACGGCGCTCGACGCTTCGCAGGCCGAGGCCAACGCGCTGTCGGCGCGACTCGAGGCGTCGAAAGCCCAGGTGAAGGTGGCCGAGAGCCAGCTCGCCATGCGCCGCATCGACTACAACGACCTGCAGGTGCGTGCGCCGTTCGCGGGCGTGGTCATCTCCAAGGACGCGCAGCCCGGCGAAATCGTCTCGCCCATGTCCGCGGGTGGTGGCTTCACGCGCACTGGCATCGCGACCATCGTCGACATGGACTCGCGCGAAGTGGAAGTGGACGTCAACGAGGCGTACATCAAGCGCGTGAAGGCCAACCAGCGCGTCGAGGCCACGCTCGATGCCTACCCGGATCAGCCACTGGCGGCGCACGTGATCAACATCGTGCCCACCGCGGATCGCACCAAGGCCACGGTGCGCGTGCGCATCGGCTTCGATCAGCTGGAGTCGTACATCCTGCCCGACATGGGCATCAAGGTTCGCTTCCTCGACGACGCGCCCGTGGCGCAGAACGCGCCCACGGGACCGCGCATCCGCGTGCCCTCGGTGGCCGTGCAGCGTGAAGGCGGCGACGCCTACGTCTGGGTGGTGAACGAAGGTCGCGTGGAACGCCGCGCTGTCACGGTCGGCGCCGAGAATGACGGCAATGTCGAAGTGCTGGCGGGCGTGAATTCGGGCGAGGAACTGGTGTCGCCGGTGGTGGCGGGACTGGAAGACGGCGGCAAGGTAAAACTGGCCGAAGGCAATAGTTAGTAGGGAAGGGAGAGCAGCATGGCCGCAGTGGAAAACAGCAAGTCGGATCCGGTCGTCGCGCGCCTGCGCGGGGTCTCCAAGAAATACCAGCGCGGCAGCGAAGTGGTGCCGGTGCTCGAGAAGCTCGACCTGGACCTGCCGCGCGGTGATTTCGTCGCCCTCATGGGGCCTTCGGGCTCGGGCAAGACCACGCTGCTGAATCTCATTGGCGGCCTCGATCGCCCGACCACGGGCAGCATCGAAGTCGAAGGGCTGGCCATCGATCGCCTCGCCGACGCCGCGCTCGGCCGCTGGCGCGCGGACAACGTGGGTTTCGTGTTCCAGATGTACAACCTGCTGCCGGTGCTCACGGCCGAACGCAACGTGGAACTGCCGCTGCTGCTGACGAGGCTCGGCCGCGCGGATCGCCTGAAGCGCGTGCATACGGCGCTCTCGCTGGTGGGCCTGGGCGATCGCATGCATCACCGGCCTCGCGAACTCTCGGGTGGCCAGGAGCAACGCGTGGGCATCGCGCGCGCTATCGTCACCGATCCCACGCTCCTGCTCTGCGACGAGCCCACGGGCGACCTGGATCGCAAGTCGGGTGACGAAATCCTCGACCTTCTGCAGGCGTTGAACAAGCAACACGGCAAGACCATCGTGATGGTCACGCACGATCCGCGCGCCGCCGAGCGCGCCAATCGCACGCTGCACCTGGAGAAGGGGCGTCTCGAACGGGAGACCAACTGATGTTCCGCTGGCTGCCACTGGTCTGGGCCAACCTCGGGCGCCGCAAGCTGCGCCTGGTGTTCACTTTCCTGTCCATCCTGCTCGCCTTCCTGATGTTCGGCATGCTGGATGCATTGCGTACCAGCTTGTCGGGTGCCGTGAACCTGGCCGGCGCCGACCGCCTCATGTCCATGAGCAAGGTGAACATCACGGTGTCGCTGCCGCGTTCGCACTTCGAGAAGGTGAAGGCCACCCCCGGCGTGCGCGCCGTGGCACCGTTCAACTGGTTTGGCGGCATCTTCAAGGACAGCAAGCAGCAGATCCAGGTGCAGGTGACGGATCCCGAGCAGCTCGCCGCGGTGTATTCGGAACTCAAGCTCAAGCCCGAGGAATTCGAAGCCTGGAAACGTGACCGCCAGGGCATCATCGTCGGGCCGGCGTTGGCGGAGGCCTATGGATGGAAGGTGGGGCAGCGTATCCCGCTGCGCTCCGACATCTGGCGCAAGGCCGATGGCTCGGACACCTGGGACTTCAACATCATCGCCATCTACGAGACCAGCGGCACGGGCATCGACCGCGCCAGCGCGTTCTTCCACTACGACTACTTCAACGAGTCGCTGCAGTACGGCAAGGATATGGTGGGCTGGATGGTGATTCGCGTGGCGAATCCGGACGAGTCCGACGCGCTCGCGAAGCGCATCGACACCATGTTCGAGAATTCTCCAAACGAGACCAAGACCTCGACCGAACGCGTGATGATCAAGCAGTTCCTGGAGCAGGTGGGCAACATCGGCCTCATCCTCGTGTCCGTGACCACGGCGGTGTTCTTCACCATGCTGCTGGTCACCGCGAACACCATGGCGCAGTCGGTGCGCGAGCGCACCAACGAGATCGGCGTGTTGAAGACGCTGGGATTCTCGGGCCAATCCATCCTCATGCTGGTGTTGTTCGAGTCGCTGCTGCTCACGTTCATCGGCGGCTTCGCGGGATTGCTGCTCGCCTGGTTCGCGGCGGGCGGCATGGGCGAGGCCATCAAGAATTACTTCCCGGTGTTCAAGATCAGCGCGGGCACGTTCGCGGTGGGGGCATTGCTCATGCTGGCCTTCGGCGTGATCACAGGTGCCTGGCCGGCGCTCACGGCCATGCGGCTCAAGATCGTGGACGCGCTGCGGCGCGGCTGAGGGAGATTCCATGGCAAGTTTTGGACAACAGACAATCGCCGTCACGGCCATGAACCTGCGCAACATTCCGCAGCGCTGGTCCTCCTCGCTGGTGGCGGTGATGGGCATCGGCGGCGTGACGCTGGTGCTGGTGGCACTGCTATCGATCGCCGCGGGTTTTCGCGTGGCACTCGAGGGCTCGGGATCGGACGACGTGGCCATGGTCATGCGCGCGGGTTCGAGCAACGAGCTGTCGGGTGGATTCGGCTCCGATACCGTGACCGTGGTCAGCGACGCGCCGGGTATCCGTCGAGCCTCGGGCGCGGATGTGCCCAAGGAGCTGGCGGGCAAGCCCATCCTGTCGCCGGAGCTCTACGTGCTGGTCGACGGCAAGATGAAGGGCAAGGATGCGAGCACCAACCTGCCGATGCGCGGCGTGAGTCCGTTTGCCCCGCTGGTGCGCAAGAGTTTCAAGTTGGTGGAAGGCCGCATGTTCAAGGAGGGTACCAACGAGATAGTCGTCGGCGACGGAGTGGTGCAGAACTATGACGGCCTGGAAGTCGGCAAGAAGGTGCGCTGGGGCGGCGGCGAATGGACCGTGGTGGGCCGTTTCACCGACCGGCAGGGCATCGCGGAATCCGAAGTCTGGGGCGACGTGCGCATCGTGCAACAGGCCTGGCGTCGCGGTAACAGCTTTCAATCGATCCGCGTGAAGCTCGAGAATCCGGCGGCGCTCAAGACGCTCAAGGATTCGCTCACCAAGGACCAGCGCGTGCGCGTGGACGTGAAGTCCGAGCGCGAGTTCTACGTCGACCAGCAGAAGCTCATGTCCACCATCATCAAATACGTGGGTTGGACGCTGGCCATCATGATGGGCCTCGCGGCCTTCGTCGCGGCGCTCAATACCATGTTCAATGCCGTGGCCACGCGCGTGCGTGAAATCGCCACCTTGCGCGCGCTAGGGTTCAGTGGCTCGGCCGTGGCAAACTCCGTGCTCGCCGAAGCGATGTTGCTCGGCGCGGTGGGCGGACTCATTGGAGGGATCCTGGCGTGGTTATTCCTGAACGGCATGCACAGCTCGACGATGAACTGGGCTTCGTTCAGCCAGATGACCTTCGCGTTCACCGTAACGCCCGAGCTCATGATGACGGGCCTGTGGTACGGCATGCTGCTCACGTTCCTGGCGGGAATCTTCCCGGCGCGGCGCGCGGCACGTCAGCCCATCACCTCCGGACTGCGCGAGCTGTGATCCTCCGCCTGCTGGGCTGCGCGGGGCTGGGCCTCGGTCTGGCCCTGGGCCTGGCAGTCCCGGCGCTCGGGCAGGGGGCGGTGAGCTGGCCGGACGTCGAAGGACGCATCCAGTACGCCTATTACACCGACGACGCGCGCGCGCTGAACTCGGTGCTCACCAATCTCAAGCCCAAGCTGGCCGAAGGCGAGGAAGAATCCGCGGTGGTGGATGCCAGCACGCGGGCCTACTTTCGCGCGCTGGCTTACTACCGCCTGGCGCAGGTGAGCACCGCCGGCAAGAAATCCGTGGCCCGCGATGCCATCGATGACTGCGGCGAAGAGGCCGACAAATCCGTGGAGGCACTGCCGCGCGTGCTGCCCGGGCTCGACGAATCTCCCGAAGCCCGGCACCAGCGCGCCGAGGCCTATGCGCTGGCCACGGCCTGCACGCTCGCCGGCCGGGAAATGAGCTCCATTCCCTTCACGGGCGGACGCATCGGTTCGCGCATCGACGAGGCGGTCAAACTCGAGCCGAAGAATCCTCGAGTGCGCCTGGTAGAGGCCCTCGTGGCCTACGAGCGTGCCGGCAAGGACGTCGCGGAGAAGGCGGCCGCGGTGAAGAAATTGAAGGGCGTTGCCGTGATGTTCGAGGCGGCGCGCGCCGCCGCATCGACCACGCCGGAGTGGGGCGCGGCCGAAACCTATGCCTTCCTGGGTCGCGCGCTCATCGGCGAAAACGACGTGGTCGGCGCGCGCGAAGCGCTGGAGCGCGCGCTGCTGATCGCGCCGGACTATGGGTTCGCCCGGCGGCAGATGGCGCAAATCACGCGCTGACGACTGCTAGTATTCGGCGCCATGCCGTACGCGCGCCTCTTTGCGCCGCTCGACCTGGGCTTCACGCGTCTCGCCAATCGCATCGTGATGGGCTCGATGCACACGGGGCTCGAGGACCGGGCGAGCGATTTCCCCAAGCTTGCCGAATATTTCGCCGAACGCGCGCGCGGCGGAGCGGGCTTGCTGGTGAGCGGCGGCATCGCGCCGAACCGCGCGGGATGGGCCAAGCCATTTGCCGGCAAGCTGTCGAGCCCGCGCGAGGTGGCGCGCCATCGGCTGGTCACCGACGCCGTGCACGAAGCGGGCGGCAAGATCTGCATGCAGATCCTGCACACCGGGCGGTATTCCTATCACCCGTTTCCCGTGGCACCCAGCGCCTTGCGCGCGCCCATCAATCGATTCAAGCCGCGCGAATTGTCCTCCGACGGGGTGCGTGACCAGATCGCCGACTTCGTGAACTGCGCCGTGCTGGCGCGCGAGGCCGGCTACGACGGCGTCGAGATCATGGGTTCGGAGGGCTACTTCATCAACGAGTTTCTCGCGCCGCGCACCAACCGTCGCGACGACGAGTGGGGCGGTTCGCTGGAGAACCGCGCACGGCTCGCGCTCGAGATCCTGCGCCAGACCCGCGCCGCGGTGGGTCGCGAGTTCATCATCATCTTCCGCCTGTCGGGACTCGACCTGGTCGAAGGCGGCTGTGATGGCGCCGAAATCGAATGGCTGGCCTCGCAGATGGAGGATGCCGGCGCCACGATGCTCAACACCGGCATCGGCTGGCACGAGGCGCGTGTGCCCACCATCGCGGGCATGGTTCCGCGCGGCGCATTCGCCTGGGTGTCCGCGCGCATCAAGGCGGCCACGCGCCTGCCGGTGATCGCGACCAACCGTTTCAACGTGCCGGCCGATGCCGAGTCGATGCTGGAAAGCGGCGCGGCCGATCTCGTGTCGATGGCGCGGCCGCTGCTCGCCGATCCGGACCTGCCGCGCAAGGCGCGCGAAGGCCGTGAGCGCGAGATCAACATCTGCATTGCCTGCAACCAGGGCTGTCTCGATCGCATTTTCGAGAACCAGCGCGCCACCTGCCTGGTGAACCCGCGCGCCGCTTATGAAACCGAGCTGGTGCTGACCCGCACGCCGTCGCCGAAACGCGTCGCCGTCATCGGTGCCGGTCCGGCCGGATTGTCCTGCGCCACGGCGCTGGCTGAACGCGGCCACGAGGTCACGTTGTTCGAGCAGTCCGCCGAGATCGGCGGACAATTCCGTTACGCGCGCGAGGTGCCCGGCAAGGAGGATTTTCGTGACTCGCTGGCGTATTTCGCGCGGCGCATCGAGCTCACGGGCGTGCGGCTGCTGCTCAACACCACCGCGGATGCGGGCCGGCTGGCGAAAGAGGGCTTCGATGAGTTCGTGGTCTCGAGTGGCGTGCGCGCACGGGTCCCGTCAATCGAAGGCATCGGGCATCCCAAGGTCATACTCTACCCGGACCTGTTGTCCGGCGCGCGCCGCGCCGGCGACAGCGTGGCGATCATCGGGGCAGGTGGTGTGGGTTTCGACGTCGCGACCTACCTCACGCATCGCCACGACGATGACTATTTCGCCGAGTGGGGCATCGACCGCACGTTGACGGCGCGCGGCGGGCTGGTGGCTGCGCGGCCGGTGAGCCCGCTGCGCAAGGTCTATCTACTGCAGCGCAAGGCGGAAAGGCTGGGCATGACGCTGGGCAAGACCACGGGCTGGGTCCATCGCACCGCGCTCAAGCACCGCGGCGTGGTGATGCGCGGCGGCGTGGGATACGAACGCATCGACGATCGCGGCCTGCACCTCGCGACCGAGCGCGGACCGGAACTGCTGTCCGTGGAACATGTCATCATCTGCGCGGGACAGGAATCGGTGAATCAGCTCCGCGACGAGCTGTCGGGCACCGGCAAACCCGTGCACGTGATCGGAGGAGCCTTGCTGGCAGCGGAACTCGATGCGGAACGCGCCATACGTGAAGGAACGATGCTGGCCGCCAGACTATGAGCAGTGACCGGGAAGACGCCGAGGGCGCCAGTTTCCAGTTCGACCTGTTGCGCGGTGAAAACAATCCCGGTGATGCCGCGCGACCGCAGATCCGCGTGAGCCAGCGGGCGCGGCGTCTCGCGGTGCGCGTGTACCCGGATGCGCGCGTCGAGGTGGTGGTTCCGCCGCGGGTGCGTCCGCGCGACATCGAGCGGTTCGTCGCCGAGCATCGCGAGTGGATCGACAGCAAGCGTGCGGCGGCGCTGGCACGACGTCCGCCTCCCGAAGCGTTTCCGCCGGCAGTCATCACGTTCGCGGTCACCGGCGAGAGCTGGCGGGTGCAAGCCGCGGTTGGTATCGGCCGGGCGCGCCTGAAGGAATCTCCCGACGCGCAGGGAGGAGGTGTGCTCAGCCTGTCTGGCACGCAGAATCTCCGTCCGGCGCTGCGTGCCTGGCTGCTGCGCGCGGCCCGCGAGCGCCTCGAACCGCGGGTGCAGGCCCTGGCCGCACGCACCGGCGTGTCATTTTCGAGGATTTCCATCCGCCGCCAGCGTTCGCGCTGGGGAAGTTGTTCGGTGCGGGGTACCATCAGCCTCAATGCCTGCCTGCTGTTCCAGCGTGCCGAGGTGGTGGACTACCTCATCGTGCACGAGCTCATGCACGTGGGGCATATGAACCACTCCGCGCGTTTCTGGCAGGCCGTGGAGCGGCATTGTCCCGACTGGCGGGCGCTGGATCGCGAACTGTTGCAGGGCTGGCGACAGGTGCCGCGCTGGCTCTTCCTCGACGAATAGTTCCAGAAACCCGAGCATGCAAGACAAAGACAAAGAAGCGCCGCGGCACGTCGATCTCAAGAACGAAGGCGTGCACTGGGATCTCGGGACTTCGCAGTCCTACGGCGAGTACCTGCAGCTCGACAAGTTGCTGAACGCGCAGAAGCCCAACTCCATCGAGCAGGACGAGATGCTGTTCATCATCGTCCACCAGGTGTCGGAGCTGTGGATGCGCCTGTTCCTGCACGAGCTCGGGCACGTGTTCGACTGCGTTCGCCGGGACAACCTCGATCCCTCGTTCAAGATGCTGGCGCGTATCTCGCGGCTGCAGGAAGAGCTGCTGGGCGCCTGGACGGTGCTGTCCACGCTCACTCCCTTCGAGTACTCGTCGTTTCGCAACACCCTGGGACGTTCGTCGGGATTCCAGTCGGTGCAGTACCGGCTGCTGGAGTTCAGCCTTGGCAACAAGAACCGTGAAGTCATCGCCGTGCAGAAGCGCGATCCGGTGGCCTACGAAAGACTCGAACGCGCGCTCAATGCGCCGTCGCTGTACGACGAGGTGCTGCGCCTGCTGTCACGGCGCGGCTACGGCATTCCCGAAGAAGTGGTCGAAAGGGATTTCTCGGAACCGTACACGTCCTCGAAGGCGGTGACGGCGGCCTGGTTGAGCGTGTATCACAACGCCGAGAAAGACTGGGATCTCTACGAGATGGCCGAGCGTCTCACCGACCTCGACCAGAAGTTCCAGCTCTGGCGTTTCCACCATCTCAAGACCGTGGAACGCGTGATCGGCTACAAGCCGGGCACTGGTGGTACGGGCGGTGTGTCGTACCTGGCCAAGGCGCTCGAGCTCAAGTTCTTTCCCGAGCTCTGGCACGTGCGCACTTCCATGTGAAGGTGGGCGCGGCGTACGACCGTTGGCGCTGCGCTTTCTCTGCGGAAACAAAAAAGGGGACGGACTCTCGAGGCCCGTCCCCTTTTGCTAGGAAATCAGGAATGTCCCCATTTACTCCTGGTCGACCCAGGCGTTGATGGACATGGTGCTGGCCCGGTCCACGGACGTGCCGATCGCCGAGGGATAGCCATCGACCCAGGGGATGTCGCCGGTGTAAGGCTGGGCCTGTGTCCACGGGTAGGACTGCTGCCAGAGTGCGGCGTTTTGCCAGAGCGCGGCGTTCTGCCACAACGCGCCGTTTTGCCACAGGGCGCCGTTCTGCCAGAGGGATCCGTTCTGCCAGAGCGCGGCGTTCTGCCACAGCGAGCCGTCCGGCCAGAGCTGGCCATCGGGCCACAGCTGGCCGTTGGGGAGAGTCACCTCGAAGGTGCCATCGTCCCGCTGCACCACGTTGCCCATGTAGTGTTGCGTGCCGGCGATGTCGGCCGCGATGTTGAGGCCCAGGTTGGCGCAGTTGCTGGTCGTGCCCTGCACGGCGGCCTTGGCGTCGATGAGGCCCATGCCCTGCTGCAGCAGCGAGTAGGCCGGAGTGCCGTCGGCTTTCACGGCCGGCCGGCCGCTGGCGAGGATCCGGCACTTCACCTGGTCGGGCGTGATGCCGTGGTTGTTGCTGATGATCAGTGCGGCGACTCCGGAGACCACGGCGGCAGCCTGCGAGGTGCCCGACATGGTGAAGAAGTCACCGCTGTTCATGAAGGTGGGGTGGTCGACGGCGATCTTCTGGTACGTCGCCATGAAACTCCACACGTGGCCACCCGGCGCGACGATGTCGGGCTTCGCAAAGCCTTCGAAGGTCGGGCCGGCCGCCGAAAACGTCGCGAGACTGTCGTCGGTGTTGGTGGTGGTGTAGTTGTCGGTCATCGCGCCGACCGTGATGACGTACGGGACATTTCCCGGTACGCCCACGGTCTGCGGCAGCGGTCCGCCATTGCCCGCTGATACGACGACGACGATGCCGGATTGCCAGGCGCGCATCACGGCTTTATTGAGCGGATCGTCCCAATAGCGCGAACGCGCCTGGGCCCCTAGCGACAAATTCAGAATACGGATGTTGTACGACTGCTTGTTGTTGACCGCCCACTCGATGCCGCGGATCACCGTGGCATAGCTGCTCGCGCCGTCATCGCCGAACGCCTTGATCGAGATGATGCGCGCGTCGGGCGCGACACCGAAATAGCGGCCCTGCGAATCCTTGCGGCTGCTGGCGATCAGGCTGGTGATGTGCGTGCCGTGGCCGTTGGTGTCGGTCGACACCGAAGACCATTGCGACTGGACGATATTGAGCGTGGCGTCGAACTGCGCGGCCACGCGGCCGTTGCCCAGCGTGTCCTTGTCGAGCGAGTCGAGCTTCCAGTAACCCGTGTCGATGATGGCCACGCCGATGTCGCGGCCGCGGATGTTGGCGTTGTGCAGGTCGCGCGCATTGACGTCGACCGGAACCGGATCGCCTTCGCCGAAAGTCGTGTTGTAGGTTATTTCCAGGTCGTCGATGTCGACATTGTCGTCACCGAAGCGGCCGCTCATCGAGGGCACGAAGCGGATGGCCGAGTCACGGCCACGGAAGCGCGTGATGTCGTAGGTCTGGTTGGCGAAGGCGGTGTCGTTGGCGGGGCCGGTGAGGCGGCCGATCTCGGTCCAGCTGCCACCGTTGTTGGCGCTGGCCTGCACGGCCACGTATTCGCCGCTCTCCAGGCTGGCGCGCAGCGACTTGAACTTGAGCGTCACGCTGGCCGCGTCGGTGGGCGTGGCCGCGCGGCGGTAGATGGACGCGCCGCGGCCGGTGAGGATCAGGCGCTTGCCGCCACGGTCACTCCAGCCGAGCATGATGAATCCGCCGTTCGGCGTGTTGTCGTCGGCCTGTTCGATCCAGTTGCCGTACCAGCGGTGCGTGCCGTCGTTGTTGGCAAACGAATCCAGTTCGAAATTGTCGCGCACGCTGGCCGCGGCATTCGTGGCCACGAGCGCGTTGATGCTGATCTGCTTGACGCCGGCGTCGGCGAGCACGACGGCGTGCTGCGCGTCGGTGAGCCGCGCTTCGACCGCGTCGATGATGTTGAGATGGGAGGTGACTTCGCCACCCGCGGCCTTCACGGCTTTCGCGGCGAGCTCGGCGCTCTTTCCTTCGACGATGTAGCTCTGCGACTCCTGGCGTACGGCCGCCTGGGCCGCCGGCGGGCTCGGTGTCGTCGCGGAGCACGACACCAGCACGCCAAGGCCCAATCCACCCACGATGGCCGTTCCCAGGACTCGAACGGCTACCGAATTGCTCTTCAACGTCATCAAATCGCCCCTTTAGTGGCCCCAGTCCGCTTTCGCGAACGGCACCATTAGAGGCGGGAGCGGCAATTTCTCAGCGTGCGTGTGTGATCCGGCTCTCGGGCAAAGTGAGACTTGCGTCTAATAAGGGCCGGTAAAATTGTGACCTATGTCAACCCACTTTTATCGGTGGGCGACCTTTGTGACAGAAGCTGGCTCAGTCTTTCCGCCCGGCAGGATTTTGTCCAATAACACCGAGATGGGCTGCGCCGCCGAGAAGAGGTGGCCCTGTCCTTCGTGGCACTGCTCGGCGATGAGGAACTGCGCCTGCGCTTCGGTCTCGATGCCCTCGGCAACGATGCGCAGGCCGAAGGCATGGCCGAGCGCGATGGCGGCGCGGCACACGGCGCGCGCCTCGTGATCGTGCCCGACTTCTTCGACGAAGGAGCGATCGATCATGATGCCGTCGAGCGGGCTGTTGCGCAGCCGTCCCAGCGACACGTAGCCGGTGCCGAAGTCGTCGATGAGCACGCGTACACCCTGGCCCCGCAGCTGGTGCAGCGCCGCGAGCCCGGAACGGCCCGTGGACAACATCTGTTCGGTGATTTCGAGGTCGAGGTGTGAAGGCTCGATGCCGGCTTCGCGCGCGGCGCCGTTCACGTCCTCGGCGAGGCTCTCGGCGGAGAGATACTGGCGCGCCACGTTCACCGACACGCGCAACTGCGGATACCCGCGCGCGCCCAGCGCGGCGAGATCGCGGCAGGCGCGACGCAGCACCCAGCGGCCGAGCTGCACGGAAAGTCCCGAGAGTTCGGCGATGGGCAGGAATTCGGCGGTGGGCACGAGGCCGCGGATCTTGTGCGGCCAGCGCAGGAAGGCTTCGACGGCCACGATCTCGCGCGTGGCGAGCTTGAGGCGCGGCTGGTAGTGCAGCTCGAGCTCGTCTTTCTGGATGGCCTGGGTGAGCTCCTGCTGCATGTCGAGGCGCGTGAGCGAGGCCATGCGCAGCGTGTCGGAATAGAACGTGACCAGGCGCTCTTCGCCATGGCGGCGTCCCGAGTCGAGCGTGGTGAGCGCGCGTTCGACCAGTTCGCTGGCGCGTTCGCCATCGGTCCCGGACAGCGTCACGCCAGCCTGGGGCGCGAGCTGGAAGATCTGGCCGTCAAGATCCACGGGGTGCTTGAGCGCCTGCATCATCGCGTTGATCACGGCGTCGGCGTCGGCGCGTGAACGGATATCGGTGAGCACCACGCCGATGACGTCATCGGAAACGCGGGCGAGGCGCGGGAGATTGGAGCGTCCTTCGGGAAGATTCTCGGTCACCACCTTGGCGGCGGCCTCGAGCAGACGATTCGCGAGCGCGGAGTCGAACACGCGCTGGTAGGTGACGTAGCCGCCGATGTGGATCAGCACCACGCCCACGGTGTCCTCGCGCAGCGCCGCCATGTCGAGCGCCATGCGCAGCGATTTCTCGAAACCATCGCGGTGCGGCAGCATCACGCCCGCGCTCTTTTCATAGAGCCCGGAATCGTTGGAAGTGGCACCGGCCCCGAGATCGCGGCACACGACCAGCACGCGGTCGAAGCCCTGCACGTGGAAGCGCATTTCGAGCTTGAGATCGCCGTCCTGGTAGCGCTGCTGGGCGGGCTTGCGGGTCTTGAGGATGCGACGCACCGTCTGCAGCACGTGCGTGGCCATCTGGTCGGGCCAGAGGTCGTGGACCGAGCGGCCGGGGATCTCTTCCTCGGGTGCGGTGAGCCCGCGCACGGCGTTGCCGCCCACGCAGGAAAGAATGACGCCATCGCGGCGCACGATCATCGCCAGGTCGGGCAATGAACGGGCAAGGGCATCGCGAATCTCGGTATCCATACGCTCGACGGTCTCCGTTTGGCCTAACGCGCCTCGCGCAAGACGCGCAGGGCATTCACTGTATCGTCACTGCCGCGCGTAGATGAATGCTCGATAATGACGCCGTTGGCAATCAGACCATCGACATTCGACTCGACGGCCGAAATGACCGAGTGCAGGTTGGCCACGGACTCGGTGCCGAACCAGCCCCGCCAGGCATTGCGGCCCCGCTTGGCGCGGTACAGCGCCAGATCGGCAATCTTGATGGCATGTTCCCAGCTGACCGCCTCCGGTTTGCCGGGGACGAAAGGCAGGCAGGTGAGGCCGATGGAGGCGCTGGTACGTACCACGGCGCCGCGCGGCAACACGCATTTCATCTTGGCGATGCGCTCCCGGATGCGCTCGGCCAGCATGCAGGCATGCTCCACGTGCTGGGCATGGGCCACGACCACGAATTCATCGCCGCCCCAGCGGACCAGCACGTCGTCCGGGCGGATGGCCTGCTTGAGGGTGCGGGAGATTTCGATGATGAGCTCGTCGCCGGCCGCATGGCCGTGCTGGTCATTGATGGGCTTCAGCGCGTCGAGATCGATGATCATGATCGCGAGACCGGCCGCGCTCTTCTGCTCGGTCAGCATGCGCGGGAACTGCTGCATCAGGTAGCGGCGATTCGCGAGGCCGGTCAGTGAGTCGGTGAAGCTCACCATCTCCAGCCGGCGGTTCGCGTCCTGCAGTTCGCGATATTGCTCGGCGAGTTCGTGCGTGCGATCGCTCACCTGCTGTTCGAGGTCGGCGCGATAGGCCGCGGCGCGCGCCAGGCGCCGATGCTGCGCGTACCAGACACCGAGCAGCAGCAGCATCAGCAGCAGCGCATAGGCGCCCCAGGCCCAGGGTGACAGCCACGGGGAGGGCGCCACTTCGATCGGCAGCGCGAGGCCCTGCGTGCTCCAGACGCCGTCGCTGTTGCTGGCCCGCACGCGGAACACGTAGTGCCCGCCGGGCAGGTTGGTGTACGTGGCCGCGCGACGTTCGTCGGCGCGCACCCAGTCATTGTCGAAGCCGTCGAGCTTGTACTCGTAGCGGTTGGAGCGCGGGTCGGCGAAGTCGAGCGCCGCGAAGCGCAGCGTGATCACGTCTTCCTTGTGGCCGAGGTCGATGCGATCGATGCGTTCCTCGGGCACGCCCAAGGCGCCGGGCTCATTGAGCTTCAGGAATTGCGTGAGGACCACGCGCGGCGGCCGCTCGTTGAACTCGAGCATTTCGGGGTAGAAAGAATTGAATCCGGTCGCGCCGCCGAAGAACAGCTTGCCGCTGCGGTCGCGGTAGTGCGCGCCGAAGTTGAATTCCTCGGCCTGCAGGCCGTGCAACCGGTGAAAGCGCTGGATGGCCAGGGTCTTCGGATCGAGACGCGCGAGGCCGAAGTTGGTGCTCACCCAGATCTGGCCCATGCCATCGGCGCGCAGACCATAGATGGTGTTGTTGGGAAGTCCCTGGGCTTCGGAGATGTTGGCGAAACGCAGGTGACCCGGCGCATCCGCCGGGTTCAGCACGCGGTCGATGCCCGCGCCGCGCGTGCCGATCCACACGCCGCCGGTGTCGTCGACCAGGATGGAGTAGATGGTGTCGAAACTCAGCGTGTCGAGTTTCTTCGCGTCGCGCTTGTAGTAGTACATGCGCCGCGTCTTCGTGTCCCAGACGTTGAGGCCGCCGCCGTCGGTGCCTATCCACACGTGCCCGGTGCGATCGCGCGCCATGGCGGTCACGCGGCCATGGGAAAGATGCAGGCCGTCTTCGGGTCCCGCCCGCAGGTTGTCGAAGCGGCGCGTGCGCGCATCGAAGCGTGAAATACCGCCGCCGTAGGTGCCCACCCAGAGCTGCTTGTCGACTTCGAGCAGGCTCATGACGCCGTGCGCGGCCAGCGTGGTCGGCACGGCCGGGTTGTGGTGGAAAACTTCGGCGCGCAGGGTTTGCGGGTCGAAGCGGTTGAGGCCGCCGCTCTGCGTGCCGGCCCACAGGGAGCCGTCGCTGGTTTCGAGCAGGGCCATGACGCTGTCGTCGCTCAGCGAGTCGCGATGCTTCTCGTGGCGCACGGCCGTGACCCGACCCGTGGTGCGATCCAGCAGGTTGATGCCGTTATTGAAGGTGCCGATCCAGAGCCGGCCGAGCTTGTCTTCGGCGAACGAGGTGATATTGGGTTCGGTGAAGCCGTCCTTCTGGCTGGCCCGGGTGTGGCCGAACGACCAGGTGCGCGGATTCCACTTGGCGAGGCCACCGCTGCGGGTGCCGATCCACAACGAGCCGCCGCGGTCTTCGAACAGCGAGACGATGTAGTCGTCGGGCAGCGAGCGCGCGTCGGCGTTGTCACGCCGATACGTCGAGAAACTCTCGGTGGAGGAATCGAACCACGCCAGGCCTTCGATGAGGCCGATCCACAAACGTCCCTGGCTGTCGATGAGCAATGCCTGCACGCGGTCGTCGGGCAGGCCGGCCGTCGTGTCGCGACGGAAGACGCGCCAGCGGGCATTGCGCGGATCGTAACGGCCGAGGCCCTTGTCGGTGCCTACCCAGACCATGCCGTCCGGCGCCTCGGTCAGCGCGCGCACGCGCACGGCTTGTCCTTCCGGCGCGAGTTCTTCGGGCAGCGGAACGCGGCTTACCGCCAGCGTGGCCGCGGAGATCCGGTCGAGACCCGTGGCCGTGCCCACCAGCTTGTCGCCGTTGCGCATGGGCAGGATGACGAAGGTGGAGTTGTCGGAGAGCGAACTCGGTTCGGTCACCGAATGCCGCAGGCGGCGCAGTTCGCCGCTGCGAGGGTCGAAAATGGCGACGCCGGAATCGCGCGCCGCGATCCAGATGCGTCCGAGGCTGTCGCGCGCCAGTCCGCGGATGCGCTGCAGGTCCGGGGCGTCGCGCAGCGCGGGCGGTTGCTGGAGCTTGCCGGTCTGCGCGTCGCGAAAGAACACGCCGCCGCCCGAGCTTCCGATCCACAGTCCGTCGTCGCTGGCCACCAGCGCGGCGATCCACGGATTGGGAATGGATTGCGCGTTGCTGCGATCGTGGCGCATCTGGCGGAATTCGTAACCGTCGAAACGGTTGAGTCCGTCCTCGGTGCCGAACCACATGAATCCGTCCGGATCCTGCGCGATGGTGTTGACGGTCTGCTGCGAAAGGCCTTCTTCGAGGCTGTATCGCTGCACGCTGAGCGGGGGAGTGGCGGCGGCGGGCAGCGCCAGGCAGGCGCACAGGGCCAGCCACGCGCCACGTACGTGAGAGCTGGAAAGCCCGAATTGTCCCCGCGTTATAGGCATTTTCGACGTCTGCGGCCGACCCCAGTGCGCATCGTAATGGCGCGGGGGCGGGCGCTATGTGACTGGCGTCAGAGGGACCGGCTTCGGGAGACCGTGTAGGACTCGCACCACGCGATAACTGTGATGCGCATCACGCTCGGAAAATCGCCGGGCTTACGTCCAATCCACGCAGGCCACGCCGAGTTCGGCGGCCTGGCGGCGTGCGGAAACGCTGCCGTTGACCAGCAGGCCGTGTTTCACCAGCCTGAGGTGCGGCAGGTCCGAGTCGCTGTTGCCATAGGCGTAGGTCTCGGTGTCATCGCGGGTGGCGAGCAGTTCGCGCAGGCAGCGCGCCTTCTCCTCGCCGCGACGATTGGCGCTGATCAGGGTGCCGTCGAGCTTTTCGTCGCGCCACGCCACCTCGGTGGAGATCACGTGATCGAAGCCCAGCTGCCGCCCGAATTCGGGAATGTAGAAATCCACGCTGGCCGACATGAGCACCTTGAAGTGTCCGGCGTTGCGATGCCGCTGGATGGCATTCAGCGCGTCGCGGAAGCAGCCCTTCGCGATCTTGTCGCGCACGAAGGTTTGCGAGAACTCCGCGAGCTCAGCGCGCGGCACGCCACGCAACGTGGCACGCAACAGCGCCTGCTTGAGCTGGCCGCGATCGCGGTCGACCAGGTAGCGGAGCGCGCCCGGCAATACCAGCAGCAGCTTCACCAGTCGCCAGGGACGCCGTGACAGCCAGCGCATCACCAGCGGGAACAACGTGTCGCGGCGCGTGATGGTGCCGTCGAGATCGAAGATGGCGATGGGCATGGGCGCGAGGATCTTAGCTCATGGGCTTGCCATCATTCGCCACAATCTGGCGCGGTGCCTGCCACTTTGGGTGACGACACTGGCGGTAGTTTCATCCGCTGGAGTCGTTCCGTGCCTGATGTGCGCAAATGGATTTCACCGTTGTTCGGCAAGGCCGTGGTGGTTGGTGGCCTCATCATCTTGCTGCTGATCCCGCTCGGAAACGTGGAAAACCTGGTGCACGAACGCGGTGCCATGCGCGACGCCGCGGCCCGACGGGTGGCGGAATCCTGGGGCGGTGCGCAGACCACGGCCGGCGTGCTGCTCGCCATCCCGGTGGAAACCACGCGCACGGTGGTCGAACAGACGGCGGCGGGGCGCGAGATCCAGCGCACGGAGGTGGATCGGAACGTGCTGTACGTGCTGCCGGATACGCTCGAGGTGAAGGCAACGGTAGAGCCGGGATATCGCACCGTCGGCCTGTATCGCACGCCGGTCTACCTGGCGCACGTGGATATCGCCGGTGCGTTCGCCCACGATGATTTCGCGCACCTCATGGAGGAGAAGCGCGGTCGCGAGGTGAAGTGGTCGGAGGCCCGGCTCATCGTGCTCAATTCCGAATCACGTGCCCTGCGCGCCGTCGAAAACCTGACCGTGGCGGGGGAATCGCTGCGGGCCGCCGCGGACGGTTATGCGGGTTCGGCGGGAATCTCCACGCCGGTACCCGTGGCGGCGTTGCGCGAGGCCGCGAGCATTCCCTTCCAGCTCGAGCTCACGCTGGCCGGCAGCAGCAGCCTGATGTTCCTGCCCCTGGCGAGAAAGGCGACGGTCGAGATGAATTCCACCTGGCCGCATCCGGGTTTCATGGGTGCGCCGGCGCCGCTCGACCCGCGGATTGGCGACGAGGGTTTCAGTGCCCGCTGGTCGGTGCTGGAGTTCAACCGTGACTTTCCGCAGAGCTGGTACGACTCGGAGGTGCGCCAGGGCGTCATCGCCGATGCGGCCTTTGCCACCGCCGCGCTCGGTGTGAACTTCTACGAGCCCGTGGACGTGTACCAGCGCAACTACCGCGCGCTGCACTACGCCGCGCTGCTCATCGTCATCACGTTCCTGGCGTTTTTCCTGTTCGAGCAGCTGAGCGGGCTCGCGGTGCACGCCATGCAATACCTGATGGTGGGCCTGGGGCTGGCGATGTTCTATCTACTGCTGCTGGCGCTGTCGGAGCACCTGTCGTTCGCGTACGCCTATGCCATTTCGGCGGCCGGCCTGGTGCTGCTGATCACCGTCTACCTGACCGGGGTCTTCAAACGCCTGGCCCCCGCGCTGACCGCCGGCTCCGGTCTCGCGGTGCTCTACACGCTGCTTTACTGGATCCTGCGTTCGGAGGACTACTCGCTGCTCATGGGAGCCATGCTGCTCTTCGGTGTGCTGGCCTTGATCATGCTCGGCACGCGGCGCGTGGACTGGGCGACCGTGGGACGCGCGCGCGGGTAATCCGGAGTGTCATCGCTCCGGCTACCCGCGGCCTGGCGTCCATGCCCTCACCGTCAGCGGCGGTCGGCGTACTGGACAGTACCGACGTTGCGGCCGGTCTTTGCCAGGTGCAGGGCGTTCAACGTCGGCAGGTTCGCTTGCACGATGGCACGGTCGGTGGCGTCGGCGCGGCAGGCCTTGAGCTCGGACTCGATGCGTAGTTGCAAGGTCCCCTGCGGCATGTCGCACACCTCGACCGCGGCGCGTTCGATGCGTTTGTACAACGCCGCGATGCCTTCCTGGGACTTGAGATTCAGGTCGGCGTAGCGGACCGTCTTCGATGGCAGCAGGTCGTCGGCCAGTGCCGGAATGCAACTGGCCGCGACCAGAAGCAGGGCGGTACAGCGGATGAATGGGTTCGTCTTCATGTCTCGTTTCTCCTGTGATTGACACCGGCGGGTGCCGGTGGGGAATCACCCTGCGCGGAGATCGCCGTGAAAGCCTGAAGGAACTCGCAAGCGCAGCAGAAGTGCGCGTGAATCATTGCTGATCGCAACATCGCCACGGACATCAACGAGTTGGCGTTGTCGGACCTGCCTCGAAATGAGGCAGGTGAGTCATGGCACGACGCGGTGCCCGCCGGGTCAGCGCGAGTTCTCCCGCGGTTCAGGTCAATTCAGGGCTATTCAGGAAATCGGCGGTCGTATTCGGCTTCCACGCGCGCATGCGTACTCCAGAAACCGCGCGGTGGGCGGTCATTGAGCACGTCGTCGAGGATGCCCACGTGGGTGTCCCATCCGCCGGCGACGCTGAGCAGGGTGCCGCGATCCTGCAACTTGCGATGCGTGATGGTGAGCAGCACCTGCGCGGCGCGTGGCGCGAGCTCGAACGTGACCTCGGAATGTTCGCCGTGGCTTTCCATCCACGTGAAGACCAGCAGTCGTGGTGCTTCGCAGCGGATCACGCGGCCCGTGAATCCCATCGGCATGTCACGGTATTTTTCGGGTGTTTGTTCCGGCGAAATCAGGTCGTGGCTGAAATTCAGTTCTACCTTGCCGCCGGGTTGCAGATCCATGTCACCGGCGGCGAGCCAGCGCGCTCGCTTGTCCGACTCCGTGATGAATGCCCACACCCGTTCCACGGGACCCGGCAGCAGGCGTTCGAGGCGCACGGTGTCGCGTGCGGGGCGCGAGGCATAGACATGCATGGATTACTCCTTGAGCGCGCGCTCGAGGGCATCGAGGCGCTGACTCCAGAATGATTCGTAGCGGCGCAGCCAGCTGCCAATGCCGGCCAGCGGCTTCGGTTCGAGGCGGCAACGGTGCGTGCGGCCTTCGACGGTGCGCCGGATGAGGCCGGCGTCTTCGAGCGTGCGGATGTGCTTGGATGCCGCCGCCAGCGACATGTGGAAAGGCTCCGCGAGTTCGCCGACGGTGCGCTCCCCGGATGCGAGCCGCTTCAGCATGTCGCGCCGCGTGGTATCCGCAAGTGCGTGGAACACGCGGTCGAGGCGGGCGTTGTTTAATTCAACCATGTGGTTGAATGTAGGCCGCCCGAATTCGACTGTCAACCAGTTGGTTGAATGTTCGTGGAAAGAAAAGGGGCCGGCGCCCAGGAGGTGCCGGCCCCATGACGGGTCATGACGACAGGTGGGTTACGCCGCCTTGCTGGCGAGCTGTCGCAGCACGTACTGCAGGATGCCGCCGTGCCGGTAGTAGTCGCGTTCCTTCGGAGTGTCGATGCGCACGCGCGCTTCGAAAGTGATCGCAGCGCCTTTGGGCGGGGTCGCCACCACCTTCACCGTCTTGGCCTCGGCATTGTCGAGCCCGGTGATCTCGAACACTTCGTTGCCGGTCAGGCCCAGCGACGCCGCGCCCTTGCCCGCCGGGAACATCAGCGGCAACACGCCCATGCCGATGAGATTCGAGCGATGGATGCGCTCGAAGCTTTCGGCGATCACCGCGCGCACGCCCAGCAGCATGGTGCCCTTGGCGGCCCAGTCGCGCGACGAGCCCGTGCCGTATTCCTTGCCGGCCAGGATCACCAGCGGCGTACCTTGCTGCTTGTAGCGCATGGCGGCGTCGAAGATGGACATCTGCTCGCCACTCGGCACGTGCACGGTGACGCCACCCTCGGTGCCGGGCGCGAGCAGGTTGCGCAGGCGGATGTTGGCGAAGGTGCCGCGCATCATGACTTCATGGTTGCCGCGGCGTGCGCCGTAGGAATTGAAGTCCACGGGCTGCACACCCTGCGACACCAGGTATTTCGCGGCCGGGCTGGTCTTGGCGATGTCGCCGGCCGGCGAGATGTGGTCGGTGGTCACCGAATCGCCGAGCAGCGCCAGCACGCGCGCGCCGGTCACGTCGGTCACCGGGCGCGGCGTCATGGTCATGCCATCGAAGTATGGGGGGTTGCGCACGTAGGTCGATTTGTCTTCCCACGAGTAGATCTTGCCCGCGGGCACCTTGATGGAAGACCAGTTGGAATCGCCCGCGAACACGTTGGCGTAGCTCTTGCGGAACATGGCCGAGTCCAGGGATTTCTGCACCACCTCGTGCACTTCCTTGTCCGAGGGCCAGATGTTGGCCAGCAGCACGGGCTGGCCATCCGGCCCGATGCCCAGCGTGTCCTTCTGCAGGTCGATGTCCATGGTGCCGGCCAGCGCGTACGCGACCACCAACGGCGGTGACGCAAGGAAATTCATCTTCACTTCCGGATGCACGCGGCCTTCGAAGTTGCGATTGCCGGACAGCACCGAGGTGGCGACGATGTCGCCGGCCTTGATGCCGGCGGAAATCTCGGGCTTCAGCGGACCGGAGTTGCCGATGCAGGTGGTGCAGCCGTAACCCACGACATTGAAGCCGATGGATTCCAGCGGGGCTAACAACCCCGCCTTGGTCAGGTAGTCGGTGACCACGCGCGAACCGGGAGCCAGCGAAGTCTTCACCCAGGGCTTGGACTTGAGTCCGAGCTTCGCGGCATTGCGCGCCAGCAGCGCCGCGCCCACGAGCACGTAGGGGTTCGAGGTGTTTGTGCAGCTGGTGATGGCGGCGATCATCACGCCACCATCGCGGATTTCCACCTGCTGGCCGTCGAGCTTGATTTCCGCGCAACCGGTGGCGGTGGGATTCTTCTTCGTGCGCTCTTCCGCCATGGCCTTGAGCGAGGTCCTGTAGACGTTCCTGGCATTGGACAGCGGCACGCGATCCTGCGGGCGCTTGGGACCGGCGAGGCTGGGCTCGACCGTGGCGAGATCGAGTTCGAGCACGTCGGTGTAGTCGGCGGGCTTGGCGCCGTTGTAACGCCACATGCCCTGCGCCTTCGCGTAGGCCTCGACCAGCGCGATCTGCTCGGCCGGACGACCCGAGAGTTCCAGGTAGCGCAGCGTCTCTTCGTCGATCGGGAAGATGCCGCAGGTGCTGCCGTATTCGGGAGCCATGTTGGCAATGGTGGCGCGATCCGCGAGCGCCAGGTTGGCGAGGCCATCGCCGAAGTACTCGACGAATTTGTCGACCACGCCTTTCTTGCGCAGCATTTCGGTCACGTGCAGCACCAGGTCCGTGGCGGTGGCGCCCGGGCGCAGCGAACCGACGAGCTTGAAGCCGATGACCTGCGGAATGAGCATGGTCACGGGCTGGCCGAGCATGGCGGCCTCCGCCTCGATGCCACCCACGCCCCAGCCGAGCACGCCGAGACCGTTGATCATCGTGGTGTGGGAATCCGTGCCGACGACGGTATCCGGGTACACCTCGTTCTTGCCGTCGCCATCGCGATGGAACACCACTCGGCCCAGGTATTCCAGGTTCACCTGGTGAACGATGCCGGTATTCGGCGGCACCACCTTGAAATTGCGGAAGGCGGTCTGGCCCCAGCGCAGGAAGGCGTAGCGCTCGCCGTTGCGTTCGAATTCGATCTTGTTGTTCGCGGCCAGCGATGTGGCACGGCCGTAGTCGTCCACCTGCACCGAGTGGTCGATGACCAGCTCGGCGGGATTCAGCGGATTGATCTGCTGCGGATCGCCGCCGAGTTTCTGCACGGCTTCGCGCATCGCGGCCAGGTCGACCACGCAGGGCACGCCGGTGAAGTCCTGCATGATCACGCGCGCCGGCGTGAAATCGATTTCGTAGGAAGGCGCGGCCTTGGCGTCCCAGTTGAGCACGGCCTCGATGTCGGCCGCGGTGACGTTCACGCCGTCTTCGTAGCGCAGCAGGTTTTCCAGCAGGATCTTCAGCGAGTAGGGCAGTCGCGCGACCTTGTCGGCGGGCAACGCAGCAAAGCTCCAGTAGTCATAGGTGCGCTTGCCAACGGTCAGGGTCGTTCGATTCTTGCCGGTCATGTCCACTCCTCGGAAACACAGGGCGCGAAAAAAAGGCGGCGCATTCTAACTCATTGATTGCGGCGTCGTTCCCTCGATAACGCCGCCGCCGAGGCAGCGGTCGCCGTCGTACAGGACCGCGAACTGGCCGGGCGTCACGGCGCGTTGCGGGCGCTCGAATTTCACTTCGATCGCACCGTCGTCGCGCACGCGGGCGTGGCAGGCCTGGTCGGCTTGCCGATACCGGACCTTGATCTGCGAGGGAAATTCCGGGGCGGATGGCTGCACCAGCCAGTTGCAGGGTCCCGTGGCCAGTGCACGGCAGACGAGCATCGGATGATCGTGTCCCTGGACCGCGGTGAGTTCATTGCGCTCGAGGTTCTTGGCGGCGACATACCAGGCGTCCTCGCGCGCGCCGGCGCGCCCGCCGATTTCGAGGCCACCACGCTGACCCAGCGTGTAGAACGCCAGTCCGCGATGGCGGCCGATGACCTCACCGAGTTCGGTGACGATGTCGCCCGGTGTGGTCGGGATGTATTTCGAAAGGAATTCGCGGAAGGGTCTTTCGCCGATGAAACAGATGCCGGTGCTGTCGGGCTTGTCGAACACCGGCAGGCCGGCTTCGCGCGCCAGCGTGCGCACTTCGGATTTCAGCAGTTCGCCGAGGGGAAACAGTACCTGCGTGAAATGCCGGGGGTCGACCCCGTGCAGGAAATAGGATTGATCCTTGTCCGGATCGCGCGCCTTGAGCAGCACGCTCTGCGTGGGGCCGTGATCGAGGCGCGCGTAGTGGCCGGTGGCGAAACGGCTGGCGCCGAGCCGATGCGCATAATCGAGGCACACGCCAAACTTGATCTCGCGATTGCAGAGCACGTCCGGGTTGGGAGTGCGGCCGGCGCGGTACTCGGTGAGGAAGTAGTCGAACACGCGCGCCCGGTATTGCTCGGCGAAACTCACGCGGTGCAGGGGAATGCCCAACTCCGTGGCCGACGCGCGCGCGTCCTGGAAGTCCTGCGCGTCCGTGCAGTAGGTGTCATCGTCGTCCCAGTTGCTCATGTAGAGACCGTGGACTTCGTACCCGGCACGCCGGAGCAGCAGGGCGGCAACGGCGGAATCCACGCCGCCCGACATACCTACGACCACTCTGTTGCTGGACACGGCGCGGATTGTACGCCGCCCTGCGCGGGCAGGCCTGTCCTACAGGTTCACCACCGGGGAAACACGCAGGGCGGACTCGAGGTCGAGGCTTGCCACGCTTTCCAGCGGCTGGCGCCGGCCGAGCAGGAAGTCATCCACGCATCGCATGACCAGCGGCGATCGCAGCCGCGGCTGCTGTTCGCCGAGTTCATCGGGTGACAGCCACACGGCACGCACGATGCCTTCATCCAGAGCCTGCTGCGGGCGATAGTCATCGACATCGCCGCAGAAGGCGAAGCGCAGGAAGCTGCGGCCGTCCTGCGGACTGCGGTAGTGATAGGCGCCGACCAGCGCCGTCGGTAGGAAGCGCCAGGCCGTTTCCTCGCGCGTTTCGCGGACCACGGCGTCGAGCAGGGTTTCGGCGCTTTCGAGGTGGCCGGCGGGCTGGTTCAACACCAGCCTGCCGCTGATGAGTTCTTCGACGAACAGGAATTTCCGGTCGTGCGACACGACCGCGGCGACGGTGACTTCGGGATTCCAGCCCATTCGGGCCGTATGTTAGCTAACCGGGATGGTTAACGGCTGGCCTGGCGTGACAGCTCGTCGGCCGCGCTGGCGTGCCAGATCTCGTCGTACTCGTCGAGATACTGGCGCGCGATGGGCGGATTGTTGAGGTCGGCGACGCCATCCCAGCGATCGGCGTGCACGCGGTAGACGATGGCGCGGTCATCGGCGATCAGGTACGCGCGGGCGCGTTGCTGCGCGACGCCGACGGCGGGCCGTATGTCGATGCAGCTGGTGAGGCGCCGGCCCATGGCGATGAAGCGGTTGTTGTCGCGGAGCAGGTGATTCGGATCCGACAGCAGCACGCGCACCTTGGCGAAGCGGCGCGCCAGCACGAAGCGCTTCACGATCTCGAGGAAGCCGTTCTGGTCGTAGAGGTCGGGTTCCAGGTCGGGCGTGTAGATAGACATCAGGCGTTGCGCGCTCGCCGCCACGGCATCCACGGCCGCGCGCATCTCCTCGAGCGAGCCGATGACGCGTACATGATTCTCGGCGCGCGCCGCAGGAATCGCGGGCACGGCTGCGCCGGACGCGGTCTGCGTCCTTGCGATCGTGTTCAAATCGAATTCCCCGGCCGTCATGGTTGACGACTACTCCCCGGCATCTGGTGCCCTGAGTCGTGCTGACCTGTGCCCGGGAAAGACTAGGTGGCGAGTCCCCGGGGGAGTGCCAAATGCGTCACGCTTTCATCGGGGTTGCAGGCGAACTGACCAGGAAACGTGTGCTGGTTCGCACTTTATGGGCCGGGGCCCTCCCGGGGGATAAGGAGAAACCCTCAGGCCTTTCGCCATGCGAAAACCGCGTTGCGAGCGGTTCTCAAATGGCGCGGGCCATCTCCGCCGCGAGGCCCAGGTATTGCGCGGGCGTGAGCGCCTTGAGCCGGGCCCGATCCGCCGCGGGCAGCGGTAGTTTGTCGATGAAGGCAGCGAGGCTGGCCGCATCCACGTCGGTGCCGCGCGTGAAGTCCTTGAGCAGCTCGTAGCCGTTCGGAACACCCGCGGCGCGCAGCGCGGTCTGCAGCGCTTCGCCCAGGACTTCGTGCGCGTCGTCGATGTCGGCGGCGATGGTCTCGGGCGCCGCGGCGATCTTGCCGAGGCCGCGTTGCAGCGCATTCCACGCGATGAGGCTGTGGCCCAGCGCGACGCCGACGTTGCGCAGCACCGTGGAGTCGGTGAGATCCCGCTGCCAGCGCGAGATGGGCAGCTTGGCCGCGAAATGATGCAGCAGCGCATTGGCGATGCCGAGATTGCCCTCGGCATTCTCGAAATCGATCGGGTTGACCTTGTGCGGCATGGTCGACGAGCCGACTTCGCCGGCCACGGCGCGCTGGCGCAGGTAGCCGAGCGAGATGTATCCCCAGGTGTCGCGCGCGAAGTCGATGAGGATGGTGTTGATGCCGGCGAGCGCATCGCAGTATTCGGCGATCCAGTCGTGCGGCTCGATCTGCGTGGAGTATTCGTTCCAGCTGAAGCCCTGCGATTCGATGAAGCGGCGGCTCACGGCCGGCCAGTCCACCTGCGGCAGCGCGGCCACATGTGCGTTGTAGTTGCCCACCGCGCCGTTCCACTTGGCGAGGATCTCCACCTTGTCGAGCCGCGCCCGTGCGCGCTTCAGCCGCGCGACCACGTTGGCGAACTCCTTGCCCAGCGTGGTCGGGCTCGCGGTCTGGCCGTGCGTGCGCGACAGCATGGGCAGCGCGGCGTGTTCATGCGCGAAGCCGCGCAGCTTTTCGACGAGTTTTTCCAGTTCGGCCGACAGCAGCGTGCGCGCGGCGCGCAGCATGCGCGCGTAGGAAAGATTGTTGATGTCCTCGGAGGTGCAGCCGAAGTGCACGAGTTCGAGTGATCCGGCGGTGGCGCCGCTCTGCGTGAGTTTCTCGCGCACGAAATATTCCACGGCCTTGACGTCGTGGTTGATGCGCACCTCGATGGCCTTGACCGCCGCGGGGGCCTCGTCGCCGGGCTCGAGCGCCAGGCTGGCGGCGAGTTTGCGCACCGGATCGGCCAGGGGCTGCGGCAGCAACTGGGGCACGGCTTCGGCCAGTGCCAGGAACCAGGCCGCCTCGATGCGGATTCGCTCACGGATCAGGCCGCTCTCCGACAGTACGGCGCGTAATCCATCGGCAGCCTTGCGATAACGGCCATCGACCGGAGAAAGCGCGGAGAGTGCTGCGGGATCCATGAAAGAATGGCCTCCGTAAATCGTGGACTGGGGACGTAAACTAGGGCGCGCATGATATCGCACGACACAGACACGCGTGGTCGCACCGAGCACGACAGCTTCGGTGAGATCGAAGTGCCGGGCGGGGCGCTCTGGGGCGCGCAAACCGAGCGCGCGCGGCGCAACTTCCAGCTCAGCGGCACGAGGATGCCGGCGCCATTCATTGCCGCGCTGGGGCTGATCAAGGCCGCGGCGGCCCGCGCCAACGGCCGGCTCGGTCTGCTGCCGCCGGACCTGGCCGCGGCCATCGACTCCGCGGCACTCGAGGTATCGCGCGGCGCCCATGACGCGCAGTTCCCGCTCGACGTGTTCCAGACGGGCAGCGGCACCAGCACCAACATGAATGCCAACGAGGTGATCGCCAGTCTCGCGGGCGCCGCGCTCGGTCGCGCGGTGCACGCGAACGATCACGTCAACATGTGCCAGAGCAGCAATGACTGCATTCCCACCGCCATCCACGTGAGCGCGGTGCTGGCCACGCGCCAGGAGCTGATGCCGGCGCTGCAGGAACTCCGGGACCAGTTGAGCAGGAAGGAATCGGCCTGGGCCGAGGTCCTGAAAACCGGCCGCACGCATCTCATGGATGCCATGCCGCTCACGCTGGGCCAGGAAGTATCGGGCTGGCGCGCGCAGATCGACGCGGCGGCGCAGCGCCTGCTCGAAAGCGAGCGGCGCCTGCTGGCGCTGGCGCAGGGTGGCACGGCCATCGGCACCGGCGTCAATGCGCACGAAAAATTCGCCGCGCAGTTCATCGCCGAGCTGCGCGCATTGACGTCCGTGCACTTCGTCACGGCGCCGAATTTCTTCGCCGCGCAGGGCGCGCAGGACGCGGCGGTTGAATATTCCGGCCAGCTGCGCGCGCTGGCCGTGTCGCTCATGAAGATCGCGAACGATCTGCGATGGATGGGCTCGGGACCGCTGGCCGGACTCGCGGAGCTGCAGCTGCCGGCCCTGCAGCCGGGCAGCAGCATCATGCCGGGCAAGGTGAACCCGGTGATTCCGGAAGCCGTCGCCATGATCGCGGCGCAGGTCATGGGACTCGACGCGGCCATTGCCGTGGCGGGCCAGTCGGGAAACTTCCAGCTCAACGTCATGTTGCCGCTGATCGGCAGCAACCTCGTGACGCAGGTGATGCTGCTGGCCCATGGCGCGCGTGCGCTGGCGCGACAATGCCTCGCCGGCGCGGAGCCGAACCTGCCGCAACTGGCCGATGCGCTGGCGCGCAATCCCATTCTCGTGACCGCACTCAACCCGGTGATCGGTTACGAGCGCGCGGCCGCCATTGCCAAGCGCGCCTACGCCGAGGGTCGGCCGGTATTCGACGTGGCGCTCGAAATGTCGGGCCTGGCGCGCGAGGAACTGGAGCGCCTGCTCGATCCGGCGCAACTGACACACGGCGGATTGCACGGCGCTGGAGGCGGGGGTTGAGCCAGGCGGATGCGGAGCTGCGCGAGCGGATCCTGCGGCGCTTTGCCGGTTCGGCGCCGCGGCACGAGCCCACCGACTGGCACCTGCTCGGCGTGAGTGCCGAACGTCGCCAGCGCCTGGCGCGCCATTTCCCCGAAAACCCGGTGCCGGCCGCGGTACTCATGCCCATCGTCGATCGGCCCGAAGGCATGACCATGCTGCTCACGAATCGCGCCTCGCAGATGGCGCGGCACCCCGCGCAGATCTCGTTTCCCGGCGGCCGCGTCGACAAGGAAGACGCCGATTTCGCGAGCGCGGCGTTGCGCGAGGCGAACGAAGAGATCGGGCTCGATCCGGCGCGCGTCCGGGTCTTTGGCTATCTACCCGATCACATGGTGATCAGCGGTTTTCGCGTGACGCCGGTGCTCGGGCTGGTCGCGCCGCCGTTCTCGCTGGAATTGAACCCGGCGGAAGTGGCCGGCGTATTCGAAGTGCCGCTGGCGCACGTGCTCGACAGCGCCAACCACAAGGCGCGGCTGCGCAAGGTCGGTGACGAGGAAATGCTGCTCTATGACATTCCCTGGGAAGGACAGAACATCTGGGGTGCCACGGCCGGAATGCTGCTCACTTTCGTACGCATGCTGCAGGAGGAGCAACGCGCATGAGCGTGGGAAATGACGAGGCGCGGGTGCGAGACGCGATGCTGCGACTGCTCGAGGTCATGCGCCGGTTGCGCGACCCGGATGGTGGCTGTCCCTGGGATCGCGAGCAGACCTTCGCCAGCATCGCGCCGTACACCATCGAGGAATCCTACGAAGTGGCCGACGCCATCGCGCGCGGCCAGCCGGATGACATCGAGGCGGAGCTCGGCGACCTGTTGTTCCAGGTGGTCTTTCACGCGCAGATGGGCCAGGAGCGCGGCTGGTTCGATTTCGCGAGCGTGGCCGATGCGATTTCCGACAAGCTCACGGTGCGACATCCGCATGTGTTTGGCCCGGCATCCGAACGCGGGAAGGGCTCGACCGCCGAGCTCAATCGTGCCTGGGAAGATCACAAGGCGCGGGATCGCGCCGCGCGGGCCGACCTGCCCAGCAGCGAACTCGCCGACGTGCCCCTGGCACTGCCGGCCTTGGCCCGTGCCGCCAAGCTGGGCAAACGCGCCGGCCGCGTGGGATTCGACTGGCCGGACGCCACCGGCGTGCGCGACAAGATCGAAGAAGAACTGCGCGAGGTTGCCGCGGCCCGTGACGAGGAACGCGCCGGCGAACTCGGCGACCTGTTGTTCGCCGTGGCCAACTGGTCCCGACACCTGGGCACGGATCCGGAAGAGGCGCTGCGACTGGCGAATGCCAAGTTCGAGCGGCGTTTCCGCGCCATGGAAGACCTGGCCCGCCGGCGTTCGCTGGTGCTGAAGTCCCTGGACGCGGCCAGCTGGGACGCGCTCTGGAACGAGGTGAAAAGAGCGGAAAAACCAGGCGAATCCTGACGTTCAGTAGGGATTCATCGACGCCGGCCTACATTGCCTCCACGGTCGCTTCACCCGGGACGCGGGTTCCCGGATACCGGCCGATGGATGGAGGCTATATGTCGAGCAAGAGCACCAAGGTCCTGGCGATTTTCCTGGCGGCCACCCTCGCGGGTGCGGCTGCCACGGCGTCCGCCCAGGATCCCTACGGCCAGGGATACGACAACCGTTACGACGACCGATACGACCGCGGCCCCGAGCAGGGTTACGACGACGGCGGAGTCTACGACTACGCCAAGGTCGTCGACGTGCAGCCGCTGACGCGCCAGGTGCGTGTCAGCACTCCGCAGCGCGAGTGCTGGGACGAGACGCGGTATGAACAGCCTCCGCCGTCCTATGGGATGTCGGATTCGCGCATCGCCGGCGGAACCTTGCTAGGCGCGGTCATCGGAGGCGTGATCGGCCACGCGGTGGGACACAACCACCATGGAGGGCACCATGAGCAGGCGGCCACGGCGGCCGGTGCCATCATCGGTGCCGGCATCGGCAACCAGCAGGCGAAGCGTCGCACGGGCTACGCGGGACCGCCGCCGCGCGAGTACACGGTGCAGCGTTGCGAGACTCGCTACCGCGACGAGGTGCACGAGCGCATCGACGGCTACCGCGTGACTTACCTGTACCAGGGACGTCGCCAGGTCACGCAGCTGCCCTATAACCCGGGCGAACGCATCCGGGTGCGCGTCGACGTCACCCCGGCGGAGCAGTGACAGAACTGATTGGCATAACGGTGTGGGTGGCCTTGTATTTCAAATGGGCCACCCACACCGCTTTTGTGGCGCAACGCGTTAAACTCGCGCCCGTCATGAAAAAGATTCGCCAGGGCCTCGTGCCCCTCGCATTGATCGCCGCGGGATTCGCGCCGTCCACGCAGGCGCACAGCATGCCCGGCCCGGTCGTTCCGGGCAGCAACGTGGAAGAGCGCGGCGTGATCCGCGAAGTCCCCCACGATGGCATCTCGCTGGACGAAGCCGTGCGCATGGCCGAAGCGCAGTACCGGGCGCGCGTGGTGCGCACCGATGTGCAGGATGAAGATGGCCGCAAGGTGTACGTGTTGAAGCTGCTGTCGGATGGCGGCCGTGTGATCACCGTGCGCATCGACGCCGCCACGGGAAGGATGCGATGAGAGCGCTGGTGGTCGAAGACGAAGCGGTGTTGCGTGAAGGATTGCGCGATCAGCTGGTGAAGCAGGGCTTCACGGTCGACGTCGCCGCGGACGGCGAAGAAGGCCTGTTCGCCGGCAACGAATATCCCCTCGACATCGCGGTGGTGGATCTCGGCCTGCCGAAGCTCTCCGGTCTCGATGTCATCCGCAAGCTGCGCCAGGCCGGCAAGACTTTTCCCATTCTCATCCTGACGGCGCGCGATCGCTGGCAGGACAAGGTCGAGGGTTTGCAGGCCGGTGCCGACGACTATGTCGCCAAGCCCTATCACTTCGAAGAAGTGCTGGCGCGCATGCAGGCGCTGATGCGCCGTGCCGGCGGCTGGGCCTCGCCGATTCTCGAATGCGGTCCCATCAAGCTCGACACGCGCGCCCAGGCCGTGACCATCAACGGCGCGCCCATCGAACTCACCACGTTCGAGTACCGCATCCTCGAACACATGATGCTGCGCGCCGGAGACGTGATCTCCAAGACCGAGCTCACCGAGCGGCTCTACGACCAGGACTACGAACGCGACAGCAATGTCATCGAAGTGTTCATCGGCCGTCTGCGTCGCAAGCTCGATCCGGACGAATCGCTGCGCCCCATCGAGACCCTGCGCGGCCGCGGATATCGATTCGCCATCTCGCGCGCCGGCGCGTGACCTGAAACCGGACCCGGTCCCGGGTAGACTGGCCGCACCTTGTCGCGAGCCTCCCTGACACGCCGACTGCTGCTGACGGTATTCAGCGTCATCCTGCTGTTCTTCGCGCTCACGATCTTCCTGCTGGACTACCTGTTCCGGCAGGCGGCCGAACAGGGCCTGCGCGAAGTGCTCGACGCGCAGATGGTCGCGCTCATCGCCGCAGCCGATCCCGACAGCCAGGAATCCGTGACGCCCACGGCCGCGCTCGAGACGCGCTTGAACACCCCCGGCTCAGGGCTCTATGCCGAGATCCGCTCGGCCAGTGGTGAGGCGATCTGGCGATCGCAGTCCACCACGGGATCGGACGTGCAGTTCGGGCCGCCGCTCGAAGCCGGTGAGCGCAGCTTCTTCTTCACGCAGGTGGCCGGGACCCGGGTGCGGCTGGCCGTGGCCAGCCGCTCCATCGTGTGGGACGACCTGCACGGGCAGCCGGCGCGATTCACATTCAGCATTGCCTCGAGTCTCGACGTCTACGACGCGCAGCTCGCGAGCTTCCGGCAGCGCATGGTGGGCTGGTTCGTGGGCCTCGCCATCCTGCTGATCGCCACGCTGGCGCTGCTGATGCGCTGGCTGCTGAAACCGGTACGGCGCCTCGAGCGCGAGATCAAGGAGGTCGAGGCCGGCACGCGCGAGCAGCTCGGTGAGTCCTGGCCGCGCGAACTCACGGCCGTCACCAGCAATCTCAATGCGCTGCTCGAAGGCGAACGCACGCGCATCCGCCGCTACCGCGACACGCTGGGAAATCTCGCGCACAGTCTCAAGACACCGCTCGCGGTCATGCGCCAGACGTTGGGCGCGGCGAAGCAGGGCGACGCGGGCGCGGCCCTGAATGTCGAGATCGATCGCATGACCGGCATCATCGAACACCAGATGAAACGCGCGGCCACCAGCGGCGGAGTGTTGCTGGGCCAGGCGCCGGTGCCGCTGGCGCCGGTGGTGAGCGAACTGCGCGTGGCGCTGCTCAAGGTCTACGGTAACAAGGACCTGCTGTTCCAGGTGGTCATCGCGCCGGACGTGGCATTCATCGGTGATCGTGCCGACCTCACCGAGATGCTGGGCAACCTGCTCGACAATGCCTGCAAGTGGGCGCGGGAACGCGTGCGCATCGAAGCGTCGCTGGATGCGTCCACGGATTCACGCGCCGCGCTGCGCCTCTGCATCGAAGACGATGGCATCGGTATCGCGGAAGCGGATCGTGCGCGCGTGCTGGTGCGCGGCGGGCGCGCCGACGAGGCCACGCCCGGCCACGGCATCGGGTTGTCGATGGTGCAGGACACGGTTGCGCTGTATGGCGGCAACATGCGCATCGACGCGTCGCCGCTGGGCGGAGCGCGCTTCGAGCTCAAACTACCGGGCCGCAGCCAGGTTTAAGGACCTTCCTTGATTTCGAAGGTGATGCCCTGGGCCAGCGGCAATTCGCGGCTCCAGTTGATGGTGTTGGTCTGGCGGCGCATGTAGGCCTTCCAGGAATCCGATCCGGACTCGCGGCCGCCGCCCGTGTCCTTCTCGCCACCGAAGGCGCCACCGATCTCCGCACCCGAAGTTCCGATGTTGACGTTGGCGATGCCGCAGTCGCTGCCCGAGGCGGAGAGAAACGCTTCGGCGTGTTGCAGGCGGTCGGTGAAGATGGCCGATGAGAGGCCATGCGCGGACGCATTCTGCATCTCGATGGCTTCTTCGAGCGAATCGAAGGGAATCAGGTACAGCACCGGTGCGAAGGTCTCGTGCTGCACGATCAACCAGTCGTTCTCGGCGCGGATGATGGTGGGAGCCACGAAGTAGCCCTTGCCCGGAAGCACCTTGTCGCCGGTGATGACCTTGCCGCCGGCGGCGCGCGCCTGCTCGATGGCCTGCGAATAGCGCTCCACCGCGCCCTTGTCGATGAGCGGGCCCATGAGCGTGCCGGCGTCGATCGGATTGCCGATCCTGACCTGCGAATACGCATGCGCCAGTTTCCTTTCGAGTTCCTCGATGCGCGAGCGGTGCACCAGTACGCGACGCGTGGTCGTGCAGCGCTGACCGGCCGTGCCCACCGCGCCGAACACGATGGATGGCACGGCGAGTTTCAGGTCGGCCGATTCGTCGATGATGATGGCGTTGTTGCCGCCGAGCTCGAGCAGCACCTTGCCGAGGCGGCGCGCCACGCGCTCAGCCACGTTGCGTCCCACGGCCGTGGAACCGGTGAAGCTCACCAGCGCCACGCGCCGGTCCTCGACGAACCGCGTGGCGAGTTCCTGTCCGGAGTCGATGAACAGCTGGAAGATGGGCGGTAGCTTGTGCTCGCGCATCACCTGGTTGCAGATGTGCTGCACGGCGATCGCCGTGAGCGGCGTCTTGGGCGAGGGCTTCCACACCGAGGCATTGCCGCAGATGGCGGCCAGGAATGAATTCCATGCCCAGACGGCCACGGGAAAATTGAAGGCCGAGATGATTCCCACGACGCCGAGCGGGTGCCACTGCTCGTACATGCGATGCTGCGGCCGCTCGGAGTGCATGGTGTTGCCGTAGAGCATGCGCGACTGGCCGACGGCGAAGTCGGCGATGTCGATCATCTCCTGGACTTCACCCAGGCCCTCGGCCTTGATCTTGCCGTTCTCGAGGGTCACCAGCGCGCCGAGGTCTTCCTTCACCTCGCGCAAGGCGTCGCCGAGCAGGCGAATGGCCTCGCCGCGACGCGGCGCGGGCACGGCGCGCCAGGCATGGGCGGCTTCGACCGCGCTGCGCATCACGGCTTCATAGTCGGTGACGGTCGCGCCGCGAACTTCGGCGAGCACTTCGCCGGTGGCCGGATTGGTGGACCTGATGACACTGCCGGCGACGTCCTTGGACCAGCCCAGCGTGCCCGACCAGGCACCGGCGTTGATGGAGTCGATGCCCAGCCGCTTGAGGATGCCGGCAACGTCGGTTTTTGCAGCGCTCATTTTTTGCGCCTCGCGTTGGCGGCGGGCCGGGCCGATGCCGTCTTGCCACCCAGTCGACGTTGATGCCCGGCCTCACCCTTGACGACCACCGCCGAAGACACGTCCTTGGTGCCGCCCGGCGCGTAGAACTGGCCGAAACGATTGTCGAGGATCTCGGGCAGGCTGAATTGTTCCTGCGCGACGAAGCCCTTGTAGCGGCGTGGATTGGAGAGCACGAGATCGACCACGGCGGTGATACCCGCCGCGGTGGTGACCTGGATGGCCGACCAGAGCCGGCCGGCAATCACCTGTGGATAGACCTTGTTGACGTAGTTCTCTTCGCGCAGCTGGCCGTCCTGCTTTCCGGCCACGGCCGCGTACACGATGACCACGTCCTGCAAGGTCTGGGGTACGGCGTGTTCGAGCACGCGCTTGAGCGTGGCGCGATCCGAATTCAGTTTCAGGTCGTTCATGAGCAGGCGCATCTGCGCGCAGTGCCCGGGATAACGCATGGTCTTGTAGTTGATCTGCTCGCATTGCTTGCCGTAGGACTCGGCGAGAGAGCCCAGGCCACCCGAGGTGTTGAAAGCCTCGTACAGCGTGCCGTCGATTTCGATTTCCTCGAGGCCCTCGAGCGGCGCGGACTCGGTGAGCTTCCCGTCGACCACGGCCTCGCAGGGATTGCCGTATTCGTTGATGAGGCCCTCGGTGGACCAGGTCAGCGAATACTTGAGGACGTTGTTAGGGTGCTGCGGCAGCGCGCCGACGCGCAGCTTGATGGAGCGCAGTTCGTCGAAATGCTTGGCGAGTTCGTTGGCCGCGATGCTGATGAATCCCGGCGCCAGGCCGCACTGGGGTACGAAGGCCTTCGAGGCTCCCCGGGCCAGGCGACGCACGGCACGCGTCACCTCGACGTCCTCGGTGAGATCGAAGTAGTGGGCGTTTCCCTTGCGGGCTGCCTTGGCCACGACCGGATTGCAGTAATAGGGCAGGCTGGAGATGACCGCGTGGGGCTTGTTCAGGGAGAAATGGTTCTCCAGCGCCTTCGGATCCCCCGCGTCCAGCGCCACGGCCCGCAAACTGCGGTTTCCGTGCGCTTTCACCACGGCTTCGGCCGCCGCGGCGTCGACATCGCCGAGTGTGACCTCGTAATCCCCGGATTCGGCCAACAGGCCGCTGATGAGGGCGCCGATCTTGCCGGCACCCAGAATCAAGACTTTGTGCATGAAAACCTCGTTGGGGCGTAGTGTGCCGTAACCCGCTGAATTAGAATACTTCGCACCATGCGTACCCCCGACATTGCCCCCTGGCATCCAGCAAGCTGGACCTCCCGAACCGCGCAGCAACAGCCGCGCTACACCGACATTCCGAAGCTCGAAACCTACGTGGCCCAGCTCGCCAAGCTGCCGCCGCTGGTGGTGTCCTGGGAAATCGAACAGCTGCGGGAGCGCATCGCCGATGCCCAGCAGGGCAAGAAGTTTCTGCTCATGGGCGGTGACTGCGCCGAGACCTTCGAGGAGTGCGAGTCCGACAAGATCGCCAAGAAGCTCAAGATCCTGCTGCAGATGAGCCTGGTGCTGCTGCACGGACTCAAGAAGCCCATCATCCGCGTCGGCCGCATGGCCGGGCAATACGCCAAGCCGCGTTCGGCCGACACCGAGACACGCAACGGCGTCACGCTGCCTGCGTTCCGCGGCGATCTCGTGAATCGTTCCGAGTTCACCGCCGAAGCGCGTGAACCCGATCCGGCGCTGCTGCTGCGCGGTTACGAACGCGCCGCGCTCACGCTCAATTTTGTGCGCGCGCTTTGCGACGGCGGTTTCGCCGACCTGCATCACCCGCAGTTCTGGGACCTGGGCTTCATGGAGCATTCGCCCGCGAAGCAGGAGTACCAGAAGATCGTCGACTCCATCGCCGACTCACTCGACTTCTTCGAGCGCGTCAGTGGCGGTCGTGCGCCCCATGAAGTGACCTCGGTGGACTTCTTCGCCGCGCATGAAGGCCTGGTCCTGCAATACGAACAGGCGCAGACGCGCTATATCGAACGCCAGAAGCGCTGGTACAGCCTGGGTACCCACATGCCATGGATCGGCATGCGCACGGCGCAGCTCGACGGAGCGCACGTCGAGTTCTACCGCGGCATTGCCAATCCCATGGGCGTCAAAATCGGCCCGGCCATGACGGAAGAATGGCTGCAGGGTCTCGTGACCACGCTGAACCCGAACAACACGCCGGGACGCCTGACCATCATCCACCGCTTCGGCGCGAAGGACGTGGAGAAGGGCCTGCCGAAGATGATCAAGGCAGTCCGTGAAACCGGCCAGCAAGTGCTCTGGGTCTGCGACCCCATGCACGGCAACACCGAGACCAGCGCCGGCGGTCTCAAGACGCGCCGCTTCGAGAACATCCTCAAGGAGCTGGAGCTGTCGTTCCAGGTGCACGAGGCCCATGGTTCGTTCCTCGGTGGTGCGCACATCGAGCTCACGGGCGAGAACGTCACCGAGTGCACCGGCGGTGCGCGCGGTCTCACCGACGCCGATCTCGCGCGGGCCTACAAATCCACCGTGGATCCGCGCCTCAACTACGAGCAGGCGCTCGAGCTGGCCATGCTCATCGGCAAGCACGGCCCGGCACGGTAGTTGCTAGCTACTACGCATGCAGTACGAACACATCAAGGTTCCCAGGGACGGCCAGAAGATCACCATCAACCCGGACTCGTCGCTCAACGTTCCGGACAACCCCATCATCGCCTTCGTCGAAGGTGACGGGATCGGCATCGACATCACGCCGGTGATGCTGAAGGTGGTGAACGCCGCGGTCGAGAAGGCCTACAAGGGCAAGCGGCGCATCGCGTGGATGGAAGTCTTCGCGGGCGACAAGGCCAAGGGTTTCTACGGCACCGGATTTCCCGACGAAACGCTGACCGCGCTGCGCGAGTTCGTGGTCAGCATCAAGGGTCCGCTGGGCACGCCGGTCGGCGGCGGCATGCGTTCGCTGAACGTGGCCATGCGCCAGAATCTCGATCTGTACGCCTGCGTGCGGCCTATCCGTTATTTCCCGGGCGTGTCGACGCCCATGGCCGACGCCTCGCTCACCGACATGGTGGTGTTCCGCGAGAACACCGAGGACATCTACGCCGGCATCGAGTGGCCCACCGGTTCGGCCGAAGTGCAGCGGCTCATCTACTTCCTGCAGAACGAGCTCAAGGCCACGGGCATCCGGTTTCCGGCGAGCTCGGGCATTGGCATCAAGCCCGTGTCGAAAGAGGGCAGCCAGCGCCTGGTGCGCAAGGCCATCCAGTACGCCATCGAGAACGATCGCGTGTCGGTGACGCTGGTGCACAAGGGCAACATCATGAAGTACACCGAAGGTGCCTTCATGCAGTGGGGCTATCTCCTGGCGAAGGAAGAATTCGGCGCGCAGCCCATCGGGGGCGGGCCGTGGGTGTCGTTCAAGAGTCCCGTCAACGGCAAGGAAATCGTCATCAAGGACGTGATCGCCGACAACTTCCTGCAGCAGGTGCTGCTGCGGCCCGAGGACTACGACGTCATTGCCACGCTGAACCTCAACGGCGACTACATCTCGGATGCACTGGCGGCGCAGGTGGGCGGCATCGGTATCGCGCCGGGCGGCAACATCGGTGACGGTCTCGCGGTGTTCGAGGCCACGCATGGCACGGCGCCGGGCTTCGCGGGCAAGGATCGCGTGAACCCGGGTTCATTGATTCTTTCGGCGGAGATGATGCTGCGCTACCTCGGCTGGAAGGAAGCCGCCGACCTCATCATGCACGGCGTGGCCGAGACCATCGCCGCCAAGGAAATGACCTACGACCTGGCGCGGTTGCGCGAAGCGATCCGCGCCTCCAAACGCGACATCGCGGCCCGCAAGAATGTCGAGGAAGACCTGCAGCGGCTGATTCCCGGCGCCAAGCTCATGACCTGCTCGGGATTCGGCGACGCCATCATCCGGCACATGGGTTCCTGATCGAATTGGCTGCCACCTTTCGTCCCGACTGCGTGCTGTGCCCGCGGCTCGCGTCATTCCTGGCCAAGGCCGCGCACGCGAATCCGGACTATCACTGCAAGCCCGTGGCGCCTTTCGGTGATGCCGAGCCCGCGTTGCTGATCGTCGGGCTGGCGCCTGGCATGCACGGCGCCAACCGCACCGGGCGGCCTTTCACCGGCGACTATGCGGGCATCCTCCTGTACGAGTCGTTGCACGCGCTGGGATTGTCGAGCGCGCCCACTTCCACCGATCGCGCCGATGGCCTCAAGCTGAATGGCGTGCGCATCACCAACGCGGTGAAGTGCCTGCCGCCGGAGAACAAGCCTTTGCCGGCCGAGATCCGCACCTGCAACCAGTACCTGGCCGCCGAGCTCGAGAAGTTGAGTTCGGTGAAGGCGGTGCTGGCCCTGGGCACGGTGGCCCACGAGGCCACGCTGGTGGCGTCGGGTCTGAAAAAGAGCGCCGCGAAATTCGGGCACGCGAACGAGCACGAATTGCCCGGCGGAATTCACCTGGTGGATTCCTACCACTGCAGCCGCTACAACACCCAGACGCGGCGCCTGACCACGGAGATGTTCCGCCAGGTGCTCGGGCGGGCCGCGACGCTGGCGGGTCTACAATGAAGGTGTGAGCGAGCACGCCGACCGTTTCGATCCCCGCGAATACATCCCGAACCTGCCACGCAGGCCGGGCGTGTACCGCATGTACGGGGCCGCGGAGCAGGGCCGGGAGTCCGAGCTGCTGTACGTGGGCAAGGCGCGCAACCTGCGCGACCGGGTGGGCAATTATTTCCTCGCCAGCAACGTGGATCCCAAGGTGCAGGCGCTGGTCGGCCAGATCGCGCGCATCGAAGTCACGGTCACGAACTCCGAGACCGAGGCGCTGCTGCTCGAGTACAACCTCATCAAGGAGCACAAGCCGCGCTACAACATCGTGCTGCGCGACGACAAGAGCTTTCCGTACATCTATCTACCGGCGGGCCACGAATACCCGCGACTGGTGTTCTATCGCGGGCCGCGCAGCCTGCCGGGACGGTTCTTCGGTCCTTTCCCCAGCGCCGGGGCCGTCAAGGAGACGTTGCAGAGCGTCCAGAAGATCTTCCGCATCCGCAATTGCCGTGACAGCTTCTTCGACAATCGCAGCCGCCCCTGCCTGCAGCACCAGATCGGCCGTTGCTCTGCGCCCTGCGTGAAGCTGATCTCGCGCGAGGACTACGCCCGCGACATCGCGGCCGCGGTCAAGGTGCTCGAAGGACGCAACGACGAGGTGAACGCGGAGCTCGCGACCGCCATGGAGAAGGCTGCCGGGTCGCTGCATTACGAACGCGCCGCGGCGCTGCGCGACCAGCTGGCCGCGCTCAAGCAGGTGCAGGCCCAGCAGATCGTCACCGCCGAAGGCGATCGCGACATCGACGTGTTCGCGCTGGTGGGAGAGGCCGGCGAATACACGGTCTCGGTGATGATCATCCGCGGCGGAAGGAACCTGGGTTCGACCACCTACTTCCCCAAGGGCGCGCTGGCCGAACCGAACGAAGCGCTGGCGTCATTCCTCATGCAGTACTACGCCGAGACGCCGCCACCGCCGGAGATCCTCGTCAACCTCGAACTCGCCGAGGCGGATTCGCTGACGACGGCGCTCGGCGATCGGGCTGGCACCACGTCGCGCCTGTGGCGACCGTCGCGTGCGTTGCCCGCGCGCTGGATGGCGATGACCGTCGAGAATGCTTCCCAGGCGCTGCGCATGCGCCGGGCGCGGCGCGCCGATATCAGCAGCATGCTCGAAGATCTCGCGAAGCTGCTGGGCCTGGAGCAGGTGCCGCAGCGGCTCGAGTGTTTCGACATCAGCCATACCGCGGGTGAGGGCACCGTGGCCTCGTGCGTGGTATTCGGGCCGGAAGGTCCGATGAAAAAGGAATACCGGCGCTTCAACATCACCGGCGTCACGCCGGGGGACGACTACGGCGCGCTCCGCCAGGCCCTGAAGCGACGTTATGAACGCGTGCGCGCCGGCGAAGTGGTCGCACCCGATGTGTTGCTCATCGACGGCGGCCTGGGACAGATCCACGAAGTGCATGCGGAACTCGAGCAACTCGGATTCGGTGCGCTCAAGCTCGTGGGCGTGGCCAAGGGGCCGGATCGCAAGCCAGGGCAGGAGAGGTTGTTTGTGCATCCGGAATCCATCCCCATCGCGCCCGGGCCGGACTCGCAGGGCCTGCGCGTGATCCAGCGCATCCGCGACGAGGCGCATCGATTCGCCATCACTGGCCATCGCAAGCGGCGCGCACGCCGCCACAACGAATCCGTGTTGGAAACCATCCCGGGACTGGGACCGGCGAAGCGTCGTGCGCTCCTGCGGCACTTTGGCGGGATGCAGGGACTGATGCGCGCGGGCATCGTCGACCTGGAGGCGGTGAGCGGAATCGGGACAACGCTGGCGCGCACCCTTTATGATCACCTGCATCCGGGAGCCTGATGCCCAAGCGATGATCTGGAACCTTCCGAACACCCTGACCTGGTTGAGAATCTTCGCGATTCCTCTGGTCGTCGTCCTTTTCTATCTACCGTACCAGTGGGCCGACCCCGCGGCCGGACTGCTGTTCGCCGTCGCCGGCATCACCGATTCGCTGGACGGCTACCTCGCGCGTCGCATGGGTCAGACCTCGCGGCTCGGCGCCTTTCTCGACCCGGTGGCCGACAAGCTCATCGTCGCCGTGGCCCTGGTGCTGCTGGTGAGCAAGGAGATGCCACCCATCGTGGTGCCGGGTATCGAGGGCATCGATGGCGGACGAGCCACGCTGCGGCCGGAGTCGGTGCACTTCATGCTGGTTCTGTGTTCCATCATCATCATCGGCCGCGAGATCGCCATCTCCGCGCTGCGCGAATGGATGGCCGAGATCGGCAAGCGTGGCAAGGTCAAGGTGAGCCAGCTCGCCAAGTACAAGACCATCCTGCAGATCACGGGACTCTCGTGCATGTTGTTCCGCTGGAGCCTGCCCATCGTCCCGGGGTTCACGATCCCGGTGTTCGAAATAGGCTTCGTGCTGACCATCGTCGCCGCGGCGCTCACGCTGATTTCCGCCATCTCGTACCTGCGCGCCGCCTGGCCGGACCTGCGGGGGCACACATGACGCGTTCGATCTGCGTGTTCTGCGGCTCCGCGCCCGGCGCGCGGCCTATCTATTCAGAGGCGGCGCGCGAGCTCGGTACCGCGCTGGCGCGCAGCGGCACCACGCTGGTGTACGGCGGCGGGCGCCTCGGTCTCATGGGCATCGTCGCCGACGCGGCCTTGCAGGCGGGTGGCCGGGTGGTGGGCGTGATCCCGCGCATGCTCATCGAACGCGAGCTCGCGCACCCCAATCTCACGCGCCAGCACGTGGTTACCACCATGCACGAGCGCAAGACGCTCATGGCCGAGATGTCGGACGGTTTCGTCGGACTGCCGGGCGGTATGGGTACCTTCGACGAACTCGTCGAGATCGTGACCTGGGCGCAGCTCGGACTGCACGCCAAACCCGTAGTCCTGGCGAATATCGACAACTACTTCGCGCCGCTGTACGCCATGCTCGACAACGCGGTGGCGGAGGGGTTTGTCACGGCCGAAAGCCGCTCCCGGTGGCGCAATGCGGAAACCGTGACTTCCGTTATGGGAATCCTTATGAAAGAAGGGGTTGCCGGCGAGGGAATTTCTTGACTTGCCGGGCGACGGCCCTAGAATCACGGCCCTCTCCAGGAAGCGGGAATAGCTCAGTTGGTAGAGCACGACCTTGCCAAGGTCGGGGTCGCGAGTTCGAGTCTCGTTTCCCGCTCCAATCTCTCGAGTCCTCGTCCGTTCGGACCGTGGCTAGGTGGCAGAATGGTTATGCAGCGGCCTGCAAAGCCGTCTATGCCGGTTCGATTCCGACCCTAGCCTCCACATACATGTTTCATGCCCCGGTGGCGGAACTGGTAGACGCAACGGACTTAAAATCCGTCGGTCGCAAGGCCATGCCGGTTCGATTCCGGCCCGGGGCACCACCCACACTCCAATGTTGAACGTTTCCGGGCTGCACCTGTGGCGCGGCGACCGTCACGTGCTGCGCGACGTGAGTTTCTCCGCCGCTCCTGGCCAGTGCGTGCAACTCACCGGCAAGAATGGCGCGGGCAAGACCACCTTGCTGCGGGCCATCGCGGGCCTGCTGGAACCGGAAGAAGGGCAGGTGTCCTGGCGCGGTTCGCCCGCGCGGCAGACGCGTGATGAGTTCCATGCCGAGCTCGCCTACCTGGGGCATGAGCCTGCGCTCAAAGGTGATTTGTCAGGCCATGAGAACCTGCGATTCTCGGTGGGCATCCGGCGCGCCGTGACCGCGGACGAAATCGGCGCCGCGCTGACTCGCACCGGCGCCGCGGGTTTTTCGGATCGCGCGGTGCGCATGTTGTCGGCCGGGCAGCGGCGTCGCGTGGCGCTGGCCGGCGTGCTGCTGAGCGGCGCCGCGTTGTGGCTGCTCGACGAGCCCACCACCAACCTCGACGTGGAAGGGCAACAACTGGTGTCGGCGCTCATCGACGAACACCTGGCGCGCAACGGCATCGTGGTCGCCGCGGTACACCATTCCCTGGCCCTGACTTCCGCGGGTCTCGTGAGCCTCGAACTGGGGGCGGCGTGAAGACGGGAACGCTGGAGGTGGCCCGGCTGGTAATGGCGAGAGACCTGCGTCTCGCTTTCCGGAAACCTTCGCAACTTCTGCAGCCACTCATGTTCTTCATGATCGTGGCCACCTTGTTCCCCCTTACATTAACTCCCGAATTGTCGCGTCTGCGAGACGCCGCGCCGGGTGTCCTGTGGGTGGGCGCGTTGTTATCCTCGCTGCTGGCGCTGGAGTTCCTGTTCCGCGAAGACGCGCAGGATGGAACGCTGGAGCAGTTTGCCCTGTCAGGTCAGTCGCTGACCTGGATGCTGTTCGCGAAGACCTGCACGCACTGGCTGCTCACGGGCCTGCCACTGGCCTTGTCGGCGCCGGTGGCGGCGGTGGGGTTGGGTGTGCCGGCGGGCGCGATGTGGAGCGTGGTCGCGTCACTGGCGCTGGGCGGATTCGCGCTCAGCCTGGTGGGGGCGATCAGCGCCGGGCTCACGCTGGGAGCACGTCGCGGTGGCGTGCTGCTGTCGCTGCTCACGCTGCCGCTGGCCGTGCCCATCCTGGTGTTCGGCGCGGATGCCACGCAGCGCGCGATCACTGGTGATGCGATCGCGCCGCCGATGTACTTGTTGGGCGCGATCGCCGTGCTCGGCGTGACACTTGCGCCACTGGCCGCGGCCGCCGCGGTCCGGATCGGACTGGAGTAGATAGTCAATGGCCACCTGGACCTGGTTCCATCGATTCGGTTCGCCGCCGTGGGTGTACGGCTTCGCGGCGCGCTGGACGCCGTGGTTCGGCGGAGCCGCGGCCATCGCCATGCTGGTTGCGCTGTATGGCGGACTGGTGCTGGCGCCCGAGGACTACCAGCAGAAAGACGCCTTCCGCATGGTGTACGTGCACGCGCCGACCGCCTGGTTGTCCATGATGGTCTACACCACCATGGCCGTGGCCGCGGCCGTGGGGCTCATCTGGCGCATGAAGGTGGCGCACGCCGCCGCGGCTGCCTGCGCGCCGGTGGGCGCATGGTTCACGGTGGCGGCGCTGGGCACCGGCATGCTCTGGGGCAAGCCCATGTGGGGCGCATACTGGGTCTGGGATCCGCGGCTCACGGCCGAACTGGTGCTGCTGTTCCTGTACTTCGGATACATGGGACTGCGCGCCGGCATCGAAGATCCGGTCAAGGCCGACAAGGCCAGCGCGGTGCTGGCCGTGGTGGGCGTGGTCAACATTCCCATCATCAAGTACTCGGTGGAGTGGTGGAATTCGCTGCACCAGACGCCGACGGTCATGAAAATGGGCAAGCCCACCATGGATACCGACATGTTGTGGCCGCTGCTGCTGATGTTCCTGGCGTTCGCGCTGTACTTCGCGACCGTGCTGCTCATCCGGCTGCGCGCCGAGCTGCTGCGCCGCGAGCGCAACGCAAGCTGGATCCGCGAGGTGCTGTCGTGAGTGAATTCTTCTCCATGAGCGGCTACGGCGTATACCTGTGGCCGGCGTTCGCGCTGGGTTTCGGCGTGGTCATCATCAATCTCGTCATGGCGTTGAATACCCTGAGCCAGGCCAAGCAGGAAGCGAAGCGCCGCCTGGAGATGAACGCGGAGAGAACCTCATGATCGCGCGCTACAAGAGAATGTGGATGGTGGGTGGCATCGTCGCGGGCGTGGGGCTCGCGGCCTGGCTCGCAACCAATGCCTTTCGCGAGAACGTGATGTTCTTCTTCGATCCCTCGCAGATCGTGGCCGGTGAAGCGCCGCCCGACAAACGTTTCCGCCTCGGCGGCATGGTGGCGAAGGGCAGCGTGGAGAAGACCTCGGGCACGCTCGACGTGCATTTCCTGGTCACCGATTTCAGACACACCGTGCCCGTCAGTTATTCGGGCATCCTTCCCGACCTGTTCCGCGAGGGGCAGGGCGTGGTCGCGCACGGCCGCATGAACGGCGGCACCTTCGTGGCGGACGAAATCCTCGCCAAGCACGACGAGAAATACATGCCACCCGAAGTCGCCAAATCGCTCAAGGACAATCCGCCTCCACCCGAAGCGGCGACCGGCACATGATTCCCGAACTCGGACAATTCGCGCTGGTACTCGCGCTGCTGCTGTCCGCCGCGCAGGCGGTGTTCGGCCTGGTCGGCGCGCATCGCGGCGATGCACGCTGGATGGCGGTAGTCAGGCCGGCCGTGGCCGGACAGTTCGTGCTGGTGAGCTTTGCGATGGGCGTGCTCATCCACGCCTTCGTCACCTTCGATTTCTCGGTGTTGTACGTCGCCAGCAATTCCAATTCCGCGTTGCCCACGTTCTATCGCGTCAGCGCGTTGTGGGGCGCGCACGAAGGTTCCTTGCTGCTGTGGGTGTGGATCCTGGCCAGCTGGACACTGGCGGTGGCGGCGCTGAGCCGCAATCTGCCGGCCGGTTTCGCGAGCCGCGTGATGGGCATCCTCGGCATCGTGAGTCTCGGGTTCCTGCTGTTCACGCTCTACACCTCCAACCCCTTCACGCGCCTGTTCCCGCCGGCCGCCGACGGCCGCGATCTCAACCCGGTGCTGCAGGATCCGGCGCTCGCCATCCATCCGCCGCTCCTTTATATGGGCTATGTCGGTTTCGCCGTGGCCTTCGCCTTTGCCTGCGCGGCCATGCTGGAAGGCAAGCTCGACCAGACCTGGGCGCGCTGGACCCGTCCCTGGACCACGCTGGCCTGGTGTTTCCTGTCCGTGGGCATCGCGCTCGGCAGCTGGTGGGCTTACTACGAGTTGGGGTGGGGCGGTTACTGGTTCTGGGACCCGGTCGAAAACGCCTCGTTCATGCCGTGGCTGGTGGGCACCGCGCTCATCCATTCGCTGGCGGTCACCGAGAAGCGCGGGCTCTTCAAGAGCTGGACGCTGCTGCTCGCCATCCTCGCGTTCTCGCTGAGCTTGTTAGGCACCTTCCTCGTGCGCTCGGGTGTGCTGGTGTCGGTGCACTCGTTCGCGGCCGATCCCGCACGCGGCTTTTTCATCCTGGTTTTCCTCGTGATCATGATTCTCGGCGCGCTCATCCTTTATGCCTGGCGCGCGCCGCTGCTGAAGTCACCGGCCGGCTTCGACGGAGGTTCCCGCGAAGCATTCCTGCTCTACAACAACATCGCGCTGGTGCTCGCGGCGCTGGTGGTGTTCATCGGCACGCTGGCGCCGCTGGTCAACGATGCGCTCGGCCTGCAGGCGATCTCCGTCGGTCCGGGTTGGTTCTCGAAGTCATTCCCGTACCTGGCGCTGGCCTTGGTGGTCCTGGTGTCGGTGGGAATCCATTCCGCCTGGAAGCGCGGGCGGGTCGGGGAGAGCGGACGGCGCCTGATCATCGGCGCGGTCGCCGCGCTGGTCATCGGCCTCGGGTTCACGCTCTCGGTCTACGGCCCCGGGCAGTGGCTGTCGCTGGTCGGCGTGGTCTTCGGTTGCTGGGTCATCGTTTCGTCGCTGTTCGATCCGATCGACCGCTGGCGTCGCAAGCTCACGCTGTCGCGCGCGGTGCTGGGCATGACCATCGCCCACATGGGCTTCGGGGTCTGCGTGATCGCGGTGTCCACCGTCGAGGCCTACACCGTGGAGCGCGACGTGGCGCTGGCACCCGGCGAAACCGTGGCGCTGGGAGATTATGCCTACCGCTTCGAGAGTCTCGAACCGGTGGAAGGACCTAACTACGATGGCGTGCGCGCGAAGATCACGGTGCTGCGCGATGGTCTCGCGGTGTCGGAGATCTTTCCGGAGAAGCGCAACTACTGGGTGCAGCGTTCCACCATGACCGAGGCGGGCATCGACACGCGCTGGAACATGGACCTGTTTGCCGCGCTGGGTGAAGACCTGGGCGCCAACCGCTGGAGCTTCCGGGCGCAATTGCGTCCGCTGATCAACTACGTCTGGCTGGCAGCGGGTCTCATGGCGCTGGGTGGCGCCCTTGCCATCAGTGACCGTCGTTATCGCTCGCGCCAGCAGGCCGCGAGTGCCGCCGCGCACGACACCGCCGCCGAGGCCACTTGAACCGTTTCATCCTGCCCGTGGTGATTTTCGTCGCCCTCGCGGGCGTGCTGTACGTGGGTGTGCGGCATTCACCCAACAAGAGCACCATGGTTTCGGCGCTGCTGGGCAAACCCGTGCCGACGTTCGAACTACCGGTGCTGGGCGCGCCGGGTCGCACGATCCGCAGCGCGGAATTCGCCGGGCAGCCCTGGGTGCTGAATGTCTGGGGCACCTGGTGCGTGGAGTGCCGCATCGAACACGAGGCATTGCTGGCCATCGCGCGCGAGAAACGCGTGCCGCTGGTGGGGCTGAACTGGAAAGACGAGGACGACGCCGCGCAGCAGTGGCTGGCGACGCTGGGTGATCCTTACGTGGTCACGGCGGTGGACAAGGAAGGCCGCACGGCCATCGACTTCGGTGTGTACGGCGCGCCGGAAACCTTCTTCATCGATGCCGCGGGCCTGGTGCAGTACCGGCACGTGGGCGCCATGACGGCCGAGGTCTGGGAGCGCGAGTTCCTGTCGCGGTTGACGACGCGGGGATTGCCATGAGCAGGCTGCGCGGCTGGATGGCCTGCATGGCGCTGTCGTTGTCGCTGGCCGCGGGTGCGGTCGACATCACCTTGCTGCCCGACCCCGTATTGCAGGAGCGGTACGAAGCGCTCACGCATGAATTGCGCTGCATGCAATGCATGAACAACAGCATCGCGGATTCGCCGGTGGGCCTGGCCTCTGACCTGCGCCGCGAAGTGAAGGAACAACTCATTGCCGGCAAGACCGACGACGAGATTCGCAGCTACATGGTCCAACGCTACGGCAACGTGATTCTCTTCAGTCCGCCGATGACTTCGTCCTCCGCCTGGGTGTGGATCCTGCCGGCGCTGGCGGTGATCGGCGGGTTGTTCGTCGGCATCCGCATCGTGCGGAGGCGCTCGCAACTCGTCGACACCGACGACAGCGACGTCGAGACGCAAGACACCCGATGAATTACGCGTTCATTCTCATCGCCGGCTCGCTCGCGGCAGGCGCCGCGCTGCTGCTGCTCCGCCCGCTGGTTCGGCGCCGCGACGACGGGCGACCCGTGGCGTTGCCCGCTGCGCTGGTGCTGGCCGTCGTGCTGCTCGCAGGTGGCGGACTGCTGTACACCGCGTTCAGCAACTATGCCTGGACGGGTGCGGAAACCGCCGAATCGCCGGCCGCCATGACGGCCCGACTCGCGAAGCGGTTGCAGCGCGAATCCGGCACGGTGGACGAGTGGCTGCAGCTCGGACGCTCGTACGCGGTGCTGGAGCAGTTCCCGCTCGCGATCCGCGCCTTCCAAAAGGCAGACCAGCTGGCCGGAGGAAAGAGCGCCGAGGCCGTCATGGGCGTGTCCGAAATCCTCGTCGCGCAGGACGTCGAAGAATTGCGCGGGCGCGGTGGGCGCCTGGCCGAGCGCGCGCTGGAACTGGATCCGTCGTCGCGCAAGGCCCTGTTCTACAGCGCGTTCGCGGCGCTTGGACGCGGCGAGTCGGCGGTGGCACGCGGCCGGATCACGCAGCTGCTGGCGAACGAAGAATCTCCGGAGATTCGCGCGCTGCTGGAGCGCGGGCTGCAAAGCGCCGACCAGCTCGAGGCCACGGCAAACCAGCCGCCCGGTGTGCCGGCCGCCGATGCGGCCAGGATCACCGTGCATGTCACCGTGTCTCCGGAGCTGGCGGCGAAACTTCCGCCCAATGCGCCCTTGTTCGTGATGGCGCGCGATCCGAAAGCGCCGGGGCCACCGTTTGCGGTCAAGCGCCTCGCAGCCTCATTCCCGGTGGACGTGGAGCTGTCGGCGGCGGATGCGATGCTGGAATCGCGCCGCATCGCGGCGGGACAGCAGCTCGAGGTGGTGGCACGCGTCGCGCTCGGCGGCACACCCACCGCAAGCAGCGGCGACCCCTTCGGACAAGTTGGCTATCATGTGGGCAAGGACGGAAAGCTGAACATCGTCATCGATCGCCTCTCTCCTTAACCCATGCAAGCCAAGCATTCGCTCGAATTCGCGCGCGCGCCGGCCATCTGGTCGATGTATCCCGGGATCATGGTGTCGCGCAAACCCGTGCTCGTGCCCGAAGGCGGGGCCGTGCCGCGCATCGAAGCGCGCCTCAGCAAGGTCGCGATCGATCGCAGTCATCTGGCGTCGTATTCCGAAGTCTGCGGCGCGGCCGCGGGCGCCACGCTGCCCATCGCCTATCCACACGTGCTCGCGATGCCACTGCACCTGGCCATGCTCGGTGCGGAAGCCTTCCCCGTGAAACTCATGGGGCTGGTGCACGTGCAAAACCGGATCGCCATGCGTGAGCCCATCTCGGCGGACGAACCGGCGGAGATCCGCTCCTGGATCGAGGGACATCGCGATACCGAGCGCGGCCAGGAATTCGACCTGCACACCGAGTACGTGGTGGGTGGGGAGCCGCTGTGGGACGAAACCTGCACCTTCCTTGCGCGCCGCAAGCCGCCGCCGGGCGCCGCCAAGCCAGCGGCGTCGCGCAGTGTCGACGGCGCGCCCGACGGCGTGGCGGTGAAATCCAGCAGCTTCCGCGCACCCGCCGGACTGGGGCGCCGCTACGGATTCATTTCCGGCGACGTGAACCCCATCCACATGAGTGACCTGACGGCCCGCGCCTTCGGATTTCCGCGCGCCATCGCGCATGGCATGTGGTCGCTGGGCCGCGCGGCGTCGGACTTCGAAGCCGAGCAGTTCAACGGCGGCTGCGAGCTGTCGGTGAACTTCAAACTACCCATCTACATGCCGTCCTGGTTGATGCTCCAACGCTGGCCGATCGAAAACGGCTCATCCTTCGCGCTGCGTGACGGGCAGGGCGAAAAGCCGCATCTCAGCGGGACCCTGAAGTCCCTGCGGTGAACGCCGCGCCGAGCGCCACGGCTGGCTCGCAGGAGCGACGGGCCCTGCTGGCCGCGGCGGCGGCCAGCTTCTGCATGCTGGGTGGCTACTACATGCTGCGGCCGATCCGCGACGCCATGGCACTGGATGCCGGCGTCTCGAATTTCGTGCTCTTCAGCGCGGTGCTGGCCTGTTCGACGTTGCTGCTGCCGCTGTACTGGTGGCTGGTCGGCCGCACCCCGCGTGGCCGGCTGCTGTGGTTCGTGTATGTGCCCTTCGCCCTGATGTTCCTGGTGCTGGCGGTGGCACTGGACCTGTATCCCCGCGACCAGAAGCTGGCATTCGCCTACTTCGTCGTGCATGCGTCGGGAAACCTCTACGTCATTTCCGTGTTCTGGAGCGCCATGGCGGACGTGTGGCGGCCGGAACTCGCCAAGCGCTTCTACGGCTATGTGGCGGCGGGCGGCAGCGCGGGCGCGGTATTGAGCCCCTTCATCGTGACTTCATTCGTGGAGCAGGTCGGGCATACGCCGCTCATCGTGGTCGCCTGCGTGTCCATCCTGGCGTCGGCGGCACTCGTGGCCACCGCGCGCGGCATCCTGCGTCGCTGCGCGACGGGCGGCAGCGTGCCGGATTCGACCATCCCGGTCGGCGGCCGCGCGCTCGACGACCTGGCGCGGCTGGTCCGCACCCCCTATCTACTCGGCATCGCCGGCATCATCATTGCCGGCCAGATCATCGGTGCATTCATGTACTCCGAACAGGGACGCATGATCGCCGGCATGTTCAGCAGCGACCTGGAGCGCACCGCGTTCTTCGCGCGGCTCGAACTGTTCGTGAACCTGCTGGCATTGTTCTTCCAGGCTGTGGTCGTGACCTGGCTGACGCGCCGTGGAAGTGTCGCCCTGAGTCTCTCGGCCATGCCGGTGCTGATCGGCGCGAGTTTCATCGTGCTGGCGGCGGCGCCCGTGGCGCTGGTGTTCTTCGTGACGCAGGTGATCCGGCGGGCCGCCGACTACGGCCTCGGCAAGCCGCCGCGCGAGATGTTGTTCACCGTGCTCAACCCGGAAACCAAGTTCAAGAGCAAGAGCCTCATCGACACCGTCATGCAACGCAGCTCGGATGTGCTCGGGCAATGGCTCTACCAGTTCGTCGCCGGCCTGGGACTCGCGGGGATCGCGGCGCTGTGCGGCGCCCTGTGCGCGGTGCTGCTGGCCGCGGCGCGACTGCTGGGTGTCGGATTCGAGAAGCGGCAGCGCGAGGTCGAGCCCGCCGGCGTGAGCGCCTCGTGAGCGCGGTGCTCCTGCCCGCGAGGCGTTTCGACGCCGCGGGGAAGCCGCACGTCGACCTGCGGGCCATCGTGAAGCTCGCCGCACCGCTCATGGCGACCAACGCCGTGCAGTCGCTGCTCAATCTCACCGATCTGTGGTTCATCGGGCGCCTGTCCACCGACGCGGTGGCTGCGATGGGGGCTATCTACTGGATCATGACCTGCGCCGTGCTGCTGTTCGGCGGCGTGGGCCTGGCGGTGCAGACCTTCGTGGCGCAGGCCTTCGGCGGCAGGCGCTATGCGCACGCTTCGCGGGCCCTGTGGAGCGCGTTGTGGGCGACCCTGGCGATCTCGCCGCTGTTCCTGGCCCTGGCGTACGCCGGTCCTTGGGTGCTCCGGCCCTTCGGACTCGAAAGCCACGTCGAGGCGCTGGCGCTGGAGTACTGGGCGCCGCGCATGGGTGGCGGCTTCGTGGGTTCGATGGCCTGGGCCGCGCTGGGGTTCTTCAACGGTATCGGCGCGGTGCGTTACACCATGCTGATCGTCGTGGTCACCACGGTCTCGAACGCCATCCTCAACCAGCTGTTCATGTTCGAGCTCGGCATGGGAATGAGTGGCTCGGCCTGGGGAACCAACGTCGCGCAGCTCATCGGGTTGTGCGTGGCACTGGGATTGTTCCTGGGCGGGGACATCGGTCGTCGCTACCGCTCGGCGCTCACCTGGCGGCCGCGCATGCACGTGATCCGCGCGCAGTTCAAGGTGGGCATGCCCGTGGGCGTGATGTACGGCGCCGACGTGCTCGGCCTCGCGCTGTCACAGATGATGATTGCGCAGACCAGCCCGGTGGGCGCGGCCGCCACGCAGATCGTGATGGCGCTGACCTCGATGGCCTACATGCCAACCATTGGCATCGCGCTCGCGGGGACCACGCTGGTGGGTCAGTCGATCGGCGCGGGCGATCGCGACTGGGCCAACCGGCTCGGCAACGTGGTCATCGCGTTGTGCGCGGCGCTCATGGCCTGCGTGGCGGTGTTGTTGCTGCTGATCGGGCCCTGGGTGTTGCCGCTGTTCGTGAGCAGCGGCGGTCCTGCGGCGGGCGAGGTGGTGGCGCTGGGCCTGGTGCTGCTGTGGCCGGCGGCGGCCTATCAAGTCTTTGACGGCCTGTATTGCGGCGCCGGCTTCTGCCTGCGGGGCGCCGGCGACACGCGCATTCCCGCCGTGACGGCGCTGGTGCTGTCGTGGTTCTTCTTCGTTCCGATGGCGCACACGCTCATCTTCGCCGCCGGTGCCGGCTGGTTCGATGGACTTCCGCAATTCGGGTTGGGTGCCCGCGGCGGGTGGTACGCGCTGGCGCTTTACGTGGTGTTGTTAGGTTCGTGCATGTTCTGGCGCTGGCGGCATGGCGCGTGGCGGCGCATGACCCTGTAACGCGGTCGCGGGCTTGCCTGATCGACGGGCGCTCGCCGCCATGCTTATGATCGGGGCATGAAAGAAATCGGATACAAGGTCGAAGCCGGGGTTGCCTGGCTGGTGCTGAACAATCCACCGCTCAACGCGTTGTCGCATGCCCTGCGGCGGGCGCTGGTGGACGCGCTGGATCGCGCGCTCGCGGATCCGAAAGTAAAGAGCATCGTGCTCATCGGGCACGAACGCGCCTTCTCGAGTGGCGCCGACATCAAGGAGTTCTCGGGTAATTCTTTCTATGCCGAGCCCTTCCTGCCGGCGGTGTGTGATGCCTTCGAGGCGGCCACCAAGCCGGTGATCGCGGCCATCAGCGGCGCCTGCATGGGCGGCGGACTGGAGCTCGCGTTAGGCTGCCACTACCGCGTCGCGCTGGCCGACGCCAAGATCGCGTTTCCCGAAGTGAAGCTGGGGCTCATTCCCGGCGCCGGTGGAACGCAGCGGTTCCCCCGCCTCGTCGGCCTGGAAGGCGCGCTCAACATGATCGTCTCCGGGGCCACCATGCCGGCGGCGGCCTTCAAGGGCTCGGCACTGTTCGACGTGATCGCCGCGGATTCGCTGCGCGATGCCGCGCGCGACTTCGCGCGCAAACTGCAGGACAAGGGCAATGCGGTGCTTCGCGTGCGCGACTTGCCGGCGAAACATCCCCAGGCCGAGGCCTTCCTGCAATTCACGCGCACCGCGGTGACCGCCGTGGCGCGCGGTATGGCGGCGCCGTTACGCGCGGTAGAAGCCGTGGGCGCCGCGGTCAGCCAGTCGTTTGCCGAGGGCATCGCCACCGAGCAGAAAATATTCCGCGAACTCATGGCGAGTCCGGAGTCGAAGGCGCTGCGTCACGCGTTCTTCGCGGAACGCGCGGCGTCCAAGGTCGCCGGCCTCGATGAAAAAATCCAGCCGCGCAAGATTGCCCAGGTGGCCGTGATCGGCGCGGGCACCATGGGCAGCGGCATCGCCATGAACTTCGCCAACGCGGGCATCCCCGTGACCCTGATCGAGGCGAAGCAGGAGGCGCTGGATCGAGGCATGGCGGGCGTGCGCAAGTTCTACGAAGGCGCCGTCGCGAAGGGCAAGCTGAAAGCCGAGGAGGCGCAGAAACGCGGCGCGCTCATCACGCCATCACTGGAGTTCAAATCCGCGACGACGGCCGACCTCATCATCGAAGCGGTGTTCGAAGACATCGGGGTCAAGAAAAACGTGTTCCGCGAGCTCGACCGGGTCGCGAAGCGCGGCGCGATACTGGCCAGCAACACTTCGACGCTCGACGTCGATGCGATCGCCGGTTTCACCAGGCGACCCGGCGATGTGCTCGGGCTGCACTTCTTCAGTCCGGCGAACATCATGCGGCTGCTCGAAGTGGTGCGCGCAAAGAAAACCCGGCCGGACGTGCTCGCCACCGCCATGGCGCTGGCGCGCCGCATCGGCAAGACGGCCGTGGTGTCCGGCGTTTGTGACGGTTTCATCGGCAACCGCATGCTCGATCCATACGCCACGCAGGCCTTGCTCATGCTGGAAGAGGGCGCCACGCCGCAGCAGGTGGACCGCGCCATCGAGGCTTTTGGTTTTGCGATGGGTCCGTTCCGCATGTCCGACCTCGCGGGCAATGACATCAGCTGGCATATCCGCAAGCGTCACTATGCCGAGCATCCCAGGATGCGGCGCTATCCGATTGCCGATCGCGTCTGCGAGCTGGGCCGCTTCGGCCAGAAGACCGGTTCGGGCTGGTATCGCTACGAGCCTGGAAAGCGCGATGCGATCCCGGATCCGCAGGTCGAGAAAATCATCGACGAGGAGCGCAAGAAGGCGGGAATCAAGCCGCGCCAAATTCCGGAAACCGAAATCGTCGACCGCTTGCTGTACGCCCTGGTCAACGAGGGCGCGCGCATTCTCGAAGAGGGCATCGCCCAGCGGGCCTCGGACATCGACGTGGTGTATCTCACCGGTTATGGCTTCCCCGTTTCGCGAGGAGGTCCGATGTATCACGCCGGCCAGGTGGGACTGGGTCAGGTACGGCGACGCATGCTCGGATTCGGCTGGACGCCCGCGAAGCTCATCACGCAGCTGGCCGCGAAGGGAAGCGGATTCGACGAGGCCGCTGCGACGCGCAAGGCCCCCTCCAGAGGTCGGGCGAAACGCCAAACGAAAAAGGTGAGCCGCCGTGGTTGATGCCGTCATAGTTTCCACCGCCCGCACCGCGCTCACCAAGTCCTGGCGCGGGGCGTTCAATCTCACGCATGGCGCGACGCTGGGCGGCCACGTGGTTCGCGCCGCGATGGAACGCGCGCACGTGGATCCCGCGTCGGTCGAAGACGTTCTCATGGGTTGCGCGAATCCCGAAGGCGCCACCGGTTTCAACATCGCGCGCCAGATCGCGCTGCGGGCCGGCTGTCCGGTGAGCACTTCGGGCATGACCGTCAACCGGTACTGCTCATCGGGACTGCAGACCATCGCGCTGGCCGCGCAGCGCATCGCCACCGGCGAAGGCGAGGTGTTCGTCGCCGGCGGCGTCGAGTCCATTTCCTGCGTGCAGAACGAGCGCATGAACCTGTTCATGGCCAAGGAAGCCTGGCTGGAGCAACACAAGCCGGCTATCTACTGGAACATGCTGCAGACCGCCGAGAACGTCGCGCGGCGCTACCACATCGCACGCGAGGTCCAGGACCAGTACGGCGTGCAGAGCCAGCAGCGCGCCGCCGCAGCCCAGGTGGCTGGCCGCTTCACGCAGGAAATCGCGCCCATCGACGTGGTCATGGGCGTGGCCGATCGCGACAGCGGCCGCCTTTCCACGAAGCCGGTGACGGTGGCGGCCGACGAAGGCATTCGTGCCGACACCACTTACGAGGCCGTGGCGAAAATCCGGCCGGCGACGCCGGGGGGTGTCATCGCCGCCGGCAATGCCAGCCAGTTCTCCGACGGCGCCTCCGCCTGCGTGGTCATGAGCGCGACCCGTGCCGAGAAGCTGGGTCTCGCGCCACTGGGAATTTTCCGCGGCTTCGCCGTGGCCGGTTGCGAACCCGACGAAATGGGTATAGGCCCGGTGTTTGCCATCCCGAAGCTGCTGGAGCGTGCCGGGAAGTCCATCGCCGACATCGACCTGTGGGAGCTCAACGAAGCATTCGCCGTGCAGGTGCTGTATTGCCGCGACAAGCTCGGCATCCCCGATGACAAGCTCAATGTCAGTGGCGGAGCCATCGCGCTCGGGCATCCATATGGCATGACGGGCTCACGGCTCGTGGGACACGCGCTCATCGAAGGCAAACGCCGCGGCGCGAAACTCGTCGTGGTCACCATGTGCATTGGCGGCGGCATGGGCGCCGCGGGACTGTTCGAGGTCACCTGACAATGCTGAAGAACCTCATTGCCGTGATCATCGCCGTTGCACTCGGTGCCTTCGGTTATGCGATGTGGAACCGCAAGGATGCGGAGGAAAGCCCCCTCAACATCATGGTCACGCAGATGCGCACCCGCGCCATCATCGAACACGAGCGGCAGGTGACGGTCTGGTACAAGGCCTGTCCCGAGGTCAAAGGCATCAATCCGCAGGTCATGGTCATCTGGCCGGCCAAGCTCAACTACGAGCTCGACCTGGCGGCGACCAGGCTCAGCCTCAGCGCCGACGGTGTGTTGCGCGCCGAAACGCCGCCCATTCACGGTGACGATCCGTCGGTGCCCTCCGAAGTCGGCGAATACCTGGCTCAGACCTCGTTCTGGACGCTCGACAGCGAGCAGGCCATCGTCATCCGCGAAATGCAGAAGGCCACGCCGTTGGCGCGCCACCTGACGGCGTATTTCCTTCGAAATGACGCGGGTTTGGCGAATCAGTTCAAGGAAGAACTCGAAACCTACCTGCGGGGTATTTCCGGCGCGCTCGGGCTCCAGGTGACGCGCATCGACATCGAGATTCCGAAGGTCGAGGTGAAGATTCCACCGCGACCTGAATTGACACTCTGCGAAGGTTCGGTGGCATTGGCCAACGGACTCGGCTTCGCCCGTCGCCAGGAAGACGGCACCGTCGTCGGCATCTATCCACGTTCGAATACGAAAGACTCCGCGGCATCTCCGTAACGCGAGGGCTCGGGCTATGATCGCGCCCACTCGTCCCCTCAGCGGAGATCCGTCCATGGAAGCTGTCGATGTGCGTGGTCGATTCGTCTGGCACCAGTTGATGACCCGTGATGTGCCTGGTGCAAAGAAGTTCTATTCGAAGCTGGTCGGCTGGAAAACCATGCCCTGGCCACTCGATCCTTCCTACACCGTCTGTCACGCCGATGTGGGCCCCATGGCCGGCATCATGCAGATTCCCGCGGATCTGCCGGCCGAGGTGCCGTCGCACTGGACCCTGTACATCGGCACGCGCGATGTCGACGGCACCGCCGATGCGGTCGTGCGCGCCGGCGGTTCGGTGGTAAAGGCGCCGGAGAACATGGCGGGTGCCGGTCGCTACGCGGTGCTCAAGGATCCGCAGGGCGCGGTGTTCGCCATCATCGATCCCGAGAACGCGAAGCCTGAAACCTCCGGCCCGCCGCCGCTGGGTGGTTTCTCGTGGCACGAGCTCGCGACCACGGACACCGAGGCCGCGTTCGCGTTCTACAGTTCGCTGTTCGGCTGGGAGGCCATGCAGCGCATGGACATGGGCCCGGACACGGGCATCTACCTGATCTTTGGACAGAACGGCGTGCAGCGCGGTGGCATGTACATCAAGCCGGCCGCCATGCCGGCGCCGCCGAACTGGCTGTCGTACGCGCAAGTGCCGGACTCCGACGCGGGTACCGCCGTGGCGCAGGCGGCCGGTGGCACCGCGGTGACGGGACCCATGGACGTCCCGGGCGGCAGCCGCATCACCATGCTCATGGATCCCGCTGGCGCTGCGTTCGCCATCGTCTCGACGCCGGCCGCGGCGCCCATGGGGCAGCCGAAGGCCAAGGCGAAAGCCAAGCCGAAAGCGGCGGCCAAACCCAAGGTGGCAGCCAAACCCAAAGCCAAGCCAAAGGCGAAGTCCAAGCCGAAGGCCAAAGCGAAGGCGAAATCGAAACCCAAGACAAAGTCCCGGTCCGCGAAGAAACCTGCGACGAAGAAAAAGGTCGTACGGAAGGCGGCACGCAAACCAGCCGCGAAAAAATCTCCGAGGAGGAAGAAGTGACGGGACGTCGGGAAGTCATCAAAGTGGGATTGGCCGCACTCGCGGGTGCGGCGTCAGTAGGAAGCTGGGCCGCGGACAAGGACAAGAAGGACAAGAAGCCCGAACCCAGGCCGCCCGCGGCACCCTTGAACACCAAGGCCATCCCGTCGACGGGCGAGCGCCTTGCGGTCGTGGGCCTTGGCACCAACAACTACAGCCCCACGACGCCGGAAGAACGTGCCGCGCGGCGCGAAGTGGTGGCGGGCCTCACCGCCGCCGGCGCGTCGGTAATCGACACGGCTCCCGCGTATCGCCAGTCGGAAGAAACGCTGGGCGAGCTGATTGCCGACATCGGCAATCGCAAGCAGGCCTTCATCGCCACCAAGGTGACCGCCGACAACGGCAACCTGGCGCAGGGCGTGGCCATGATCGAGGAGTCGAAGCGTCGCCTGAAGACCGATGTGCTCGACCTCGTGCAGATCCACAGCCTGAACGGCGTCGACGTCCTGTTCCCTCATCTCTTCGATCTCAAGAAGAAGGGACAGATCCGTTACGTGGGCATCACCACGTCGAGCAGCAGTCAGCACGCTGCCATGGTCGAGCTCATCAAGGCGCAGCCGCTGGATTTCATCCAGGTCGACTACTCGCTGGCGAACCGCGCCGCGGCCGAGGCGGTGCTGCCGGCCGCGCTGGAGAAACGCGTGGCCGTGCTCATCAACCTGCCGTTCGGCGGTCGGCGTGACGGCAGCCTGTTCAAGCGGGTGGCGAATGCCGAACTGCCCGAGTGGGCCGGCGAGATCGGGGCGAAGAGCTGGAGCCAGGTGTTCCTGAAATACGTGGTTTCGCACCCGGCCGTCACCGCGGCGATTCCGGGCATGACGCGCATCGAGCATCTCGAGGACAACCTCGACGCCGCGCGCGGCCGCCTGCCGGACGCATCGCTGCGTGCGCGCATGGAGAAATACTGGGATCAGCGCTTCGAGAGCTGAGTCAGCGCAAACGACGCCCGCGCCGCGCCAGGGTTGCCTGGTGCGACGCGGGCGTTTTCATTTCAGCGCTTCTTCTTGCCCACGGCGTAGGTTAGGGCGCCCTTGAGGAGGTCGGTCATGTACGGCTCGGTCCACGACTCATCGCTGTGGCCGAGGGCGCTGTAGATCACGCGGCCGCCGCCGAAGTCGTGGTACCAGACCAGCGGATTCGGATTCACGTCCGCTTCGCCGTTCTCGCCGATGGACTTGGGATCGATGGTGACCAGCACGTGCACGGTCGGATCGAAGTCCTTGTAGTAGTACCACTCGTCATTGCGCTGGAGGGTTTTCGGCAGTTTGGCCGTCGCCGGGTGCTTCGAATCCACCACGGTCACGACACCCTTCGGCGTGCCCTTGGGATGCTTCTCGAAGTAACCGCCGATCATCTGGCCGTACCAGCCCCAGTGATAGTGCGAATCCGCGGCGGCATGCAGCGCCACCACGCCCTTGCCGGCCTTGAGGAATCCCTGCAGGGCATCGCGACTGGCGCCCACGAACCATTCGGACTCGGGTTTCTTCGGATCGGTCGAGTTGCTCACCAGCACCAGCGCATCGACGCCGGCGAGTTTTTCGGCGGTGAACACGGCCGGGTCTTCGGTGGCTTCCACCGTGTAGCCCTCCCGGGTGGCCAGCGCCGAGATGGCGGCGACGGCTGCGGGAATCGACTGGTGCCGATAACCCGTGCTGCCCGAGAAAATCAGCACGCTGCCTTTGCTGGCCGCGGCGGCGGCCTGCGCGAAGGAAAGCGCGGCGAGCGCCAGCGTGAATAGACCGACGGAAACTCGGCGTGAATGCATGGAATCCCCTCGTGGTTTGCTACGGGTCGACCGGCAACGGCATGCCTTTCGTACTGGTACGCAGACGCAGCACGCGATGATTCGCCGTTATGAACAGCGTCGATCCGTCTTCGCCGAATTGCACGTTCGCCGTGGGCACGTCGGTGATGATGCGGCCGAGGCGTTGGCCGTCGGGCGCGAACACGTGCACGCCGCCCGGGCCCGTGGCGTAGACATTGCCGTGCACGTCCACCTTCATGCCGTCGGGCACGCCATCGCCTTTCTTCACGTAGGCGCGCGCTTCGGCGAATGGCCGGCCCTGGTCGAGGCTGCCGTCCGGCTTGACGGCATAGGCTTTCCAGATGGGCGCGTTCGCCTGCGAGTTGGCGACATAGAGCGTCTTGTAGTCGGGCGTGAACGCGAGTCCGTTGGGAGCTTCGAGATCCCTGGCGACCAGCGTGATCTTGCCGTCGCGCGACACTCGATAAACGCCCTGGAAGGGCAGTTCCTTCGCGGGATCGTTGAACGTGCCGGGGAGGCCGTACGGCGGATCGGTGAAGTAGAGGTTTCCTTGCCGGTCATACACGAGATCGTTGGGGCTGTTGAGCCGCTTGCCGTCGTAGTGACTGGCCAGCGCGACCATGGTGCCGTCGGCTTCGCGGCGCGCGACGCGACGATCGCCATGCTGGCACAGGGTCAGGCGGCCCTGGAGATCGAACGTGAGGCCGTTGGAACCGGGCTCGCGGCCGGTGAAGGGCGCAGCACCGGTGTAGCCGCTGCGCTCCAGGAAGCGGGACACGCCCTTGTCGGCATGCCATTGCATGACCACGTTGCGCGGGATGTCCGAGAACAGCAGGACCTTGTTCTTCGCATCCCACAGAGGTCCTTCGGACCACTCGAGGTCATCCGCGATCTTCTCGATCTTCGTGCCCGGCGGGATCAGGGCATCGAAGCGTTTGTCGAGCGATTCGAGACGCGCGTAGGGCGCCTCTGCGGCAATGGCATTCAAGCTGGTAACCCCCAAAAGCAGACTCGTGGCGATCGCCGCGATCGATGTGTTGTTCACCGGACCCCCACGTTGGTGCGCGCCGATTGTGCCCGCAGTGATGCGCCCGGCGCCATCGGTTGCAACCGGATCCCGCGAGACCACGTCTAACTGCATATGAAAAAGCACCTCCGTTCATTCCTGTTTGCCACGTTCCTGGTGACGCTGTGCATACCCACCGAGGCCGCCGACGCGCCGGCATTCCGCACCGAAGAGGTGACCTTCGCGAGTCACGGCGTATGGTTGTCCGGCACGCTGGCGATTCCCGCAAACCAGGAAGTGCGTGCCGCCGTGGTCTTCATTCATGGCTCGGGCAAGCAGATACGCAGCATGGCCTGGGCCGAAAAATTCGCGCAGGCCGGCATCGCGGCGCTGGTCTACGACAAGCGCGGTGCCGGCAAGTCCGGCGGCGAATACGAAGAGAATCGCAATGTCAGCGAAGCAAATCTTTCGCTGCTGGCGGACGATGCGGTGGCCGCGCTCGACGTGCTGTCGAAACGCGAGTCGCTGAAAGGCGTGCCGGCGGGTTTCACCGGCATCAGCCAGGCCGGCTGGATTGCACCACTGGCGGCGCGCCGCAGCCCGAGCGCGAAGTTCCTGGTGCTGTGGAGCGGGCCGGTCTGCAAGGTCAGCGAGGAAGACATCTTCAGCAAGTACACACGCGACGCGAATGTAATGGTGGTGCCCACGTACCAGCAGGCGCTCGATGCGCGCACGGAGAAATACATCTGGCCGGCCTTCATGGGTGCCGACACGGACCCAGCCACCAGCCTCAAGCAGCTCTCGATCCCGGGGCTCTGGATCTTCAGCGACAACGACGGAAGCATTCCCGTGGATCTGTCGCTGCAGCGACTCAAGGCCCTGGGCACGGGAGGCCGAAAGTACGACTACGTGCTGTTCTCGGGGCTCGGCCACAACAACATGGAAGGGACGTTCCATGTGGCGACGCATTGGATACGGCAGCAGGGAAAGAGCGGCGCTGTGGGTGATTGAGGCCACCGGTACACCGGGGCCCGGTCTATAAGTATCCTCATAATTACATAATATACATTATGCGTAGTACGCACATTTCTGCGGGGTGCTTTGCGGTCCTGTGAATCAGGGAACCCTATTGCCTGCCAATCGCCACAGAATTGCAGGAGCCACGCTGTGGCATGTGTTCGCAAGGACTCGCAATGTTTACGTCTCCAACTCGCCTGGCGTTCCTGGCCGCCACAGCGACGTTCTCATGGCCCATGCTGTTGGTGGCCGCCGAACACAATCCAGTGGCCCACGAATCGCGGCAGCCGGAAGCGCCCTCGCGCCTCGACGTCATCGTCAAGCTGAAGCCCGAGGCTTCGGCGGCAATCCAGAAAGCCACCACGGCGGTCGACCGTGGCGCGGCGCTGGCCAAACGTACCGGCCTCGACGTTGAGCTCAGGCGCGAGATTTCGAGCCTGATGCTGGCTACGCGCATCGAGCTTGGCGACGCCAATGCCGAAGACGCCATGCGCAGGCTGCGGGCCGACCCCCAGGTGGAATACGTGGCACCGGATCAACGCCGGTACCCACATGCCGTTCCCAACGACCCCTTGTTCACCGGCCAGTGGTACCTGCAGGCCGCGCAGCCGTCTTCGATCAACGCCGTGGCTGCCTGGGACCTCGAAACCGGAACCACCGGCGTCGTGGTCGCCGTGCTCGATACCGGCGTGCTTTACGACCATCCGGACCTGGCCCGCGGCGACCTCGGCGGCAAACTGCTGCCCGGATATGACTTCGTCACCAACGCCCCGCGTGCCAACGACGGCTCGGGACGTGACAACAACCCGGAAGATCCGGGGGACTGGGTCAACGATGCCGACCGTGCCGACAGCGCCTTCAGCAGCTGCGAAGTCACGGGAAGCAGCTGGCATGGAACCCGGGTCGCCGGCGTGATTGGCGCGCTGACCAACAATTCCACGGGAGTCAGTGGCATCAGCTGGAATTCGCTGATCCTGCCGGTACGGGTACTCGCGAAATGCGGCGGAAGCGACTCGGACATCCTGGTCGGCATGCGTTGGGCGGCGGGCCTTCCGGTGACCGGAGTGCCCACCAACCCGACTCCCGCGCGGATCCTCAATCTCAGTCTCGGCGGCACCAGCCCTTGCCAGCCGAGTTATCGCGACGTCATCGCCGAACTGACCGCGCTCAAGGTGCTCCTGGTGGTTTCCGCGGGCAATGAAGGCACCATGGTGTCCTCGCCGGCGAACTGTCCCGGGGTTGCCGCGGTGGCGGCGATCCGGCATGCCGGCAGCAAGGTGGGTTTCAGCAATCTCGGTCCCGAAGTCGCGCTCGCGGCTCCCGGCGGCAATTGCGTGAACATCAACGGCGGGCCGTGCCTCTTCTCGCTCGACACGACTTCGAACGCCGGCACCACGACGCCGGGCGCACACATCTTCACGGATCAGGCCAACAGCAATCTGGGCACCAGCTTTTCGGCGCCGATCGTCTCGGGCATTGCCGCGCTCATGCTGGCGCGAAACAACAATCTGTCGACCGGGCAGCTGCTGGACCGACTGCGCCAGGGTGCGCGCGCCTTTCCCACCACGGTCGACGATGCGCCGGACATCCAGGCCTGCCATGTCCCGGCCAACACCGACGACGTGCAGCTCGAGCAGTGCCTGTGCACGCGGGACACCTGTGGCGCGGGCATGGTCAACGCGGCCAACTCCGTGACCGGCGCCGACCGTCCCATCGCCGCCGTCGCGGTTTCATCAGGCGTATCCGCCGGACAGGCGGTTTCGCTGAATGCCTCGGGCAGCGCCGCGGCCTGCGGCCGAACCGTGGCTTCCTATGCCTGGACCGTGGTCGAACCCACCACCAACCCACCGGCCATCGCCGGCGCCGACACGGCCATGGCCAGCGTGCTGGCGCCTGCCTCGGGGTCGCTGACGGTCAGGGTCACGGTCACCGACAACCTCGGCCACCTGGATACCGCGGATGTCTTCATCGGGCCCTCGGCGGCCACCAGCAGCGCCCCGGCGAATGCCGGATCAACGCCCTGCGCCGCCCCGGTGGTCTCCGGCCCCACGCCGCGGACCATCACCCCCGACCCCACGCCTCCGGACCCCGATCCGGCGCCCGCCCCCTCCACTCCGCGCGGTTCGGGCGGCGGCGGCGGTGGTGCGCTCGAAGCCTTCACGCTCGGATTGCTAGGCGCATGGACTAGTTTGTTGCTGGTACGGCGCCGTCGGGCGCAAATTCCCCGTTGCATTTGAGAGATGCCGCGCTATATTTGCGCCGTACACCATTGACGGATCAGGGTCTCCGCTACAACAACAACTAAAGGCGTTACGTCAGGTTTACGGCGCAGAGGAGGTATCGCGTCGTCGAGCCCGGCGAATGAAGCAGTCCCATGGCGCGTGTATACGACCGGCTCGAATCTGCCACTTATCACCTTGCGCGCGCGGGCGCGATCAAGGACCGCCTCGAGGGCGCGTGGCGCCAATGCCTCGCCAACATCGAAGCGGAAGACATTCCGCACGAACTGCGGCTGCAATTCCTCGAATTGTCATCGCAGATGCAGCGTGAACGGCCGCTGCGCGGCGAAGACGCGCTGCGCGCCACTATCCGCAAGATGTCCCACGAAGAAGCCGAACGTCACGCCGCGGTGATCGTGCGCATGTTCTGCCGCATGACGCGCCAGGCGGAACTCGACCTGCCGATGCCCGCCGCCGGCACGAGCGCCGCCGTGGTCCAGCTGTTCGCCGAAGCGACTGCCTAGTTAGACACTGCCTAGTCGAGCTTGAACTCGATGGTGTCCCAGCGATGGGATTCCTCGTGTCGCGCCTGCTTTTTCACGGCGTCGACCAGCGCGCGCCCGTCCCAGTCGACGACCTGGTCCGCGAGCGAGGTGATGGCGGTGGGCAGTACCGCGTTGGCGCCGAACGGCTTCATGAGGATGACCGGCTTGTCGGAGGCCTTGGCGAAGGTCATCTCGAACAGCATCAGGTCGCTCTGTTGCCGATACAAACCCGGAAGGGCAATGACGGCCTCGGCCTGCGCGATCTGCTTGCGCAGTTCCTCGCGATCGGCATCCTTGCCTCCCCCGGATGGCGCTTTGTCAGGCGCTGACAGATTCTTGTAAAAGAAGTTACGGGCACTCTCGAGATACTCGAAGATGCGCAGGTACTCGTCGGAGGTTTCCCACGCATGCGTGATGAACAATCGAATTGGATTGTTTTGTGACATGTCCACAGACCCAGGGCGCTGACTAAGTGTAGTTTAGACGCTCAAGTCGCGCGCCCACTCCACATTTGTGCGCCGCAACGTTAGCATCGACCCGCTTGCGCCTGCTCGTATACAACATTCGCTATGCCACGGGCACCGGGCCGGCCTTCCATTTGCCGTTTCCGGGCGCGGGATATTTGCGTTCCAGTCGTCGTGTGCTCGACGGCATCACCAGCTTCGTGAAAGAACAGGATCCGGACATCGTCGGCCTCATCGAGGTCGACATCGGCTCGGTTCGCAGCGGCATGCTCAACCAGGCGGAACACATCGCCGAATCGCTGGGCCACTACAGCACCTACGAGTGCAAGTACGGCAAGAGCTCCATCAACAATCTCATGCCCATCGTGCGCAAGCAGGGCAACGCCTTCCTGGCCGCGCCGCGCGTCGAAGGCGAACGGTTCCACTACTTCGACACGGGTATCAAGCGGCTCATCATCGAGCTCGAGCTCGATGACGTCTGCATTTTCCTCGTGCACCTGGCGCTCAAATACCGGCAGCGCCAGTACCAGTTGAGATACCTGCACGATCTCATCGCCAAGTCACACAAGCCGGTCATCGTCACCGGTGACTTCAACACCTTCTGGGGCACGCACGAGATCTATCTCTTCATGCGCGCCGCCGGCCTGCGCAGCGCCAACGAGAAGAACCTGCCGTCGTTCCCGGCGCGCATCCCGCGCATCGAACTCGACTTCGTGCTGGTCAGCAAGGAGATCGAAGTCACCAACTTCCAGGTGCCGGACGTGCGCTTCTCGGATCACCGTCCCATCCTCTGCGACTTCAACGTACGCGGCGCCGTGGCGTCGCAGCCCGCGGTAGCTTAGTTTCAGCTCCATGACAGCCACCTCCAGTGCGGCGTGGGTGCGTGAGAGCGATGCCGAGGGCATAACCTGGCTCACCTTCGACAAGCCCGGCGGCTCGACCAATGTGCTGTCGCGCGAGACGTTGCTCGAACTCGACGCGCATCTGAAAGAGCTCGCGACGTCCGTACCCAGGGGCCTGGTGATCCGGTCGGGAAAATCCGGCGGCTTCGTCGCCGGCGCGGACGTGAAGGAGTTCGTCGAGCTCAAGAGCGTCGAGCAGGGCGTGGAGATGGTGCGCCAGGCGCAGGCCATCCTCGCGCGCCTCGAAGCACTCCCCTGCCCCACGGTGGCCATCATCCACGGCTTCGCGTTGGGTGGCGGATTCGAGCTCGCGCTCGCCTGCCGGTACCGCGTCGGAATCCGCAGCGACAAGTTTTCGGTGGGCTTGCCCGAGGTGATGCTGGGCATTCATCCGGGCTTCGGTGGCACGGTGCGCGCGGTTCGCATTGGCGGCGTGCGCACGGCCATGCAGATGATGCTCACCGGCAAGAACCTGCGCGCCGACCAGGCGAAACGCGCCGGCTTCATCGATCGTCTGGTATTTCCGGCCGACGCGGAAGCTACCGCCCGGGAGTTGATTGCCCGGCAGCCCAAGCCCCGGGGCGCCGGACTGCTGGATCGGCTGCTGTCGTGGCGGCTGGTGCGTCCCTTCGTGAGCAAGTCCATGGTCGCGCAGGTGCGCGCGCGGGCGCGCCGCGAGCACTATCCCTCGCCCTACGCCATCATCGACCTGTGGCGCGAGCATGGCGCAAAGGGCGCGGCAGCCTACGAAGCCGAAGCCCGTTCCATCGCCTCGCTCATGGTGGGAGACACCTCGCGCAACCTGGTGCGCGTGTTCCTGCTGCAGGATCGGCTCAAGAATCTCGGCGGCAAGAGCAAGGAGCCGTTCGAACGCGTGCACGTGGTCGGCGCCGGTGTCATGGGCGGTGACATCGCCGCGTGGTGTGCGCAACGTGGGCTGAATGTCACCCTGCAGGATCGCGAACTGAAATACATCGAGCCCGCCCTGCAGCGCACGCGCGAGGCGCTGGAGAAGCGGCTCAAGGATGCCGGCAAGGCGGCCGAACTCATGACCCGCATGACGGCGGATGTGGCCGGCGATGGCGTGCCGCGCGCCGACGTCATCATCGAAGCCATCTTCGAGAATGCCGAGGCCAAGCACGAGTTGTTCGCGCGTGTCGAACCGCGCATGAAGGCCGACGCCATCCTGGCGTCAAATACGTCGTCGATCATGCTCGAGCAGCTCGACGACAAGTTGCCCGATCCGGCGCGGCTGGTGGGCCTGCACTTCTTCAACCCGGTGGCGCAGATGCCGCTGGTCGAGATCGTGCGTGGCGCGGAAAGCGGCGATGCGGCGATCCAGAAGGCCATCGCGTTCACGCGGCGTATCGACAAGCTGCCATTGCCCTGCCAGAGCGCGCCGGGATTCCTGGTCAATCGCGTGCTCGTGCCCTACCTGTACGAAGCCATGTTCGCCCTGCAGGACGGCATTTCGATCGAGACCATCGACGAAGCCGCGCTGCGTTACGGCATGCCGATGGGCCCGGTGGAACTGGCCGACGTGGTCGGGCTCGACGTGTGCAAACACGTGGGCGAAATCGTGAGCTCGGCGCTGAACAAACAGAAGCCGGACACCTCGCGACTCGACGCGTTGATCGCGGCGAAGAAGCTCGGCCGCAAGACTGGCGAAGGTTTTTACGTCTGGAAGGATGGCAAGGCCGTCAAATCCGGAACACCCGCCGCGGAGCCGCCGCATGATCTCGAAGACCGCCTCATCCTGGCGCTGGCCAACGAGTGCGCCGCCGTGCTGCGTGAAAAGATCGTCGCCGATGCCGATCTCATCGACGCCGGCGTGATTTTTGGTTCGGGATTTGCACCTTTCCGCGGCGGTCCTCTGACCTATGCCCGGACTCGCGGCATCGACGTGGTCGTCAACCGCCTCAAGGAACTCGCGCGGGCGCACGGCGCGCGTTTCACTCCTGACGATGGATGGTCGGAGCTACGCAGCAACTGAGCCGCCTGACCGGCGTGCTAGCATCTGGCGCATGTCCGATTCCCGTGAAGTCAGCGTTGAACTGCTGCGATCCCTGACCCCGCTCGAAGGAATGAAGCGGGAAAATCTGCATGCCCTCGCGAAGAAAGTGACCGTCAAGCAGATGACGGCAGGACGCACGCTGTTCAAGGAAGGTGACGCGGACAAGCGCACCATCTGGGTGGTCAGCGGGATGGTCGAACTCAGCGAGAATGGCCGCACCGTCGGCATGATCGAAGGCGGCAGCGCCGACGCGCGTGCGCCGCTCAACCAGAGCATGCCGCGCAAGATGACGGCCCGCGCGGTGGAAGACGTCGACTACCTGGCCATCGATTCCGAGCTGCTCGACGTGATGATCACCTGGGATCAGACCGGCAGCTACGAAGTCGGCGAATTGCAGTCGCAGTTCGGCGGCGGCAACAACGAAACCGACTGGATGACGACGCTGCTGCAGACCAAGGCGTTTCATCGCATTCCGCCGGCGAACCTGCAGGCCATCTTCATGCGCATGAACCGGCAGCAATATCGCGCCGGCGAAGTCGTCATCAAGCAGGGTGATGAGGGCGACTACTTCTATGCCATCGTGCAGGGCAAATGCCTGGTGACGCGCGAGTCGCCGCTGAACCAGAAAGGCATCAAGCTCGCCGAACTCGGTGTGGGCGAGACCTTCGGCGAAGAAGCCCTGATCGCCGAGGCCAAGCGCAATGCCACGGTCACCATGCTGTCCGACGGCGTGCTGATGCGCCTCAACAAGCAGGACTTCCGCGATCTCATGCACGAGCCGCTGCTGCGCTGGGTCGACGAACAGCAGGCGCAGAAGATCATCCAGAACAAAGGTCAATGGCTCGATGTACGCCTGCCCTCCGAGTTCCAGAATCTCGCCGTCGAAGGCTCCATCAACATTCCGTTGTATTTCGTGCGTCTGAAGCTCAACGCGCTGGATCGCAAGACGCCCTACGTGGTGGTCTGCGATACCGGTCGGCGTTCTTCGGCGGCGGCCTTCATCCTGGCCGAGCGTGGTTTCGACGCATACGTGCTCAAGGGTGGCATCACCACCTCGAACCTGCCGTTGCGCCGACCTGGCTGACAGGTACAGCCTCGCGCGCACGGAACAGGGCTCACATGAGAAGGATCTCCTTGCTGGGCCTGTTGTTGTTGCCGCTGCTCGCGGCAGCCGCCGGCCAGGGCGCCGAAGAAATCCTCACCGACGAGTCCGGCATGGAGGTGGTGACGGTCACCGGTGTGTATTCCGGCCCCGCCCTCTGGAAGGTGACTTCCGGCTCCAATGTCATGTGGATCCTGGGCGAGGTCTCCCCCTTTCCCCGCAAGTGGAAATGGAAATCGAAAGAGTTCGATCGCGTGCTGCGCAAGTCGCAGGAGCTGCTGATCGATTTCTCGGGCTACTGGCATGTCGAAGGCCCGCAGAAGACCGCACTGGAGACTGCCGGCAAGCTGCCGGAAGGAACGACATTGAAAGATGTCATTTCTCCGGAGTTGTACGCGCGCGTCGAGGTGACCGCCAGGAAGTTCGGCAATCCGCCCATCGAAAAATGGCGACCGTTTTCGGCGACGAACCAGCTGGTGAGAAGCGCGATGAAAACCCGGGATCTGACCGGGTTCAGCGCCAGGTTCACCGCGGCCCAGCTCGGTGAATGGCGCAAGACCCGGGTCACTTACTTCGCCGCGCCGGAGATTCCTTTCGAGGCCCGGCTGCAAAACTGGCAGCACGCGTCCAACGTGGCCTGCCTCGCGCGGCTCATGGACGTCATTGGCGACGGAGGCAATGGCCTGGTGCAGCTGGGCAACGCCTGGGCCGTGGGCGATATCCATGCGTTGCGGGAGCTGGTGCCGAAGTATTCCTTCTCCCGCGATGGTTTTCGCGCCGATGAATGCGCGGTCGCGATGCATGGTGGTGAGGAGAAGGCGCGCGAATACAAGGACAGGCGGACGCAGGCCTGGCTGGCGCAAGCCGATCGCGCGCTGAAGAAAAACGAGACCACGCTGGCCGTGGTGCTGATGTCGGAGCTGTTCTCGCCGGATGGCTACCTGGCGGCGTTGCGCGCGAAGGGTTACGAAATCGTCGAGCCGGACTGAGTCGCTGCGTCGGCCGGCCTCGACGGCGGCATTCGCATGACCTCCACCCACACACCCACATCACGTTCGAAGATGACCTTGGTGGCCGCGTCATGGCTGTCCGCGGAACGGCCGCAGGCCACTTGCGCATGATCCGCGCCCGCGGTGATTTCGCAGTCGTCTCGCGTGTCGAGGCGGCTCAGCCGGAACAACTCGAGCGCGGTCTCGTCGCTGATGTCGCCGCGCACCTTCAGGTCCTCCGATCCCGGCACGGAGCCGGTGCGCCACGGGCCATCGATGCGGGCGATTTCGGCAAACGGCCCGGGAAGCAGTCCCCGGGCGTCGCGGGTAGCCACCATCGTCAGGCCCGGTGCTCCTGCGCGTTCCTCCAGCAACACGTGATCGCCCCTGCGCGCTGATACCGGCGTGCAGCTGAAGGCACCGTGCCGCTGGTCGGTCACGTGTTCACCCGGGAGATGCGATCCATGGAATGACCGCACTACTTCGATGAGGTACTCCCACCCTTGTGTGAAGCGGTTCGGGCGATACTCGATCGCCGCTTCGCGCACGGAAATCACGACGCCCTCTGCCACGGCCAGTGGCGGGTCGATCGGAGTGCCGGGCCTGCGCATGACCATCGTGCAGGCGCCCGCAAGTCCGGGCACGAACGCGAACAGCAGAATCGCGGTCAGCAGTCTGGGATTCATGCGCCGGAAGATGCCGAAAGGCATCCGCGCCTCACATCGTGTGCGTGGCTTTGTCGCCGGCCAGTGCGCCGGCCAGGTAGGTCTCGATCTTCTTCTGAGTCTGACCGCGATCCTGGTCGGAGAACTGCACGCCGATGCCGGCGGTGCGTTTGCCCTGCGCGCCCTTGGGCGTCAGCCAGATCACGCGTCCCGCCACGGGCAGTTTTTCGTCCTCACCCATGAGGTTCAGCAGCATGAACACCTCGTCGCCGAGGCGGTAATTGCTGTTGGTGGGGATGAACAGGCCGCCATTCTTCACGAAGGGCATGTAGGCCAGGTACAGCGCGCTCTTGTCCTTGATGGTGAGCGTGAGCAAACCCGGCTTGTTCGCGCCCGTACGGCCGGTTCTTTCGTTCACGAACGCGCCCAGCGCCACAGCAGTGCTTCAACTGCCATGCCTTTGTTGATCGATGTGAGAGAAAGCTTGCGCATGTCGCGTACGGCGTCTGAGAGCTCGAACAGGCGACATATATTCTGTGGCATTGCCTGCCCTGACAAGTGAGTCAGGTCGCGGTTTGACGCAGATTCCAGGATGCGATCTGTGACCCAGCTCTCAAGGCAGGCCAGGCGCAGCGGGAGGTCTTTGCTGTGACTGCGATCGGCCCAGCGTTCGGCCACGCCGGGCGGCTGGATCTTGCCGCTGCCAATGTCTTTAAGGGTATCGAGCGTGTCCGCGCGCAGGCGTGCCAGCGCCGCGGGGTCGGCCTCCAGCAGGGCGAAGGGTCCGGAGCCCGTGGCAGCCAAGGCTTCTTCCCAGGGCCCGGGGCCGCGGGCCTCGGCCAGGAACCGGGCGGCGGCTTCGCGTGACGGTCCGGCAAGCCTGAGGCGCGAACAACGGCTGCGCAGCGTGGGCAGCAGGCGCGAGGGCTGGCTGGTCACCAGCAGCAACAGGGTGCGCGGCGGCGGTTCTTCGAGGGTCTTGAGCAGCGCATTGGCCGCGTTCGGATTCATGGCCTCCGCGGGCGTGATCATGGCCACCTTGTAGCCGTTGCCATGTGCCGTGAGCGCGAGATCGGCGACCAGCGCGCGCACCTGTTCGATGAGGATCTGAACCGATTCTTCTTCGGGCGCCAACAGCGTGACGTCCGGATGTTGTCCCGACTCGATCCAGCGGCATTCCTGGCATTCGCCGCAGGGGGCGCGCGTGCGCTCGCGGCAATTGACCCGCTGGGCGATCCAGCGCGCGAACTCGCGTCCGCCGGCGCCGGGGTCTTCGTGGATGATGAGACCGTGCGCGAGTCGATCACCGGCCAGCGCCTTGGTCACTTCGTCGCGCGCCGGCGCGAACCAGTCGGGCAATACGGTCGAGGTCATGAGGCGGAAACGGGCTCCAGACCCACGGCCTTCTCGAGGGCATCGAGCGCCGCCTTGCACACCAGTTCGAGCTTCTGGTTGGCGTCGATGATGCGGAAGCGCTGCGGCGCGGCGCGCGCCAGTTCGAGATAGCGATTGCGAACGCGCTCGAAGAACTGCGCGGATTCCACTTCGAAGCGGTCGATGGCGCCGCGACGGGCCTGCATGCGCTCCAGGCCGACGCGCACCGGCACGTCGAGCAGCAACGTGCAATCCGGAGCCAGGTCGCCCTGCACGGCCTTGGCCAGCCGTTCGATGAGATCGCGGTCCACTCCCCGCCCGCCGCCCTGGTAGGCATGCGTGGCGTCGGTGAAGCGGTCGCACAACACCCAGTCGCCTCGCGCCAGCGCCGGCCGGATGAGATTGTCGATGTGCACCTGGCGCGCACCGAACATCAACAGGGTTTCGGCCGTCGGGCTGATGTGCTCGGCGCCACGATCCAGCACCAGCGTGCGAATGCGTTCCGCGACGATGGTGCCGCCCGGCTCACGCGTGGCGTGCACGGTGATGCCGCGCACGCGCAGCGCCTGGATGATGCGATCGGCGACCGTGGTCTTGCCCGCGCCTTCAATGCCTTCGAGCGTGATGAAACGCGCTGGCGTCATCGGTTTCTGTTTCCCCTCAGGCGCGCCAGGTAGCGCGCGACCGCTGCATTGTGCTCCTCGAGCGTCGCGGAGAACACATGCGATCCGTCACCGATACCGGTAGCAACGAAAAAAATATCGCCGGTCTCGAGTGGATTGACGACCGCCTCCAGGGCCTCTCTGGAGGGCAATGCAATCGGCGTCGGCGGCAGGCCGCCGCGCGTGTACGTGTTGTAAGGCGTGTCGGTGCGCAGGTCGCGTTCGCGGATGTTTCCGTCGTACGACTCGCCGATGCCGTAGATCACCGTGGGGTCGGTCTGCAGGCGCATGTTCCGGCGCAGGCGCGTCACGAATACGCCGGCGATGCGCGGGCGCTCGCTCGCCAGTCCGGTCTCCTTCTCGACGATCGAAGCCAGCGTGAGCGCGGCATAGGGATCGGCGAGTGGCAGACCCGGCGCGCGACGCGCCCAGGAAGCTTCCAGCGCTTCCGCCATCTTGCGGTACGCCAACACGAACAAATCGCGATCCGTCGTCCCCTCCGCGAAGCGATAGGTGTCGGGGAAGAACCGCCCCTCCGGGTGTTCTCCCTCGTGCCCGAGGGCCGCCATGAACTCGGCGACGGTCTTGCCCTTGAGCGTGGATCGGATCCCGGGATGCGCCTCGACCACGCGCCGCATGTCGGCGAAGGTCCAGCCCTCGACCACGGTGAGCGATTCCAGCAGCACGCGACCCTCGGCGAGTTGCCGCAGGATTTCCTCGGGACTGGCATGCGCCGGAATTTCGTATTTGCCCGTCCTGATCTGCGGGGAGCCGCGCACCTTGAGCTGCACCTCGATGGCACGCCGGTCGGTGATGGCGCCCAGGCCTTCGAGGTCCGCCAGGACGCCGCGCACGGTGGCGCCGGGTTTGACCACGAGCTGCAGGGATTTCGCATGCGGGCCCGCGGCGCGCATCAGCGTCGCGCCCCGCTGCCAGTAGATAGCGCCGGCCGCACCGGCCAGGAGCACGAGCGCGAACAGTCCCAGCAGGACCTTACGCATCGAGCCTCTCCACGTGGCTGGCAATCCTCGTCGCGACCGCGTTCATGGTGAAGACATGCTCGCCGACGCTGCGCACCGGAACAACTCCGATGCGCGCATTGGTGACGAACACCTCATCCGCGGCCTGCAATTCGGCCGCCGGCACCGCCCGCACGTCGCAGTGCAGGCCGAGGGCGGCGCACTCGCGCAGGACGATGCCACGCATCACGCCGGCGACGCCGGCCCGGTCCACCGCGGGGGTGACGAGCCGGCCTTCGCGCACCAGGAACACATTGCACATCGTGCCGCTGACCAGCTGGCCCGACGCGTCGAGCAGCAGTGAATCGAAGACCGGCTCCGGTGATTCGCTGGCGGCCAGCACGTTGTCGAGACGATTGAGATGCTTGAGTCCCGCCAGCTGTGGATTCTCCGCCAGCGTCAGCCGGGCGATGCGCAGCGCCACGCCGTCGCCCGCGATCAGCATCGGCGATGCGTGCAGGCTCATGATCCGCCGCGCCGTGAACGGGCCGCGAGCGGCGTAACCTCTTGGCCCACTGCCGCGCGTCACGATGAGCTTGAGAATGGCGTCGCCCGGTGCCTGCGTCGCGGCCATGGCGATCTCGCCGCGCAAGACGGCGGCATCCGGGCCCGCGATCGACAGTCGTTCGCAACCCAGCGCCAGCCGGGCCAGGTGCGCCTCGAGGAATCGCACGCGTCCGTTGCGCACCTTCAGCGTCTCGAACAGGCCGTCGCCATATTGCAGGCCACGGTCGTCGATGGGAATCGACGTACCCGCCGCACCGTCCACCCAGCTGCCGAGCAGGCTGCTCACGAAGCCTCGAAGGCGCGCAGCAGGCCGCGTGCCTTGGCGCGTGTTTCTTCGAGCTCGCGTTCCGGAATCGAGTCGGCCACGATGCCGCCGCCCGCGCGCAGTTCGATGTGCGGCCCATTCATGGTGAGCGTGCGGATCAGGATGTTGAAATCCGCGTCGCCATCGTCGCCCAGCCAGCCCAGCGACCCGGTGTAGGCGCCGCGCCCTTCCCCCTCGAGCTCGGCGATGATCTGCATGCATCGCACCTTGGGACAGCCCGTGATGGTGCCACCCGGAAACAGCGCGCGCAGCGCGTCGATGGGCGTGCGGTCCTCGCGCAGGATGCCGCGCACGTTCGAAACGATGTGATGCACGTGCGCGTAGGTCTCGGTGACCATGTATTCGTTCACCGTCACGCTGCCCGCCTCGCAGACGCGTCCCAGGTCGTTGCGCTCCAGGTCGATGAGCATGATGTGTTCGGCGCGCTCCTTCGGATGCCCTACGAGTTCCGCGCGGTCGCGCAGCTGCTGTTCGGCATCTCCGAGACGCGGTCGCGTGCCGGCGATGGGCCGCGTGGAGAGTTCACGGCCGCTGATACGCATCAGTCTTTCGGGTGACGACGACAGGATGGTCATGCCGGCGAATCGTACGCTGGCGGCGAACGGCGCCGGGTTGGCCGAGCGCAGGGCCGCATAGACACGCGCGGCATCTTCCGCATCGCGCAGTTCGAGGCGCCAGGGACGGGAAAGATTCGCCTGGTAGATGTCGCCGGCCGCGATGTAATCCTTGGCCGCGCGTACGCGCGCGAGATGGCGCTCCGGCGCTTCTTCGCGCAGCGAGGCCACCGGCACGGGGCTGGCGTTTTCCACGGCCAGGTGCTTCGCGGCAGCGTGCAGCTCGGCCACCAGTTGCCGGTGCGTGGCGTAATCGTCGTTCGATGAGACGACATGGACCATGCCGCTGCCCTGGTCGTGAACCGCGAGATGTTCGGTGCGCAGCGCAAAGGCGGAAAACGGTCCGGTCGCGGCGGGCAGGCGGAGGCTGGGCTCGATCTCCCCCGCCACTTCGTAACCGAGGTAGACGATCCACCCACCGGTGAAGGGCAGCGGCTTGTCGCGAGCGTGGTCCGGGCGGGCCTCGCGCGCATACCAGGCCGCGAGGTTGTCGAGGAATCCGCCGGGTTGAATCTCCAGCCCATGGGCTTCCAGCCTGCCCTGCGCGTCGCGCGTGAGCGTGGCGGATGGCTGGTACACCAGCAGGCTGTATCGACCCAGGGGGCCATGCGCGGCGCTTTCCAGCAGCACCGGCCAGCGGTCAGGCGCGCGCGCCGCGAGCGTTCGCAGCGCGGCGGCGGGCACCGCGAGCGGAGTCACATGAAGGGGACGGTCGGTCACCGCGGCAGCGTAACCCTGTGGAGCTTTCCCGGGCACGACCGCAGAGGAAATCGGTACGGCTCCCGGGTACGTTTTTCCTGGGGGCGCTGCCGTCAACCCTTGAAGCGACGGAAGATCAACGAGCCGTTGGTGCCGCCGAAGCCGAAGGAATTCGACAGGGCCGATTCGATGGGCAGCTTGCGCGCCGTATTCGGCACGTAGTCCAGGTCGCAGTCCGGATCCGGCGTGTGATAGTTAGTCGTCGGTGGCGCCACGCCATCCCGGATGGCGAGAATGGAGAAGATCGCCTCCACGACGCCGGCCGCGCCGAGCAGGTGCCCGGTCATCGACTTGGTCGAGCTCACGGGCAGCTTGTACGCGTAGTCGCCGAAGGCGCTCTTGATGGCGACGGTTTCCGCCCTGTCGCCCAGCGGGGTCGAGGTGGCATGGGCATTCAGGTAGTGAATGTCCGCGGGATTCATCTGCGCGTCGCGCAGCGCGTTGACCATGGCGAGACGCGCGCCGGCACCGTCGTCCGGCGGCGCGGTGATGTGGTAGGCGTCGCTGCTCATGCCAAAACCCACGCACTCGGCGTAGATGCGCGCGCCGCGCGCCCTGGCATGTTCCAGTTCTTCGAGGACCACGGCGCCGCCGCCGTCACCCATCACGAACCCGTCGCGATCCTTGTCCCAGGGCCGGCTGGCAGCCTGCGGATCGTCATTGCGCTCGGACAGCGCCTTCGCCTGGCTGAAGCCCGCGAGCGCCGTCGGCGTCGTGGCGCATTCGGAGCCGCCCGCGATGATGATGTCGGCATCGCCGTACTGGATGCTGCGCATCGCGAGACCGATGGCATGCGTCGAGGTCGTGCAGGCGCTTACCACGCCGAGGTTCGGACCCTTGAGTCCGAACTTGATGCTCAGGTGCCCCGCGACCATGTTGCCGATGGTGCTCGGAATGTAGAACGGCGAGGTCTTCTTGGGGTTGTGCGTGCGCTCCCAGGTGATGGCCTCGTCTTCGATGCCCGCGAGGCCACCGATGCCCGAGCCCATGATGGCGCCACAGCGCTCGCCGTTTTCCTTCGTGAAGTCGAGACCGGAATCCGTCGCCGCCTGTATGCCCGCGCCCATGCCGTAGTGCATGAACGGATCCATGCGCCGCGCTTCCTTGGGCGTGATGTATTGCGAAACGTCGAATCCCTCGACTTCGCCCGCGAAGCGCGTGGCGAAAGCCGACACGTCGATGCGGGTGATGGGCTTGATGCCGCTCTTGCCGGCCAGTATCGCCGCCCACGCAGTGGCGATGTCACTTCCAACCGGCGAAACGATACCGAGCCCGGTTACGACTACACGTCGCTTGGACACACTATCCTCTTCGAAATGAAGGCGGGTGAAGGATGGCGAGGGCGCGGTTGATCACCGGCGCCCGCTCGCCCGCGTAGATTAGGACTTGCGGCGATCCGAGATGTAGCCGATCGCCTGGCTCACAGTCGTGATCTTCTCGGCGTCTTCGTCCGGGATCTCGATCTCGAACTCTTCTTCGAGAGCCCTCCCGAGTTCGACCGTGTCGAGCGAATCGGCGCCGAGGTCATCGACGAACGAAGCGTCATTCACCACCTGCTCTGCTTTGACGCCCAACTGTTCGGCGACAATCGCCTTGACCTGCTGTTCAACCGTGCTCATTGCGTATTCGCCCTCAATAGAGAAGTTTTTTTAGCTGCGGCCCCAGTGGGCCAGTCGCAGCGGGCGCGTATTCTAGGGCAAGGCTTGCGCGACCGCCACGCTGTCAAATCGTGAGTGCTTGTTTTTGTTTGTTTTTCGGGGGTTTGGCTGTTGCAAAGACCCCACGAATCCTTGTTTGGAGGTTCGTGCCGGCTCAGGCCATGTACATGCCGCCGTTCACATGCAGGGTTTCCCCCGTGATGTAGCTGGCCCCCGGGGAGCACAGGAACAGCACCGCGGACGCGATGTCGTCCACGGAACCCAGCCTGGCCATGGGCACCTGGGCCGTGAGCTTGGTGCGCTGCTCGTCGGTTAGCACGCGCGTCATGTCGGTATCGATGAATCCGGGTGCCACGGCATTCACGGTGACTCCCCGCGAGGCGATTTCCTTGGCCAGGGACTTGGTGAAGCCGAGGATTCCGGCCTTCGCGGCCGCGTAATTCGCCTGTCCCGCGTTGCCGGTCAGTCCGACGATGGAGGTCAGTGACACGATGCGTCCGCGGCGCTCTTTCATCATGTGGCGCAGCACACCCTTGGAAAGCCGGAACACGCTGCTGAGATTGGTGGTGATGACCGCGTCCCAGTCTTCCGGTTTCATGCGCAGCAGCAAGGTGTCGCGGGTGATGGCGGCGTTGTTCACCAGGATGGTGGGCATTTCGCCACGGGCCTCGAGTTCGCCTAACAGGGTGTCGATCGACGTGGTGCTGCCCACGTCCAATACCGCACCGCGGCCGTTGCTTCCAAGCCACGAAGAGATGCCCTGGGCGCCGGATTCGGAGGTGGCCGTGCCAATCACCTTGGCCCCTGCCCCCGCCAATGCCTTGGCGATGGCCTGGCCGATTCCGCGGGATGCGCCGGTGACCAGCGCGACTTCGTTCTGCAGCATGGGACTTCCTTCCGGATTCAGGCGGCCAGGGCCGCCGCGAGGTTTTCGGGAGACTCGAGCGCGAAGGTCTGGATGTCCCCTCCGCGCGTGATGCGTTTGACCAGGCCCGCGAGCACGCCGCCCGGTCCGCATTCCACGACCTTTTTCGCACCCGCCGCGCCCAGCGCGGCGACGGTGCTGGTCCAGCGCACCGGGCTCGAGAGCTGGCGCACCAGCAGCTGGCGGATGTCGTCGGCGCCGGTGTGTTCCTGCGCGTCCACGGCGCTCACGTAGCGGATGCCCGGTGTGCGGATGTCCATCTGCGCGAGGCGTTCGCCGAGGCGCGCGCCGGCGGATTTCATGAGACTGCTATGTGAGGGCACGCTGACCGGAAGCTCGACCGCGCGCTTGGCGCCCTTGGTCTTGGCGATTTCGATGGCGCGCAGCACCGCACCCTTCTCGCCCGCGATCACCACCTGGCCGGGTGAGTTGTAGTTGACGGCCTCGACCACGCTGCCCGCGCCCGCCGCTTCGGCGCAGGCCGCTTCGACGTCGGCATCCTCGAGGCCTAACAAGGCCGCCATCGAGCCGGTGCCGGCCGGCACCGCCTCCTGCATGACCTGGCCACGGAAGCGCACGAGATCGATGCAGCTCGCGAAATCGATGGCCGATGCCGCCACCAGCGCCGTGAATTCTCCGAGGCTGTGACCCGTGACCACCGAGGGCGTGGCGCCGCCGCGTTCCTGCCAGAGACGCAGCGTGGCGATGCCTGCGGCCAGCATGGCCGGCTGGGTCTTTTCCGTGGAGTTCAGCTGCTCTGCCGGACCGTTCTGACAAAGCGCCCAGAGGTCATAGCCGAGCACCCCGGAGGCCTCGTCGAAAGTGGCGCGAATCACCGGAGATTCGGCGGAGAGTTTGCCGAGCATCCCGACGGCCTGGGAGCCCTGCCCGGGGAACACGAATGCAAGCGAGTGGTTTGACATGGGCGCGGAGTATACCCAGAGCGATCTGTCCACCTCACGCGGGCATTCAACTCACAGCGGCTCGCGGCGCGAGCGCAGGAAGAACGCGAGCGCGAGTCCGCCGATGGCGCCGTACAGGTGTGCGTCGACCACGGTATTGGCGGCGCCGGAAAACGGCATGGAACCGGCGAACTGCTCGTAGCCGAGTTTCGCGATGATGAACACGGCGAGAATCCAGCCGTCGAGATCGCCGCGCCGCAGGTGCGCCAGGGTTCCCGCGGTCATCACGCCATGCAGCGCACCCGAGGCGCCGACATACCACTGCAGTTCGGGATTCAGCCACCACAGTCCAAGGCTGATGGTGAGCGAGGCGAACAGGTAGATGGCCACCCAGCGCAGCGGCGAGTAATCGCGGGCGAACAGCGCCCACATGAGGATCACGCCGAGACCGTTCAGGAACGCATGCCCGGCGTCCAGGTGCACGAAGTGGGCGGTGATCAGCCGCCACCACTCGCCGTGCGCGATTCCGCCCCGGTCATACATCAGCAGGGCTCGCACCGGCTCGCCGCCGAATTCGGGCAGGGCCAGCAGCAGGCAGGCGCCCAGCAAGGCCCACCCGTAGGCGCGGTCGCAATTGAGCGACTTGAGCACCTGCTCTAACCCACGAATCGGGGCTTCAGCGTTCATTTGCTATGATCCGCCACCGCTTTTTCCTCACGGGATATTCATGACGCGCCTGCATCGTTCCGCCCGCGGTTTCACGCTCATCGAAATCATGGTGGTGGTGGTCATCATCGGGCTCCTCGCGGCGGTCATTCTGCCCAATGTCTTCGGCAATGTGGCGAAGGCGCAGATCAACAAGGCCAAGAGCGACATCCAGGCCATCGAGACGGCGCTCACGATGTACAAGCTCGACAACTTCAAGTACCCGAGTACCGACATGGGCCTGCAGGCGCTGGTGCAGAAGCCCAACGATCCCACGGTGCGCAACTGGCGCGAAGGCGGCTACGTGAAGCGCGTGAGCAACGATCCCTGGGGCAATCCCTACCAGTACGTTTTCCCGGGAACGCGTGGCCAGGAATACGATCTCTATACCTTCGGTGCCGACGCGCAGGAAGGCGGCGAAGGTGAAAATGCCGACATCGGAAACTGGAACCTCGATCAGTAATCCCGCGCGTGCCACGCGCCGGGGTGCGCGTGGCTTCTCGCTGATGGAGATCATGGTGGTCATCGTGATCATCGGCATGGTGACGGCCATGGTCATGATCCAGTTCAGCGGCAATTCGCGCGATACCGAGCTCGACAAGGAAGCCGAACGCCTCGACGCGTTGTTCAGCTACACGCGCGAACAGGCCGAGCTGCAGACCCGCGACTTCGGTTTTCGCATCAACGAGCATGGCTACTCCTTCGTGGTCTTCGACGTGCTCGCCAATCAATGGCGGCTCGCCGAAGAAGACGACGCGCTGCGGGCGCGTGATTTTCCCGCGGGCATCGAACCCACCGTGGTCGTCGAAGGCCGGACCATCGTGCTCGACAACCGCAAGAAAGAAATCGAAGACTTCTCGCCGCACGTGCTGATCTTCGCGAATGGCGACGTGTCTTCGTTCGAGGTCTTGCTGCGGCGTGAAGGCGAAGACAAGAAGGCACGCATCTATACCGACGAGCAGACCAACATCCAGTTGCTGCTGCCCGGCGAAGAAGAGCCGAAGGGACCGCCGGTGCGCGCGGCGACGGTGGCCCGATGAAACGCGCACGCGGATTCACGCTGCTCGAGGTGCTCATCGCGCTGGCCATCGTCGCGATGTCGGCCGGCGCGCTGCTCGGCACCATCACCTCGTCCGCGAGCAATGTCATCTATCTCAAGGACAAGACGCTGGCCCAGTGGGTGGCGATGAATCGCCTCACCGAAATCCGCATCGCCCAGCAGTTCCCGAGTCCCGGCAAGCGCACCGGCAGTGCCGAGATGGGCGGGCAGCGCTGGCAGTGGGAAGAGGAGGTTTCGGAGTTACCCATCAAGGGCATGTTCCGCATCGACGTGCGCGCGCGCCCCACGGGCGAAACGGTCGACGACAACCGCAAACTCGACCAGAGCAGCGAGCAGAAGGAGCGGGACAGCGAGCTCAGCGGCTCGGCCACGGAAAAGCTCAGCTGGACGGCCACGGTCACCGGCGTCATCAGCAGCGCGCGCTCCGAAGTGCGTACGCCGATCGCGGCGTCCCTGAGCGGCCAGGCGGGCAAGTCAGGCGCGGGAGGGCCTAACAATCCGCAGAACCCGAACGCCCCCGGAACTCCAGGTGCCCCGGGCGTGCCCGGCGGCTCGCCTTCCCCGCCCGGAAATCCCCCCGGGAATCCGGGTATCAAACCCCCGGCGAACGATCGCTGATGCGCCGCCGCGGTTTCACGCTCATCGAAGTCGTGGTGGCGATATTCATCGCCGCCGTGATGTTCGCCATCGGCTACCGCGCGCTCAACCAGGCCATGCGCGATCGCGACTCGCTGAATGTGTCCCAGGAGCGAATCGGCGAGATCCAGCGCAGCATGCGCGTGGTGGCGCAGGACTTCGCGCAGATCGTGGCGCGCGCCGCGCGCGATGCCGACAGCAGTGGCGAACTGATGCCGGCATTCCTGGTCAACAAACGCGACAACATCCTCGTGACCTTCACGCGCGCGGGCTGGAGCAATCCCGTCGGCGTGCAGCGCCCGGCCGAGCAACGCGTACGTTATCGCTTCATCGATGGTTCGCTGGTGCGCGAACACTGGCTGTCGGTGGACGCCACGTTGAATACCGAGCCGCTGCAGCGGATCCTGCTGACCAAGGTCAAATCCATCGAGATCCGACTTCTCGATCCGGTGAGTCGCAACTGGCGCACCGACTGGCCGGCGGTCACGTCGGCTGGCCAGGTGAGCCCACTCAATGTCGATGACATGTTGCTGACGCGCCCGCTGGCCATCGAGTTCACCGTGGTGCTCGAAGACTGGGGTCGCGTGCAACGTGTGTTCGAGATTCCCACGTGAGGCTCGGGCGTCAACGCGGCGTTGCCCTGCTCGTGGCCATCGTGATCTTCGCGATCGCCACCACCGTGGCCGCGGCGGTCACCTACAACAAGGCCATGTCGGCGCGCCGCGCGGCCGCCACCTTCACGCTCGAGGCGGCATTGCAGGCCGGCATGGCGGCCGAGGCGCTGGCCAGCATCGCCCTGGAAGATGCCGGTTCGAAGACCCAGATCAACACCATCCAGGACTGGGCGCAGGAACAGCCGCCGCTGGAAATTCCGGACACGGGCATCTGGATCCAGGCCAGGGTCGAGGATCTCGGCGGCCGTTTCAATCTCAACAGCCTGGTCAAGTGGGAGAACAACGACTTCATCGAGGACCTGCACCAGCTCGAGGTATTTCGCACGCTGCTCACCAGCCTCGACATCGATACTCGGTACGCGGACCTGTTGCTCGACTGGATCGACCCGAATATCGCGCCTTACCAGTCCGGCGGTGGTGAAGACACGTTGTACCTTTCGCAGGCGCCGCCCTATCGGCCGCCCAACACCTTCATCACGCATACCTCGGAGCTGCTGGCCCTGCCGGGTTTTGGCCGCGAGAACTACCAGAAGCTGGCGCCCTTCGTGACGGCATTGCCCAACGACGAGAAGGTCAACGTGTGCACGGCCAGGGGCCTGGTGCTGGACGCGGTGCTCAACGAGCACACCAACCAGTACGCCGACGAGGAATTCCTGGCCAAGCAGCGTGAAAAAGGCTGCTGGCCGGACAGGACCACCTTTCTCGCGGGCGGTCAGAATGCCGCGAACAAGCAGCTGGTCCAGGAACTCGTCGAAGAAAAGTCCCGATGGTTCCGCCTGCGCACCCAGGTTCGTATTGGCACTGCGGATTTCGTTTTGTACAGTGTTCTCTACATCGAGTCCCCGAAAAACACTATTCGCGTCGTGCAGCGCAGCTTTGGAAGTGAGTGACGAATGGCCGAATCACTGATCATCCGCTTGCGCAGCAACGAGGCACCTCGCTGGATGGTGTGCAACGACGACGGCCAGGTGCTCGTGAATGCCGTATCCGGCGAACTGGTGCAGGCCGCGCCGCTGGCCACCGGCCGTCGCGTGGTCGCCGTCGTGTCTCCGGGCGATGCGCTGGTCACCGAGAGTGACGCGCCCGCCAAGAGCGCGTCCAAGCTCGCGCAGGTGATTCCCTTCGCGCTCGAGGAGCGCGTCGCATCGGAAATCGAAGACCTGCATTTCGCCCTCGGCGAACGCGATGCGGACACCGGGCGCGTCCCCGTCGTGGTCGTCTCCCGCGCTCTCCTCGACGGCTGGTTGGCGGAGCTGCGCGCCGTCGGCCTGCAGCCGCAGGCTATCTATTCGGAAGCCAGCCTGGTGCCGGCCATGCCGGGACAACTCATCGGCCTGCTCGATGGCGAGTTCCTGACGTTGCGCACCGCCGAAGGTCCGCCGGTGGTCATGCCGGCGCTGGCGGTCCGCGACGCGCTGGAGATGGTCCTGGCCGCGCAGACATCCCAGGTGGCGGGCCTCGAGCCACCGCCGATGGGGCTGCTGCTGTATGCCTCGCAGGAAGACTGGCAGCAACATGAGCACGAGGTCGACGCGCTGCGCGAACGGTTCACCGGCGTGAAGGTGCAGATCCTGCCCTCCTCGTCCGGTCCACTCAGTGTGCTCGCGCAGGCCGCCGGGAGTGGCGATGCGGTGAACATGCTGCAAGGTTCCTATGCCGTGTCCTCGCCCATGCAGCAGGGCTGGAAGGCCTGGCGCATCGCCGCGGCGCTCGCCGCCTCGCTGCTCTTCGTGCACCTGGGCGCGCGTTATTTCGAGCTCACGCGCCTGCGCAAAACCGAAGCCGCGCTCGACGCCAGCATCCAGGATGCCTTCCGCGCCGCCATGCCCGGCCAGCAGAACGCACTCAATGCGCGGCGGCGCGTCGAAGCGCGCCTCGCTGAAGTGCGCGGCGGCGGAGGCGGCGGCGCGCTGTTGCCCGCGCTGTCCGCGCTGGCGCGCGCCAAGACAGCCGTACCCGCGGCCACCATCGAAGGGATGATGTTCCGCGACGGCACGCTGGAACTGCGCATCAACGCGCCCGACGCGGCCGCGCTCGATGCCATCGGCCAGCAGCTGCGCGCCTCGAGCTGGCAGGCCGACATCAAGGGTCTCACCGCCAATGGCGACGGTTATCGCGGCAACCTGCAGATCCGACGGGCGGGGGCGTGATGGAACAACTGCGTCGCTGGTACGAAAACCTCGCCGAGCGTGAACGCCGCTTCGTGCTGATCGGCGGCATTGGCGCCGCCGTGTTGCTCCTCGCGGGCATCATCTTGCCGCTGAATCGCAATATCTCGCAGGCGCGGCAGCGCGTTGCCACCAAGCAGGTCGACCTGGCCTTCATCCAGAGCGCGATCCCGCAGCTCGCGTCCGCCGGACCCATGGGCGGCGGCGCCACGCGCGAATCGCTGGTGGTGCTGGTCGACAGCTCGGCACGCGAAAGCGGCCTCGGCAAGGCGATCTCGAGCAGCCAGCCCACGGGCGATGGCGGGTTGCGCCTGCGCCTGGATCACGCCGCCTTCGATGGCCTCGTGGCCTGGCTGGCACGGCTCTCGCAGCAGCACGGGGTGCGCATCGAGTCGGCGGAAATCGAAGCAGCCGGCGAACCCGGTCTCGTCAATGCCGGACTGGTACTGCGGGCCGGCTGAGCCAAGCGCGTGAAACGCAGCCCGCTGGTTCTCACCGTCATCGCGGGGATCCTGGTATTCCTCGTCATCCTCGTGCTCTATCTACCCGCCAGCTGGTTCGCGGGTGCCCTGCCCGCGCAGTTGCGCTGCAATGACCTCGGCGGCTCGCTGTGGCAGGGAGAGTGCAACGGTCTCAGCTACCAGGGCAGCAACCTCGGTGACGCCACCTGGAACCTCTCGCTGGGCCGCGCGTTTTCCGGCCGCGTCGCCGGCGACGTGGCGGTGCGTGGCAATGCGGTCAACCTCAACGCCGACCTGGACACGAACTTCAGCGGCGTGGGCGAGCTGCGCAATCTCAAGGCGAACCTCGTCATGGACCCGGCGCTGCTGCCACTGCTGCCCGCCCAGCAGCGCGGCATCCTGGCCGCGGACCTGGCACGCGTGGAGGTCGGTGCGGGCGGGGCGCTGAGTGCGGTGGAAGGCAGCCTCGAACTGCGGGATTTCCGGCAGGCGGGCCCGCAGCCCATGGATCTCGGTTCCTACCAGGTGGTATTCGATGGCGCGAAGAGCGCCAACTCCACTGTCGTGGGCAAGGTGCGCGATCTCGGCGGCCCGTTCATCGTGGACGCCACGGTCACGCTGAATCCGGAGCGCAGCTATGTCGTGCAGGGCTACATCACCGGTCGGACGGCCGAAGCCGAACGCACGGTGCGCGAGCTCACGCTGGGCGCCACGCCCGATACCTCGGGCCGCAGCAGTTTTTCGTTCGAGGGAACGTACTGACTATTGGACGTCGACCTCGCGCCAGGCCGCGAGCAACGGGTAGTACAAGCCCGCCTTCACCGGCTCTGGCCCGAGTCCACGCGCCAGGTGCGCGTAGCGTCGCAGCTGTCCCGCGTAGCGCTTCTCTTCTTCGTCGAGGAACAGCTCGCGGTTGCCTCCCTCGTGCGGACTGGTCTTGAAATCCACCACCCAGCGCGTGCCGTCGCCATCGACGAAGGTGCGGTCGATGACGGCGTTGACGACCTGTCCGGCGCGCAAGCCGGTCAGCGCGAGCTCCGACTGCGCCTCGCGATGTGTCGTATCGAACAGCCATTGGCCGCGCTGGTCGCCGAGTGTCGCGCGCAAGGCCACCAGCGCCCGATCCGCGCCGTGGCGCGCCGCTTCCGTGTCCAGGCCCAGGGCCTGCAGGCGTGACTCGAGCCGCGGCCGCCAGGCCGCCAGCGCGTCCAGGCCGGGTAGTTGGGCGGCGCGGCCGAACTGTTCCAGCGCTTCGTGCACCACGGTGCCGACGCGCCGCGCGGTCTGCCGCGCCCAGCTGAATTCGATGGTCTCCTCATCCCCGGAAACTGGCGGCAATTCGCCGCGTGCCAGGACGTCGGCCGGAATGCCGGGAAGCTGGTAACCGCGCGGCAGCCGGCGACGATTCTGCGTGAGCGCGGCGGGCACCTCTGGTGGCGCTTCCGCGCCCACGGCCGGAAATGCGGCCATGTCACCGCCGATCGCCGGCCACAGATTTTCGAGCAGCGTATTCGCCGGGACCGCGTAGCTGCGCCCTTCCTCCGCATCCTTGATGCGCGGATGGATGTAGAGGTGCAGGCCACGGCGTGCGCGCGTCAGCGCCACGTAGGCCTGCCGCGCGCGCTCGGCTCGCGCCCGCTCCCGATGCAGCAGTCGCAGGTAGGCGTTGATGGCGTCGGACTCGCCGCCGTCTTCCTCCGGTCCGCGTACCCGGATCGGCGCCATCAACAGGTGGTCGCGGCCCTGCGCGCGCGGAATCTCCAGCCAGTTGAGCAGTCGAGATTCGTCGCCGCGCCCCCAGCGCCCCACGCCGACGACGAATACGTGATCGAACTCCAGGCCCTTGGCCCCATGGATGGTCATGAGCTGTACCGCGCCATCCTCGGCCGCGTCTTCGGCGTGGAGACCTCCCATGAGATCTTCGAGGTCCACGGGCCGTCCGCGCAGCCGGCGGATTTCTTCGTCATCGAGCGCCGCGAGAAAACGCCGTGCATGCGGAAGCTCGTTCGCCGGGCACGCGGCGGCGCCGCCGAGCGTGAGCCATACCCGTTCCACCAGGTGGGCGCGCGGTTCCCGCTCGCGTTCATGCCAGGCCGCCGTGAGCACCGCGCGCGCGCGCATCAGTCGCTCCATGCCATCGGGCGTGAGCCCGGGGAAATTCACGCTGAGTGCCGCCACGATGGGCATTTCGCCGGCCGCCACAGCGACGGCGGTCAGGTCCGGCAACGTGAGCCCGATGAAGGGCGCGCGCAAAACCGCGAGCCAGGCCACGCGATCGAGTGGCGAGTCGAGCGCGCGCGCCAGTGCCTCTAGATCGCGGACCACCGCCACATCCGACAGCGGCTCGAGCTTCACGCCGATGAAGGGCAGTCGCCGTGCCGCCAGCGCGCCGCGCACGCCGCGCAGGTGTGGGCGCGTGCTCGCGAGCACCGCGATGCTGTCGCCGGGACTGGCGCGGCGGATTTCCGCGATCCGCTCCGCCACCGCCTCGGCTTCGGCCTGAGGTCCGCCCGCCTCCACGCGATAGACACTTGCCTGGCCCGCGAGTCCTGCGCGCGCCGCGACGCTGGCCAGGTGGCGCACCGCGCTGCTGCGCAGGTCATCCGCGGCCGGGAACACGCGCGAGAAGACCTGGTTACACCACTCCACCAGCCCGGGCGCCGAGCGGAAATTGCAGAGCAACTCCAGCGCCTCGAGTCGCAGCGCGCCGAGGCCGCCATCGCGCACCGTGGCGAAGCGACCGACCTCGGCGTTGCGGAAGCCGTAGATGGACTGCATGGGATCACCGACCACGAACAAGGTGCGCCCGTCGCCCTCGGACCAGTCCTGCGTCAGCGTGCGCAACAGGTCGTACTGCTCGCGCGAGGTGTCCTGGAATTCGTCGACCAGGATGTGCATGAGACGCGTGCCCAGCCTTTCGGCCAGTGGCGTCGGTGCGCCTTCATCGGTGAGCGCGCGGCGCGCGGCACCGGCGATCTCGGTGTGGTCGCATTCTCCGTGCGCGTTGAATTGCAGCGTGAGCTCCTGCGCCGCGAGCAGCAGCAGGCGCGCCAGGGCGTCGAGCGCCCGGCGCGCATCGTCGGGCACGCGCGGATCCGGCAGCTGGCGAATCGCGATCAGCGCGTCCAGCTGGGTGGTTTCCAGGCGCGCGAGGGCTTCGATCCATTGGTCGCGAGCTGCCTTCGCGCGCGGATCGTCGGAAAGAATGCCCTCGTTCTTCGTGAGCTTCTTGCGCGCGCCACCGTCCTTGGTCAGCGCGAGCCCGGACACGCCACGCCAGCGCGCCAGGTCGGTCATTTCCGCGGTCAACGGGCGCGTCTGGTCACGCCAGGCGATGACGTCGCGCCAGTCGGGGCCCTCGAGATTCCAGGAAGCGATGCGCGCGATCTCGCCCGCGAGTTCGAGGAACGGCAACGGCAGGTGTCCGGCGGCGCGCTCCAGTTCTTCGCTGATAATGGCGGCCAGGCTGGCCTCGACCTGCGGCACCAGCGCCTCGCCCGAGAGTTGCGGCAGGTTGGGCAGCCACTCCGCGCGCCGCGGCAACATGTCGGCGATCAGCTTTTCCAGCCGTGGCCAACTGTCGTCGAGACGGCGCAGGATGAGTTCGAACGGCACGCGAAACTCCGGATCGCTCTCGGCGGTGCGCATCGACTGCCGCGCTGCCAGCGCGTAGAGGTCGTCCGGTGCGTCGGCGATGCCGCGCCCGAATCCATTCTGCGAGGACACGGGCAGCGCGTTGGCCAGGTAACCGTTGAAGGAGTCGATGGTCTGGATGCGCAGGCGCGCCGCGCTTTCTTCCAGCCCCCAGCCGCGGCGCTTCGCGTGTTCGCGCACCGCCGCCGCGAGTTCGAGCGTGCGCGAGTCGGACGGCGTGCGCACCGCGATGTCGCCCTCCAGCGCCTTCTGCACGCGCTCGCGCATCTCTCCGGCCGCCTTGCGCGTGAACGTGATGGCGAGCACCTGTTCGGGCTCGTCGACGGTGGTCAGCAGCCGCAGGTAGCGCTGCGTGAGGACGGTGGTCTTCCCCGAGCCGGCCGGCGCCTGGACGATGAACGACGTGGTCACGTCCAGCGCGCGTTCACGCGCCGGCGCGTCGCGGGTAAGCGCCTCACTCATGCGCCGCTCCCGAATCGATCTCCACGGCCGACAGCTCGAGGCGCCGGCACAGCGTCGTCAGGTGACACAGCCGGCACACATCTGACGCGGGCTGCACGGGCGCGGCGCCCGCCAGATAGCTTCCGGCAATGCGATGCAATTCGCCCAGCCATCGATCCACTTCGCCCTGCCAGCCGGATTCGATTTCGGCCGCGGGAGTTTTCGCGAGGCTGGGCCCACTCACGCCCGGCAACAATCCCTTGTGCGCGCTTCGACCGACGAACTTCGCACGACCCCGCGTCAGCGACACGTTCGCCAGCGCCTGGACGTTGCGGCCCCGCTCGGCCAGCAGGTAGGCGATGAGCTGCGGATCGCGCAGCGGTTCCTCATCCCAGCGCAGCTTGCGCGGCTCGCCGGACTTGTAATCGAGGATGGCGTAGCCGCCGCCTTCTAGGCTGTCGATGCGATCGATGCGCAGCACGAATTCGCCGCCGGCGATCTGCACCACGCGGCGCGCTTCCATCATGTCGACCTTGAAGGGATTGCGATGCCACTCCTCTTTCAGCAGCTCTTCGACCAGCTTCTCGACGCGGAATTTCTCGCGCTCCACCGCCGGGCGCAGTTCCACGGGCACGTAACCACGGAACACGTGCACCACCGCCGCTTCCACCGCGTTGCCGATCAGCGGACGGCGCAATTTCTCATCCGTGGCGCGCAGGCTGAACTGGTCCTGGTTGAGCGTGATCCAGATGAGCTCCAGTGCCTTGTGCAACAACATGCCGCGCTGGCGCGCGTCGAGTCCTGGCGCGGGCGTCTCCAGCGGGCGTCCGCCCAGCCGCATTTCTCCGTACGCGTGGAATCCGCATTCCGACTGCAGCGTGAGCGGCGTGACGCCGCCCGCGACCGGAACACGCGTGTCCACCGGAAATCCCATCGAGTCGTCGATGGATTCCAGCGCGATACCGGCGAAGCGCGAGGCCAGCGCGGGCACGGCCATGGAGGCGCGGTAGTCAGTCCGGCCGGGCACGTGAGCCAGCAAGGGACTCGGGCTGCGATGCGCGTCGCCTTCGAGCCGCGCCCAGGAACAAACTACCGTGTCGGCGCAGCGGCGCCAGGCGTCCAGCGAGGCACGCGCGAGTTTCGCCTGCCCCGCCGCGCTGGCCGTGGGAATGCCGGCGGCCACCTGCAGGCGCAATGGAATGAATACGTCGGGCCGCGGCGCCGCCGGCCATTGCGCCGCGTCGAGTCCCGCCACCCAGATACCGTCGTAGCGAACCAGGGGATCGTCGTGTGAATCCGTGAGCGTGACCGGTGCTTCCACGCTGGCGGGATCGAAGTTGCGTTCGGCGGCCAGGTCACCCAGCGTGCCGATGGCTTCCGCGGCGGATGCGCGCGGCAGCCAGGTGCCCAGGGCCGAGTATTCGTCCAGCAATGCATGCCAGCGCGCCATGGCCTGCAGTTCGTCGCTGCGCAGCCCGCGGGACCCGGGCCAGCCGAGCTCGACCAGGGCCTCGAGCAATCGGGGCGCCCATTCCGTGGCGCTGCGCCGTTCCGTGCCGAGTCGCTCGGAGGCCCGTCGCAGCCTTGCTGCCAGTGCCGCGGGTGCCGTGCCATGCGCACGTTCGAGCAGGCTGGCGAGTTCCTCGGCGCCGTATTCGAGGCGATGGCTGTCGCGCAGGACTGCTTCGACGGTCGCCCCGGCGAACACGTCTTCGCGATCGAGAAAAGGCAGGTTCAGCCACAGCACGGCTTCCTCAAATCGCAATCCCCCCGCCAGCAGCCGCAGGCTCAGCAGCGCGTGGCTGATGATGGCGAACTCGGCAAGTGGCCGGCCGCCTTCGATGCTGAACACCGGCGATGCATCGCGCGGCGTATTGGCCAGCCAGTCCGACGGCGACAGGGTTTGCGACAGCAGGCGTTCGTAATGCCGGCGCCGGCGCCTCAGGTTGGCATCGACGATGAGCAGCCGTCGCGCGGGATCCTGTTCGAGCTCACGCCGGCACCAGGACGCGATGAGCTCCAGCTCGTGTTCGTCCTGATCGGCCACGGCCACCGCGAGATTGCCCTCGGCAGTTCCGGTGTCGATGAATGAAGCACCCAGGCGGCGCAGCGTCTCCTCCTGGGCCGTCGGCAGCCTGCTGAATCCCGCCGCCATCAGCGGCCGTGAATCGGGCTCCAGCGCTGCCAGCCAGCCTCGCAACGGCTTGCGACCGTGCGCCGCGTACAGGCGTTCGAGCGCGCCCAGCGATTCATGCAACAGCTGCGATTCCGGCGTGGCCGCGAGCGCGCCCGCCGACCTCGGAATGCGCCAGTCGAAGAGCGTATGCGTGGCGGCCAGCAGCGCGCGGGCTTCGGCAGGTCCGCCGGCCTCGCGCCGCGCTTCCCGCAGCGCCGCCCACTCCGCTGCCGGTGGCAGCAGCTGGTCGGGTCGCGCATCGCGCGCCCAGCCGCGTTGCAGCTCACGCTCGCAGTATTGGGAGAAGGTGAACACGCGCGGGGTTTGCCAGAGCGTCTGGCCCCGCTGCCGTTGCTGTTCGGCCCAGGCCGCGCGCACGGTCGCCTGGCGCTGCGCGCTGGGCACGATCAGAGTGGCCTCGCGACCGAGCGCGTCAGAAATGGTCTTGGAAAGTCTCTGCCTGATCAATAGCTTGAGACGACTATCTGATCCTACTTGAAGCGTGTGGCGGCCTGGACCACGCGACCGGTGCCGGACGGCGCGCGTCCCACGTATGTCGTGAGCAACTCGTCGATACGGGCGAAGACTTTCTTCAGCAGGGCCGCGTCGGGCAACAGCGTGGTGCGGAAGTGGTCACGGTACGGCACGTTGAAGCTGGTGCCCGGCGCGAGCAGCACATGTTTCTGCTCCAGCAGGTCGAGCGCGAACACCTGGTCGTCGAAGTCCGGAATCTCCTCGGTCTTCACGCGCACGAAGGCGTACATCGATCCCTTGGGCGGCGCGAGATGCAGGAAACGACTCGACGAGGTGGCATCGAGAATGGCCTTGCGGGACTCGAACAGCCGTCCGTTCGGCGCCAGCAGTTCCCGGATGCTCTGATAGCCGCCGAGCGCGGTCTGCACGGCCCATTGCGCCGGCACGTTGGAACACAGGCGCAGTGACGAGAGCAGTTCGAGTGCCGCGAGATAGTCCGTGGCGCCGCGCAGGTTGCCGGAGAACGCCGCCCAGCCCACGCGATAGCCGCAGGCGCGATAGATCTTCGAGAGACCCGACATCGTGCAGCACACGGTGTCGCGCACCAGGGTTGCCATCGGGATGGACTCCACCCCTTCGTAGGTCATCTGGTCATAGATTTCGTCGCTGAACACCACGAGCTTGTGGCTCTCGGCGAGCTTCGCAATGGCCTCGCACACCGGCCGCGGGTACACCGCGCCCGTCGGGTTGTTGGGATTGATGACCACGATGGCGCGCGTCTTGTGCGTCACCAGGCGCGCGATTTCTTCCGGGTCCGGCACGAAGTCGTTCTCGGGCCGGCACGGGTAGTACACCGCCTTGCCGCCGTTCAGCGTGACGGCGGCGGACCACAGTGGATAGTCCGGGCTGGGAATCAGGACCTCGTCTCCGGCATTCAGCAGCGCCCGCAGGCACAGGTCGATGAGTTCGCTGACACCGTTGCCGATGAACACCTCTTCCGCGCTGATGCCGGTGACGCCGCGCATCTGCTGCTGCATGACCACGGCTTCACGCGCCGGAAAGATGCCCTTCTGGTGGCAATAACCTTCCGCGGCCGGCATGTTCTCGATCATGGCGAGACGCATGGTCTCCGGCGTCCGGAAGCCGAAGGCGCCGGGGTTGCCGATGTTCAGCGGAATGATCTCGTAGCCCTGGCGCTCGAGTTCCTGGGCACGACGGGCGAGCCGTCCGCGGATCTCGTACTTGACGTGTCGCAGGCCTTCGCTGGGTCGGATCTGGTGTTCGGTTGACATGCCCGGAGAATAACGCGGCGTCCGCGGACGCGCAGCCCGAACCCGCGCGAAATTAGGCGAAACCCGCCTCAGTTTGCGAGTTCGCGCCAGCGCCAGCAGGCCACCTGGTGGGATTCCTCCCCGGCCACTTCCAGTTCCGGACTCGACTGCGCGCAGCGCGGCTGCGCGGCGGCGCAACGCGACTGGAATACACAGCCCGAGGGGCGGTGCATGGCCGAGGGTGTCTCGCCGCGCGGTGCCAGCGCCGCCAGGCGCTCGCGCTCGCCACGCGGATCCAGCCTCGGCACCGAGTCGAGCAACAGGCGGGTGTACGGGTGCCGCGGGTTGCGGAATACCGTTTCGGTGGGCCCGGATTCGACCACGCGGCCCAGGTACATCACCAGCGTGCGTTCGCAGAGCCGACGCACCACCGCGAGATTGTGGCTGACGAAGACCAGGCTGGTGCCCTGCTCGCGCTTGATGCGTTCCAGCAGTTCGAGGATCTGCGCCTGGATGGACACGTCCAGCGCGCTCACGGCTTCGTCGCAGACCAGTAGTTTGGGGCCGAGGATCATGGCGCGGGCGATGGCGACGCGCTGGCATTGCCCGCCCGACAGCGTCGGGCTGCGCCTCGAGGCGAATGACGCGTCGAGGCCGACGTCGGCCAGCATGCGCGTGACGTGCTGCTGGCGTTCCTCGGCGCCCATGGCCGGGCGCAGGGCGCGCAGCGGTTCGGCGATGCACTCGGCGATGCTCATCGCGGGGTCCAGGCTGGCGAGCGGGTCCTGGAAGACGATCTGCATGCTGTCGCGCAGCTGGCGCAGTGCCTCGCCTTTCAGGTGGCCGATCTCGCGCCCCAGCCAGACCACCTCGCCCGCCGACATCGGGCCGAGGCGCATGAGCGCGCGCGACAGCGTCGACTTGCCTGAACCCGATTCGCCGACGATGCCCAATCCTTCGCCGTCGGCCACCTCGAAGGACACGCCGTCGACGGCCAGCAGCTGCCGGAATCGCACCGAAACTTCCCGAACCTTGAGCGCCGTGGGGCGGCGTTCGCCGGCCGCGGGCGGCGTCGGTGCATCCATGCGCGGCGTTGCCGCGAGCAGGGCCTGCGTGTACTCGTGCGCGGGCGTTTCGAGAATCCGCGCCACGTCGGCATGCTCCACCACTCGGCCGTTCCGCATCACCATGACCTCGTCGGCCAGCGCCGCGATGACGCCCATGTCGTGGGTAATGAGGGCCAGGCCCATGCCGCGCGTGCGGATCAGTTCGCTGAGCAGCGCGAGGATCTGCGCCTGCACCGAGACGTCGAGCGCGGTGGTGGGCTCGTCGGCGATCAGCAGCTTCGCATCGCAGGCCAGGGCCATGGCGATCATGGCGCGCTGGCGCATGCCGCCGGAGAGCTCGTGCGGATACTGCCGCAGCCGTTGCGGCACGTCGGTCATGCGTACCTGGTCGAGCAAGGCCGCGGCCTGGATGCGTGCATCGCTCCAATCCATGCCCCGGTGCGCGACCAGCGGCTCGGCGATCTGGTCGCCGATGCGCAGGTGCGGCGTCAGCGAGGTCATCGGATCCTGGAAGATCATGGCGACCTCGCGGCCCCGGACGCGTTCGCCACCGGCGGCAATCAGGTCGGTGGCGCCGAGACGCGCCCGTCCCCGCACCGTGGCGCGCGCCGCCGTGAGTCCCATGAGCGCCAGGAACACCTGCGACTTGCCGGCGCCGGATTCGCCAATGATGCCGAGGCAGCGTCCGGGAGCCAGAGTGAAGGACACGTCTTCAACGGCGCGCAGCTCGCCGTAGGACACGGACAGGTTTTCCACCTGCAGCCTGTGGTCACTCATCGCCGGGTCCGAGTCGTGCCCGCAATCCTTCACCCAATGCGTTGAAGGCCAGCAGCATGGCCGTGAGCAATCCCGCCGGCACCAGCAGCATCCACGGCGAGGATTCCATCTCCTGCGCGCCTTCGTTGATCAAACTACCGAGGCTGGCAAAAGGCTCCTGCACACCGAGACCCAGGAAGCTCAGGAAACTCTCGAACAGGATGACCTGCGGAATGGTGAGCGTCGCGTACGCGATCACCGTGCCGGAGACATTGGGCACGATGTGCCGCCAGAGGATGCCGGGCACGCGCACGCCGCTGGCGATCGCGGCCTGCACGAATTCGCGGTGCCGCAGGCTCAGCGTCTGGCCACGCACGATGCGCGCCATGGTCAGCCAGCCCACCGCGCCGATGGCGAGGAACAAGGCCGCGAGGCTGCCGCGCGGCAGCAGCGTCGACAGGATGATGACGATGAACACGTACGGCAGCGCGTAGACGATGTCCACGAAACGCATCATGGCCGCGTCGACGCGTCCGCCGGCGAAACCGGCCACCGCACCCCAGGTCACGCCGATGAACACGCTGATCAACGTGGCCAGCACGCCGAGCGCCAGTGAAACCCGCAGCGCCTGCATGCCGCGCGCGAACAGGTCGCGTCCCAGTCGATCCGTGCCCAGCCAGTGCCCGGCTTCGAACTGCGGCGGTACGGCCTGGTGCTGCCAGTCGATGGCATCGTGGCTCCAGGAAGAGAACCAGGGCGCGGCCAGCGCAATTGCCGCCAGCAGTCCGAGCACCAGCAGCGGGAATCGGATACGCGGCGTCATGCGGGACGCACCCGCGGATCGAGCCATCCGTACAGCAGGTCGGCCAGCAGGTTGCACACCAGCGTGACCACGCCGTAGACGAGGATCATGCCCATGACCAGTGGATAGTCGCGGTCGATGGCGCCCTGCACGAGATATCTGCCCGAACCCGGCAGTCCGAACACCGCTTCCACGACCAGCGATCCGGTGATGATGAAAGCCACGGCGGGACCGAGATAACTCACCACCGGGATCAACGAGGGCCTCAGGGCATGTCTCCACAACACCACGCGCGCCGGCAGTCCCTTGGCGCGCGCGGTGCGGATGTAGTTCGAACGCAGCACCTCGCGCATGCTGTCGCGCATCATCCGCGCCACGTAGGCCGCCACGGGCAGCGCCAGCGTGATCACGGGCAACACGAGGAAGCTCACCTCGCCCGGCTCGTAGCCCGCGATGCGGAACACGGGCCAATAGATGCCGAACACCAGCGCCAGCAAGGGGCCGACCACGAACCCGGGCAGGATCACGCCGAGCAGAGACAGGTTGATGAGTCCCTTGAGCACGCGGGATTCGGGTCGCCAGGCCGCGAGCGCGCCCAGCCACACCCCGACCACCACCGCCAGCGCCGCCGCGGCCAGCCCGATAGTTAGGGAGAGCGGCAGGCCACGGCCGATCAGCTCATGGACGCGATAATCCTTGAAGCGCAGCGACGGGCCGAGATCACCCCGCACCAGCGCGCCGAGGTAGCGCCCGTACTGGACCAGGAGTGGCTGGTCCAGGCCATAGGCCGCATCGAGGTTGGCGCGGATCGCGGGCGAGAGCACCTGTTCCTGGTCGAAGGGACCGCCGGGCGCGAGCCGGATGACGAAGAAGGACAGCGTAACCAGCACGAATAGTGTCGGTACCAGTCCGACAACGCGTCGCAGTGCATAGCCGAGCATCAGCCTGGACTTCCCCTGGTCTCGAACAAGCCCACGTCTCCCGTTACACTCTTTGCAATGACCACTCAGCCTCGCCGGATTCTCGTCGCAATCAAACGTGTCGTCGACTACAACGTGCGCGTCCGCGTGAAGCCGGACGGCTCCGGCGTCATGCTCGACGGCGTCAAGCTCAGCATCAATCCCTTCGACCAGATCGCCATCGAAGAAGCCCTGCGCATCAAGGAGCGTGGACTCGCCGACGAGGTGGTCATCGCCACCATCGGTCCGGCCGACACGCAGGCCACGCTGCGCAACGCACTGGCCATGGGGGCGCAACGCGCGCTGCACGTGGTCAGCGATACGCCGCTGGAGCCGCTGGCCAACGCGCGCATCCTGCTCAAGCTCGTGGAGCGCGAGGCGCCCTTCCTGGTCATCCTCGGCAAGCAGGCCATCGACGACGACAACAACCAGACGGGACAGATGCTCGCGGCGCTGTGGAATCGTCCGCAGGCCACGTTCGCCTCGAAGATCGAGCTCACGGAAACCAGCGCGCGCGTCACGCGCGAAGTAGACGCGGGCCTGGAAACCCTCGAGGTCGACCTGCCGGCGGTGGTGACCACCGACCTGCGCCTCAACGAACCCCGGTTCGTGAAGCTTCCGGAAATCATGAAGGCCAAGACCAAACCGCTGACCACCATTCCGCTCGCGGAAGTGGGCGGTGGCGGCGCGCAGCGAGTGAAGATCACGAAGACCGAGCCGCCAGCCGGCCGACAGCGCGGCATCATGGTCAAGGACACCGCCGCCCTGTTCAACGAACTGCACAAGCGGGGTCTGGTATGACCGCCGTACTGATCATTGCCGAACACGCGGGCGGAAAGCTCAATGTCGCCACGGCCAAGTGCGTGAAGGCGGCGGCATCACTGCCAGGCGCCGAGATTGCCGTGGCCGTGTTCAGCAGCGGCAATTCGCCGGTCGCGGCCCAGGCCGCGCAGCTCGCCGGCGTGGCGCGCGTCATCGAGGTGACGCACGCGGCCAACGAGCATCAGCTGGCCGCGACGCTGGCGCCGCAGGTGGCAGTGACAGCCAAGGGCTTCTCCCACGTGTTCGCGCCTTCGACCACGTTTGGCAAAGACCTGGCGCCGCGCGTCGCCGCGCTGCTGGATGCGCCACAGGTTTCCGACATCATGAGTATCGAGTCGGCCACGAGTTTCAGGCGGCCGATTTATGCGGGCAATGCCATCACCACGGTGGAAGTCGCCGCAGGAACGCAGGTGGTTGGAACGGTACGCATCGCGTCCTTCGAGGCCGCGGCGTCGGGTGGGTCGGCGAAGGTGGAAACCGTGCCCTTCGGCGGCGAGTTGCCCTCGCACACACGCTTCGTGTCGCTGGCCGCCGCCGCGGGCGATCGTCCGGATCTGCAAAGCGCATCGAAGGTGATTTCGGGCGGACGGGCGCTGGCCAGCGCCGATGCCTTCAAGCTCATCTACAGCCTGGCCGACAAGATCGGCGCGGCCGTGGGCGCCTCGCGCGCCGCCGTGGACGCGGGCTACGCGCCCAATGACATGCAGGTGGGACAGACGGGCAAGATCATCGCGCCCGAGCTGTACATCGCCATCGGCATCTCCGGCGCGATCCAGCACCTCACGGGCATCAAGGATGCCCGCACCATCGTGGCCATCAACAAGGATTCCGAGGCGCCGATCTTCGAGGTCGCCGACGTGGGAATCGTCGGCGACCTGTTCACGATCGTGCCGGAGCTCGAAAAGCTGATCGACGAGAGCCGCAAATAAGCGGCCCTGTGCCGAAAAAACGGGGCCGTTAAAGACTCGCGAGGACGTGTTCCGCCGCCGAGACCTTGAACTCCTTCGGCGCTTCGACGAACACGCTCTTCGCCACGCCATCGTCGACGACCAGCGCGAAGCGCTGGCCGCGCATGCCCATGCCGAAGCCGCGGCCATCCATCTCGAGACCCAGAGCCTTGGCGTAGTCGCCGTTGCCGTCCGCCAGCATGACGACGCTGTCGCCGACGTTGGAGTATTTGCCCCAGGCACCCATCACGAACACGTCGTTCACCGCCATGCAGGCGATGGTGTCGACGCCCTTGGCCTTGAACTCTCCGGCCTTCTCGACGAAGCCGGGCAGATGCTTGGCATCGCAGGTGGGCGTGAACGCGCCCGGGACCGAGAACAGCACGACCTTCTTGCCCTTGAACAATTGGTCGGTGGTCACGTCCTGGATGCCGTCCGCGGTCTTGGTCTTGAAGGTGCCCGCGGGCATCTTGTCGCCAGCCTTGATCGCCATTGTCATTTCTCCTTGTTGGATGTCAGGGCGCACGCGTGGTCGCGGCGAATTTCAGATCGTTGGTGAAGCGCTGGTCGGCGCCCACCAGGTCGAGCGGCGACGCGCCGGCCGAATTCTTCTGTTCGAGGTTCGCCCCGCGGCGAACCAGGTACTTGGCGGTTTCCTGCTTGCCGGCCCGCACCGCGAAGTGCAGTGGCGTTTCGCCGCCCTCGCCGGCCTGGTCGACGGCGAGGCCACGATCGATCAGCAGGCCGCAGATTCCCGTCATGCCGCTGCGCGCGGCGTAATGCAGGGCATTGTTGCCGGCACCGTCGCGCGCCTGCACGTCGGCACCACCTTCGATGAGTGCCTGCGCAGAGCTGCTCTGCCCCGACTTGGCGGCCAGCATCAACGGTGAATCACCGGAAGACGTGCGCGCATTGACGTCACCGCCGGCCTTGATGGCCTCGGCCACCGCCGCGCGATCGTTCTTGCCCACCGCTTCTTCGAGCGGTGCCTTGCCGCAGCCGGCCAGGCTCAAGAGCGCGCCGACCAGTACCCATTGCATCCGGAATCGTGTCACGTGTTCTCCATCCTGTTGGCGGGAAACAATCCCGCTTTCACGAGCATGCCGGGCACGGCGTGCGCCAGCGTCTGCTGTAACCAGCGGCTTGCGTCCAGCAAGGCCGGCAGCCGCACCCCGGTGTCGAGGCCCATCCGGTGCAGCATGTATACGAGGTCTTCGGTGGGAATGTTGCCGGTTGCGGCCGGCGCGAACGGGCATCCGCCGATGCCACCACAACTGGCGTCGAGGGTACGCACGCCAGCCTCCACCGCGGCATAGGCATTGGCGAGCCCGGTGTTGCGCGTGTTGTGGAAATGCGCGCGCAGGCGGGTTTGCGGAATGACCTTGCGAAGCGCGCCGATCAACGCACGGACCTGCGTGGGCACGGCCACGCCGATGGTGTCGGCGACGGCGATCTCGACCGGCTGTGCCTCGGCCGCCCGTTCAGCCAGGCGCACCACGCGTTCGACGGGCACCTCACCTTCATAGGGACAGCCGAAGGAGGTCGAAATGGTGAGCTGTGCGCGGATGCCGGCCTGGCGTGCGCGGGCCGCGATATCCAGCCACGCCGTCATGCCCTCCTCCACGCTGCAGCCCTGGTTGCGCTGGCTGAAGCTCTCGGTGGCCGCGATGACCATGCCCACCTCGCCGCAGCCCGCGGCCTGGGCGCGTTCGAAGCCCCGGCCATTCAGCACCAGCCCGATGAAGCGGTTCACGCCACCCAGGTCCGCGAGCGACGCCAGCATCGCCTCGGCATCCGCCATCTGCGGGACTCGCTTGGGATTGACGAAGCTCGCGACTTCGATGCGCTCGAGGCCGGCCTCGACCAGGCGGCGGACGAACTCCAGCTTGGTGGCGGTGGGCAGTACCTGCGACTCGCTTTGCAGACCATCCCGGGGTCCGACTTCGACGATCTCGACGTGCTCAGCGCTCATGGTCGAATTCTAGTGTGATACAACCGCGCCGCCATGGCAGACACCACCGATAAACGAGGCGCGCTCGCGGACCTGCGGGTGCTGGAGCTGGGGACACTGATCGCGGGCCCCTTCTGCGGACAACTGCTCGGGGACATGGGCGCGGAGGTCATCAAGATCGAAGCGCCCGGCCAGGGCGATCCCATGCGGCATTGGGGCCCGCAACCGCGGGGTACACCCTCGGTGTGGTGGCCGGTCATCGGCCGCAACAAGAAGGCCATCACGCTGGATCTGCGGCAGGCCGATGGCCAGAGTCTTTTCAAGGACTTGGTGCGGAAAGCTGACGTCGTCATCGAGAACTTCCGCCCCGGGACCCTGGAGAAATGGAACTGCGGCTGGGACCAGCTCGCGGCGCTCAATCCCAGGCTGATCATGGTGCGAGTCTCGGGCTATGGGCAGACCGGTCCCTATTCGCAACGAGCGGGCTATGGCGGCATTGGCGAGGCCATGGGTGGCCTGCGCTACATCGTCGGGGAACCCGACCGTCCGCCTTCGCGCGTGGGCATCAGCATCGGGGACTCGCTGGCCGCGGTGCATGCCTGTATGGGCACCCTCGCCGCCCTGCATCACCGTGAGCGCAGTGGCGTGGGCCAGGTGGTCGATGCCGCCATCTACGAGTCCGTGCTGAACATGATGGAGTCGCTGGTCACCGAGTACGACCAGCTGGGCCATGTGCGCGAGCGCAGCGGCCCCATCCTGCCGCGCATCGCCCCCTCGAACGTGTACCCGACGCGCGATGGCATCGTGATGATCGGCGCCAACCAGGACACGGTATTCGCGCGCCTGTGCGAAGGCATGCGACGACCGGATCTCGCGGCGGATCCCCGCTACAAGGATCACCAGGCGCGCGGCGCCAACCAGCAGGAACTGGACCTCGTCATCGCCGCGTGGACCGCGACACTGGGCACGCGTGAATTGCTCGACCTGCTGGAGAAACGGGGCGTGCCCTCGGGGCTCATCTATCGCACGGCCGACATGTTCGACGATCCGCATTTCGCGGCTCGGGATGCCATCGTGACCACGTCGCACCCGCAGTTTCCCAGGCTGCGCATGCAGAACGTGGCGCCGCGTCTCTCGGCCACGCCGAGCTCCATCCGCACGCCGGCGCCGGAGATGGGCCAGCACAACGACGAGATCTACCGTGGCCTGCTGGGTCTCTCGCCATCGGCACTCGAAGATCTGCGCAGTCGCGCGGTGATCTGAAAACGAAAAGGCCGGGTGATTTCTCACCCGGCCTCTGTCTTCGATGCTTATTGCCTGGAAGTTACGTTCAGGTATTCAGCAGCCAGAGCTTGGCGATACGCGTCATGGTCGGATCGCGCTTCACGTTGCGGAAGGCCTTGGCGGCTTCGGCCTTGTTGTTGTTCCGCAGATGCGCGATGCCGAGCAGCAGGTAGGCTTCGTCGGTCTTCTGGGCCTGCACTTCCGGTTCGGTGCCGGTGGCGAGGCCACCCTTGGTGACGCCACGCTGCAGCGCCTCGACGGCCTTGGCGTTGTCACCAAAGCTCAGGAATTGCGCGCCGAGCTTCACGTCTGCATCACCGGTCTTGGCAGCCTTGGCGGCGGCCTCTTCCTTGGGCAGCGCGGCCTTCTCGACGGCGGCCTGCTTCTTCGCGGCTTCCAGCAGGCGCTGGTTCACGCTGATCGAACGCTCATCGGTGAACATCTTGCTGGCGAAACCCTGTTCGAGCACCGACTGTGCCTCGCCCGCCAGTTTTTCTTCGAGTGCCAGCTGCGCGTATTCCTTGTAGTCGTCAGCCTTCTTGAGGACTTTGACGTGCGACGCGAGGCGAAAGACGTTGAGTGTCTGCAGGTCGTTGGTGTCGGTCTGCTTGAGCGCCACCATCAGGTTCTGCCAGTACTCGGTCTTCGGGTAGTAGACCACCAGCTTCTCGAACACCTTGCTCACGCAATTGTTGTCGTTGACCTTGGCGCAGGCTGCCTGCACCAGCAGCAGTTGCTGTTCCTTCGGCCTCTGGCCACTTTGTTCGAAGCCCGCGAGCATCTCGTTCATGACTCGCACGGCATCCTTGTTGTTGCCGGACTGGTAGTACGCCTGCGCGACGGCCACGTACATGTCGGGGTCGCGCTGAACCTTGAGCGCGCGGTTGCCGTAGTCGATGACCTTGGGGTAGTTGCGCAGCGAGGAATACAGGCCGGCCAGCGCCTTGTAACGCTCGAGCTTGCCGGACTCCGGCATGCAGGGTGAGTTGAGGCCGTTCTCGAGTTCGCGCGCCGCGTCAGCCGTCTGGCGCAGGTTGTGGTACGCGTAGCCGCGGAATTCGCTCATCCAGTACTGGTCGAACTGGGACTTGGCGCCCGCGACACCTTCGGCTTCGCGGGTGCGCGTCAGCACTTCCTGCCAGCGCTTGGACTTCATGGCGTCCTGGGCGGCCGCCATGGGTTTTGCGATCTGCTTGCTGATCTTGCCGCCACCGGTGCACCCGGCACCCTGAGCGTTGGCGGTGGACATGCCACCGGCCGAAAGAAATCCGACTGCTGCAATTGCGATCAATGCCCCATTACGAATTGCCACCACACGCTCCGCGTCAAAATTGGTTGTTCTGCATCTGACGATCCGCCTTCACGGATCGTGCCTCCGCGGGCCCTTACCCGCGGTCCCGATCATCCTGCACTGCTTCCTGGCCCGACCTTGAGCAGCCAGAGCTTGGCGATACGCGCCAGGCCCGCGTCCTGGGTCACGGCACCGAAGGCCTTGGCTGCCTCGGCGTTGTTGTTGGAGCGCACGTAGGCCAGGCCCAGCAGCAGCGACGCCTCGTCTGGGCTCTTCACGCCGCCCTTGCCCAGGCCACGCTTGAGGGCCTCGATGGCCTTGTCGACTTCGCCGTAGCTGAGATAGGCCGCGCCCAGTTTCACATCGGCTTCACCGGTGGGCTTGGCGCGAGCGCTGGCGTCCTGCTTGTCGAGCGTGGACTTGTCGAGCGCGGCGGCCTGCTTGGCCTCACCGATGAGGCGGTTGGCGTGGTCGCGCTCCCGTGGCGCGGATTCGAAAATCTTGTTCTGAATGCCCTTCTCGAGCGTGGCCTGGGCCTCGCCGGGCAGACCCTGCGCCATCGCGAGCTGGGCCATTTCGGTGTACTGCGACGGCGTGTTCATCACGCCAACGCCATCGGCGAAACGCAGCACGTTGAGGATTTCGCGATCGGACTTGGTCACGCGCAGCAGCGAGTTGACGAGGTCGACCCAGTGCTCCTGCTTCGGGTAGTTCTTGACCAGCTTCTCGATCTGCTCGACGACGCAGGCATCATCCTTGAGCTTGAGGCAGGCGCTCTGCAGGATGCGGTAGGTCTGCTCCTCGGGCTTCTGGCCGTTGGATTCCTGCTTCGCGATGATCTCGCTCACCACGCGGCGCGCGTTGGCGTAGTCGTCCGTAATGTAATAGGCATTGCCGACGTAGATGGCGATCTCGGGATCCGAGACCAGCTTCATGGCGTCGTTGCCGTACTTGATCGCCTTGGGGTAGTCCTTGAGCTGGTAGGACATCTGCATGAGCAGCTTGGTTCGCTGCGGCCGATCGGCCTCCACCATGCAGGGTGAGCTCAGCGCGGCATCGAACTCGCGGATCGCGTCCGCGTATGTCTTCTGGTTGGCGTGGGCCACGCCGGCCAACTCGTGCAGCCAGAACTTGTCGTATTCGGTCTTCTCGACCGCGGCGGCATCGGCCTCGCGGATCTGCGTGATCATTCCGGCCCAGTCCTGGGCCTCGCGGGCCTTCTGGACGGCGCCCAGCGGCTTTTCGAGCTTCTTGCTGATCTTGGTGGTTCCGCAGGCTTCCGGATTCGAAACCTGGGCGGCCGCCTGGGCCGCGGGTTTGGCCGCGAGGGCCACGGATGCCATTGCACTGATCCCGAGGACGGCAGCTGCAGAGGCGAGACTCAACCGATTGGACACTTCAGGCGCTCCTTACAAAGGAGCCGCGGTCTTTTGGACCGCGGCTCGGTGCGTTTCAAACCACCGACAAGACATCCCAGTGAATTTGATGCCGGCGCCGGTGGAAAGTTTCTCAGTAGTATCAGACGCTTGAGTTCAGTCCTTGAACTCCGCGGTGTTCACGAAGCCCATTTTCTTCATGTGGTTGCGCTGTGCGGCAGCCATCACGAGAGCCGTGGTTTCGTAACGCGACCGGCGATCGGGACGCAGGTGGATTTCCGGCTGGGGATCCTTCGAGCGCTCCGAGCGAAAGAAATTTTCGAGCTGGGGAATTCCGCTGACCACGGTTCCGTTCCACACGATGGTTCCGTCGAAGTCGATGTCGATCTGGATGACTTCGGGACGGACCGGCGGCGGCGGATTGTTGGTCTGCGGCATGTCCAGCTTGGTCGCGTGCGTCATGATCGGAATCGACATGATCAGCACGATGAGCAACACGAGCATCACGTCGATGAGTGGAGTCGTGTTGATCTCCATCATCGGTGCGCCCTGCTCGGCGGCTCCAACACTCATTGACATGAAACTATTCCTTGAAAAGTGTCAGCGCGTGACTTTGAGGCGACCGTCCGGTTCGGTGATGAAACCGACCTTCACGATGCCACCGCGTTGCAGATTGAAGATGACCCGGCCGATGCTTTCCCAACGGGCGCCCTTGTCGCCACGGATGTGGAATTCCGGCTGAGGCTGCTTGCGCGCTTCGGCGACGATCTTCTGGAAGAACACCTGCTTGTCATCGATACGGCCGGCGTTCCAGTAGATCTTGCCCGCGGAATCCACCGAAATGGTGATGTTCTCGGGCTTGGTCTGCGTGGGAATGTTCACCGCCTTCGGAATCTCGACCGCCGCCATCTTCTTGATCACGGGAACCGTGATCAGAAAGATGATCAGCAGCACGAGCATGACGTCCACGAGTGGAGTCGTGTTGATGTCCGAAATCGAACCTTCGTCGCTATCGTCTTTGCCGACGCTCATCGCCATGTCGGTTTACCTTGCTAAATATGGGTGAAAACGTAGGACCCGCTTCCGCGGGTCTACTTCTTCACTCCGGCGACCGGAGCACCGCCCTGGGCGACGCGGGCACCGCCCACGAGGTAGGCATGCAGGTCGGAGGCGAAATTGCGCAGGCTCTCGCCGATGGACTTGTTACGGCGCAGCAACCAGTTGTAGCCCATGACGGCCGGCACGGCGACGAACAGACCGATGGCGGTCATGATGAGCGCTTCACCGACGGGTCCGGCGACCTTGTCGATCGAGGCCTGGCCGCTGACGCCGATGTTCACGAGCGCCTTCAGAATGCCGACGACGGTGCCGAACAGACCCACGAACGGGGCGGTCGAACCGACGGTCGCGAGGAACGCGAGGCCGTTGGAGAGCTTGCTGTTGACCGAGTCAACCGAGCGCTGCAGCGACATGGTCACCCACTCGTGCAGGTCGATGCGGTCCGTCAGGCGGCCTTCATGGTGCGCCGAAGCACGGAGACCGTCTTCAGCCACGGTGCGGAAATCGCTGTCCTTCGGGAGGCGGTCCACCGCTTCCTTGAGCGAGCCGGAGCTCCAGAACTGCTTCTCGACCACCTTCGCGCTCTTGCGCAGGCGGCGCTGGTCCCACAGCTTGGAGAAGATGATGTACCAGGACACGGCAGACATGATCAGCAGGATGATCAGCGTGACCTGGGCGATCGGGCCGCCGCTTCTCCAGAGCTCTGCGAGGCCGTACGGGTTGGTGGTTTCAGTGGCGGTAACTACAGCGTTATCCATGATTTCCTCGATGACAAAATTCAATGCGGCGGTAAGGACCGCCGCATTGCGTAAAAGACTAGTTGTTCTTAAGGACGAACTTGACCTTGAACTTGATGCACGACTCGGCCAACGCACTGCCGGCTTCGGTGCCGGCGGCGTACCGCGTGGCTTTCGCGACCTTGATAGCGGCGCTATCCAGGTCCGGGAATCCCGAGGTGTCCGTGACCACCGGTTCGCGGAGCAGTTTGCCGCCCGGGCCGACGCAGGCCTGCACTACGGGGGAACCCTGCTCTTCGCGGCGGATGGAGCCGGGCGGGTAGTAGTCGTCAGGGTTCGCCGGGCGCGTCATCTTGGCGGGCTGGCCCGCAACGCGCGGTGGCGGCGGCGGGGCCGGCGGTGGCGGCTTGTCCGTGACGTCCTGGATGGCCGTCGTCGTGGTCTCCATCGGAAGGTCGATGGACACTTCCGGAGGCGGCACCTCGACCGGGGGACGTTCCATCTCCGGCGGCGGTGGCGGAGGCGGCTCGTCCTCCTGCTTCACTTCTTCCACGATGTCCGCCTCGATGGGGGGAGCAAGCGCTTCGATGGCCTTGGTGGCAAGGCCGGAGGCGAATCCCCAGGCGGCTAATACGTGAAGGGCGATGATCGCAGCGGCAACGATGCCGCGGCGGGTGAAGAAATTCGAATCTGATGCGTAAGCGGCCATTTTTTCCCGTGGTCGCGAGTGAAAAAAACTGTCGGCGCGTCAAACGGGGTGGCGGAAAGTAACCAAGCTTTCCGACCAGTGCAACCGTTCGTTCGTTCCGTCCCCCGGCCTGCTCCCCTTAATGCGCGAGCGAGGCCTTCATATTCAATTAACGTTTGTAGCTTTGGCGCCGGTCCAAAGCCGCCGAACTGTACCCGCAGCCGATAAGACTGACAACAACTGCCTGTGCGTTATGGTCGGCATCGCGGAATACATAAACACCTTTCTCTGTCAGTCGGTCACGGCGCCCAGCGATGCGCTTGACACATTCCGTGCGTATTTCGCGAGCACCCCTTTCGTCGCATACGGTTTTGGTGCTTTCCACTTCGTACGGCGTTTGCGCAGTTCCGCGGCGCTTACCTTGATTTCAAGCGTTCGCTTCACTGCATCAATCTCGATCGCATCTCCGTCCCGAAGCAGGCCAATGGGCCCGCCGAGAGCGGCTTCCGGAGAGATATGTCCAACCACGAAGCCGTGGCTTCCGCCGGAGAAGCGGCCGTCGGTGATCAATGCAACCTTGTCACCCAGGCCGCGCCCCATGATGGCGCCGGTCGGACTCAACATCTCTCGCATCCCCGGACCGCCGCGCGGTCCTTCATACCGGATGACGACCACATCGCCCGCCTTCACCTTGCCGGCGAGGATGGCCTGCGTCGCCCGTTCTTCTCCGTCGAAGACGCGCGCCGTACCGGAAAACCGTAATCCCTCCTTGCCGGAAATTTTCGCAACCGCGCCCTCGGGTGCCAGGTTGCCGTACATCACCACGAGGTGACTGTCCTTCTTGATGGGATCGGACAGCGGACGAACGATGTCCTGCCCCGGCGGGTAATCAGCGACATCACGCAGGTTTTCCGCGAGCGTGCGGCCGGTGACGGTCATGACATCGCCGTGGAGCAGACCTGCATCGAGCATCCTTTTCATCAGCGGCTGTATCCCACCGATGGCAATGAGCTCGGACATTAAGTACCGGCCGCTGGGGCGCACGTCGGCGAGCAGCGGGATGCGCTTGCCGATGCGCGTGAAGTCCTGTAGTCCCAATCTGACCCGCGCGGCATGCGCGATCGCGAGCAGGTGAAGCACCGCGTTGGTGCTGCCACCCAGCGCGATGGTGACGGCGATGGCGTTCTCGAAGGCCTTCTTCGTGAGGATGTCGGACGGCGTGATGCCAGCCCGAACCAGCTCCACCACGGCCGCGCCGGCGCGCCGGCAGTCGTCCTGCTTCGCGCCGCTCACGGCTTCCTGCGCCGAGCTGTTAGGCAGGGACAGGCCCAGCGCCTCGATGGCCGAGGCCATGGTGTTGGCGGTGTACATGCCGCCGCAGCTGCCCGGACCCGGGATCGCCGTGCGTTCCACGTCGAGCAGTTCCTCGTCGGAGATCCGTCCGGCCGCATGACCGCCCACCGCTTCGAACACCGAGACGATGTCGCGGCGCTTGGCGCCCGGCTTGATGGTGCCGCCATAGACGAACACCGCGGGACGATTCAGGCGCGCGATGGCCATCGCGCAGCCGGGCATGTTCTTGTCGCAGCCGCCGATGGCCACGAAACCATCGAAGCCCTCGGCGCCGACCACCGTCTCGATGGAATCGGCGATCACTTCGCGCGACACCAACGAGTAGCGCATGCCTGGCGATCCCATCGAAATGCCGTCGGACACGGTGATGGTGTTGAACAACACGCCCTTGCCGCCCGCCTCGTCCACGCCGGCGACCGCCTCGCCGGCAAGCGAGTTGATGTGCATGTTGCAGGGAGTGAGATTGGCCCAGGTCGAGGCCACGCCGATCTGCGGCTTGGTGAAATCGGCATCCTGGAACCCGACCGCGCGCAGCATGGCGCGCGACGCCGATTGCTTGACGCCGTCGACCACCTGGCGCGAGTACTTGCGCTGGTCCACGGTCCTGGTTCCCCCACTCTTCTTGCTCATCGTCATTCCCTCTAACTATCCTGTTTGGCGGCGCGCATGACGCGCCGCATGTGTGAAAAGCCCGCCGCGCCCACCGTCACGAATACCAGCGGCAGCACCAGCGAATACATCCCCGCGCCCGGTCGCAGCGATTCGAGCCACTGATAAATCAGTATGCCGGCGGGAGGGCCGATGGCGCCGCGCACGCCGGTGAGCGTCACGTGGACGCCCATGTAGTGCTGCGCGCGGCCGACCGAGGCGAAGTCATTGTGCCCGAGATTCCACCCGAGGTTCGATCCGGCATAGGCGAAGGCCAGCACCACCGCGCCGATCCACAACAGGGGAAGGTGGTGCCACCAGGTGCCGAAGGTGACCAGCGCCACCGCCGCCACCAGCGCCCAGCCCTGCCGGGCGCGGTACTCGACCACGTGGCCCTCGTCGAACATGCGGGCCCAGAACGGGACGAACAGTGGCAGCAGGCCCAGCGGGATCACCGACAGCAGCGCGATCTGCAGGCTGGCCGACAGGTGCAACTGCTCGCTGAAGATCACCACCAGCTGCGAGGTGAGCATGAGATTGCCGCCGCCGAACACGCCCATCCAGAACATGTATTCGCGGAAATGCGGATCCTTCTTCAGGATCTCGAACAGCATTCCCAGGCTGAACGGCTCGGTGCGCCCCACCGCGGCGGTTTCCTCGGCCAGCAGCGCGAACTGGCGGCGCACGCGTGCCGCGCGGTACAGCCAGGCCGCGAGCAGCCCGGCGGCCGCGCCCGCGCCGAACAACCAGCGCGAGTCGATGCGCCCGGTGTCCAGCACCCAGGCGGCGAGCGCGGCGGCCGCCGACACCGCCAGCGAGCTGAAGATCACGATGCGCCCGGTGTAACGGCCGATGGCCTGGCGCGGGTAGTTAGCGCTCCAGACCGCCGCGCGCACCGTGAGGATGCCGGTCCAGACGATGCGCGCGACCAGGATGGACGCGACCGCGAAGGCGAGACCGCCGATGGCGCGCGGCGCCACGCCCAGCAGTCCCACCAGGATGGCGAAACCGGCCTGCAGCGCAACCATGAGACCGATTCGCGCGCGGCCATGCGCGAGGTTCGCCCATACGAAGCTCACCACGTTGGAGAGCGCCGGCGCGCCGCTCACGAAGGCCACGGCCAGGTTCACCATCCACGGACTCGCGGCATACGCGAAGGTCTTCTTGATGAGCACGGCCGCGGTCGCGCCTTCGACCAGCCCCAGCGTCAGCCCCAGCAAGGCCCACGGCGCGATCTCGCGGCGAAACGCAGCCTCCGCGGCCAGCGACTCCGAGGGTCGTGCGCGCTCCGTCATCAACGGGTACTTCAGCCGAAGCGCTGGCGGATGTAGCGGTACAGCGCGCGCACGGTGTGGGGATCGGCGCCGACGGGCCGGCCCGGACGCTCCTTGGGATTCCAGGCGTACACGTCGGCGTGCAGCCAGTTGCGGGTGCGCGAAACGAAACGCTTCAGGAACAGCGCGCCGATGATGGATCCCGCGAACGCGGAGTTCGACACGTTGTTGAGGTCGGCCACGCGGCTCGAAAGCTCGTCGTCGTAACCGGGCCATAGCGGCAGCTGCCACATGGGATCGGATTCGCGTTCACCGATGGCGCGTACTTCCGCGGCCAGCTCCGGAGGAATCGAGTAGATGGCGGGCAGTTCAGGACCGAGCGCGACGCGGGCCGCGCCGGTGAGCGTCGCCAGGTCGATGAGCAGCTCGGGCTGTTCGCGGTCCGCTTCGGCCAGCGCATCGGCGAGCACCAGCCGGCCCTCGGCATCGGTGTTGCCGATCTCCACCGTCAATCCCAGGCGCGAGCGCAGCACGTCGCTGGGCCGGTAGGAGCGCCCCGAGATACTGTTCTCCACGGCGGGAATGAGCAGCCGCAGCTGCACCGGCGCATCCGCATCCATGAGCATGCGGGCCAGCGCCAGCGTCAGTGCCGCGCCGCCCATGTCCTTTTTCATGAGGATCATGCCGCTCGATGGCTTGATATCCAGGCCGCCGGTGTCGAAGCAGACGCCCTTGCCCACCAGCGTGACCAGCGGTGCGCCCTTCTTGCCCCAGCGCATGTCGATGAGCCGGGGCTCGCGTGCACTGCCCTTGCCCACTTCATAAATGAGTGGGTAGTTCTGGCGCAGCAACTCCTCACCCACGGTGATGCGGCATTCGGCTTCGTGTTGCAACGCCAGACGCTGGACGGCTTCTCCGAGCTCGGCAGGGCCCAGGTCGTTCGCGGGCGTATTGATGAGGTCTCGCGCCTCGCCCAGGGCCACGCTGGCCAGGCGCACATATTCGAGGTCCGCTCCGGCCGGAGTCACCAGTGACGGCAGCTCGCCTGGTGGCTTGCGATAGCGTGTAAACCGGTAGGAGCCGTATTCCCAGCCCAAAGTCAGGTGCGTCGCACCCACGGTGCTGAATGTGCCGGCAAAGCGGTACCGGCCGGCCGGCAGCCGGTCTGGCAGTCCGGCGGACATCCACATGTTGGGTTCGCTGAGGTCGGCGGTGGGGCCCAGGCCCAGCACCGCGCCTGCGATGCCGTCACCACCCGCGGTGGGAATGACCAGCAGCCGGTGCTTTTCGGCCTGGAAGCCCTGGGCGCGCACCCAGGATCGGACCGACTGGGGCTGAACCTCGAGCCAGCCGCCGAATCCCTGTTCACCGATCAGCCAGATGGGTCTAGCGCCGCTGGCCTCGGCTTCATTGAGGAGATGTGAGCTCACGGCAAAAGCTTAAGTTATTCGGGGGCCTACACGCCAAATCACACGCCGCCGTCGTTGACAATCAGCGGACGCCCGTGGTGTTATCGCGCGCATTGTATGCAGGCCCGGACCGTTCACGACGTGGATTTCATTGGCGCGAAGCTCGCGACAGACGTCGTTGTACTCGTATCCCTTCCCCTCCCGCTGCTTATTGGCAGCCGGTGCGGGATGCCTGCTTGAAGCGAAAACACTAGAGCAAGCAATTCACCAAAAAAACCCCGCACCGGCCCAGAGTCGATGCGGGGTTTTT